>Ga0233377_1000017_pt1 | contig 180349 bp, 150 predicted proteins | sample ElkDunMinimDraft_6_FD_191540 | JGI IMG/M metagenome (GOLD analysis project Ga0233377, IMG submission 191540) | Fecal eukaryotic communites from dung pellets of Tule Elk in California, USA - Elk Dung E36 | ecosystem: Host-associated > Mammals > Digestive system > Large intestine > Fecal...
AGCTCTTCAGCGCCGATGGTACTGCACCGGGGACGGTGTGGGAGAGTAGGTCACCGCCGGACAATCTTTCATGAGGGGCCCTCACCGTTTGGTGGGGGCCTTTCGTGTTTTCACGACCCGTTTCCAGCGGCGCCCCGGACCATCCCAGGGTGTGCCGGACTTCCCGGCGTCGAAGGTCCAGGTTCCCGCCTCGCGTCCTGGACTGCCGGGTGCCAGAGAGTTCCCGAGGCGTCACCAGAGTGGAGGACGTGAAGAGCGTCCGGCCTGGCGAGGGTCACGTCGTTCGACGCCGGCGACCGGGTCGCGTACGACCCGGTGAACTCCGCCGGTGTCACCGGTGTGAAGACCCGCGTCGTCCGGTGCGGGGACGCTCTCCCCGATGAGGGCGCAGGGGAAGGGGCCGAGTGGTTCTCCCCTGCGCGTTCGGCGGGGAGGCGTCAGGGGGCGCTGAGGTCCAGCTCCTTGATCCTGGGGTCGCCCTCGTCGGCGAAGTAGTGGTCGGGCTTGGTGGAGTCATCGCCCTCGGCCATCCTGGCGGAACGCGCGATGAGGGTGCCGAGCGCGGCGACGGCCAGGTTGACCGCGAGCGCGAGGATGCCCGCGTAGATCGTCATCTTGGTGTCCAGGCCCAGCTTCTCCAGCGGGAACGCGGATCCCGCGAAGTGCTGTTTGCCGGTGGCCGGGTTGCCGATGTTGTAGAGCAGGAGCATCCCGGCCCCCATGCCGGCGACCCACCCGGCGATCAGGCCGCCCCGGTGGAACCAGCGGGTGTAGAGGCCCAGTGCCACCGACGGGAGCGTCTGCAGGATGATGACACCGCCGATGAGCTGCAGGTCGATGGAGAAGCCGGTGTCCAGGAACAGGATGCACAGCACCGCGCCGACCTTGACGAGCAGTGAGGTGATCTTGGAGACGCGGGCCTCGTCGGCGTCGCTCGCGTTCGGCTTCAGATACTCCTTGTAGATGTTGCGGGTGAACAGGTTCGCCGCGGCGATGGACATGATGGCCGCGGGGACCAGCGCGCCGATGCCGATCGCGGCGTAGGCGACGCCGGTGAACCAGTCGGGGAACATCCTGTCGAAGAGCTGGGGCACGATCGTGTTGTTGTCCGTGCCGATGGGCTTGATCCCGGCCGCGATGGCCATGAAGCCCAGCAGGGCGATCAGGCCGAGCAGCAGGCTGTAGGCGGGAAGCGCTGACATGTTCCGCTTGATCACGTCGCGGTTCCTGGAGGCGAGGATGCCGGTGACGCTGTGCGGATAGAGGAACAGCGCGAGCGCCGAGCCCAGGGCGAGGGTGACGTACTGCAGCTGGTTGTTCGCGTTGAGCAGGATCCCGTCGCCGGGTGCGGCACTGGCGTCGAACTTGGCCTGGGCGGCGTCGAAGATGCCCGACCAGCCGCCTTCGATCTGGGCGGGGATCACGAAGATCGCGACCAGGATCACGATATAGATCAGCGTGTCCTTGACGAACGCGATCAGCGCGGGCGCGCGCAGCCCCGACTGGTAGGTGTACGCGGCCAGGATCGCGAACGCGATGACGATCGGCAGGTGGCCGGTCACCCCCATCGACTTCAGTACGGCCTCGATGCCGACGAGCTGGAGCGCGATGTAGGGCATCGTCGCGACGATGCCGGTGATCGCGACCAGCAGCGCCAGCGTGGGGGAGCCGAACCTGGCCCGGACGAAGTCGGCCGGGGTGACGAAGCCGTGCACGTGCGAGACCGACCAGAGGCGGATCAGCACCAGGAACACGATCGGGTAGACCACGATCGTGTACGGCACCGCGAAGAAGCCCATCGCGCCCGCGCCCCAGAGCAGGGCGGGGACGGCCACGAAGGTGTAGGCGGTGTAGAGGTCACCGCCGACCAGGAACCAGGTGACCCACGAACCGAAGTTGCGTCCGCCGAGCCCCCACTCGTCGAGGCTGGCCAGGTTCTCCGGGCGGCGCCAGCGCGCGGCCACGAATCCCATGCCGCTGACCACCAGGAACAGCACGGAGAAGATGATGATCTCTGTCAGGTGGGCTTCCATCGGGTCACCGCCGCCGCTTCGTCATCTGGTACACGATCGAGGTGCACGTGACACCGATCGCGATGAAGGCGAGCTGAAGCCAGTAGAACAGTGGAAAACCGAAAAGCCGGGGTTCATCGGAATTGTAGAGAAATGGGAGTAAAGGTAGGATGATCGGCGCGATGAGGAGCCAGTTCCATGGGCTGCGATCGCTCCGGTCCCCGTTTGGAGTGGTCAACGCGGTCTCCTTGGGCTGGAGAAGGGACACCCGGGCAGGGGTGTCCCCTTCGGCTGACCGGCAGCGTAATTACGCCGCCGCTTCATTCGGGTCACCGAGCGCCAAGTGGCACGTGTGGCGCGACGAACGGCAGCCCGGCCCCCGTCGCGGAGTTTCCAGGCCAGGTCACGGGCATCGCGTCTCTCGGCGCCTCCACTTCGCCGCCTGCATTCCGCCGATCGCCGACCCCTCGGCATGGCTCACTTGACAATGGGGAGTGTGTTTCGTAAAGGCGAGCAGGCAGGATAGGGAGCCGCTGGTGCGCGCCCTCGCACGGCGCGCCGGCGCGAATGTGCCCTCCCCGTCGCAGGCGCCACGCCGACCACCCGCCGTCATTCGGCGCCACCGAGGGGACCGTCATTCGGCGCCACCGAGGAGAACTGACGGGCCGCCACCGGCAAACAACCGGGTGCCGGGTGGGACCGGGCGGGAGTGAAACCAGGGCGGGCAGTCCGGCCCGGTGCCGAGCCGCGCGCCCGTTTCGTAGGCGCTGCCGGGTTTTTGGGCGCCCGCCGAGGCGCCGAGGGCTCGCCGCGGCATCACGTTGCATGATCGCGGTTGCCGCCGGTACTCTGGCCACATGCGACACCCGATTACCCTTCAGTGGTGGCGCCGCTTCTAGGCGGCGCAGGTTTCGCATTCGCGAGCAGACAAACGGCCGCCCGGGGAGGTGGCCTTTTTCTGCGTCCGCCCCCTCAGGGCATCAGGGAAACAAGAGGGGCGATACCGCAGTGAAGACGAGCCGATATACCACCGCCGGCGGCATAGGGATCGAGGTCACCGCGTCCGACGTGCCCGAGACGGTGCTTGAGGACGTCGTCACGACGCTCGGAGAGCGCCGTGGCGGTGTGCTCTCTTCGGGGATGGAGTATCCGGGCCGCTACAGTCGATGGCACCTCGCCTATGTCGACCCCTGCCTGGAGATCGTGGCCAGGGGACGCAGGATCTCCGCCCGCGCGCTGAACGCCCGGGGCAGGGTGGTCCTGCCCGCGATCGTGTCCTGCCTGCTGGCGGCCGGCAAGCCCGTCGAGGAGCCGACGAGTGATCTTGTCGAGGTCTACGTGCCGGAGTCGGAGGACATCCTCCCCGAGGAGATGCGCAGCCGCCGCCCCACGGTCTTCAGCGCGATCCGCGAGATCATCGCCGTTTTCAAGGGAGAGAACGAGCACCTGGGCCTGTACGGCTCCTTCGGCTACGACCTGGCCTTCCAGTTCGAGCCGATCAGGCAGGTCCTGACACGGGCCGCCGACCAGCGTGACCTCGTGCTCCACCTGCCCGACCGGGTGATGGTGATCGACCGCAAGAGGGAGACCAGCAAGGAGTTCCGCTACGAGTTCACCGTGGACGGCGTCTCCACCCACGGGCTCGACCGCGAAGGGGAGGTCGTGCCGCTGCCCTCGCTCCCGTCCGAGCTTCCCCCCGACCCGGAGAAGGGCTCCTACGCCAAGGTCGTGGCCGCGGCCAAGGAGAAGTTCGTCCGCGGTGACCTGTTCGAGGTCGTCCCCGGCCAGGTCTTCCACGCCCCCTGCACCGACCCTGCCGCCTTCTACCGGGGACTGCGCACGGTGAATCCGGCGCCGTACGAGTTCCTGTTCAACCTCGGCGAGGGCGAGCACCTGGTCGGCGCCTCCCCGGAGATGTACGTCCGGGTCAGCGGGGACCGCGTCGAGACCTGTCCCATCTCCGGGACCATCGCCCGCGGCGGCAACCCCATCGAGGACGCCGACGCGATCCGGACCCTCCTGTCCAGTGTGAAGGAGGAGTCGGAGCTGACCATGTGCACCGACGTGGACCGCAACGACAAGTCCCGCATCTGCGTGCCGGGGACGGTCCAGGTGATCGGCCGGCGCCAGATCGAGATGTACTCCCGGCTCATCCACACCGTCGACCACATCGAGGGCCGGCTGCGTCCCGAGTTCGACGCCCTGGACGCCTTCCTCACCCACATGTGGGCCGTCACCGTCACCGGAGCCCCCAAGAACTGGGCGATGCAGTTCATCGAGGACCACGAGGAGACAACGCGGCGCTGGTATGGCGGGGCGGTCGGCTACATCGGCTTCGACGGCTCGATGAACACCGGCCTGACCTTGCGTACCGCGCAGATCCGCGGCGGTGTGGCCACCGTGAGGGCCGGGGCCACCCTGCTGTTCGACTCCGACCCCGAGGCCGAGGAGCGGGAGACCGAGCTCAAGGCCAGCGCCCTGCTGGGAGCCCTGGCGGCGGTCGGCGCGGCCCCGCAGGAGCGGGTCGAGGCGAAGAAGGTGGCCGCGGAGCTGCCGGGAAGCGGCGTGAAGGTGCTGCTCGTCGACTACGAGGACTCCTTCGTCAACACCCTCGCCGACTACTTCCGTCAGCAGGGGGCCGAGGTCGTCACGCTCAGGCACGGCTTCCCCATCACGATGATCGACGAGATCGACCCCTCCCTGGTGGTGCTGTCGCCCGGCCCCGGCTGGCCCTCCGACTTCGGCCTGCCCTCCCTGGTCGGCGCCCTCTACGAGCGCGACCTGCCGGTGTTCGGCGTCTGCCTCGGCCTGCAGGGCATGGTGGAGCATGCGGGCGGCACCCTCGAACTGCTGTCCTCCCCCGAGCACGGCAAGCGTGGCCGGGTACGGAGGGTGGGCGCCAGTGCCCTGCTCGACGGGCTCCCTGAGGAGTTCGTCGCCGCGCGCTACCACTCGGTCCACGCCAAGCAGTCGGGCGTCGCCGGGTTCACCGCCACCGCGTTCACCCCGGACGGCGCGGTGATGGCGATCGAGGACGTGGAGCGACGCCGTTTCGCGGTGCAGTTCCACCCCGAGTCGATCCTCACCGCGGGGGGAGGCGCGGGAGCGAAGGTCATCGCCAACGTTCTTCGGCTCTGCCGCAAGACCGGGTAAAGAACCCGTGCTTCGCGCCCGGCGATCACGCCGGGTGACTCTAGAGTTCCCCTCGTCATGGAGATCGCGGGCGTACCGGGGCCAGGCTCGGCCGGTATGCCCGTGGCGGGGAGGAGCGGGCATGAGGTCGGACGGCGTGCTGCCCGTCGAACTGCCCGACGCCGTGCGGGAGGCTTTGCTGGCGCCGCTGGTCGACCACAACTGCGACGGCGTGCGCCGCGACGACCTGACCCGGGCTCGGTTCGAGACGCTGCTCACCGAAGCGGGAACCCCGGCGCCGCCGGGCACCACCCACTTCGACACCCCCGCGGGCGCCGCGGTCCGCCGCTGGTGCGCCCCCGTCCTCGGCCTCGCCCCGCACGTGCCGCCCGCCGTCTATCTGGCCCGCCGGATGGAACTCGGCGCGGATGAGGTGAACCGGCGGCTGCTGGGCGCCGCGGGAATCGCCACCTTCTTGTTCGACGGCTCCGGCACCTTCGACGGCTCCGGCGACTCGGGCGGCTCCGGCGGTTCGGAGTGCCCCGCTGGCCCGGATCGTCAGGACCGCCTCGGCGGGTCCACGATGTCGCCGCCGGCCGAGATGGGCCACGCGGGCGGCGCGGACACCGCGCGGGTCGTCCCTATCGAACGAGCCGAGGAGGAGGTCGCGGGGACCGCCGTCTCGGGGGTCTCCTACATCTCCGCCCTCGCCCAGAACCTCGCGGGGCGGGCCGCCCGCGCCGTCGCCCTGAAGTCGGTCACGGCTCACAGGTCAGGCCACTGTCTCGATCCGGCCAGGCCGAGCCGGGGAGCGGTGATCGCGGCGGCCACCCGGCGGCTGGCCTGCCCGGGAGAGAGGCTCACCGACCAGGTGCTGCTGCGCCACCTGCTCTGGACGGCCGTCGACGTGGCCAGGGAGTACGGGCGGCCACTGCAGTTTCACACCGGTCTGGCCCGCCCCGGCGGCGGTGCGCGCCGCGACACCCACCCGGGACGCGGCGGCCGGATCACCTCCGGCGGCCACGAGACTTACGGCGGCTTCGGCGCTGCCGGAGGTTTCGGCCCTTTGGGCGGTCACGCCGCCTCCGGGCCCGTTCTCGGTCCGCACGGTGCGGGTCCGGCGCCGGTGGCCGGTTTCATCGTGGCCGTGCAGCCGATGGGCGTCCCCGTCGTCCTGTTGCACTGCCACCCGTTCCACCGCCAGGCGGCCGGTCTGGCGGGTGCCCTCCCGCACGTCTACGTCGACGTGGGGGCGGCCCTGACCCGCAGCGCCACGGGCTCGGCGGCGGTCATGGCGGAACTGCTGGAGCTCGTGCCGTTCCACAAGCAGCTGTTCGGTTCCGGCGGCCACGGCGTGGCGGAGACCTGCCACCTCGGAGCCCTGCATTACCGGCGTGGCCTGGCGGGGGCGCTCGCCGCGCGGCTGGCGGACGGCGAGTGGAGCGTCGCCGACGCCGCCCGGGTGGCTCAGATGATCGGCTCTGGCAACGCGCGCCGGATATACCGGTTGTGACGGGTGCCCTGCCGAGGGGTGTCTGGGCCCCTGGAATAATGGGGCGACTGTTGATGCGACGAGGGGGAGCCAGTTGACGGGCGATGGGGCAGAGGAACGCTTTCTTGACGACGTGGCCGTGGAGTTGGTCAAGCACAGCGCCTCCGACACCGATGTGCTCTGGGCCGCGCGGGTGTCGACCGCGGGGGAGCAGTCCCTGGAGGAGATCGGCAAGGACCCCGAGCGCTCGAAGGGGCTGATCAACTTCCTGATGCGCGACCGGCACGGCAGTCCGTTCGAGCACAACTCGATGACCTTCCTCGTCAGCGCTCCGATCTTCGTCTTCCGTGAATTCCACCGTCACAGGGCGGGATGGTCGTTCAACGAGGAGAGCGGGAGATATCGCGAACTTCGTCCGGTCTTCTACGTGCCGGGTCAAGATCGGAAGCTGGTGCAGAAGGGTAAGCCGGGGCAGTACGTCTTCGCCGAGGGTGACGCCGGGCAGCACAAGCTCGTCACCGAGGTGATGGAGTCGTCGTACCGGCGCTCCTACGCCGCCTACCAGGAGATGCTGGAGGCCGGGATCGCGAGAGAGGTGGCCAGGGCGGTGCTGCCCGTCGGTCTCTTCTCGTCGATGTACGCCACCTGCAACGCGCGCTCGCTCATGCACTTCCTCTCCCTGCGTACCAAGAACGAGCAGGCCAGGGTGCCCTCGTTCCCGCAGCGCGAGATCGAGATGGTGGCGGAGAAGATGGAGGCGGCCTGGGCGGAGCTGATGCCCCTCACGCACGCGGCCTTCGTGGCCGCGGGCAGGGTCGCTCCCTAGCCCGCCTCAGCCCGTGGTCTCCGAGGAGCGGAAGAGGACGGGCAGCACGAAGATCTCGGCACCGGGAGGCAGCGCGCAGTCGAGGCCGCCGTGGTGCCGGGCGTTCTCACCGCAGACGAACATGCTGATGTGGCGGCGGATGCACCCGTACCTATCGCGGAGCCTCTCCTCCAGGGACGGGTGTGTGCGGCGGAGCGTGTCGAGGGCGGAGCCCAGCGTGGGGTGCCCGTCGTCGCGGTCGGCGACCGCGAAGACGCGGATCTCGGTGCTCTCGCCAGCCCAGTGCCGCAGGGTGGCGGGAAGCATGAAGGTCACGAGGGTGACGGGTCTGGCCATCGGCTCAGAGCGCCGTGAGGTGCGAGGCGGGCACGGCCGGGGGCCGAGGGGGGAGCCGCCGCCGGCGGAGGGGGCCGGGGGCGGGATCGTGCGGATGGGCGCCCCCGGCCGGAGGGCCGGGCGCGCGACGATGGTGGCGGACGGGTCCGTGCGGGTGGCGGTCGAGAGGGGGGCGCGGGCTGGGAGGGGGGCCCTCGTGCATGACCATCTCCTTTCGGATCGGGCCTCATGCTGCCATGTCACGCCGCGTCCCGCCGTGCTCTATGAAAATTGCACGATCAGTTTGAGGCGTTAGTCACGAATGTCGCTCAGGAATCTCCCTGCACGGTGTCCCGGTGGATATGGGTCAGGGGCATTCCACCCCGCTGGAGCCTGCGGACGGTCTCGTTGACCATGGCGGCCGGGCCACAGACATAGGCCTCGTGGTCGGCCCAGGAGTGGAACCGCTCCATCACCTCCGACAGGCGGCCTCGCATGCCGCCGTACCCCTGTTCCTCGGAGACCACGGGCAGCACCCGCAGCCACGGGAAGGCCGACTCCATCCGCAGCAGGTCGCTCAGGTCGTAGAGTTCGGCGGCCGTGCGGGCCCCGTACAGCAGATGGATGTTGGGGCGGCGCCCGGATTCGATCAGTTGCTCCAGGATCGCCTTGATCGGTGCCAGACCGGTGCCGCCCGCCACGCACAGGAGGTCGCGCCCGGAGTCGGAGGGCGCCATGGTGCCGATCGGGGGGCCCAGGGTCACGGTGTCGCCGATCCGGGTGTGTCTGACCAGCGCGGTGGAGACCCAGCCGCCGGTGATCGCGCGGACGTGCAGCCGGACGGTGTTGTCGTCCCGGGGCGCGTTCGCGATGGAGAACGCGCGCCAGACGCGCGGCCAGCGCGCGGTCTGCACGTTGACGTACTGGCCGGGCGTGTAGGGCAGCTCCTGGCCGGGCCGCAGGGTGATCACCGCGATGTCCGGGGTGCGGAGCTCGTGGTCGATCACCTCGGCGGGCCACCACGCGGGCGACACTCCCGCGTCCGACCGGGCTGATTCGATCATGAGATTGGCGGCGGCGTTGTACGCGGCCACCCACGCCGCCTCGATGTCGGTGTTCCAGACCTCGGCGGCGAAACGCCGGATCGTGGCGATGAGCGCGTTGCCGACCGCGGTGTAGTGCTCGGAGACCACCCCGTACTTGCGGTGGTCGCGGCCGAGCTGGCCGAGGAAAGACGCCATGCCACCGGGGCTGTCCAGGCTCCAGACGATCCTGGTCAGCGCGCTGAACAGCCGGTCGCGCTGGACGTCCATCGCCGGGGGGAACATCGCCCGCAGGTGCGGGTTCTCGGCGAACAGCCGCCCGTAGAAGTATGCCGCGGCCTTGTCGGCGACGGGCTCGACGAGGGCGAAGCTTTCCTTGACGAGACGCGGATTCAAAGACATTTAAAGAACCCACCCTAATTGACCGGCTCAAAGTCCGATCACGCAGATCCACCTCCCTGACGGCTCCGGGTGACGAGTGACCTGGAGCCCCGGCTCGCCTGGCCACTCGAATTTAAGTCTTCCATCACCAAGTAGGCCTCACAACCGTTTCCCGGCAATATAGTGGGAAATCTAGCTATCGGTAATTGTGAAGTTATTTTGCGTGACAGGCCAATCTGTCGAGGGACGGAGAGCTGAATAATAATCACGTTCATTTTGAATGGGAAATTCACCCTTCGTGCGATTTTTAGTCGTGACGAGGTTCCGGGGTGCGGGCGACGGGAAGCCCTCCGGTGGTGAGGGCTGAGGGCTCCCGGTGAGACGACACTGATACCTCAGATGTGTGACATGACCGAAATAGAGTGCGCCATGATAGGGGAACTGTTGGAGATGGGATCGGTGCTGTCCGAAACAGCTGGCGCCACCTCGCGCACACCCCCCCCTGGAGAACGCATGCCCCAACCCTTGATCGGTATCACCACCTACCTTGAGGCCGCCCGCTGGGGCGACTGGGTCAGGGAGGCCGTTCTGTCGCCGCCCTTCTACGCGCAGGCCGTCGAGAAGGCGGGCGGCGCCCCGGTGCTGCTGCCCCCGCTCAACCTCGGCGGGATCGACGACTACGTCCGCGGCCTGTCCGGTGTGATCCTCGCCGGAGGGAGCGAGCTCGACCCCTCCCTGTACGGGGCCGCCCGCGAGGAGCGCGTCGGGGCCCCCCAGCCACACCGCGACCGCTTCGAGCTGGCACTGGCCCGCGCCGCTGTCAAGGCCGACCTGCCGCTGCTCGCCTCGGGGCGGGGCATGCACGTCCTGAACGTCGCCCAGGGCGGGAACCTGATCCCCTGGCTCCCCGAGGTGGTCGACCACGACCGTCACGCCGCCTCCACGGCACACCGCATCCAGATCAGCGTCTCCAGCAAGCTCGGCAAGGCGCTGGGCGACACGGCCGAGGTGACCGCCTCCCACCACCAGGCCGTCAAGCGACTGGGCACCGGCCTGCTCGCCGTGGCGTGGGCCGACGACCAGATCGTGGAGGGCATCGAGCTGCAGGGGCACCGGTTCGGCATCGGTGTGCAGTGGAACCTCGCACGCGCCGGGGACAACCGGCTCGTCGAGGCCCTGGTCGAGGCCGCCAGGTCCTGACAGCGTCGCGCGGACGTGACGTCCCGCGTGGTCGCCCCGGTGCGCCGGTTGTTCCCGTCGCCGTCGCGTGGGGACGTCACTCGCTCAGACGGGCGGTGCGATGCGCCGCTGACGCGCGCCGCCGTCGCGCCCGGGTCCCGACGTGCCGGCGACAGCGCCGGTAAGGTGCCGATCATGCCGTTGCACCCGCAGGCCGAGGCCTACCTGAAGCTCTTCCAGACGGACCTCGGTGCCCCTCTCTCCATTCTCACCCCCGAAATGGTCGCCGAGCTGCGCACTCTCGACGCCTTCGCCGAGCAGCGCGGTCCGATCATTCCCCTCCCGGCGGTGAGGGACGACGTCGTGGCGGGCGTGCCGATCCGCGTCTACCGGCCCGAGGAGGGCGACCACCCCCTTCCCGCGCTCGTCTACTTCCACGGTGGAGGCTGGGTCTTCGGAAGCGTCGAGCGCAACGACGCGCTCGGCCGCGACCTCGCGGTACGCAACGGGGCGGTCGTGATCTCGGTCGACTACCGGCTCGCGCCCCACCATCCCTTCCCCGCGGCGGCCGACGACGCGTGGAGCGTCGTCCAGGACCTCTTCGCCCGTCCCGGCTCCTACGGGGCCGACCCCGAGCGCATCGCGGTCTGCGGTGACAGCGCCGGGGGCAACCTCGCGGCCGTGGCCGCCTGGCGGGCCAGGGACGCCGGGCTCGGGCTCGCTCACCAACTGCTCGTCTACCCGGTGACCGACGTGGCCATGGACACCGGGAGCTACCGCACCTACGCCACCGGATTCGGGCTCGGGGCCGATGAGATGGCCTGGTTCGTCACGCAGTACGGAGGCGACCCGGCCGACCCCCGGCTCGCCCCTGCCCGGCTGGCGGACAAGTCCGGTCTGGCCCCGGCGACGGTGATCGTCGCCGAGTGCGACCCGCTCTGCGACGAGGGCGAGGAGTACGCCGCCCAGCTCGCCGCGGCCGGGGTGCCGGTCGAGGTCAGGAGATACGAGGGGGCCATCCACGGGTTCTTCGGCCTGCCGGGCTTCTTCGACCAGGCGACCGAGGCGCGCGAGTACGCCACGGCCCGTCTCGCGGAGGCCTTCCGGTGAACGGCGCCGCCCCCGGCCCGGACGGCAGGGGGCGTCGCGGCCCGGTCAAAAACTCCTGGGCAGCCCGAGCACCTGGGTGGCCAGATAGTTGAGCAGGAGCTCCTCGGTGACGGGGGCGACCCTGCCGATGCGGGCGTCGGCCAGCAGGCGGGCCACCGGATACTCCAGCGAGTAGGCCATGCCGCCGTGTGTCTGGAAGGCATGGTCGGCCGCCTCCCACGCGGCCTGCGAGGCGGCCAGTTTGGCGATGTTGGCCTCGGTGCCGCAGGGGAGTTGCCTGTCGAACAGCCACGCGGCCTTGTAGAGCATCAGCCTGGCCAGCTCGATCTTCGCCTTGACCTGGGCGAGGGGGAAGGCGATGGCCTGGTTGGCGCCGATCGGGCGGCCGAAGACCTCGCGCTCCTTGGCGTACCGCACGGCCACCCCCAGCGCCACCTCGGCGCCGCCGAGCGCGGAGGCGGCCAGCAGGACGCGCTCGGGGTTGAGGATGTCCCACAGCACCAGCGCGCCCTGGTCGACCTCGCCGACGACGTTCCTCTCGGGGACCCGCAGCTCGTCGATGAAGACCATGTTGGACGGGGTGGTGTTCGCGCCCATCTTCGGGATCGGCTGGAAGGACAGCTGCCCGGCGGCGACCGCCTCGGGGACGTTCACCAGCAGGACGGTCAGGCCGCTGGAGCGGGGTCTGGCCTCGGCGGCCGGGATGGTCCGGGTGACGAGGAGCATCCAGGTGGCCCGCTGCACGCCGGTGATCCAGATCTTCTGGCCCTGGACGACGAACTCCGCGCCGTCGCGGCGGGCGAAGGTGGAGATGCCCAGGGCGTTGGACCCGGCGTCGGGCTCGGTCAGGGCGAAGCAGGTCTCCAGCTCGCCGGTGGCCAGCCTGGGCAGCAGCTCCTCACGCTGCCAGGCGCTGCCGTGCCTGGCCAGGGTCATGGCGCCGAATCCGGGGGTGAGCACGTAGGTGAACGCCGAGCCGCCCGCCGAGCCGGAGGCCGACAGGGTCTCCGTGGCCACGGCCAGCTCCAGCAGGCCCTGCCCGCCGCCGCCGTACTCCTCGGGCACGGCCAGGCCGAGCCAGCCTCCCCTGGCCAGCTCCTGCCAGACCTCCTCAGGCCAGCGCTTCTCGCTCTCGCACCGCTGCCAGTAGTCCAGGTCGTAGCGCGCGCAGATGTCGCCGATGCCGCGCTGCACGGCGAGGGCGCTCTCGGGGAGGGTGAAGTCCACGATGATCAACTCCATCGTTCTTGGCGAGGGGCTGCCAGGTCTGCCTGCCGGGTGGAACGCCTCCCTGTCACCGTTCCCGTGTCTGGAACGGTGAGGGCTCGGCCGTCGCCTCCTCGACCGGGGGAGGCGAGAAGCCGCTCCCTTCGGGGAGCGGAGGAGTCACCCGGGCTGCGGGCGCCATCGTAGAACGTGGTTCGGTGTCTTTGGGGGCACCGCGGACCTCCCGAGTCCCGCAGTCCCCCCGAGCCCGCGGAGCTGTGGGGCTCAGGGGATCCGCGTCGATCGCGAACCGGTCGAGAGGGCTGCCCGCAGGCATGAGCCCGAGGCTCCGCCGGCTCAGGACTCCGGGGCGGGAAGGCGGGGCCTGCGCGCGTGGTAGACGAAGGCGGGCGGCACGTTGCCCCACACCGTCCGGCCCACGACGACCTCCTCGAAGGTGTCGGAGAGGCGCCTCCTGAAACGCCGCGCGGGGGGAAGGCGCTTGGCGAAGCTGTACGCGAAGGTGGTGAAGGCCGTGTGCGGGCCCATGACCGCGGTGACCGCGCCCAGCAGGCGCTCCTGCGTGTCCGTGGAGAAGGCGGCCCACGGAAGCCCGCTCACGATCGCGTCGGCCTTGGACAGGCCGCGCTCCCGGAGCAACTGCGGCAGCCGTGCCGCGTCGTCGACCACGACGTCCACCCCGGGGTTCCCCGCGGCGAGGAACTCGGCCAGCCTCGGGTTGATCTCGACGGCCACGTGGTGTCCCCGGCCGCCCAGCCGACGCTGGATCTCCGCCGTGAACGCGCCGGTGCCGGGGCCGAGCTCGACGATCACCGGATCTCCCCGGTGGGGAACGGGCGAGGTCACCGCCTCGGCGAGCCGCCGGGAACTCGGCGCCACCGCTCCAACGGTGCCCGGCGAGCGGATCCACTGCCCCAGAAAGAGCGCGGTGTCATTCGTCATGGTCTGAAGAGTAGGGGAATCCGCCAGGCGGTGGATCCCGGGGTCATTCCCCAGGCTGACGACCTGGCCGCGCCCGGCGGCCACGATGTGCTTCGAACCACTCGCTTCTCATCCACGAAAGGACACGACTCATGCAGGAGGTCATCGCCCAGCCTGATCCGACGCGGGGCCGTCAGGTATCCACGGGGCTGCTGTACGGCGTCCGCGTCCTCGTCGTCGCCCAGGCCGCCGGGCTCGTCGTCGCCGCCTCGTTCGCCGGCCAGGCCGTACAGGGCGGGGGAGAACTCGGCGAGACCCACGTCATGGCCGGGATGGTGGTGCACCTGATCGCCCTGCTGCAGATCGTCGCGGCCGTGCTGCTCTGGCGTCCGGGACGGGGGGCCGGCTGGCCCGCGCTGGCCAGTCTCGGCCTGTTCCTGATCGGCATGGGCCAGCACTTCAGCTGGGACACGCTCGGCACCCACATGCCCAGCGGTCTCGCCCTGTTCGGACTGACCGTGGCGGTGCTCATCTGGGCGTGGTCGCCCCGCGCCGCCGAGCGCCGGTCCTGAGACGGGCGCCCTCCCCCGCGTCCTCCGACGGCACCGGACACAGTAGTGTCACCATCAGGCGCGGGGAGGGAGTTCAGCCGGTGGATCCGGAAGTATCGGGGGCTGAAGATCGAATTTGGACGGTTCCCAACGCGCTGAGCCTGGCCAGGCTCCTGGGGGTGCCGGTTTTCCTCTGGCTCGTGCTGGGGCCGAAGGCCGACGGCTGGGCCGTCGTGCTACTCATGCTGGCCGGGTTCTCCGACTGGCTGGACGGCAAGATCGCCCGTGCCTGGAACCAGACCAGCAGGCTCGGCCGCCTGCTCGACCCGCTGGCCGACCGGCTCTACATCCTGGCCACCCTGTTCGGCCTCGCCATGCGCGAGATCATCCCCTGGTGGCTGGCGCTCGCCATCCCGCTGCGCGACGTGATGCTGCTGGGCATCCCGCTCATCCTGCGCCGCCTCGGATACGGCCCCGCGCTGCCCGTGCACTTCCTCGGCAAGGCCGCCACCGCCAATCTGCTCTACGCTTTCCCCCTGCTCTTCCTGGCCCATCACCCCTCCTGGTACGCCGAGGCGGCGGGGATCGTCGGCTGGTCCCTCGCCATCTGGGGCACAGGTCTGTACTGGTGGTCCGGAGTGCTGTATTGGGTACAGGTGCGTCAGCTGACCAGCGAGGCCAAACGCCTTAAGAGGTGATCCGTGAAGGCCGTCGTCATGGCGGGCGGGGAGGGGACACGGCTCCGGCCGATGACCGCGAACCAGCCCAAGCCTCTCCTGCCCGTGATCAATCGGCCGATCATGGAGCATGTGCTCCGTCTGCTGAAACGGCACGGTTTCACCGAGACGGTGGTCACCGTTCAGTTCCTGGCGGCCCTGGTCAGAAACTACTTCGGTGACGGCAACGAGCTCGGCATGAACCTGCACTATGCCACCGAGGACACCCCGCTCGGCACCGCGGGCAGTGTCAAGAACGCCGCCGACCGGCTCCGTGACGACCGCTTCCTGGTCATCTCCGGCGACGCGCTGACCGACATCGACCTGACTGACATGATCCGCTTCCACCGCGAGAACGGCGCGATGGTCACGATCGGGCTCAAGCGCGTCCCCAACCCGCTGGAGTTCGGCATCGTCATCGTCGACGACCACGGCAGGGTGGAGCGCTTCCTGGAGAAGCCGACCTGGGGCCAGGTCTTCTCCGACACCGCCAACACCGGCATCTACGTGATGGAGCCCGAGGTCCTCGACGAGATCGCGGCAGGGGAGTCCGTCGACTGGTCGGGCGACGTGTTCCCCAGGCTGCTGGAGCGCGGCGCCCCGCTGTACGGCTACGTGGCCGACGGCTACTGGGAGGACGTCGGCACCCACGAGAGCTATCTCAAGGCCCAGGCCGACGTCCTGTCGGGGCGGGTCAAGGTCGACATCGACGCCTTCGAGGTCTCGCCGGGCGTCTGGGTGGCCGAGGGGGCCTCGGTGGACGCCGACGCCGTCCTCAAGGGGCCCCTCTACATCGGTGACTACGCCAAGGTCGAGGCGGGGGCCGAGCTGCGCGAGTACACGGTGCTCGGCAGCAACGCGGTGGTCAGGGAGGGGGCCTTCCTGCACCGCGCGGTCGTCCACGACAACGTCTATGTCGGACCCAGCGCCAACCTGCGCGGCTGCGTGATCGGCAAGAACACCGACCTGATGACCGCGGTCAGGGTCGAGGAGGGCGCCGTCATCGGCGACGAGTGCATCATCGAGGCCGAGGCGTACATCTCCTCCGGCGTCAAGATCTATCCGTTCAAGACCATCGAGGCCGGGGCGGTGATCAACAACAGCGTCATCTGGGAGCCGCGCGCCCAGCGCAACCTGTTCGGACCTCGTGGGGTGTCGGGGCTGGTGAACGTGGAGATCACCCCTGAGCTGTGCGTACGACTGGCCAGCGCCTACGCCACCACCCTGAAGAAGGGCGCCTCGGTCATCACCTCCCGCGACTCCTCCCGTGCCGCGCGGGCGCTGAAGCGGGCCGTGATCAGCGCCCTGAACGCGAGCGCGATCAACGTGCTCGACCTGGAGGCGTCCCCGCTCCCGGTGGCCCGCTTCCACACCGCCAGGGAGAACGCCGTCGGCGGTATCGCGCTGCGCACCACCCCCGGCGACCCGCAGAGCGTCGACATCGTCTTCATGGACGAGCACGGCGCGGACCTGTCTCCGGGGGCCCAGCGCAAGCTGGACCGGGTCTTCTCCCGGCAGGAGTTCCGCCGCGCCTTCCCCGGAGAGATCGCCGAGCTGAGCTTCCCCGCCAGGGCGGTGGAGGACTACACGCACGAACTGCTGCGCCTGGTCGACATCAGCGGGGTGCGCGACGTCGACATGAAGGTCGTGGTCGACTGCGCGGGAGGCACCTCCTCACTGGTGCTGCCCAGCCTGCTGGGCCGGGTCGGGGTGGACGTGCTGACCGTCAACAACCGGCTGGACGACGCCTCGCCCACCGAGACCCTCGCCGAGCGCCGCCGTGACCTGCAGCGCCTCTCGGAGCTCGTCAGCTCCTCCAGGGCGGCCTTCGGGGTGCGCTTCGACCCCGTGGGGGAACGGGTCGCGCTGGTGGACGAGATGGGCCAGCTGATCAGCGAGGAGCGCGCCCTGCTGGTGGTGCTCGACCTGGTCGCCGCCGAGCGGCGCGGAGGCAGGGTGGCGCTGCCGGTCACCACCACCCGGGTGGCAGAGCAGGTCTGCAGATTCCACGGCGTGCAGGCCGAGTGGACCTCCACCGCGATCGACGCGCTGACCACCGCGGCCAGAGGGCCGGAGACGATCTTCGCGGCCGACGGGCGCGGAGGTTTCATCGTGCCCGAGTTCGGGCCCACGGTGGACGGCCTGGCGGTGTTCCTGCGCCTGCTCGGCCTGGTCGCCAGGACCCGGCTCTCGCTCAGCCAGATCGACGCCAGGATCCCCGAGGCCAAGCTGCTGCGCCGGACCGTGCCGACCCCGTGGGCCGCCAAGGGCGCGGTGATGCGCTCGGTCATCGAGGCCGCCGAGCGCTATCGCATCGACACCACCGACGGGGTCCGGGTCGTCGCCGAGGACGGCAGCTGGGCCCTGGTGTTGCCCGATCCGACGGAGGCGGTCACCCACCTGTGGGCAGAGGGGTTCGACGTCGACTCCGCGCAGACTCTGATCGAGCACTGGGCGCGGGTGGTCGAGGACGCCGCGGGCGGCTGAGGGGCACCGGCGGGCACCGGCGGCATGGCGGGCACCAGGGGAGGGCGGGGCGTGAGCGAAGAGCGTGGGCCGGGCGGGGAGGGAAGGACGAGGGGCCGGGGCTTGAGCGGTCGCGACAAAACACAGCGCGGCGCCATGGACCGGAGACAGTGCTCGGCTGTAACTTTGTCACCGACCGTACCCGCGGTTCAGCGTCAACCTTGACCTTCGCGCCTCATCACTGTATGTTGCGGCATTCGCAGTCCGAGAAACACTTGAGAAGCGAAGAAGCGAGGCGCGCATCACTGAGCACAGTTGCCGCGTCTTCGCGGTAGGAGGCCGAGCCGATCGATGCCGAGCGTCTACTGCACGCAGTGCGGTCATGCCAACCCTGAGGATGCCCGTTTCTGTTCACGATGCGGGTCGCCGCTTACCAAAGCCGAGACCTCCGGAGACAGCACATCGACGATCTCCCTCTCCGGGATCGAGGCGTACGAGGCGGAGACAGGTGAGACGCTTCTCGCCGAACGGCAGGCCGTCGAGCAGTTGCCCCCGGGCACCGCGTTGCTGGTCGCGATGCGTGGCCCCAACGCCGGCAGCCGGTTCCTGCTCGACAGCGACCTCACCACCGTGGGCCGCCATCCCGAGAGTGACATCTTCCTCGACGACATCACGGTCTCGCGCCGTCACGTGGAGTTCTACCGGCGCGGCGGCGGGGTCTTCACCGTCCGTGACGTCGGCAGCCTCAACGGCACGTACGTGAACCGCGAGCGCATCGAGGAGGTCCCGCTGTACGGCGGGGACGAGGTGCAGATCGGCAAGTTCCGCCTCGTCTTCCTCACCCGCGGCGCCGCTGGAGGATGATGAGCTCGCAGGCCGCTCGTGCGCACATGAGCATCGGGGAGGTGCTCGCCCTCCTGCAGGGCGAGTTCCCCGACGTCAGCATCTCCAAGATTCGTTTCCTGGAGGGCGAGGGGCTGATCGAGCCGGAGCGCAGTCCCTCCGGCTACCGCAAGTTCACCTACGCCGACGTCGAGCGGCTCCGTTACATCCTCAGCGAGCAGCGTGACCGCTATCTGCCGCTGCGAGTGATCAAGGATCATCTGGAGGCGGCCGATCGCGAGGAGCGCCCGGCCGCCCGGCCGCGTGCCGTCCCCGACGAGGCGCCTCCCGAGCTCCGGCTCACCCGAGAGGAGCTGATCGCCGCCGCCGAGCTCGACGAGGAGACCCTCGCCGAGCTTGAGGACTACGGCCTGCTGGCCGCAGTGGCCCGCTACTACGACGCCGAGGCGCTGGCCGTGGCCCGCAGCGTCGGAGCCCTCGCCCCCTTCGGTCTGCGCGCCCGCCACCTGAGGGCGGTCAAGGCCGCGGCCGAGCGTGAGGCGGGCCTGGTGGAGCAGGCCGTCGCCCCGCTGCTGCGCCGTCGCGGGCCGGGCGCGATCGACCAGGCGGACGAGACGGCGAGGGAGATTTCCGGCCTGCTCCTGGAATTGCACGCCTCGCTGCTGCGTTCCGGCGTGCGGGGGGCTCTGGGGCGATGAGAGCCTGACCAGCCGCTCGTACCCCCACGAGTGTTACGTTGAACGAACCGGTCGGAATCCAGCGAAGACGGAGCAGCCCGTGTTGCAGATGGAGGTCGTGGGCGTTCGAGTTGAAATGCCCTCCAACCAGCCGATCGTCTTGTTGAAAGAGACGCATGGGGAGCGTTACCTACCTATCTGGATCGGCATGACAGAGGCCACGGCGATCGCCATGGCCCAGGCCGAGGAACCACCACCGCGGCCACTCACTCATGATCTATTCCGTGACGTGCTCGAAGGGCTCGGCGTCCGGCTGAGCACGGTCAACATCGTCGCTCTGCGCGACGGCATCTTCTTCGCCGATCTCGTGTTCTCCAACGGGGTGGAGGTGAGCGCGCGCCCCTCGGATTCGATCGCCTTGGCACTTCGCACCGGTGCACGTATCTTCGCGAGTGAGGATGTGGTCCGGGAGGCGGGGGTGATCATCCCCGACGACCAGGAGGACGAGGTGGAGAAGTTCAGGGAGTTCCTTGACACGATCACGCCCGAGGACTTCGGCCGCGCGGGGTAGGAATTTCGGTGCATTTACGCTTCACGACGCGCCGAGTGGGGTCGTTGACTGGACTTGGCCCCAGTCCTACGGTGCATGTGAACCCTGCGGCCGTGCGTAAACCCCCAGATCAGGCCGTGGGATGAGAGAAAGCCGGAGGTCCGCGTGGCGGTCAGCAGCGGCGAGGGTAGAAACGCCGACCAGGATGACCCGAAACGGCGCCAGTCGGCACGTCAGCGCGCGGGTGAAGAGGGTCTGCTGTTCGACGGGCAACCGGTGAAGGTGCCCGCCGACATCGGCTACAGGGGCCCGACGGCCTGTTCGGCGGCAGGCATCACCTACCGGCAACTCGATTACTGGGCGCGCACCGGCCTCGTCGGGCCCACGGTGAGAGCCGCCCACGGATCCGGCTCCCAACGCCTTTACGGCTTTCGCGACATCCTGGTCCTCAAGGTCGTCAAACGCCTCCTCGACACCGGTGTCTCCCTCCAGCAGATCCGCATCGCCGTGCAGCACCTGCGCGACCGGGGTGTCAACGACCTGGCGGGGATCACCCTGATGAGCGACGGGGTGAGCGTCTACGAGTGCACCTCGCCCGATGAGGTCATCGACCTCCTCCAGGGCGGCCAGGGAGTCTTCGGCATAGCACTGGGACGGGTGTGGCAGGAGGTGGAGGGCTCCCTCGCGGATCTGCCCGGCGAACGTGCGGAGTCGGGCGAGGGCCCTTTAGGCGAGCATCAGGCCGATGAGCTGGCCCGCCGTCGCAGAGCACGACGAACCGGGTAAACTCGGACTCGCTGCTGACCCTGTGCGGGAGAGACCCCGACAGTGAGCGGGGCGCCGAAGGAGCAACCTCCCCGGAATCTCTCAGGCACCCGGTACCGCACGGACGAGGCAACTCTGGAAAGCAGGCGCGCCGGCCAGACGCGTCTCACCGACGGTGCAAGCCTCCCGTCACGGGTAGGTGAAGCTCTCAGGTCACGACGCGTGAGGACGGTCGTGATGACAGAGGGGGAGACCAGGCATACGCCCGCGCCCAGCGCCGGTCTCCACCCCGTCCCGGGAGGCTTCACAATGACCGACCTGTCATCGCTCAGCGAACTCGGCTCCCTGCCGTTCTCCACCCGCCACATAGGGCCGGACGACGCCGATCAGACCCGCATGCTGGAGGCGGTCGGATTCACCTCCGTCGCCGACCTGGTCGCGGTGGCCGTGCCCGAGGCGATCCGCTCCGCCGGGCGGCTGAACCTGCCGCCGGCGGCGGGGGAGTCCGAGACCCTCGCGGAGCTGCGGGTCCTCGCCGGGCGCAACACCACGCTCACCTCGATGATCGGCCTGGGCTACCACGACACGATCACCCCGGGCGTCATCCGCCGCAACCTCCTGGAGAACCCGGGCTGGTACACCGCGTACACGCCCTACCAGCCGGAGATCTCCCAGGGCCGCCTGGAGGCCCTGATCAACTTCCAGACCGTCGTCTCCGACCTGACCGCCCTCGACGTCGCCGGAGCCTCCCTGCTCGACGAGGCCACCGCCGCCGCCGAGGCGATGACCCTGGCCCGTCGCGCCGGCCGCGGCCCCTCGAAGGTGTTCGTGGTCGACGCCGACGCGCTGCCGCAGACCAAGGCGGTGCTGCGCACCCGCGCCGAGCCGCTCGGCATCGAGCTGGTCGAGAGCGACTTCACCGCCGAGCTTCCCGAGTGCTTCGGGGTGCTCGTGCAGTATCCCGGCGCCAGCGGCAGGATCCGCGACTTCCGCGCCATCGCCGACGCCGCCCACGCGCGCGGCGCCCAGGTGGTCGCCGCCGCCGACCTGCTCGCCCTCACCCTCCTGGCCGCGCCGGGCGAGCTCGGTGCCGACATCGCCGTCGGGTCCTCACAACGCTTCGGCGTCCCCCTCGGCTTCGGCGGTCCCCACGCCGCCTACATGGCGGTCCGCGACGGTCTCCAGCGCCAGCTGCCCGGCCGCCTGGTGGGCGTCTCCCAGGACGCCGACAAGCGCCCCGCGTACCGGCTCGCGCTCCAGACCCGCGAGCAGCACATCCGCCGCGAGAAGGCCACCAGCAACATCTGCACCGCGCAGGTGCTGCTCGCCGTGATCGCCGGCATGTACGCCGTCTACCACGGCCCCGAGGGCCTGCGCAGGATCGGGCGACGCGTCCACAGGCACGCCGTCGTGCTCGCCGAGGGCCTGCGCCAGGGCGGTGTCGAGGTCGTGCACGACACCTTCTTCGACACCGTGCTCGCCCGAGTGCCCGGCCGCGCCGAGCAGGTCGTCGCCACGGCCCGCGAGAACGGCGTCAACCTGCGCCTGGTCGACGCCGACCACGTGGGCGTCACCTGCGACGAGAAGACCGAGCCGCTCCACCTGGAGCAGGTCCTGGCCGCCTTCGAGGTCAGCGGCGCCGTGCTGGCCGACCTGGACGCCGCCGCCCACGACGCGCTGCCCGCCTCGCTGGCGCGTGTCAGCGACTATCTGACCCACCCGGTCTTCCACAGCCACCGCTCCGAGACGGCCATGCTGCGCTACCTGCGCAGACTCCAGGACAAGGACATCGCGCTCGACCGGTCGATGATCCCGCTGGGCTCCTGCACCATGAAGCTCAACGCGACCACCGAGATGGAGCCGATCACCTGGCCGGAGTTCGCCGGGCTGCACCCCTACGCGCCCGAGGACCAGGCCGCGGGCTACATCGAGCTGATCGGGGAACTGGAGCGCTGGCTGGCCGAGGTCACCGGCTACGACGCGGTGTCGCTTCAGCCGAACGCCGGCTCGCAAGGGGAGTTCGCCGGGCTCCTGGCGATCCGCGCCTACCACACGGCGCGCGGAGAGTCGGGCCGCGACATCTGCCTGATCCCCTCCTCCGCGCACGGCACCAACGCCGCGAGCGCCGTCATGGCGGGCATGCGCGTGGCAGTGGTCGCCTGCGACGACAAGGGCAACGTCGACCTCGACGACCTCGTCGCGAAGATCGACAAGCATCGCGAGCAGCTCGCCGCGATCATGGTGACCTACCCGTCCACGCACGGCGTGTACGAGGAGACGATCGTCCGGATCTGCGAGCTGGTGCACGAGGCCGGCGGGCAGGTCTACGTCGACGGCGCCAACCTCAACGCGCTGGTCGGCCTGGCCAGGCCGGGGGAGTTCGGAGCGGACGTCTCCCACCTCAACCTGCACAAGACCTTCTGCATCCCGCACGGCGGCGGCGGCCCCGGCGTCGGCCCGGTCGCGGTCCGCGCCCACCTGGCCGACTACCTGCCAGGCCACCCGTTGCGCGAGGGCACAGCGGTCGGCCCGGTCTCGGCCGCGCCGTACGGCTCGGCGGGCATCCTGCCCATCTCCTGGGCCTACATCCGGATGATGGGCGCCGACGGCCTGAAGGCGGCGACCGAGCAGGCCATCCTGTCGGCCAACTACCTGGCCCGCAGGCTCAGCCCCCACTACCCGGTCCTCTACACCGGCCGCGGCGGCCTCGTCGCCCACGAGTGCATCGTCGACCTGCGCCAGATCACCAAGGAGACCGGGGTGACGGTCGACGACGTGGCCAAGCGCCTCATCGACTACGGCTTCCACGCCCCGACCATGTCCTTTCCCGTGGCCGGAACGCTGATGATCGAGCCGACCGAGAGCGAGGACCTGGCCGAACTCGACCGGTTCTGCGAGGCGATGATCGCGATCCGCGAGGAGATCGCGAAGGTCGCCTCCGGCGCGTACGACAGGACCGACAACCCGCTGCGCAACGCCCCGCACACGGCCGACAGCCTCGTCGCCGACGACTGGGACCACCCCTACGGCCGCACCGAGGCGGCCTACCCGCTGCCGTCGGTGCGCGAGGGCAAGTACTGGTCGCCGGTCCGCCGCATCGACCAGGCCTACGGTGACCGCAACCTGGTCTGCTCCTGTCCTCCCCTGGAGGCGTACGAGGACTGATCCCGCCGGCCTCGGCGAGAGCCGGGAAACCCGCGCGAACCGTGATATCCGCCGGGAATGCGGGGGGACGGACGAGGCCCCGAGTCGTTAGGCTCGGGGCGTCTCCGTATCCGGAAGGATCATGCATGCCTGAGGTGGACACCCGTCCCTTGGACACCGCGCGAAGACTGGCCGAGTCGGGCGATCTCGACGGCGCCGCCACGATCTTCGCTGAGCTGGTCGCCGATCCCGACAATCCCGACAGGGCCCAGGCCGCGGTGGGGCTCGCGGTGGTGCTGGAGGAGAGCGGAGACGCGCAGGGCTCCCGCGCGGCCGCGCGCACCGCGCTGGCGACCGGGCACCCGGAGTTCGCCGCCCAGGCCGCCTGCCTGCTCGCGGGGAGCTTCGAAAGGGAGGACCTGGCAGAGCAGGCCCGCGCCGCCTGGCAGGCCGCGCTGGGCGTCGGCCACCCCGCCTACGTCCCGCTGGCGCACATGGCCCTCGCGCGGCTCGCCACGGACGAGGAGGAGGCCGAGCGGTCGCTTCGTGAGGCGCTCGCCACCCGTGACCCGGAGATCGCCCCTCGGGCCGCCCAACGGCTGGCGGAGGTCTTCCTTGAGGACGGTGAGCCGGGTGAGGCCGCCCAGGTGCTCCTGGAGGCGCTCGCGGTGCCGGAGGCGGCCGAGGTGGCGAGACTGCGGGTGATGCTCGGCATCGCCCATCTGGAGATGGCCTGCGCCGAGTTCTCCGGCGCGATCGAGGAGGGTGGCGACGTCGAGACCGGCGCGCTGGCCATCGAGCTCCTGGCGCGCACCCTTCCGCTCAGGGGGCGCGACGAGGACGCCGAGCGGGTGTGGCGTTACGGTCTGGACAGCGCCGACGAGGACCTCGCCGGTGAGGTCCGCCTGCGCCTCGACCGGGATCTTTGAGGTCCGGACGACCTCAGGGGCCGGTGCGGGAGAGGCGGTCGCTCCGGGGCGGACGGCGGGACGACGAAGCTCGGCCAGACACTGCCGGAGAGCGGCGGGTGCTCCGGCGGGCGGACCCTCGAAGGGGAGACGCTTCTGCGTCCCGCGACATCCTCACGGTCAGTCGCGTTCCCGCCAGCGGCTCAGGGCGTGGGCGAAGTTGATCGCGACGATTCCGCCCCAGGCGAGCAGCAGTCCGACGGTGCCGGCGCTCTGCGCGGCGATGGCGGTCAGCGGGATTCCGATGCCCATCGAACCGAGGGCGATCGGGACCGAGGAGTTCGTGTTCTTACGCGGCTTGGCCGTCGGCGCCCCGGCGGCGTGCAACTCGGCGCGCACCCGGTGGGCGATGGTCGTGTCGAGACGTGCCACGAGCGAGTCGACGAGCGCGGCCTCGTACTCCGGGCCGAGCTCGCGCCGGGTCTCAAGGGTGGCGCGCATGTCCTGACGGATATCTTGGTAGTCCTCCACGCTCCGATTGTTCCCTCGCCCCGGCCACCGGGCATCAGCCGTTAGGACGAGATTCGTGTCCACCTTCGAGTCCACCCCCCTCGCGCGGACGCCCGCCTCGCCGACCACGCCGGGATCCGGGCTCCCGGCGGGCACGGCAGGGCCCCTGGAGATCGTGACCCCGCACGGCCCGGCCCTCGTGGAGATCGACGAGGTGGCCGCCCCGCGCTTCCTGCTGGTGCTCACCCACGGCTCGGCCGGGGGAGTGGACGCCCCCGACCTGCTGGCCGTGCGGGACGCCGTGACGGCGATCGGGGGGACGGTCGCGCGGGTGCTGCAGCCGTTCCGGGTGCGCGGAGCCCGGGCGCCGGGGTCGGCGGTCAAGCAGGACGAGGCGTGGGAGAGGCTGGTGGCCGAGTTGCGCGGGCGCTATCCGGGGCTGCCACTGGCGCAGGGCGGGCGGAGCAACGGGGCGAGGGTCGCGTGCCGTACGGCGGAAAGAGCCGGTGCCCACGCGGTCGTCGCGCTGGCGTTCCCCCTGCACCCGCCGGGGAAACCGGAGCGGTCACGCGCGGGGGAGTTGCGCGCGTCGGGTGTGGACGTGCTGGTGGTGAGCGGAGACCGTGACCCGTTCGGCGTGCCCGAGGCGGCGGACGCCGCGCGGCTGGTGGTGCTGCCGGGAGAGGGTCACGACCTCGGGAGGGTTCCCGCCAGGGTGGGCGAGGTGGTCGCCGAGTGGCTCGACACGACGATGCGGCCGGGCTCGGTGGACCCGCTCAGCGTGACCGGCCGGGGCTGACAGACCGGGGGATGACAGGCCTCAGGCGACGCCGGCGAGTGGCCGGTGTGGCTCGATGACGGCACCGTCGGGGAGAAGCTCGCCGGTGTCCTCGAACAGCACAACACCGTTGCAGAGCAGGCTCCAGCCCTGCTCGGGGTGGGCCGCCATGGTGCGGGCGGCTTCGCGGTCCAGCGCGTCGGCGGACGGACAGGACGGCTCGTGCGGGCACATCGGCGTGCCTCCGGATCTCTCGTGTCGGCTCGGCCGGGTCACACCGGGCACGGGGTGGACATCGGACATCCGGCGGCACCGTCACCGATGGGTCTCCGTTCCCACGTATGACGGGGACGAGCATCTGAATGTTGACATATGGCCATGCGACCCCTAGCGGAGCGGGGGCCGCACATCAAGTAGATCAAGTGTGCGATCGATCGCACCTCGGCGACATAGCCCGTTAGGACTGTTTGAGACTGCTAGAGGGCCAGTCCGTCAGGGCTTTATCAGGGGATGTGACCTATAACACAGCATGCCTCATATGAGCACATTCAACCAAGTCCGACACGCCGCCGAGCGGGTAAACGATCGGTTACAAGTTGCTGACGTGCCCCGATGCGGGCCTACGCGCCCCTGACCCGCCCCTTACCGGCCCCTGCCCTCCCGCGTTTCCAGGCCGGCCAGGAGCGCGTCCAGCCCGTACTCGAAGTCGGTGTCCGCCGCCGGGCTGCCCCCTCCCCTGGACGGGGGGCGCCAGGGCTCGTCCTCGTCGCCCGAGGGCTCGGCCCAGCCCGACTGCTGCACCTCCACCGCCACCGCGCCGAAGACATAGGCCCGCAGGGCGCGTACCGCCCCCGCAGGGTCGGCCAGGCCCGCCTCGGCCAACTGCTCGGTCTGCTCCCTGATCGCGATCGCCGCCCTGCCCCTCGGTGGCTTGGTCAGGGCGAGGGCCAGCACCCCGGGATGCTCTCTCAGTGCGGCCCTGCTCGCCCGGCACCAGGCTCTCGCGCTCTCCTGCCAGCTCTCGCCCGGCTCGGCGTGCACGGTGGTGACGTGCTCGGCCAGCGCGTCCATGAGGGCGTCCTTGCCGCGCGGCAGGTGGTGGTAGATGGCCATCGCCTCCACCTGGAGCGCGTCGCCCAGCCGCCGCATCGTCAGGCGCCGCAGCCCTTGGCCGTCGGCGATATGAAGGGCGGCGTCGATGATGCGCTCCCTGGAGAGCGGGACGGGTGGTCGCTTGGCGGGCATGGGAGGAATCCTGCCACCCCTGCCTTACTGCGTAAAGGGCGGCGCGCCGAACAGACCCGCCCTTCCCCGCGCGGCGAGCCGGGCCGCTGCGGGGAGGTCGGGTCCCTAAGTGTGTGGGGTGAGGGCTGAGCGCGTAGGCTACGAACGGTGATCTGCCGGAGGAGACCCGGCGACCGGTGAGAGAGGGAAGAAGATGGCGTTTTTCCGACCGCGCGTGAGCCGGGAGGCGGAGGTTCGTCACCACGCTGACCAGGAGGTCGGGAAGAGCTTTCCCGAGCTCCTGAGGAAGGCGCGCGAGGCCGAGGCCGAGGTGCGCCGGGCGCAGGCCGCCGCGGCTCCCGTGCAGGAGTTGCGAGCCGCCGGGCTGGCCTTCGACAGGGCGCTCACCGAGGCCCTGCGCGCGGCCGAGGCCAACCAGCGCGCGACGTTCGGAGTCAAGGCGTACGACGACCCGATCCGCCGCCGCAAGGGCAGGGCGACCCCCCGGGGGGCCGAGTGGACCGCCGAGGTCAACCGTCTGCGCACCCTTCGCGAGCAGAACCGGCTGACCGGCATTCCCCGGGTTCCCCGCCCGGTCGCCGCCTCCGCCCGCTGACCTTCGTCTCGGGCATTCCGGGCTCCCGTTCGGGCGAGCTTCTCCCCGCGGGTCTTCGGCCGAGGGGAGGAGCCCTTCGCCACCCGGCCCGCCGGGACCGCGGCCTTGGGCGCCGTCGTTTCCCGGGCGGTTCGCAAGCACTGTCGCCGAAGTACCTTTTAGGGTAGGCTTACCTAACAATTCTCTTCATCGCAATGGTCCCCGACGACTCGCCCAACGCTGTGACCAGGTATTTCGCCGAGATGTACGCGGCCACGCCCTTTCCTCGTCCCATCCACCCGCCCAGAGGACTCCGCGAACGCGGCGGGAGATCGGTGATCGCCGGCCTTTGGGCGCCTCGGCGGGAAAACCGCGCGCCGCCCGTACGCGGGCTCCGTGCCGCCCGTCACTCCCTGCGCCGGGCGAACCCACCGACCCTGGCCCACCCCCGCTGGAGGTAACCGATGACCAACCCCTTCGACGACGACGGCGCGTCCTTCCTGGTGCTGGTGAACGCGGAGGGGCAGCACTCGTTGTGGCCCGCGTTCGCCGACGTTCCCGCGGGCTGGGAGATCGCCCACGGCGAGGACTCCCGCGCCGGTTGCCTCGCCTACGTCGAGAGCTCCTGGACCGACATGCGCCCCAGCAGTCTCGTCGCCCGGATGGGCGGCTGACGCTTTCGGGCCCGCGGGCCGGACAGCGGGCGACCGTCACCTCGCCCCCCGCGCCGACCTTCCGGGAGGGACGCTCGGCCATCGCGTCGTCCTCCTTGGACACTTCTCGGAGGGGGCCGGAAAACGAGGAAGGGCGCCACCGCGGACGGGAGGTCTCGCGGTGGCGCCTTTCGAAACGGCGGCTCGGGGGCCGGGTCAGCTGGCCCAGTCGAGCAGCGGGCGCGTGTTGCTGGGATGGCGGAGTTTGGAGAGTGACTCCTTCTCCAGCTGGCGGATGCGCTCGCGCGTCAGGCCGAGGTGCTTGCCGATCTCGTCGAGGGTGTGGGGCTTGCCGTCGACGAGGCCGAAGCGCAGGGCCATGATCTTGGCCTCCCTGGGGGAGAGGTTGCCCAGCACACCGCGCAACTGCTCGCCGAGCAGCTGGCGGTCGACGACCTCCGACGCCTCGGGCGAGTCGATGTCCTCGATGAGGTCGCCGATGGTGGTCTCGCCGTCCTCGCCGATGGTGGCGTTGAGGCTGATCGGCTGGCGGCTGGTGCGCAGCAGCTCCTCGATCTGGTCGGGGCTCTTGTCCAGCTCGACGCCCAGCTCCTCCGGCGTGGGCTCGCGGCCCAGGCGCTGGTGCATGTCACGCTCGACGCGCGACAGCTTGGAGAGCAACTCCAGCACGTGCACCGGCAGTCTGATCGTGCGGGCCGAGTCGGCGAAACCGCGCTGGATGGCCTGACGGATCCACCACATGGCGTAGGTGGAGAACTTGTAGCCCTTGGTGTAGTCGAACTTCTCCACCGCGCGGATCAGGCCGAGGTTGCCCTCCTGGACCACGTCGAGCAGGGCCATGCCCCGGTCGGTGTACTTCTTCGCCACGGAGACGACCAGGCGGAGGTTGGCCTCCAGCATGTGGTCCTTGGCCCGGCGACCGTCCTCGGCGATCCACTCCAGGTCGTCACGCGCGGCCGCGGACAGGCCCGGGTCGGCCTCCAGCTTGGACTCGGCGTACAGACCGGCCTCGATGCGCTTGGCCAGCTCGACCTCCTGAGCGGCGGTGAGCAGGGTGCGCCGGCCGATCGACTTCAGGTAGGTGTGCACCGAGTCACCCATGACGGAGGACTGGTCGTCGAGGTCGAGGGCCGGCTCGACCTCGGGCTCCTCCGGCGGGTTCCACTCGTCGCCGAGTTCCGCCGCTGCGTTCTTGGCGTCCTTGGCGTCCTTGGCGGAGGTCCTGGAGGTCTTCGCGGCCTTGGTGCTTGCGGCGCCCTTGAGATCCCCCGAGGGCTCCACCTGGGCCTTGACCGCGGCCGGGGGGTCGGCCAGGGGCTCGGTCTTCGCCGAGGTCTTCCTCGCCGAAGCGGCCTTCGTCTTGCGGGCGGGGGCCTTGCGGGTGCTCTTGGCGGTTGATGTGGGGAGCGCGGCATCGTTCTCGGCCGCCAGGCTGACTCCCGCCTCGGTGAGCTCGCGCAGAATCGACCTGCCCTCGGTGGGGCTGATGCCCGCCTCGGCGAAGGCGTGACGCAGCTCCGCGAGTGAAAGGTGACCCTGAACTCGTCCTTGGTCGAGGAGCTGGTCAAGGGTCGTCGGGGCCTCAGATGAGGTCGCCATGGCGGCTGGGGGCATGAGGACACCTCCTCCATCACGGAGTCGTCTGAATTCACGGTCTGCTGGTCTTGGGGGTGGGGCGGTCTGGGGGCCGCTCAGCGCACCAGTACCAATAACCCCAGTCAAGAACGTTCTGTTCCCGACTTGACTCGGAAAATATGATGGGTGGACCGCCGTGTCGGCGATCCACCTGCGTGCGGGTGCCCGAAAGGGCTTATTCGATCACTTCCGCGGGGCCCTCTTTCGCCGGCCCCGGGGAGCCTTCGACCGGGCCGTCGACCATGGGCATCGGAAAGGGCTCCGCCTGCTCCAGCCGGCTCTCGTTCCAGTAACCGAAGACTCTCCCGGGGTCGGGGTTGACCTCCTTGGAGATCACGTACTCCTCGGCGGGAGGGGTGGACACGGTCGGCGACGGCTCGTACGAGGGCGGTCCCGGCTCGTTCGGGGACACGGCGGGCACCGGCTCGTCCGACGGCTTCTCCGCTCCCCCGATCCCACCCGACGCGGCGGCCGCCGTGACGGAAATGCCGCCGGCGAGGACCAGGCTCACGATTCCAGCCGAGACCCATGTCTTCCGGGTGACGTTCATCGGGCTTGTCCTTCCTGCTTCGGCTACCTCATTGGACGTGTGAGAACACCCTCACGGTTCCCGATCACGACCATAACGGAGAGCCGCGAGATCCGGCTTGCCATTGGCTAAAAGCGGTATTTCGGTCACAACGACCAGGTCGGCGGGGGCCGCGTAGGCGGGCAGCCGCTCCTTGGCGAAGGCCCGCAACTCGGCCAGGGACGGCGGGGAGGACGAGACGACGACGGCCACCACCCGCTCGCCCCAGTCGGGGTCGGGGCGGCCGACCACGGCGACGTCGACGATCGCGGGATGCTCGGCCAGCACGGCGGCCACCGCCGCGGCGACGACCTTCTCGCCCCCGGTGTTGATGACGTCGTCGGCCCGCCCCAGCACGCGCAGCCGCCCTCCCTCCAGGGCGCCCAGGTCAGAGGTGAGGAACCAGCCGCCGTCGCGGGCCGCCTCGGTGAGGTCGGGGCGGAGCCGGTAGCCGGAGAACAGCACCGGTCCGCTCAGGCGGATCCGGCTGTCGTCGCCGACGGCGATCCCCACCCCGTCGAGGGGCTCGCCGTCGTAGACGCACCCGCCGCAGGTCTCGCTCATGCCGTACGTGGTGACCACCCGGGCCCCGGCCGCGCGGGCCGCGGTGAGCAGGCCGGGGGGAGCGGCGGCGCCGCCGAGCAGGACGGTCTTGACCGTCGATAGACGCCGCAGAGGCGTCGAGTTCACCTGGAGCAGCCGGCGCAGCTGGGTCGGCACCAGCGAGACATGGTCCGCACCGCTGGAGAGCACGTCCTCGGGGGAGAACCCGTCGTGCACGATCGGCTCGGTCCCGCCCAGCAGCGACCTCACCAGGACCTGCAGGCCGGAGACGTGGGAGGGAGGCAGGCAGCACAGCCAGCGCTCGCCCGCGGCGGCGTCCAGGCGCCTCAGCGAGGCCGACGCAGAGGCGAGCAGCGCCTCGGCGGACAGTTGCGCGCCCTTCGGGACGCCGGTCGAGCCGCTGGTGGCGATGACCACCGCGACCTCGGCGGGCACGCCGACGCCGCCCTCGCGGCGCACCCCGTTCACATGGGTCGGGCGCAGCGCGTCGAGCGTCGCCCGCAGCGCGGGGGCGGGAAGGGCGGGGGAGAGGGGAAGTACGGCGGGGCCGCTGCCGTCCAGCGCGGCGCCGACGGCCCGGAACAACTCCGGGGTCGCCGGAGATACCACGGCGTGCAATTCCCGTTGATCGGAAAGCGACGCCTCGTGCGTAGGAGCGGTCATCACGGTCGTAAGGTTAGTGCCGGAAGCCGGACAACCGCCGGGAGTCCCGGCGCAGCGGAGAGGGTGAAGCCATCGTGGGCACGGAGCGGGTCGAGCCGGGCGTGGACGAGCGATTGACGGCGGAGAAGGCGGCCGAGCGTGACGGCGCGGTCGCCTGGAAGAGGTCCGGTCAGTACGAGGACATCGTCTACGAGACCGGTGAGGGCATCGCCAAGATCACGATCAACCGCCCGGAGCGCCACAACGCGTTCCGCCCGACGACGCTCTTCGAGCTCAAGGACGCCTTCAACGTCGCGCAGGAGGACTCCGAGGTCGGCGTGATCATCTTCACCGGCGCGGGTGACCGGGCCTTCTGCTCCGGCGGTGACCAGAAGATCCGCGGCGACGACGGCTACGTCGACAAGTCCACCCCGCACGTCGGCCGGCTCAACGTGCTCGACCTGCAGGTCCAGATCCGCCGCTGCCCCAAGCCGATCATCGCGATGATCGCCGGTTACGCCATCGGCGGCGGCCACGTGCTGCACGTGTGCTGTGACCTGTCCATCGCCGCAGACAACGCGGTCTTCGGCCAGACCGGCCCCAAGGTCGGCTCCTTCGACGGAGGCTACGGCTCCTGGCTGCTGGCCGAGACCGTCGGCCTGAAGCGGGCCCGCGAGATCTGGTATCTCTGCCGCCAGTACGACGCGCAGACCGCCCTCGACTGGGGCCTGGTCAACGCGGTCGTGCCGCTCGCCGAGCTTGAGACGGAAACGGTCAAGTGGGCGAGGGAGATGCTGGAGAAGTCGCCGCTGGCGCTGCGCATGCTCAAGGGCGCACTGAACGCGGTGACCGACGGCGCCGCGGGGATGCAGCAGTTCGCCGGTGACGCCACCCTGCTCTACTACATGAGCGAGGAGGCGCAGGAGGGCCGCGACGCGTTCAAGGAGAAGCGCGCCCCCGACTTCGGTAAGTTCCCGCGCCGTCCCTAGGGACGGCGGAAAGCCGGCTCACGGCCCGGGGTGGCGAGGACAGGTTCCCCGCCGCCTCGGGGGCGGCGGGGAACCCGAGGGAGTTCGGTCCCGAGGCGCCGCCCCACATGGACGAGGTCGCCTTCGCGCGCCTCAGAACGGACTCACCCCCCCGGGTGCGGAGTTAAGGAGGCGGTGCGGTGAATCCCGCGACCGCGCTCGCGACGGTGCTGGTCGACGAGCTCGCCCGCTGCGGTCTCACGGACGTGGTGCTCGCACCCGGATCGCGGTCGGCGCCGCTGGCCCTGGCCGTGCACGCCGACAGCCGTATCCGGTTGCACGTGCGGGTGGACGAGCGCTCGGCCTCCTACCTGGCGGTGGGCCTCGCCCGCCGCAGCGGACGCCCGGTCGCCCTGATCTGCACCTCCGGCACCGCGGCGGCCAACTTTCACCCCGCCGTCATCGAGGCGAACGAGTCGGGGGTGCCGCTGCTGGTGCTCACCGCCGACCGACCGCCCGAGTTGCGTGACACCGGCGCCAGCCAGACCGTCGACCAGATCAAGCTGTACGGCACGGCCGTCCGCTGGTTCGGCGAGATCGGCGTGCCCGAGAACCGTCCCGGCCAGGTCGCCTACTGGCGGTCAACGGCCTGCCGCGCCTACCAGCGCGCGCTGGGCCCCTACGACCCGGGCCCCGTCCACCTCAACATGTCCTTCCGCGAACCGCTGATCCCGGACGGAGACCCGTCCTGGTGCGAGTCCCTGGAGGGCGGCGGCGAAGGGCCGTGGATCCGCGCCAGGGTGGCCTCCCCGCCGGTGGCACTGCATCTGCCGCCGACCAGGAGGGGCGTGCTGGTCGTCGGAGACGGCGCGACCAACACGCGCAGATACGTGGCGGCGGCGGGCATGGCCGGCTGGCCGATCCTGTCGGAGCCCAACGGCGGCGCCCGCTACGGCGACCACGCGATGTCGGCCTACCACTTCCTCCTCGGCACCCCGGAGTTCGCCGACCGGCACCGTCCCGACATCGTGGTCACCCTGGGCCGCCCCAGCCTGTCCCGGCCGCTGCTGAGCTGGCTGAGGCACGCGGGCGAGCACATCGTGGTCGCCGCCGACATGACCCGCTGGCCCGACCCGACCCGCTCGGCCACCCAGGTCGCCCAGGTGGTGGAGATCCCGGTCACCGCGGGCGACGACGCGTGGCTGCACTCCTGGCGCCGCGCCGAGACGGCGGCCAGGACCGCGATCGACGAGGTGCTGGACGGCACGGGGCTCAGCGAGCCGCGCCTGGCCCGCGATCTGGCCGAGGCGCTGCCCAACGGATCGCTGCTGTTCTCCGGCTCCTCCATGCCGATCCGCGACCTCGACCAGGCGATGCGTGCCCGGCGGGGTCTGCGGATCCTGGCCAACCGGGGGGCGGCGGGGATCGACGGTGTGGTGTCGTCCGCGATGGGCGCCGCCCTCGCCCACAACGGCCCCTCCTACGCCCTGATGGGTGACCTGACCTTCCTGCACGACCAGAACGGGCTGGTCCTCGGCTCCCGCGAGCCTCGCCCCGACCTCTGCCTGGTCGTGGTGAACAACGACGGCGGCGGGATCTTCTCACTGCTTCCCCAGGCCGCGTTGCGCGACCCCTTCGAGCGGGTCTTCGGTACCTCCCACGGGGTGGACCTGAGCTATGTGGCCGCCGCCACCGGCACGCCGTACACCTTCGTGGACGAGCCGGGCCAGCTGGTCAAGGCACTGCGCGGCGACGGGCTGCGCATGATCGAGGTGCGCACGGACCGGGAGTCCAACGCGGTGCTGCACTCCATGATGCGCGACGCGGCCCACGACGCCGTCCGCGACGCCATGGCGTGAGGCGTGCCTGTCCGGTCACGTCGCGTCGCGGGCTCCCGGGTTCGCGCCACGCGGCAGGCCCGGCGCCCCGCCGCGAGGTGGTCGGTGCCGTGGTACGGCGAGGTCACGTGATGTCGCGGCGCAGGGTCAGCGCGCGGGCGGCGAGCACGATCACCGCGACGTAGCCCGCGAACAGCATGCCACCGGCCCAGGCGGGCAGCAGCTCACCGGTACGCAGGGGCATGCCGCTCAGGGCCCTCGCCGCCCCGGTCGGCAGCCACCTGCCCAGTTCCGGCAGGAAACTGACGAGCAGGTAGTCGGCGTACATGAACCACAGCAGCGCCACCGCCACCGCCGCGACCTGGTTGCGGATCAGGGCGCCCAGCCCCACCCCGAGCAGCCCGTACAGGGCGACCCCGAGCGCCGAGCCGAGCAGGACCGCGGGCACGCCGGGACTCCAGGCGGGGTAGCCGGCCAGGCCGAGGGTGATCAGGCCCGCCACCAGCGTGACCAGCGCCGAGACGGTGGCGATCAGCAGACCGACGATCCCGTACGCGGCCAGCTTGGCCGTCACCACCCGGCTCCGCCTCGGGGTGACCAGGAACTGCCAGGTGATCGTCTGGTGGCGGTTCTCCCCGGCCATGCCGAGTACGCCGAGCAGCAGGGTGACGACGTAGGCCTGCTGGGCCATGCTGTAGACGTTCTCGATTCGCGCGTCGGGCGGCACCCCCCCGCTGTCCATGCCCATCAGGAAGACCATCAGCCCCGCCCAGGCGACGCACAGCGGGGGCGCGAGGGCGGCCAGGATCCAGGTGGTGCGGCTCGCGCGAGCCTTGAGCAACTCGGCGCGGATCAGGCCGTTCACGAGGTCACCTCCATGTAGAGCTCCTCCAGGTCGGTCTCCGGGGACAGCGGGCCCTGCCAGGCCAGACGCCCCGCCCTGACGATGATCACGTGGTCGGCGATCTGCCGGATCTCGGCGAGCACGTGGGTGGAGACCAGGACCGTGCGCCCTCGCTGGGCGTAGGCCCGCAGGAAGTCCCGCAGCCAGCGCATGCCCGCCGGGTCCAGGCCGTTGGCGGGCTCGTCGAGAACGAGGATCTCCGGGTCTCCCAGGAGGGCTGAGGCCAGGGCGAGCCGCTGGCGCATGCCCAGGGAGAAGCCCCGCACCCTGCGGTCGGCCGAGGCGATGAGACCGACCTGCTCCAGCACCTGCTCCACGCGTCCGGGCTCCAGGCCCGCGGCGAGGCGGAGAGCCTCCAGGTGCGTGCGGGCACTCAGCGCCGGGTGGAAGGCCGAGGACTCCAGCACCGCGCCGACCGCGCAGGCGGGGCGCTCCAGGTCACGGTAGTGCTCACCGCCGATGGTCGCGCTGCCCTCGGTGGGTGTGACCAGGCCGAGGATCATGCGCAGGGTGGTGGTCTTGCCCGCCCCGTTGGGACCGACGAAGGCCGTGAGTGTTTCCCGTTCCACCGTGAACGACAGGTCGTCGACGGCTCGTACCCCGCCGAACGACTTGCCAAGACGGGTGACGCTGATTGCTGACATGACCTCGACGATGGTCCTCGGGCGGGTGGGGGCGCACGGTCCCGGGGATGGATCTCGCGATCTCCACCCGGGAGGAGATCGGGATCGCCGGGGGTGGAGGCGATCTCCACCCCGGGGCCCATGGCCCGCCGCGGGGAGGCGTGGATAGCTTGTGGGCGTGACGTTCCTCCGCCGCCCCCTGGTGCGTCGGCTCCTCACCGTCGTGCTGGCGGGTTACCTGCTCTCCGGCCCGGTGGCCGGAGCGGTCGAGACGGGCTGGCCCGGCCTGCTCGGGGTGATCCCGCTCGGTGCCGCCACCGTCGGCTGCTGCCTGTGGGTGGTGCTTGGCCGGGAGCCGCGTCGAGACGCCCCGCTGCTCGCGGCGACCCTGGCCGGAGGGCTGGCCCTGCACGGGATCGTCCCCTACAGCGGCATGGGGTTCCTGTACATCGTGATCTTCGTCGCGCCGTTCAAAACCCGCCTCTGGCAGGCGGTGTCCCTGGTCACGGCGGACGTCGTCGCCGCGGCGGCCGTGTCCTTCCTGCTCGGGCTGCGGGTCGGGGAGGTGCTGGGCAACACCTTCGGTCTCACCTACGTCGCCATCTTCACCTTCCTGATGGGGCACGTGAAGACGACCAGGGAGCACGCCACCGCGCTCGCCGAGGCGAGGGCGGGCGAGGCGGTGCTGGCCGAGCGGGCACGGCTGGCGAGGGAGATCCACGACATCCTGGCGCACTCGCAGTCGGCGCAGATCGTCCACCTGGAGGGCGCGCGGCTACTGCTTGAGCGTGGCGAGGACACGGCGGCGGCGCTCGACCGGGTGAACCGCGCCGTGCGGCTGGCGCGCGCCGGGCTTGAGGAGACCCGCAGGGCGCTCGACGCGCTGCGCGGGGAGGAGCTTCCGCTGGCCGAGCGGCTGGAACGGCTGGCGGTGGAGTTCCGGTCGGTGACCGGCTCGCCCTGCGCGGTCTCGGTCGCGGGGAACCTCGACGGGATGGAGGCGGGGGCACGGCTGGCGGTGGCCAGGACCGCGCAGGAGGCGCTGACGAACGTGCGCAAGCACGCGCCGGGCGCCGCGGCGTCGATGGCGTTGCGCCGCGTCGGCCGCTGGTGCGAGCTGGAGATACGCGACACGGGCGGCCCGCCGGGCCCGACGGCGTCGCCGGGAGGCGGATACGGGCTGGTGGGCATGCGTGAGCGGGCCGAGCTGATCGGCGGTTCGCTCGCCGTGCGTTCGGGTGAGGAGGGCTTCGAGGTCCTCCTGCGGGTCCCGGCGTGATCCGCCCGCGGCGCGGTGCCGTTGTGGGGGCGGGCGCCGCGCCGCGGGCGGATCACGCCGGTGCCTTACGGTACGACCGCGCCGGGGGCGTCACCGGCGCACGCGGGCGCGTTCGAGAGGCAGGGGGGCAGAGGTGACCGTGCGGGTGCTGGTGGTCGACGACCAGACGGTGGTGCGCGAGGGGCTGGTTCTGCTCCTGGGGCTGCTGCCGGGCATCGAGGTGGTGGGGGCGGCGGCCGACGGAGGGGAGGCGGTCGGGCTCGCCGGCTCCCTCGGGCCCGACGTGGTCCTGATGGACCTGCGGATGCCCCGGATGGACGGGGTGGAGGCGACCCGCAGGATCAGGGCCGCCCACCCGGAGATCCAGGTGGTGGTCCTGACGACGTACTCCGACGACGAGTCGGTCTTCGCCGCGCTGGCCGCGGGGGCGCGGGGCTATCTGACCAAGGACGCCGACGCCGAGGCCCTCGCCTCGGCCATCGCCACCGTGGTCCAGGGCGAGGCCCAGTTCGACCCTGGTGTCCAGCGGCGGCTGGCCGAGGCGGTGACCGGCAGCCGCCGCGCGCCTGACCCGCCCGACGGCCTGACCCGCCGCGAGAGCGAGGTGCTGCGGCTGATAGCGGCGGGCCGCTCCAACGCGGAGATCGCCCGGGAGCTGTTCATCTCCGAGGCGACGGTCAAGACGCACATCAACAACCTCTTCGCCAAGGCGGGGCTGCGCGACCGGGCCCAGGCGGTGACGTACGCCTTCCGGCACGGCCTCGCCTCCGACGCCTCCGACTGACAATGGCTTCCCCGCCGGCGGTGAGCCGCGGGGGAGCGCTCCCCGGGGCGGTCCGGTGGCGGGGAGGCCTGCGCCGGGGGTGATGGCGACGACGATGACTGTCAGGTCTGGGGATGTGGGGACGCCGACGCGGGGTCAGGGTGAGTGGAGTACGGATTCACCTCCCGGGTGCCCGTCGAAGGGAAGTGCCATGCGACCTGACGTCAACTTGACCGGCTACGAGACGGTGGCGAGTTTCGGCGACTACGCCGAGGCTCAGCGTGCCGTGGACCGGTTGTCGGACCAGAAGTTTCCGGTGGAGTACACGATGATCGTCGGAGTCGGTCTCCGGCTCATCGAGCGGGTGCTCGGGCGGCTGACCTATCTGCGCGCCGCGGGGATGGGCGCGGCGGCCGGAGCCTGGTTCGGACTGCTGATCGGCCTGTTTTTCGCGATCTTCACCCCTGGGCGCTTCCCCTTCATCCTGGTTTTGTGGGGTCTGATCTGGGGCGCGATCGCCGGAGTGATCTTCGGGCTGGTCGGTCACGCGCTCAGCGGGGGCAAACGCGACTTCCTGTCGTCGAGCTCGATCGTCGCCGACCGCTATGAGGTGCTGGCCGCGGCCGCGCACGCCGCCGAGGCGCGCAGGCTGCTCAACGTCGGTACCTCCCAGCAGATGCATCAGCAGATCTGACCGGCCGCAGTCACCCCGGGCCGGAGCCCGTACTGACGACGGCGCGGGCGGCACCGCCCGCGCCGTCGCCCCCGTGTCCGCCCACCCGGCCGGCCTGCGTCCACCGGGCGGGCCTGTCGAAGACGCGGAATCACCGAGCCCGGGGACGTGCCGGGATGCCGTGTGGGCACCGACGACGCCGTCCGGTGAGCGCCGGTGCCGCAACGCATAGGAGGGCAGCATGGCTAAAGCAGTCGGAATCGACCTGGGCACCACCAACTCGGTGATCGCCACCATGGAGGGCGACAAGCCCACGGTGATTCCCAACTCCGAGGGGGCCCGGACGACACCGTCGGTCGTGGCGTTCACCGACAGCGGTGAGCGGCTCGTGGGGCAACTCGCCCGCCGCCAGGCGATCCTGAACCCCAAGGGGACGATCTACTCGGCCAAGCGCTTCATCGGCCGCCGCTACGAGGAGATCTCCAGCGAGTTGAACGCCGTCTCGTTCGACGTCGTTTCCGGCCCGGAGGGGGCTGTCCGCTTCAAGATCCACGAAAAGTTGTACGCCCCCGAGGAGATCGCCGCGGCCGTCCTGCGCAAGCTCGTGGACGACGCCTCGAAGTTCCTGGGGGAGAAGGTCACCGAGGCGGTCATCACCGTGCCCGCCTACTTCAACGACTCCCAGCGCCAGGCGACCAAGGACGCGGGGAAGATCGCCGGCCTGGAAGTCCTGCGGATCATCAACGAGCCGACCGCGGCGGCCCTCGCCTATGGGCTCGACCGCAAGGAGAGCGAGACCGTGCTCGTCTTCGACCTGGGCGGTGGAACCTTCGACGTCAGCATCCTCGCCATCGGAGACGGGGTCGTGGAGGTACGGTCGACCGCCGGCGACACCCACCTGGGCGGCGACGACTTCGACCGGCGCATCGTCGACTATCTCGCCGACGAGTTCCAGCGGGACAACGGCATCGACCTGCGCCAGGACCCCCAAGCCCTGCAACGGCTGTTCGAGGCCGCGGAGAAGGCCAAGGTCGAGCTGTCGGCGGTCACCCAGACGCAGGTCAGCCTGCCCTTCATCACCGCGGACGCCTCCGGCCCCAAGCACCTGAACACCACACTCAGGCGTTCGACCTTCGAGGAGATCACCGCCGACCTGCTCGAACGGTGCAAGGGCCCCGTCCAGCAGGCGCTGGCCGACGCCAAGCTCACCGCCGACGACATCGACGAGGTGATCCTGGTGGGCGGGTCGACCAGGATGCCCGCCGTGCAGAACCTGGTACGCCGCATGACCGGCGGCAAGGAACCGAACATGACGGTCAACCCGGACGAGGTCGTGGCGCTGGGCGCCGCGATCCAGGCCGCCGTCATCAAGGGTGAGCTGAAGGACGTCGTCCTGCTCGACGTGACCCCGCTCTCCCTCGGCATCGAGACGCTCGGCGGGGTGATGACGAAGGTCATCGAGCGCAACACGACCATCCCGGCCCGCCGTTCCGAGACGTTCAGCACCGCCGAGGACAATCAGACCGCCGTGGACGTCGTCGTCCTGCAGGGCGAGCGTGAGCGCGCCGCGGACAACCGTCCCCTGGGCCGGTTCCGGCTGGAGAACATCCGGCCCGCACCGCGCGGCGTGCCGCAGGTCGACGTGACCTTCGACATCGACGCCAACGGCATCCTGAACGTCTCGGCCAAGGACAAGGACACCGGCGCCGAGCAGCGCATCACGATCAGCGAGAGCTCGAACCTGGACAAGAGCGAGGTCGAGCGGATGGTCGCCGACTCCGAGCGGCACCGCGAGGAGGACCAGCGGATGCGGCAGGTGGTGGACGCGCGCAACGAGCTCGACAGCGCCGCCTACCAGATGGAACGCCGCCTGGCGGAACTGGGCGACTCGGTGCCCGTCCACGAGAAGGCGCGCGGAGAGATGCTGGTGAACGACGCCCGCGACGCGATCAAGCAGGAGGCCCCGCTCGACCGGGTCCGCTCGCTCACCTCCGAGCTCCAGCAGGCGTACCACGGCCTCGGCGCGGCGGGCGCCGGAGCCCCGGGGGCCGGTGGGGCCGAGGGCGGTCCGGGAGCCGCGGGGGCGTCCGGCTCCCCGGGCGGCAGGAACGACGACGTCATCGACGCGGAGTTCACGGCCGATGAGTGAGACACCCGGGACACGGCGCGACGGTCAGGAGGAGGCGCGGGAGCAGGGGCCCGAGGAACGGGAGGAGTACGCGGAGGCCCCGGAGACCTTGGACGATCTCCAGGAGCGCGTCGTGGAGCTCCAGGCCATGGTGACCGATCTCCAGAACAGGTGGCGGCGTGCCCTCGCCGACCTCGACAACCTGCGCAAGCGCGTCAGCAGGGACGCCGCGCGGACACGGTCGGAGGAGCAGGCCCGGGCCGCGGGGGAGTGGCTGCCCGTGCTGGACAACCTGGACCGCGCACTGGAGCACGCCGAGACCGACCCCGTCTCCATAGCCGACGGGTTGCGGGCGATCCGCGACCAGGCACAGGAGGTGCTCTCCCATCTCGGCTACGCGCGTCGTGACGACACCGGGGCCGTGTTCGACCCGGCCAGGCACGAGGCGGTGGGCGTGCTCTCGCAGGAGGGCGTGCCCGACGGCACGGTGGTGCGGGTGGTGCGGCCGGGCTACGGGGACGGCGAACAGCAACTGCGGCCCGCCCTGGTCGTGGTGGCCAAGGGGGCATGATGCCCCCCGACCGGGACTTCTACGAGATCCTCGGCGTGCGAAGGGGAGCGAGCCAGGAGGACATCCAGCGCGCCTACCGCAAGCTGGCGCGGGCCAACCATCCCGACGTCAACAAGGACCCCGCCGCCGAGGAGCGCTTCAAGGAGATCTCCGAGGCCTACAGTGTGCTGTCCGACCCCGCGACCCGGCGCCGCTACGACGCGTTCGGGCCGGATTTCCGCCAGGTGCCCGAGGACGTCGACCCCGAGACGTGGGCGCGCGCCGGGAGGCGCGGGGCGGGCGCGGGCCGGGGCAGGGCGGGTCCCCGTGGCGGAGGCGGTGGGTTCGGCGGCTTCGGGGAGGGCGTCGACCTCGACGATCTCCTCGAAGGGCTGTTCTCCGGCAGCGGGAGGGGCCGCTCGGGCGCGAGCTGGGGACCGATCCCCGGCGCCGACCAGGAGGCCGAGATCGTCCTGTCCTTCGAGGACGCCTACCGAGGCGGCACCCGCTCCATCACCGTCGGTTCGCGCGGGCTGCGGGTCAACATCCCGCCGGGCGTCACCGACGGCCAGCGCATCAGGCTGGCCGGTCAGGGAGGCAAGGGCGGTGAGGGGGCTCCCGCGGGCGACCTCTACCTGATCGTCAGGATCGCCCCGCACCCCCGCTATCGGGCCGAGGGGCGCGACATCCACGTCCTGCTCCCGGTCACCCCGTGGGAGGCGGCACTCGGAGCCTCCGTCGCGGTCGACACCCCCGGGGGCGAGACCAAGGTCAAGGTACCGCCGGGCACCTCCAGCGGCAGGCGGCTGCGGCTGCGCGGCCGGGGGATGCCCAGCCGCGGCGACAAGCCGGGCGACCTGTACGCCGAGGTGCGGATCATGGTCCCGGAACAGCTGCCGGACGAGGAGCGGCGGTTGTTCGAGCAGCTCTCCTCGGTTTCCACGTTCGACCCGAGGAGACGGTGATGAGCGACCCGTTCCCAGAGCGCAGACCGCCCCTGCCGGGGTCGCGCTCCACCTCCCCGAGGGAGCAGGCGGGTCGCGCCGGACGCCCGTCGGACCCGGGCGCGGTCTCCCGTCCGCGAGAGACCCGGCGGGAGGAGGGGAGGACCTACCAGCTGACCAGGCCCGCGCGCCTGGATCTGGAGACGTTCGCCGACAAGACGGGGACCCACCCCGACCTGCTGCGGCGCCTCGTCGTGCTGGGCGTGCTCGACGCCTGGACCGACGCGGAGGGGAACCTGTGGTTCCGGCCTCCCCAGCTGCTCACCATGGCGCGCATCCGGCGGCTGCGAGCCGGATTCTCGATCAACTACGCGGCGCTCGGCCTCGTACTGGACCTGCTGGACCGCATCGCAGAGCTCGAGGCCGCCCAGCGCGGTCGTTCCCGACCCACCGGAGGCCCGCCGTGGACATGAACCAGCTGACGCAGAAATCACAGGAGGCGCTGCACGACGCGCAGACCAAGGCCCTGCGTTTCGGGCACACCGAGGTGGACGGCGAGCACCTGCTGCTGGCACTGCTCGACCAGCCGGACGGGCTGATCCCGCGCCTGCTCTCGTACGCGAACGTCGACACCGACCGGCTCAGGACCGAGATGGAGGCGGAACTGAGCCGCCGGCCCAAGGTGAGCGGCCCCGGCGCCTCGCCCGGCCAGGTCTATGTGACGCAGCGGCTCTCCCGCCTGCTGGAGGTGGCCAAGCGGGAGGCCGACCGGCTCAGGGACGAGTACGTGTCGGTGGAACACCTGCTCATCGCCCTGCTGGAGGAGAGCGGCTCGACCGCCTCGGGGCGGCTGCTGCACGAGCAGGCACTGACCAAGGACGGCTTCCTCAAGGCGCTCACCGCGGTCCGCGGCAACCAGCGGGTGACCTCCGCGATGCCCGAGGTGGCGTACGAGGCGCTGGAGAAGTACGGACGCGACCTGGTGGCAGACGCCATGTCCGGCAAACTCGATCCGGTCGTCGGGCGTGACGCCGAGATCCGCCGCGTCATCCAGATCCTGTCCCGCAAGACGAAGAACAACCCCGTCCTCGTCGGCGACCCCGGCGTGGGCAAGACCGCCATCGTGGAGGGCCTCGCCCTGCGGATCAGCCACGGGGACGTACCGGAGGGGCTCAAGGGCAAGACGGTCTTCAGTCTCGACATGGGCTCGCTGGTGGCCGGGGCCAAGTACCGGGGCGAGTTCGAGGAGCGGCTCAAGGCGGTGCTCAACGAGGTCAAGGCCGCGGAAGGGCGGATCCTGCTCTTCGTCGACGAGATGCACACCGTGGTGGGCGCGGGAGCCGCCGAGGGCGCGATGGACGCGGGCAACATGCTCAAGCCCATGCTGGCCCGGGGCGAGCTGCACATGATCGGGGCGACGACCCTCGCCGAGTACCGCAAGCACGTCGAGAAGGACGCGGCCCTGGAGCGCCGGTTCCAGCCGGTGATGGTCGACGAGCCCTCGGTCGAGGACGCCGTGTCCATCCTGCGCGGCCTGCGCGAACGCCTGGAGATCTTCCACGGGGTGAAGATCCAGGACAGCGCGCTGGTGGCGGCCGTCGTGCTGAGCCACCGCTACATCTCCGACCGCTTCCTGCCCGACAAGGCCATCGACCTGGTGGACGAGGCGTGCGCGATGCTGCGTACGGAGATCGACTCGATGCCCGCCGAGCTCGACGAGCTCACCCGCAGGGTGATGCGCCTGGAGATCGAGGAGGCCGCGCTCGCGAAGGAGGAGGACTCCGCGAGCGGGACCCGGCTGGAGGAGCTGCGCAAGGAACTCGTCGACCTGCGCGCCCAGGCCGACGCCATGCGGGCGCAGTGGGAGGCCGAGAGGCACGCCCTGCGCGCCGTCCAGGCCCTGCGCGCGGAGATCGAGCACGTACGCGCGGAGGCGGAGCGGGCCGAGCGCGACTACGACCTCAACCGCGCCGCGGAGCTGCGGCACGGCAGGTTGCCCGAGCTGCTGCGGCGGCTGGACGCGGAGGAGGAGCGGTTGTACTCCAAGCAGGGCACGTCGCGCCTGCTGCGCGAGGTCGTCACCGACGAGGAGATCTCGATGATCGTCTCCCGGTGGACGGGCATCCCGGTGAGCCGGCTGCGCGAGGGCGAGCGTGAGAAGCTCCTGCGGCTCGACCAGATCCTGCACGAGCGGGTGATCGGCCAGGACGAGGCGGTGCAGCTGGTGGCCGACGCCGTGATCCGGGCACGCTCCGGCATCAAGGACCCGCGCCGCCCGATCGGGTCGTTCATCTTCCTGGGGCCCACGGGTGTCGGCAAGACGGAGCTGGCCAAGGCGCTCGCGGAGGCGCTCTTCGACACCGAGGACAACATGATCCGCATCGACATGAGCGAGTACCAGGAGCGGCACACGGTCAGCCGCCTCGTCGGCGCGCCCCCCGGCTACGTCGGGTACGAGGAGGGCGGCCAGCTGACCGAGGCCGTGCGGCGCAAGCCGTACTCCGTGGTGCTCTTCGACGAGGTGGAGAAGGCGCACGCCGATGTCTTCAACACGCTGCTGCAGGTGCTCGACGACGGGCGGCTCACCGACGCGCAGGGCAGGACCGTCGACTTCCGCAACACCATCCTGATCATGACCTCCAACCTCGGCTCCGTGTACCTGCTCGACGGCGTCACGTCGACCGGGGAGATCGAGCCCGAGGCGAGGCAGCGGGTCATGGCCGAGCTGCGCTCCCACTTCCGCCCCGAGTTCCTCAACCGCGTCGACGACGTCGTGATCTTCAAGCCGCTCACCCCCGACGAGATCGAGCGCATCGTCGGCCTGATGTTCGTCGAGCTGCGCGACCGCCTCGAACAGCGGGGCATCCGGCTGGAGGTCACCGAGGCGGCGCTGCGGCACATCGCCGAGCGGGGATACGACCCCGTGTACGGCGCCCGCCCGCTGCGCAGGTTCATCGCCAGGGAGGTCGAGACGCGCATCGGTCGCGCTCTCCTGTCGGGAGAGGCGGGCGAGGGGGCCGTGGTCCGGGTGGACCTCACCGATGACGAGCTCGCCGTCACCTACGAGTGAGGAGAGCGGCTCATGTCATCAGATGCCGTGTGGTGCCGGAACCACCTTCCGCTCTTTCTCTGAAGGGCGTCAGCCGGGACGCCGATGGCCGCTCTCCTGCGCCGCGAGCCTGGCCAGCTCGACCCGCGAGTGGATGCCCAGCTTGCGGAAGACCTGGCGCAGGTGGAAGGCGACGGTGTGCTCGCTGATGAACATCTGCTCGGCGGCGTGCCGGTTCGTCAGCCCCTGGGAGACCAGGTCGCAGACGGCCTGCTCGGTGCCGGTCAGGCTGGCCCACCCCGAGGTGGGGTGGTCGGTTCTGACCCAGTGGCGGCACCGCTCGCCCAGCCGCCGCAGCCTGCCGCGCACCCGCGCCGCGTCCCGGACGGCCTCCACGGCCCCGTAGCAGGCCAGGGCGGTCTTCAGGCTCCCCACCGCCAGATCCCTGCGGCCGTCGTTCGCCCCGAGCAGCACCCCGAGGTCCTCCGCCGCCGATCCCCTCGCCCAGGGGTCGGTGTGCCCGGCCACCGCGCGGCCCAGCGCCTCGGCATCGCCCTCGCGCACCCCCCGCGCGTGGTCGGCGGACACCGACGGGCTGGACAGGCCGGGATTGCGGGAGGCGACGTCCTCGGCGGCCTCGACCACGACGTCGGCCCTGCGCCGGTCGTTCGCCGTCATCGCCACCCGCACCAGCCACGCCGCGGCCGCGGACTCGCCGGTCAGTGCCCCGAGGTGGAGGGGCAACGCGTCGTAGACCCCGCCGAGCGAGCTCATGCCGCCCGCGGCGCCGTCGCGCGCCTCCCTGATCCGTGCGGCCACCAGCTCCGATCGCAGCCGTGCGGGCGGCGGCACACCGGATGCCGGCCTGACCAGGCCCTTCTCCATGTATCTGATGGCCCCGGGAAGGTCGCCCGACCGCAGCGACGCGGTGCCGAGCACCGACAGCGCCGAGGAGACCAGAAGCGGGGCCTCCAGGGCCTCGGCGGCGGTCAGGGCGATCTCCGCGTGCTTGATCGCTCCGCTGATCCGGCCGGTGGCCAGGTCCAGGCGGGCGCGCAGGACGGGAATCTCCGCGGCCCACGCGGGTTCCTCCTCGGCGTCGGCCTCTTCGGCGGCGATCTCCGTCGCCACTCCCGCCTCGTCCAGCAGCCAGAGGTCGATGAGCATCGAGGCGAGCGCCGCCCGCGGCTGCCGGTGGAGGCCGCGGGCCGGTCGCCTCACGGCCTCGCGCACCAGGTCCAGCCCGCGCGAGAGGTCGCCCTCGTTCCACGCGAGCAGGGCCAGGTCCAGGAGTCTCCCGGCGCCGTCGCCACCCCGGGAGGGCGCGGTGGAGCGCTCGACCTGCTCCCGCAGTGCCCGCCGTACCGGTGAGGGCACCCTGTCGACGACCGACCGCCGCACCAGTTCGTGACGGAACGTCAGCTCCTCGCGGGTGGCCACGAGCACGCCGGCCGCGAGTGCCTCCTCCAGCGGGGGAAGCAACGCGGCCGGGGTCTCGCCGAGCATCCTGGCCGCGTACGCCGGTGTGACCGAGCGTCCGAGCACCGCGACGGCCTCCAGCAGATAGCGGGTCCTGGTGCCGAGTTCGTTCAGGCGGCGCCGGACGGCGTCATGCAGACGCGAGGGCAGCGCCGCGCCGGCGGGCGCGATCCCGGCCAGCCGGGCGACGCCGTCCTCGACCAGGACGGCGTCCTCCTCGCGCAGCCCGGTGAGAAGCTCGCGGAGCAGGAGCGGGTTACCGGCGGCCTGGGCGGCCAGCGCCGCCAGCTCCGGCCCGGGTAGCGCGCCCAGGATGTCGACGGAGACCTCGGCCACCGCGCCCTCGTCCAGCGGGCGCAGAACGGTCCGGGTGGCCCCCTCCTCCTCCAGCAGGTCGAAAAGCCGGCCCGCGTCGCCGCGGACCGGGGCGCTGCGGCAGGCCAGCAGCCATGCCACCGGGTGCGAGGCGAGCCGCGAGGGCATCGTCCGCAGGGCCATGACCGTGGCGGGGTCGGCCCACTGGAGATCGTCGAGGATCACCAGCAAAGGCCCGGAGGCCAGTCTCCTCTCCAGGGAGGTACGGACCTGCTCCGCCAGCCACAGCAGCAGTTCGGGCCCGTCGGGGAAGGAGCTCCTGGTCAGGGGCATCGGGGCCGCCGGTGACTCCTCAAGCGCGGACAGCAGCGGCCCCAGCGGGGTGAGTCGTCCCAGCTCGTCGGCCCGCCCGCTCGCCACCGACGTCCCACGCGCGCTCGCGGCGCTCGCGGCCTCGGCGAGCAGCAGCGACTTGCCTATTCCCGGCTCGCCCTCGACGAGCATGACGTTCCCGGTCGTGGAGGCGACGCCTTCGAGCAGGGCGAGGGCCGCCGCCCACTCATCTTTCCGGCCGCGCATGGTCTTCTCTCGGATCTGGCGTCATACAGGCGGGCTTCCTGAGCGATGATTTACGCATATGACATCCCCAAGGGACGAATCATCACGCGTCGGGCACCGTCTCGCACCGATGGTTTGGCACAGATTTGACCTTGGGAAGCCCGTCGCCCGGTCAGCGCTCGATGAGCGTGACCTCCAGGGAGTAGTGCGAGGCCCGGTAGAGGTGGGAGCCGTGCTCGACGGCCCTGCCCTGGTCGTCGTAGGTGGTGCGGATCAGCGTGAGCAGCGGCGCCCCGCGCCGCTCGCCGAGCAGCCTCGCCTCGGCCGCCGTGGCCGCCCGCGCCCCCACGCGCTGGTTCGCCACGCGCATCCGCACCCCGGAGGCGCGGAGCATCTCGTACAGTCCGTGCTCGCGGAGGTCCTCGGCGGTCAGCGGGGCGAGCCCGCAGGGCAGCCAGTTGTGCAACAGGGCCAGTGGTTCGCCCGTGGCGTAGCGGATCCGCTCCAGGCGGAGCATCTCGGTGCCGGGCGCGACGCCGAGCATCGCGGCGACATCCTCTCCCACCGGGGCCGGGCGCAGGAGCAGCACCCTGGTGGCCGGCTCCTGACCGGCCCTGCGAAGGTCCTCGTAGAGGCTGGTCAGCTCGACGGAGCGCCTGACCTGGCCGTGCACCACCTGGGTGCCGACGCCCCGCTTGCGCACCAGCAGGCCCTTGTCGACCAGATACCGGATCGCCTGGCGGACGGTCGGCCGCGACAGGCCCAGGCGGCCGGCGAGCAGGATCTCGTTGTCCAGGCGCGACCCCGGGGGCAGGTCGCCGCTGCGAATGGCCTCGGAGATCTGCTGGGCCACCTGGAAGTAGAGCGGGACCGGACTGGACCGGTCGAGATCGATGGCGAGCTGCGTCATTCGCCCTCCCGGTTGACACGCCGCGCCGTCAGGCTAGCGGACATCAGAATGTCTTGACAAAAACCGCAGGGTCCGGGCACCCGGGGCCGGGACCATTGTTCGCGCCGCCGTTCGCACCACTGGAGGAAGCATGGATCAGAGCATGGACGAAAGCACCGCGACAGAGCTCTCCGCCGTGGCGGTCGAGGCCGCCCGCGCCGTGGGCGACCGGCTCCGCGCGGCGTTCAGGTCGCGTCCCGCGATCGAGACCAAGAGTGACTTCCACGATCCGGTGACCGAGCACGACCGTGCCGCGGAGGAGATCATCCGAGAGGTCATCGACAGGCGCGTCCCGGGAAGCACGGTCATCGGCGAGGAGGGGGGCAGTACGGGTTCCGGTGAGATCCGCTGGTACGTCGACCCGATCGACGGGACCGCGAACTTCGCCGCGGGGCTGCCGTTCTTCTGCGTGTCGATCGCCGCGGCCGTCGGGGACGAGGTGGTCGCCGGGGTGGTGTACGACCCGGTGCGCGACGAGGAGTTCCGGGCCGATGCGGGCGGTGCCTGGTGCAACGGCGCGAGGCTGCGCAGCGCCGGCGCCACGCGTGACCGGGAGGGGGTTCTGCTGACCAGCTATCCCACCCCCCGGGAGGTGACCGAGGGCGGGGAGGAGACGCTGCGCCGGTTCGGCAGGATGATGGAGGCGTTCGCCTCCACGCGCCGTCCGGGCAGCACCGCGCTCAAGCTGGCGTACGTCGCGGGCGGGTGGGCGGACGTCGCCTACGGCAGTAGGGTCAGTCCGTGGGACATGGCGGCGGGGTCGCTGCTGATCCGCCGGGCGGGAGGCGTCTTCATCCCGCTGGACGGGTCGGTCTTCGAGGCCGGCGGCTATCTCGCCCACGTCGGGGGTTTCGACCTGGCGGGGTCGGTCATGAGCGAACTGCTCCTTCACGGCCGCCCGGTTTGAAGCGCCGGTGAGCCGGTGAGGGACCCACATGGTCGACTCCCGCGCGGGTGGGTTCCGCGTGTCGGCGACCGCATTACCTATTGATCCTGTAGGAAATACAGGTAAAATGACTGTCTCGCCGTAGGAAGGAGCCGCCATGAGCCTGGAGCCGGAGGCCGAGAGCCCGCTGGCCACCGCGGTCGGCGCCGCGCGCTGGATCCGTTCCGCGGCCGTGGACGACGAACGCGGACGGCACTGGCTGGCCAATCCCGACCCCCGAGGCCGGGCGGCCATGCCCAACCACCCCCTCTCGCTGTACTCGGGGGCGGCGGGGATCATCCTGTTCTTCCTGGAGCTCGCCGCCGCCACCGGAGACGACGGCTACCTCGACGACGCCACGGCCGGGGCCCGATACCTCGCCGCCACCTGGCGGGAGCAGGCCGACCTCTCCCTCCACCACGGTCTGGCCGGGGTGATGTTCGCCCTGGCCGAGACCGGTTGGGCCACCGGCGAGGGGGGTTTCGAGGCCGAGGCCGGCGCCGTCGCCGACCGCGTCGTGCGCAGCGCCCGCCCCATCGACGGCGGCCTGGGCTGGACCGGCGACCCCGCGCAGCGAGGCGACGGCGGGATCATCCTCGGCCTGCTGCACGCCGCGGGCATCCTGGGAGTGCCCGCCTACCAGGAGGTCGCCGTCGAGGCCGGCGCCCGCATCGCCACGCTCGTCGTCCCCGGTCACCGCTTTGGCGAGGAGGCCTGCGCCGACCTGCCCCTGGACGCGGTCACCCCCGGCTTCCTGTCCGGCACCGCCGGCACCGCCTTCCTGCTCGCCCGCCTGTACGGCGTGACCGGGGAGAGCGCCTTCCTGGGCGCCTCCCGCAGGGGGGCCGACTTCGTGCGCGCGGTCAGCGCCGTGAGCGAGCGGTGCGCGCTGGTGCCGCACCACATCCCGCAGGGCCGCGACCTGCACTATTTGGGCTTCTGCTCCGGCTCGGCCGGGGTCGCCCGGATGTTCTACGAGCTGTACCGGGTGTCGGGCGATGCCGGGGATCTCGACTGGGTCGAGCGGCTGGCGGGGGGCATCGTCGGCAGCGGCGCCCCCGCCAACCAGAGTGGCGGCTCCTGGAACTCGGCCTGCCAGTGCTGCGGCACCGCTGGTCTGGTGGAGCTGTTCGTGGGACTCTGGGCGGTGACCGGTCACCGCCGGCACCTGGAGTTCGCCCGCGCGCTGGGGGAGAACCTGACCGGCCGGGCCACCGGCCACGACGACACGGGCACCCGCTGGTACCAGGCCTACCGGCGGTTGCGCCCCTGGGAGGTCACCGCCGACACCGGCTACATGGTCGGGGCCGCGGGGATCGGGGCCGCGCTCCTGCACTTGGACGCCACCGCCCGCCCGCAGGAGGCGAGGCGGCTCATCCTGCCGCCGGACAATCCGTTCCCCGCCATCCCGCTGCCGAGCGCGACGCTCCGCCGGTCCTGACGGTTCCGCGCGATCGTGGAAGGCGCGTCGCCGGTGAGCCGGCCGCTCTCGCCGACGAGCGTGACGAAGGGCCGCCGTGGCGTGGAGGGCGGGGTGGTGGCCGCGACCCGGCCACCGGCGCCCCTGGTGCCGGAGAAACCTAGGATGATCCGCCCTTTGGCCGTCAAGGGGTGACAAAGCTCGTGATGATGATTGGTGATTCTCCGTGAGTGCTAAACAAGGCATGCCTAATCTCAGTGTCGTGACAATCGAGGACTTCCTTCCCGACCCCGGCCGTTCCGCCGTCGCGATCGAACCGGTACGGCCGGGTGCCGGCCACTGGGCCGGTGCGCCAAGCGCCGTGGCGAGCGACGGGCTCATCTACCTTGCCTACCGGCTGCGCCGTCCCGTCGGCGAGGGCCGTGGTTACGCCGTCGCCGTCGCCCGCTCCGCCGACGGCGAGCGGTTCGAGACCCTGCTCACGATCGGCAGGGAGGAGATGGACACGGAGTCGCTGGAGCGGCCCACCCTGGTTCGCACGCCGGAGGGGCGCTGGAGGCTCTACCTCAGCTGCGCCACCTACGACACCAAGCACTGGCGGGTCGAGGTGCTGGAGGCCGACGACCCGTCCGGCTTCCGGCCCTCGCAGCGGCAGGTCGTGCTGCCCGGTGACCCGAAGACCGGCGTCAAGGACCCGGTGATCGTGATGCGGGACGGCGTCTGGCACCTGTGGGCCTCCTGCCACCCGCTGGAGGAGGCCCACGAGGCCGACCAGATGGTGACCGACTACGCCACCAGTGCCGACGGCATCGAGTGGACCTGGCAGGGCACCGCGCTCAGCGGCCGTCCCGGCACCTGGGACGCCCGGGGCGCGCGGGTGGCGGCGGTCCGCTTCCTCGGAGACAGGGTGGTGGCCTTCTACGACGGCAGGGCCACCGCGGCGGAGAACTACGAGGAGAAGACCGGTGTCGCGGTCGGTACGGACCCGGCGGAGCTGACCCCTCTCGGCACCGAGCCCGTCGGGGTCTCGCCGCACGCGGGCGGTGGTCTGCGCTACATGGACATCGTGGATCTGCCGGGTGGCGGAAGGCGGCTCTACTACGAATACACCCGCGCGGACGGGGCGCACGAGCTCCGCACCGAACTGCGCTGATCACGGCACGGGGTCCCGGGCATGCCACGATGCCCGGGACCGTCCGGCGGAGATCGCTGAGCTGTGCCCGCGGGGTGGCCGGCTATGCCTGGGGGCGGCCGTTGCGCGCCTGGCGCTGGCCGTTGGGACGGATGCCCACCAGGCCGCCCGAGCGCTCGCGAGGGCGGAGCCAGTCGCTGAAGTCCTCGCCGGTCACCTTCTGCAGCAGCGCCACGTCCTCGGTGAAGTAGGGGATCAGCTTCTCCCGCTGGTCCCAGGTGAGCGGCTGGCGGGAGCGGGCCCGCTCCTGCAGCCTGCGCTCCAGCGGGTCGGTCAGCGCCACGCTCACCCGCGGCGGCAGGAAACGCCCCACGGACGATCCCACGCGCAGCGCCCGCGACAGCATCCGGTGCTCGAGGGTCGGCTCCGGGTGGGCGGTCACGTTCTCCCGGGGGACCTCGGTGACCACGCCGGTCTCCACCCCGAGAAAGCGGAAGATCCGGTCGAGGGTCTCGGCGGGGCGATCGACCAGGTCACGGTAGCGGTAGAGGAGCACCTGCTCGCCGGGGAACAGCGTGAACAGGTGTTTGAGCTGTTCCCCGTACTTGCCGAGCCCGCGGTAGTGCCAGAAAGGCGCCCAGCCGGCCCTGACCCGCCGCTCCTCCTCCGCGCAGGCCAGGACCACGTCGCCGATCGGCTCCAGTCCGGCCGACCACAGGTGGGTCCAGTTGGAGTGGGCGCGCTCCACCGGGTCGCGCAGCACCACGATGAGCCTGGCCTCGGGGATGGTCTCCCTGATGCGCCGCTGCGCCGCCAGGTCGTAGAGATAGAACGGGGTCGACTCGCCGGTGAGCGTGCCCGGCGGTGCCGCCTCGAACAGGGCCTCGTAGTCCTCGCGCCGCCAGACGTGCTCGCGGTAGGTCTGGGCGTCGCCAGGCCCCCCCTTGGTCGGAGGCGGGCCGTCGCTGAGGAAGAACTTCGGTTCCTTCACCGGGGACATGAACAGTCCCGGGTGCCGGGCCAGCGCGGCGTGCAGGGCGGTGGTCCCGGCTTTTGGGGCACCGATCGTGAGGAAATTCGGCAGGGGCATCGTTATTACCTTTAATCCCTACTATGATTATTGGTAAATATAGCCCTTTCTCGGGCGAAGGCAAGCGTCTGATCGTGCGGTCGCCGTGACCCAGGGGACTTCCCGATGGCGGGGATTTCAGTCGTCACACTTATCTCCGGCTCAAAGGAAAACGCTGAGCTCCTTTCGTTGTTTCGCCGCGGTGGAGGAGCCGCGCCCGGCGTGCGGGCCGGGCGGACGGCGGCTCGCCGCCATACGCGGGTGCCGGGCCGCGCCCCGGCACCCGCGTATGGATAGCCTGGCCAGGTGCCCGACCCGTACCTGACTCCGCGGGAGACCGTGGAACACGAGATCGAGATCAAGCGCTCCCGGTTCCTGTGCGCGGTCGGCCCGGTCTCCTCCGAGGAGGCGGCGAGGGAGTTCGTCGCCACCCGAAGGCGGCTTCACGGCGACGCCACACACAACTGCTCGGCGTACGTGATCGGCGGTGACCGCCGGGTCCAGCGGGCCGACGACGACGGCGAGCCCGGCGGCACCGCGGGGACCCCGATGCTGGAGACCCTGCTGCGCCGGGGGGTCGCCGACGTGGTGGCGGTGGTCACCCGATACTTCGGCGGGGTGAAACTCGGCGCGGGCGGGCTGGTCCGCGCGTACGGCTCCTCGGTCGGCAAGACGCTGGACCTCACGCCGCTGGCCGGCATGGTGCCCGCCAGGGTCATGACCGTGACCGTGGACCACGTCAGGGCCGGGCGGCTGGAGAACGACCTGCACGCCTCGCCGTACGAGGTGCGGGAGGTCCTCTACGGCGCGGACGTCGGCTTCCGCGTCGCGGTGCGCGAGCGGGATCTGCCCGACTTCCCCGGCTGGGTCGCGACGCTGACCGCGGGACAGGCCGGGATCGAGCCGGGCGAGGCGATCCACCTCAGGGACACCTGACCTCCATCCTGTGCGCTGCCCTGTGGGTCGTCCTGCGCCTGTCGCAGGCCGGAGCGGGATGGAAGGCGCTGGTCCTTCCCCGTGGAAGCCCTCGCCACGCGCCGTTCCCGCCGGCAATAAATGTGGGATGGGTCACACTCGGGCGGAGTGACGGTGTCGATCGATGGTCCTGACAACCCACCCTCAAGGGCGGCGCGGGATCCTTCCGCGCCGTCGCCATCCCCGCCCTGACCGCTTGACTCCGCCCTGACGTGGGAAAACCTCAGGCGACCTCCGGTCGTCACGGCCGCGCTGCCGGTGGCTGGGGTTTTCCACAGCCGAACTCGGCGGCGCACGCCGGGCGAGGAAAGAGGTGTTCCTCATCCAGAGTGGACGCAGCTCTCCGTAGCCTTGTCCCCATGAGTTCACCGAATCTCGACGGGGTCGCCGGATGGGCGGTCAACCTTATGGAAACCCTGGGTGCGCCCGGGGCGGGGCTGGCGATCGCACTTGAGAACCTGTTCCCGCCCCTGCCCAGCGAGGTGATCCTGCCGCTGGCCGGGTTCACCGCGAGCAAGGGGAACATGAGTCTGTTCGACGCCGTGCTCTGGACGACCCTGGGATCGGTGATCGGCGCGCTCGCGCTGTACGGGGTCGGAGCCCTGCTGGGCAGGGAGCGCGTGGTGCTCATCGCCTCCAAGCTGCCGCTGGTCAGCGTCTCCGACATTGAGAAGACCGAGGCGTGGTTCGCGAGGCACGGAAGGAAGACCGTCTTCTTCGGCCGGATGATCCCCATCTTCCGCAGCCTCATCTCGATCCCGGCGGGGATCGAGCGCATGCCGATCATGACCTTCACGCTTCTCACCACCCTGGGCAGCCTCATCTGGAACACGGCCTTCGTGATGGCGGGGTTCCTGCTCGGTGAGCAGTGGGAGCTGGTCGAGCGGTACATGGGGGTGGTGTCGAAGTCGGTGCTGGGCATCGTGATCCTCGCCATGGTCGTCTTCATCGTGGTCAAGCTGTCCGACAGGCGTAAGGGCAAGCATCACGCGTAGTCGCGCACGCCCCGATCAGGGCCCGCCGGTCGCGGGCGGGGAGCGCCCGAGGTCTGTCGGCTCCGGGTGCTCCCCGCCTCTGCGGGCGGGCTCTTTCCGCGCGGGGGAGCGCGGTCGAAAGGCGCAGGGGCGCCGTCGACGAGGGGCCGGAAACGGTACGGCGGATCAGCGATCAGAAGACGCCGATCCGGTGCGCCGCCGGTGGCGCGAGCGGGCCAGGTCGTGGGCCGTGCGCAGCAACTCCCGGACCGCCGCCTCGGTCCGCGGTCCCGGGTTCACCACGGCCAGCCAGCCCAGCGGGCCGTGGACGGGGTGCGCCATCACGGAGTCGATCGCGCTGGGATCGGCCTCGTCCGTGGCCGCGTCGCGCGGCCCGCGGCCTGTCCAGCCGGCGAAGGCGTCCTTTCCCGCGAAGAGGTTCAGGCGGAAGGCGCCGGGACGGCTCAGACGCGACAGCTCGTCGCCCGGATAGTCCTTCGTCACGATCGTCGCGAAGGGCTGGGTCGTCTTCGGGACCTCGCCGTCGGGCGCGTAGTAGAAGAACGTGTCACCCCAGCTGATCTCGGGTGAACCGTCGCCGGGCGCGGGCCTGAGAGTGAGAACCCCGTCGAGGCCGGCGAGGAATTCGATGATCTCGTCGATACTCATGCGTTGTAGCGTTTCATTCATGTGGTTGTGGAGACTTTTCGCTGAATGCCCAGAGGTGAATGGGTGAGAAGTCGCAAATCAGCAAATATGCGGACGATCGATGTCGCGCGGCAGGCCGGGTACTCCGTCCAGCAGGTGCGCAACCTCGAACGCGACGGCGTTCTGCCCCCGGCGACGCGCACCGGCACGGGATACCGGATCTACGACGAGGTCCATCTGCGTTCCGCGCTCGCCTATCGGGCCCTCGCCGAGGCCACGGGGCCGGTCGAGGCCAGGAGGATCATGCGCGCGGCGCACGCGCGCCCCGCCTCGGAGCTGCTCGCCCTGCTCGACGCGGCGCACGCCCGGCTCGACACGGAACGGCGGGAGCTCAGGCTGGCGAGGGAGGCGGCCGAGACGATCTCCGAAGAGTCGATCTACGACGTACGCCCCTCGGACGTCATGAGCGTCTCCGAGCTCGCCGCCGCGCTCGGCGTGCGCCCCTCGACGTTGCGGCACTGGGACGCGGAGGGCCTCGTCGTACCCCGTCGTGCCTCACCGGGAGGACCTCGGCGCTACTTCCCGGACGATGTCCGGGACGCGCGGATCGTCCATCAGCTGCGCCTGGCAGGCCACCGCGTCGACCCGCTCCGGGCTCTGATGCCGGAGCTGCGACGCACCCGCCGCTGGGACGAGGTGATGACCACGCTGGCCGCCCGGGACGCGAGCGTCGACGCCCGGTCGAGAGCCCTCCTCGACGGTGCCGCCGCGCTCAGCACGTTGCTCCCGCCGGCGGCGGGCGCCTCCCAGGAGGTCGTCGTGCGCGTATCGGAGCAGCCCTCCGCGGCCAGGACGGTCTCAGGATCGAGGCTCGTCGCCGCTCCACCCGCGAAGATCGTTCGATCGGTTATCGACCCGGCGTGGTGACAGCGGCATCGCGCGCCTCGGACGTTCCCGCATTTCCCGGAGGGCTCCGGGCGCCGGAGCCTCAGGGGCGGAGCGGGTCCTTGTCGGCGGGGGAGAGGTCGCTGGGCCAGAGCCGGTAGACGTTGAGACGCGTCTCGTAGTATTTGTCCGTCTCCCCGACCCATTGCATGCCGATGCGTTTGGCCGTCCCCGCGCCTCGGTCGTTGTTCACCCGGACGACCGCGACGAGTTCGTGGGCGCCGATGGAGAACGCCCACGCGGCCAGGGCGCGGCCGGCCTCGGTGGCGTAGCCCTTCCCCCAGGCGTCGGGGGAGAGCTGCCAGCCGATCTCGATGTCCTCCTCGTCGGGCGGCAGGTACCGCAGGGAGAGGCCGCCGATGACCCGCTGGTCGGAGTTGCGGACGATCGCCCAACGGCCCAGCGGGGGCGTCAGGGTGCTGCGGTTGCGCTCCCATGACTCCAGCGTGGCCCGCATCGCCTGCTCGCCGTCGAGCTGCGTCATCGCCGGGGAGAGCCACCGGGTGACCTCGGGGGCGCCGTAGATGGTGAGGGCCTCAGCGGCGTCGTCGGGACTCCAGTCACGCACCGTGAGGCGGGCGGTGGTCAGTAGGGCCATGTTTTTCTCTCCCTGACGAGTTGACCGGCCGTACGGCGACGAGAGGACGCCGAGCTGGAGAAATATCAGTTTCTAGGTGGAAATGTCGGATGTATTGCACTTGCGAGAGTACGCCCATTAGCCGGGCAGCGGCGAAGCAGGGCGGGGATAGCCGGTACGCCCTCCGGCGCCTCCGGGACGAGGCGGGCGTCACCCTCGGTGCCCCCACCTGGGAGAGCCGGGGAAAGGGAGATCGCCCCTCTCGGAGCCGGGAGATCCCCGAAAGGATCGACCGCTCTCTCCCGGGCGGGAGGGGAGGCCGGATCGGCGTCAGCCCTCCAGCGCGTATCGCATCACCCGGAACTTGGCCTCGGCCTCGGCGAGCTCGGAGGCGGGATCGGAGTCGCCCATGATGCCGCAGCCGGCGAACAACCGGGCGGTGGGGCCCTCGATCTGGGCGCAGCGCAGCGCGATGCCCCACTCGCCGTCGCCCCGCGCGTCGATCCAGCCCACAGGGCCCGCGTACCCGGCGCGGTTCATGCCCTCCAGCTCGCGGATGACGTCGAGAGCCGCTCCGGTCGGGGTGCCGCCGACGGCGGCGGTCGGGTGCATGGCCGCCACCACGTCAAGGACCGAGGTCCCGTCCGACAGCCGCCCCCTCACCGGGCTGGCCAGATGCTGGACGTTGGAGAGCACCAGGAGCTCGGGCTCTTCGGGGATCTTCAGCTCGGCGCAGAGCGGGTCGAGCGCCTCGCGCACCGACATGACCGCGCAGGCGTGCTCGTGGCGGTTCTTCTCCGAGGCGAACAGGGCCGTGCCACGCGCCATGTCGTCGCTCTCGTCGACGCCCCGCGGGATCGTGCCGGCGAGCACCAGGGACTCGACGGTCTCGCCGGTGCGCCGGACCAGCAGCTCGGGCGTGGCGCCGACCAGTCCCGCGCAGGAGAAGGTGTAGCACTCCGGGTAGCGTCCGGAGAGGCGGGCGAGCAGCAGCCGGACGTCGATCGGACGCTCCGCGACGGCGGCCAGGTCGCGGGCGAGCACGGTCTTCTCCAGCCGGCCCGACCTGATACGACGGACGGCCCTGGCCACCGCGTGCTCCCACTCGGGCGCGGTCAGGCTGCCGTTGCCGTACCGGATCCTGCCCGGAGCGCGGAGCGGGGGGACCGCGTCGAGCCGTCGCTCGCCGACGGTGGTCAGCCAGGCGCGGCCGTCGCGGCGGGCGAGGACGGTCTGGGGGACGACGAGAACCGAGCCGTGCGCCTCCGGATCGAAGGTGAAGGAGCCGAAGGCGACGGGACCCGAGCCGGGCGCCGTCACGTCGTCGTCGACGTGCGCCTCACCGAAGAGGCCCGACAGCCGGTCGCGGGCCCAGTCGAAACGGCCCGGGCCGGGCGGTACGGCCAGGCGGACGGCCTCGCCCCAGGCGACGAGACCTTCTCCGTGTCTCACCCAGGCGTAGGGGGCGGCCTCGGGCAGTCGCGTGAAGAGGTCACCGGGGTCGTCGATGGGGGTGGTCGTCACCACGAGAGGACGGGTTGATCCGAGCGCTACACTCACCTCCGCCACTCTATGCGGGGAACTGAACGTGTTCGACGGCGATATGCCCGCCAGCACACCCGCCACGCGCTGTCAAGAAAACCAAGGCACTCGGTCAACAGACCCTACCGTCCTGGCCTGCGGTGATACATCCGAAGCAGACGCGATCTCTCAGCGGAGGTGTCATGCTTCGCACGACTGTGACAGCATTCACAGGGCTGGCCGCCCTCATGACCGCCTGGGTGCCCCCAGCCGGAGCCGCCCGGACGACGGAGCCCTGGAGGCCGGTGGTCATGACCGCGGTCGGCGACTCCATCAGCGCGGGGTTCAACGCCTGCGGCTGGTATCTCCCCTGCGCCTCGCGCTCCTGGTCCACCGGTGACCATCCGAGCGTCCGGAGCCAGTACGTGAGGCTGAGGGCCGCGGGCGTGGCGGTCACCGGAAACAACGTGAACCTCGCCGTCCCCGGTTCCACCAGCGCCGACCTCGCCGGACAGATGACCCGGGCGGTCGGCAGGCGTGCCGACTACGTGACGGTGCTGGTCGGAGCCCAGGACGCCTGCGTGTCCGCCGAACGGCTGATGACCCCCGTGGCCGTCTACGAGAGGCGGGTGGCCGAGGCCCTGGAGCTCTTCCGTGCCGGGCGGCCCGGCGGCAGGGTGTTCGTGGCGAGCATCCCCGACCTCAAGCGGCTGTGGCAGATCGGCAGGAAGAACCCGGCGGCGCGCGGGTTCTGGGCGGTGGGCCGGATCTGCCCCACCATGCTGGCGCGGCCCACCTCGACCTCGGCGGCCGACCAGACGCGCCGCGACCGCGTGCGCGACAGGGTGGCCGGCTACAACGCCGCGCTCGCCAGGGTCTGCGCGGCGTACGGCCCCGCCTGCAGGTTCGACGGCAACGAGGTCTTCAGGCAGCGCTTCACGATCGACCACCTGAGCAAGTGGGACTTCTTCCACCCCAACGCCGCCGGCCAGAAGCTGATCGCGGAGAAGACCTACGCGATGATGCGCGACTGGCTCACCGAGGGCGACCCCGCGCCCGTCCCGGCCCCCGTCCTTTGACCTCGGTCCTGTCCGGTGCCGTGCGTGCCTCCGTTGCGCACGGCACCGGTTCTCCCTCGCGGTCGGTCCATTCCCTGGGGGAGACGGGCCGGGTGGCCTAGAGCCAGCCGTTGTGCCGGGCGGTGCGGGCGGCCTCGATGCGGTTGCGGGTGCCGGTCTTGCCGATCGCGGCGGACAGGTAGTTGCGCACGGTGCTCTCCGACAGGTGCAGCCGCCGTGAGATGTCGGAGATCGCCGCGCCGTCGGCCGCCGCGGCGAGCACGTCCCGCTCGCGGTCGGTGAGCGGGCTGGCACCGGTGCTCAGCGCGGCGGCGGCCAGTACGGGGTCGATCACCTTCTCGCCGGCCAGGATCCGGCGGATCGCCGCGGCGAGCTCCTCGACGGGACCGTCCTTGACCATGAACCCGGCGGCGCCCGCCTCCATCGCCCGCCTCAGGTAGCCCGGCCTGCCGAAGGTGGTCAGGATCAGCACCCTGCAGCCCGGCACCTCCTCTCGCAGCCCGGCGGCGGCCTCCAGCCCGCTGGCTCCCGGCATCTCGATGTCCAGCAGGGCGACATCGGGACGCGCGGCGAGCGCGACCGGCACGACCTCGTCGCCCCTGGTGACCGTGGCGACCACCTCGATGTCGTCCTCCAGGGCGAGAAGCAGGGCAAGCGCGCTGCGCATCATGCCCTGGTCCTCCGCGAGCAGCACTCTGATCATGGAAGTGTCACCCTCAGCAGGAAACCGTCGCGGTCATGGGTCTCCAGTGTCCCGCCGAGTGCGACGACCCGCTCGGTCAGGCCGCGCAGGCCGTTGCCCGCGGGGCTCTCGCCGCGCCCCCTGCCGTTGTCACGGATCTCCAGCGTCGTTCCCTCCAGGACGATCTCACAGGCGCCCGCGGCGCTGTGGCGGATCACGTTGGTCACCCCCTCCCGCACGGCCCAGCCCAGCAGGGCGTCGGCTTCGGGTGCGGGCCGTTCCCCGGTGACGGTGACGGAGGCGGTCACCCCCGCGTCGGCCAGGGCCGTGCGCGCCGAGGCCAGCTCCGCGTCGAGCCCTCGGCCCCGGTAGCCGGTGACCGCGGCTCTCACCTCGGTGAGCGCCTCCCTGCCGACTGCCTCGATGTCGGCCGCCTGCCGCGCCGCGGCCTCGGCGTCGCGGGGGGCGAGCCGCCGCACGGCCTCCGCCTTGACCACCATCACCGACAGGGTGTGCCCGAGCAGGTCGTGCAGGTCACGGGAGAAGCGCAGCCGCTCCTCGGCCACCGCGACCCGGGCCAGTTCCTCACGGGTCTCCTGGAGCTCGGCGATCACGGAGAACAGCTTGAGGACGACGCTGACCACGAGGCCGCCGGTGGTCGTCCCCCAGCTGGCCAGGGAGATGCTCTGCCAGCTCGCCCCCGAGCGCCACATCACCGCCACCAGCGCGAGTGTGAGCGCGGTGAGAATGACGTAGACGGATCGGCCGCGCAGCACGACCCCGCAGGCGATGGTCATCAGCGGCGCGAGATAGAACCAGTTGTGCGCGAAGCCCGCCAGCAGCAGGAAGGCCACCGCGAGCAGCCCGGCCAGCGCCACGGTCGACGCACGCCGCCCATTGTGGAAGGACAGCCGGACGCACAGCACGTACAGGACGGCGAAGACGACGACGCCCAGCGCGGCCGGCACCACCGGCCGCACATGGCCCGCCGCGAGGTCGCTGATCGGGGGGTAGGCGAGCAGCAGCCACGGGTAGAAGGCCAACTCTCCAGGGGCGCCTCCGCTTCTTCCCCGGCTTTCCCGTCTCGCCACCCTCTCCCCTTCCCTCAGGACCCGATCCTCGCCTGTCCCCTCCGCTGCCTGCGGCCCTTTCACCCGCGCCTCCCGAGGCCGCTCCGCCTTCCCGCTCACCTGGACACCCCTGTCGCGCGGCTCATCGCACACGCCCGGCTCGGCGGTAGCCGTACACCGCCAGGACTCCGAAGACGACCAGCCAGCCGGTCAGGATCAGCGCCGTGCCCGCCCCGGGCGTCTCGCCGAAGGCGACCTTACGCGGCAGGTCGGCGTAGCCGAAGCTCGGCGTCCACTGCGCGACGGTCCTCAGCCAGGAGGGAAAGCCCTCCGTGGGCAGCCACAGCCCTCCGACGATCGCCATCGTCATGTTGGCCGCGATGGTGAGCACGGCGGCGGTCTGGCCGCTGAACAGGTAGCCGAAGGCCATGCCGAGCAGGGTGAAGGGCAGGGAGCCCGCCCAGAGCAGGAGCACGATCGAGCCCCACTGCCAGACCTCCATTCGCACCCCGTTGAGCAGCGCCGCCGACAGGCACACCCCGGTGATGGCGGGCAGCACCATGATCATGCCGGTCGCCGCCTTGCCCGCGACCACGCGTACCGGGGCGAGGGGAGTGGTCTGCAGCTGCCGCAGCCAGCCCGCGGTCCTGTCCTCGGCGATGCCGGCGCCGTTGTTGAAGGCCGAGCCGATCGCGCCGAAGGCCGCCATGTTGACCATCATGTAGAGGGCGGCCCAGATACGGTCGTCGCCCGCCACTCCGAGGTTGCTGAAGACGAGGTACATCGTTAAGGGCATCGCGAAACCCATGATCACGTATCCGGGGTCGCGGAGGATCCTGGTGACCTCCAGGCGGATGTAACCGAGCATCAGACCTCCACCTCCGCCGGTCCCGGTGCCCGATCCGCCTGCCCCGCCTGCCCCGCCTGCCCCGCCTGCCCCGCCTGGCCTGCCTGGCCTGCCTGGCCTGTCAGGGCGAGGAAGGCGTCTTCGAGCGCGACGGGAACGACCTCAAGGTCTCGTATGCCTCCCGCCGCCGCCAGTGCCACGACGGTGGCATCGGCGTCGCGGGTGCTCAGGTGAGCCCGCTCCCCCCGGATCTCGACGGAGACGACCCCGGGCAGGCGTTGCAGGAAGGCGCCGTCCCCGGTGGCGGTGACGCTGACCGTGGACAGCGCGACCAACCGCTTGATCTCCCCGCTGGTGCCGTCGGCCACGATCCGGCCCCTGTCGACCACCACCACCCGGTCGGCGTACTCGTCGGCCTCCTCCAGGTAGTGGGTGGAGAACAGGATCGTCCTGCCGCGCGCGGTGAAGGCGCGCATGCTCTCCCAGAACTCCCGCCTGGCCCGCACGTCCAGCGCCGCGGTGGGCTCGTCCAGCAGGATCAGCTCGGGGTCTCCGGCCAGCGCGAGCGCGAAGCGGACCCGCTGCGCCTGGCCGCCCGACAGCCGCTCCAGCCTGCGACCGGCGAGATCTTCCAGCCCGGCGATCGCCAGCACCTTCCGCAGGGGGAGCGGCGCCCGGTAGGTCCCCGAGACGAAGCCGACCAGCTCGCGAACCGTGGTCCGGGAAACGAGGCCGCCCTCCTGGGGCATCGCCGCCAGCCGCCCGCTCCGGATCGCGTCCTCGGGGGTGCCCCCGAGGACGCGCACCGTCCCGGAGTCGGGGGTCAGCAATCCGAGCAGCAGCGCGATCGTGGTCGACTTTCCCGCGCCGTTGGGACCGAGCAGGGCGACGGTACGCCCGGCGGGGACGCGGAGGCTGAGACCGTCCACGGCGTGCACCGCCCCGAAGCGTTTGGTCACGTCCTTGAGTGACACCGTGTCTTTCGTATCGTCTGTCATACGGACGACGCTACGAAGAGCGCCTCGTCCGAGGCAGATTCATCGATCCACACCCGACCATGACAAATGTCCCGGTGCCCCACCCTCCCGGGGCGCCCGGAACGCCCCTCCCCGGCGCCCCGGGGCCGGGCCGGTCCGCCGGGCGCCGCACGCCCCTGGCGGCCGTGATCCGCAAGGCTCTCCGCCCGCGCCCGCCGCCTCTCAGCCCGCCGGCGCGGCCAGCGCGGCGGCGGTCTCCCGCGGCCTGGAGACCATCGGCCGGTGACCGGTCGGCACCGCGACGAAGTTCCACTCGGGCCCGGCGAGCGCGGCGAAGAAGGGATGACCGGAGGCGATCAGGGCGTGCACCTGCTCCAGGAGGGGGAACGAGCACGTGACAAGTGTCTTGGGCAGCCCGTCCGCACCCCCCTTGAGCCTCAGGGGCCGGGTCATGGTCTTGTACGGCTGCGGGGTCGCGCGGGCGGCGAGCCACTCGCGCTCGGCCTGGCCCAGTCCCTCCAGGCCGGCACCGGCACGCTCGTGCTCCTCCCAGGAGGGGAACGGGTAACACATCCCTCGCCCCGCTCGGCGACCCGCTCCTCGACGAACGCCCGCCACTCGGGCTCGTGGAGGTCCAGCTGGGCCGTCCCGTCCGCCATCGGCCCGCTCTCGACGTAGACGATCCGGGCGACGCGCTCGGGAATCCGGTCGGCCGCGCCGGTGACCTTCTCCCAGGCCCACGCGCCGAGCCAGAAACCGGGGACCAGGACGTAGGTGCTCATGCCGTGCCGTACAGGCACGAGGTCAAGGTGCTGCTGGAGACCATCCTGGAGGAGGCCGCCCGCCTCGCCGCCTCCGCCGACGCCTCCCCGTCCTGAAGCCGCTCGGGAAGGAGGCCCTGGGCCGGCGGGATCCGTCACCCGCGATCCGGTGGTCACGCGGGCTCACGGCGCCGTCGCTCAGTCTTCCCGCGAGACCTCGCTTTCCCGCAGGACCTCGCGCAGCCGGGGGACGAATCCCTCGGGGTCGTCGAGGAAGGCGATGTGGCCACCGGGGAAGTACGCCGGCTCCGTGCCGAGCGCCGCGGCGAGCGCGGTCGACGTGTGGTCGCAGAGCTGGCCGGCCGACTCCCGCCCGATGCCGACCACGATGCGGGACGACCCGGCGCGCAGGGCGGCGATGTCGGGCTGCCAGCGGGTGGTACCGCGCATCTCGTGCAGGAACCAGAAGCGCTCGTCCGCCGCCTGCTGCGGATCGGGCTCGGACGGTGCCTGTGCGGGACCGTCGGCGGACTCCTCGAAGTCGGGCAGCGGGATGTCCGCGTTGATCATGAACTTGGTCCAGGCGCCCGCGACGTCGCCGGAGACGTAGGTGGCGATGATGTCCTCGACCGCCGCGTCGCGCTCGTCGGGGTTGTCGAGCAGGCGGTTCAGCGGGGGTTCGTGCGCGATCACGGTACGCACCCGCCCGGGGTGGGCGACGGCGAGCGCGAGCGCGGTGACGGCACCGCCGCTGGAGCCGAAGACCACGGCCGGGCCGGCGTCGAGGTGGGCCAGGAGCAGCGAGAGGTCCTCGGCACGCAGCTGCGGGGTCGAGTCCTGGCCGGGAGTGTCGAGAGAGCTTCGGTTGACGCCCCGGGGGTCGGTGGTGAGCACGGTGTGGTCGGTGGCGAGCAGGTCGGCCAGCGGCGCGAAGTGATCGGCGTGCATCGGGGCGCCGACGAGCGCCACGAGGGGCCCATGCCCCCGCACCTCGTAGTGGAGCGTGGCGCCGGGGACCTTGAGGGACCCGGTGGTGACGGTCGTGGTGCTGCTCATCGCGATCTCCTGGAACGGTGCTGTGGTGCTCGGTCGAAGTGGAGACTCCCGAAGTGGGGCAGAATCATCGTTCGTGAGGGAATTTTCTTCGCGGTTCGCGGACATGACGGCGGAGGGTGCCGGGAGCGCCGATCCGACGCGGGCGCGTGCCGGGGACGGGGACCTTCCCTCGGGCCGCGACGGCGGCCCCGCCCCGGCTCGCGACGGGGAAACGGACCTGGTCCGGGCGCGTGCCGGGGACGACGCGGCGTTCACCCGTCTGGTGGAGCCGTTGCGCCGCGAACTGCACGCCCACTGCTACCGCATGCTCGGCTCCACCCACGACGCCGACGACGCCCTGCAGGACGCCCTGCTACGGGCCTGGCGGGGCCTCGCGCGCTTCGAGGGCCGAAGCTCGCTGCGCTCGTGGCTCTACCGCGTGGCCACCCGCACCTGCCTGGACATCGTCGGTGCCCGGGGCAGGCGGGCGCTGCCCGTCGACCTCGGCCCCTCCAGCGACCGCGCCGTGCTCGGCGACCCCCCGCTGAACGACGTCGCCTGGCTGAGCCCCTACCCCGACGCCGGTCTCACCGACGCTCCCGCCGGCCCCGACACACGCTACGAGCAGCGCGAAGCCGTCGAGCTCGCCTTCGTCGCGGCCCTGCAGCACCTGCCGGGCAACCAGCGGGCGGCGTTGCTGTTGTTCGAGGTCCTCGGCTTCTCCGCCGCGGAGATCGCCCTCACGATGGACACCACCACCACGTCGGTGAACAGCGCCCTGGCGCGAGCGCGCAGGGTCGTCGCGGACAAGGTCTTCCCCCGCTCCCAGCAGCTGACGTTGCGGAAGATCGGCGACGCCCGCGTACGGGAGATCGTCGCCGGCTACTCCTCCGCGTTGGAACGCGGTGACGCCGACGCCCTGGTCGCGCTGCTGACCGAGGACGTCACCTGGTCGATGCCGCCGATGACGCACTGGTACCGGGGCCTGGAGGCCGTCACCGACTTCGCCGTACGGGTCCCGCTGACCACCTGTGGAAGCTGGCGGCACCTCCCGGTCGGCGCGAACGGCCAGCCGGGAGTGGGCGGCTACCGCTGGGACGAGGACGCCGGCGCTCACCTCGCCTGGTCGATCAACGTGTTCACCCTGCGCGGCGATCGGATCGCCGACATCACCTCGTTCGTCGATCCCGGCCACTTCGCCGCCTTCGGACTGCCCGCGTCGCTGCCCTGACCCGGGAGCACCCCGAGGACCCGGGGACGGTCACCCGTCCCTCGCCGGGACGGCGTACGCCCGATGGCGCCGTGCGGCATCGGGTGTACGGCGGCGTGTCACGGGAGACCGGCCCGGACTCGCGACCGGGGCCCGGTCATCCCCTTGAGGACACCACGGGCCCGTCGCTCCGCCCGGGGGGAGTTGAACGGCTGGTCGAGGTGATCCGCCCGGGGGGCAGCTGAACCACGGGGTGAGGTGATCCGCCCGGGGTCAGCTGAACCGCTGGTCGAGGTGAAACGTCACCTCGGCGCCGGCCTGGTGCTTGCCGATGAGCTTGCACAGCGCGGCCCTGATGGGGAGCCAGTGCGGGCCGTCACCCGACGGCATGAGGGTGGCGGTGAACGGGTGGCCGTCGATCGTCCCGCCGACCTTCACGGCCCGCCTCGTGCCGAGGAGTTCGGCGGAGTCCGGCACGGTCACGAAGGTGGCGAAAGCCCCGTCCTTCTCGATCGGCGCCGTGAAGGTGTGGTCGAGCGGTCGCGCGGGCTTCTGCGTGGACATCTTCGTCTCCTGAAGTCGTCTTGAGTCACCGGAGGTCATCGGGAAAACCGTCTGCCGATGAGGTGCCGCCACCGGGCCGGAGGGTTTGGCGTCGGTGGAACGTCGGCGGAAGAGGTGACTCCCGCGACGGGATGGAATCGTCGCTCATGAGCGGGAATCATCCGCGAACCGGCGGCGGGCGACGGATCACCACCCGGCCCGCTCCTCGTGCTCGCCCCTCGGTCGAGTTCACCTTCCCGCGCGAAATCGCCGACGAGAGCCCGGGGGCCGGTTCCAGCGGGGAACGGCGAGGGAAACAGTGGCGGGCCGCGATCGTTCTCGTGGTCGCGCCGGAAGTCGCGGGCAGGCGGACATCGCACCAAACCATGATCGGGTGTCGGGGTGGAACCCCGGTCACCCGATCACGGTTTCACACTCTCGGCTAGTGGCCCGCCCGCCCGCCCGGGTGGGCGGGCTCCGCCTCCGGCACCCTGACCTCGGGCTGCCCTGAGTGTTTCCTCGCCTCCTTCGCCGCCCGTGTCGCCTTGATCGTGGCCTTCTTGCTCTTCCCGGAGCTCTTCGCGGCCTTGTTCCTGGAATCCTTGGCTTCCTTGGAGTCCGTCATCGTTTCCCCCGTTGTGTTTGATGGACGATGCCTGCGATTAGGCATTCAAGGAGGTTTAATACCCTTTACGGGCATCAATCATCCACGCTCGGTGCCGCATCGGACATGGAGCGTGTCCAGGTGGCGCGACGGCCCCGTCGAGCGCCGGAGCATCGACATCTCACGTCCTGGAGAAGGCCGGGACGGTGGAATGTCGAGATCGCGGAGAAGGCTGGGAATCGCCCGACACCCCTGTCTGCGCCGTACCTCCCCGGGGGAAGGGCATGGTCGCGTACTCAAATTGCGTCCACGAAAAGAACGGGTAAAACGAAGCTCTCGGAAAGGATAATGATCTTCACGATTGGGCAGAACGTCGGCACACGGCTTGCGTTCCGGGGAGGTGATGCATGGCCTGGTCACAAGATGAGGAGCACATGCTGCTGCAGATCGAGCGGCACCTCATCGACGAGGATCCACGACTCGCCGCGCGGCTGGAGTCGTTCAACGAGCGCGTCCAGCGCAAGGAGGGCGGCGGCCGCAGGCATGGCGCGAGAAAGAGGCGGGGGCGGTCCTCCTGGCGTCTCCGTCGCTCAACGTTGATCATCATGTTCAGCTGGTTGCTGATCGCGACACTGATCGCCACGCTTCTCATCATGGTGCTGCGCCACGAGGCGGTCGCGGCGCTTCCCCTGTGATCGTGGTCGCCACCTTCGCCCGCCGGTCGCGATCGCCCGAACGCTCGGAGCACTCCGAGCGTTCGGAGGGAAGACGGCGGATGGTCGCGGCGTGTTCGCGTACGGCGAGTTCACGACGGCGGGGCGCGGCTCCGCCTGGGTGACCGGCAGGTAGGGCGAAACGGCCGGAACAGACGGTTCGCGCGGGATCAGCCGAGAGCGCGCAGGAAGTCGGCGGCCACCGGCGCGGCGACCGCGCCGCCGCCCGAGCCTCCCTCGACGATCACCGCGAAGGCGACCTCGCCGCGGAAACCCATGAACCAGGCGTGCGTCTTCAGGTCACCCTGCTCGCCGTACTCGGCGGTCCCGGTCTTTCCCCGGGTGCCCCGGGGCAGGCCCGCGTCCTTGGCGGTGCCCTTGGTGATGACCGCGGACATCATCTGGTGCACGCTCGACATGACCTCCTCGGGGAGGGCCTGCGGCTGCGCCTCCTGCTCGATCGAGGGGACCAGGGTCGGCGGGCGCCAGGTGCCGTCGGCGAGCGCGGCGGCGGCCGAGGCCATCACCAGCGGGCTGGCGGTGATCCGGCCCTGGCCGAACGACTCCGCGGCCAGCTCGGCATCGCTCTCGGCTCTGGGGAAGCTTCCCCTGGCGGCCGCGACGCCGATGTTGAGCGGTTTGTTGAAACCGAACAGCTCCGCGGTGCTCAGCAGCTTGTCGGCGCTCAGCCGCTCCTTGGTCAGCGGAGCGAAGGTCGTGTTGCAGGAGTAGGCGAAGGAGTCGGACAGCGAGATCGAGCCGTAGGCGGCGTGGTTGGAGTTGCGGATCGGCAGGCCGCCGACCGTGACGTTTTTGGGGCAGGTGACCCGATCGCGAGGGCTCATCCCCTCGGCCAGCAGTCCCACGGCGGTGACCGCCTTGAACGTCGAGCCGGGAGGGTAGTTGCCGTCCAGGGCGCGGTTGAAGCCGCCCACGTTGTTCACCACCGCGAGGATCTCGCCCGACGAGGGTCTGATCGCCACCAGGGCGGCGGTCTTCTTCAGCTCGCGGACCGCTTCGACCGCGGCCCGCTGGACCCGTGTGTCCAGGGTGGTCTCCAGGTCCTCGCCGGCCTTGCCCTTGATCGTGTCGAGCGTCTTGACCGTCTTCTTGTCCGCGCCGACGAGTTCGATCTCGGTGTCCGGGGTGCCGGCGAGGCGCTTTTGGAAAGTGTGCTGCAGCCCGCTCGCGCCGACCGCGTCGCCCACCTTGTAGGGCACGCCCAGCCGCGCGACGCTCTTCGCCGTGGCCTTCTCCAGATAGCCGACGATCTGCTGTATCGAGCCGCCCGCCTCGGAGCCGTCGATGCGGCCTCCGTTCGCCGAGGTGATCGCGGCCCGTTGTGGCCACGTCGTCTTCAGCGCGAAGGCGGTGTTCGCGGTCAGGTCGGGGTGGACGGCCTTGGGTGACCACCTGACCCGCCAGTGCCGGTCGACGACCGCGAGGTCGACGCTGCCGGAGTAACTCCACTCGCCGACGTCCTTGAGCTTCAGCGTGGCGGTGTAGGAGGCCTGTCCCGTGCCGTCCCCGGTCTCGCGCACCCCGTCGAGCCGCACCGTGGTGCTCTGCACCGCCAGGGCCTTGCGCATGTTCTCGTACGCCGACGGGAACGCCGGGTCCGGCGCTCCCAGCTCGGCGCGCATGCCCGGCAGGTCGCCGCTCTGCCAGGCGTCGACGAACCGCTCCGCGGTCTCCTGGGGCGTTCCCCTGGTGTGCAGGTACCACCAGGCGCCGCCCCCCGCGGCCCCCGCCACCAGGACGACAGCTGCCGACGTGATCGCGATCGTTCTGCCTCGTGCCACCTGATCCCCCCAGATCTCTTCGCCCAAGGGTCGCAGCCTAGCGTTCGCTAACGCGGCATATGCCCATAAATGATCACTTGGTCGGTGTACGACTGGGTGCGTAACTTGTCACGTACTCTTGGCCGGAAAGCTCCTGGATCGCAAACATGATCTCGTCGGTCACCCTGCGCCGGTCGCGCGCGCTCGTCTGTGAGCCGGTGAAGGTCATCGGCTTGCCGATGCGTACGTTCACCCGGCCCAGCCTGGGTCTGGCCGCCCCGATCGGCAGCACCTCACCGGTGCCCTCCATCGCCACCGGGACCACCGGCGCGCCGGTGGCGAGGGCCAGCCAGGCGACACCGACCTTGCCCCGGTAGAGGCGTCCGTCGGGGGAGCGGGTGCCCTCCGGGTAGATGCCGAACAGCTCGCCCTTCCTGAGCACCTCCGCCGCCGCGTCGAGCATGTCCTGGGCCGAGTTGGGGCTCTGCCGGTCGATGCTGATCTGACCGGTGGCGCGCATCCACATCGCGGTGACGGGATTGCCGGTGAAGTACTCGGCCTTGGCGACGAAGCGCACCTGGCGCTTGAGCACCAGCGGCAGGAAGGTCGAGTCGAGGATCGACAGATGGTTGGAGGCCATGATGGCCGGACCCGAGACGGGGACGTGCTCGTGTCCGGTGACCGTGGTCGGCCAGAGCAGGTGCAGCATCGGAGCGCTGACGATCTTGGTCAGGCGATAGAGCACGGGCTCTCCTCATGGGACGGGTTACACAACCCTAGGCGGTGGCCCGACGGCCAACGGTTGTACGCACCCACACAAGCGGAGCTCACAGGTTTGTAGCCCTCCTCCAACACCATCGCGCCTTTCCATGACGAGTCCGATGAAACCGCTCACCAGGCACGGAGAGGACGGGGAGAAAAGAAACGCCCCGCGGGCCGGAGAGGCCCGAGGGGCGTGACGTTTGGTGCCGATGTGGCGGTCGCCTCCTCGGCGAGAGGCACAACACGGCTCCAGCCGAACGGTATTCCGTGAAGGCGGTAATTTGCGGCCCGGGGGACACAAACCACATCGGCACGATCACTCTAACCGACGTCCGCCGCTGGTTATTCCGCTTTGAGGCCACCGGCGTGTCCCACACGGCCGCGGGACCCGGGGACCCGCAGGTCACAGCTCTTTGACGCTCTTCTGTGAGAACCATCGGCGATGCCGAGGACGACGACGCGGTGAACGGCTTGGCGACGCTCGACTCCCGCAGCAGCGGGATCACTGGCAGTAGCGCCGTCCTGTGGAACGCCGTCGAGCAGGACAACGACTAGCCCGTCGCCTGGCTGCGGCCCCCGGGGGCACGTCCGCGAACGGAAAGCCACCAGCCCGCCGGGACGGGAAGATCCTGCCGGAGCGTTCAGGCGTGGGCGCTCAGGGACGGCGCCGCCTCGGGCGGAGGCTCCGCGGCCGTCTCCGATCCCACGAGGATGGCCGAACGGGGGGTGCGCTCGCGCACGTCCTCGCCGCGGATCGCCATCACGGCGGGCGGGCTGCCCAGGTCGCCGTATCGGGCGGCGACGGCGGCGGTGATCGCCCGGCTCGCGTCGGCGACCGTCTCCCTCGCCGAACCCGGTGGGCGCGCCACCGACAGATGGCCCAGTAGCGCCGCGAACCGCAGCTCCTCGGCCGCCGCGCGGGGGAGCCCGTCGTCGGACGGCGGCAGCGGCCGGTCAAGCCAGAACACCCCGCCGCGCAGGAGCGCGGGATATGTCACCTCGTCCCGCTGGAGCGTGAGCACGGAATCAGCCAGCAACCGCCCGAACTCCTTCAGGTCGGTATCGGGCGGCAGATCGGTCGTGACCAGCAGCGAAACCCGCAGTGCGTCCACCATGATCGGCTATCCCTCCTTGAAGGGCTCATAGTAGGGGCCGCCACCGACAGTTACGGCGCGCCCGATGGGATGTGTCGGGATCGGATCTCGGCCACGGTGCCGAGAGACAGGCGCGACGGTGGCGGTGCCGGTGCCCGGACGGACGCGGACCGGCCCTGGGCCGGTCCTCGACCTGCCGGGGACCGGTGCGGACGGTTCGTGACGGGGCGAGGGCGGGACCGTTCTCCGAAGGCGGACCCTCGCCGGTGGTCAGAGCGGCTTGGGCGCTGGAAGGGTGAGCCTGTCGACGGCCTCGCGGCGGCGCCGTTCCGGGCGGCGGTCGTAGCGGGCGGTGGTGGCGGGGGAGGAGTGGCCGACGAGGGCCTGCGCGGTGGCCAGGTCCACCCCGGCGTCGAGCAACTCGCCGATGAAGGTGCGCCGGAAGTCGTGCGGGGTGCGCGTCGAGGCCCCCGCCTCGGCCAGGCGCCTGGCCAGGATGTCGGCGACCGCCTGCCCTGTCATGGGGGCGGGCCCGCCGTTCCTGATCCGCAGCCGGCCGAGCCTGCTGATGGGGCAGAACAGGGCGCCGGCGGGCCGGCCCCGCACCGCGAGCCAGCGCTCCATCCTGGAGAGGGCCTCGGTGGTCAGGTAGACCAGCCGCTCCTTGTCGCGCTTGCCGCGTACCCGCAGCGAGCGCGACCCGGGGTCGTAGTCGGCCAGCGCGAGCCCGGCGATCTCGGCGCGGCGGCAACCGGTGGAGTAGAGCGCCGCGAGCAGGGCGGCGTCGCGGACCCCCGCCGGTGAGTCGTCGCGGTCGCACGCGGCGAGCGCGGCGCCCACCACCTCGGGCGGCACGTGCCGGCCCGCGGGCAGGCGGGTGTGCTCGACGGTCGGCAGGTCGGCGGCGCGCTGGTATTCCTCGGCGGTCATCAGACCGAGCCGCCAGGACTCGCGCAGCACCCTGCGTAGTGCGACCAGGTGCTTGTTGACGTACGAGGGAGACCAGCCGCGCTCGGTCATCAGGGCGCGGATGCGCACGGTGTGCTCGTAGCGCAGCAGATGCCAGGGCTGCCCGGCGCCCGAGGAGACCTCGTCGCCGGAGACGAGCGCGGCGAGCCTGTCGAGGCAGCCGCGCATGGCGCGGCGGGACTCCGGGCTGGTGAGGGAGTCGAGATACACCCGGTAGGGATCTCGCGCGGGCTCGATGGACGGGCCGGGCGAGGCGGGGACGGCTGGCACGCTCACCATGCGGATCCTACCGGCCACCTGTGAGAATCTACGCTGTAAAGGAGTTGGGACGGGACAGGAGCCTCAGGACCGTATCCAGGTCCACAAGGGCATGTCGGAGACGATGAGTGTGTGATTGGCTGTCCAAAATGAATATCTCATCACGGGCTTCCGCCTACCTCAGGGCGTATGACGAGCAGTTGCGGGCCAGGCCGATGCCGGGTCGCACTGCCGAGCGGATCGGGCCGCTGCTGAGGGTCGTGTCGAACGGCCACGGTCAGGGTTTCCTGACATATCGCGATCTGGGTGGTCTGGAGGGCGCCGCGCTGGATGCCTTCATCGTGGGCCAGCGGGACTTCTTCACCCGGGTCGGGCGCGAGGTGGAGTGGAAGTATCACGGCTACGACCTGCCCGCCGACCTGCCCGAGCGGCTGGTGGCGGCCGGGTTCGAGCCGGGGGAGCGGGAGACGGTGTTCGTCGGCGAGGCCGGTGAGCTGGCCGACACCAAGGCGGCGCCCGCCGGGATACGGCTGCGCGAGGTGACGGGACGGGACGACCTGGAGCGGATCCGCGACCTGGAGGAGACGGTCTGGGACGCGGACCACGGCTGGCTGCCCGGCATGCTGGAGCGCGACCTCGCCGGGCCCGGGGATCCGTGCGCGGTGGTGATCGCCGAGGCGGGCGGGCAGGTGGTGTGCGCGGCGTGGGCGCGCTTTCACGAGGGCACCGACTTCGCCTCGCTCTGGGGCGGTTCGACCCTGAAGGAGTGGCGGGGCAGGGGCGTCTACCGGGCGATGGTGTCGTACCGGGCGGAGCTGGCGGTGGCGCGGGGGTTTCGTCTGGTGCAGGTGGACGCCTCCGACGACAGCCGCCCGATCCTCGTCAGGCTGGGCCTGGAGGCGATCACGACGGCGACACCGTACGTGTGGGTGCCGCCGACCCTCTGATCACACGGGGTGCGTCGCCGGACGTGGGCGATGTTCCGGCGCGGATCGGCGAACGGAGATCACGGTGTCGCCTGGCCCCGGGGGCGCGACATCGCGACGCGTCAGGACACGCCTTCGAGGTGCTCGGCCGACGCGCTCAACCGGCTCGTTCAGGACGCGGGCGGCCGGGGCAGGCCCGAGACGACCATGGCGATCAGCGTCTCGTAGCTGGTGTCCAGGTCCTCCTCCAGTCCGAACCCGCCGGCCGCCTCGATGGAGGCGAAGCCGTGCACGGCCGCGCGCAGGCAGCGGGTGGCGTGGATCGCCTCCGCCCCTTCCAGACCGTAGCCGCGCAGCACGGCGAGGATCACCTCCATCAGGCGGGCCCCGGTGCCGACCAGTTCGGGATCGATCAGCGGATTCTCCGGGAAGGCCGCGTAGCGGTGGGGGAAGTCGACCACGTAACTCCGCCAGGCGCGCATCAGGGCCGCCATCGCCTCGTCGCTGCTCCGGCCCATGGTCGCCGTGCCGAGCCTCGCCGTCACCTCGTCCATCACGCGCAGGCCGACGAGCTTGCGCAGCTCGGGCAGGCCCCGGATGTGCTTGTAGAGCGACGGGGCGGCCACCCCGGTGCGGGCGGCCACCGCGGCGAGCGTCAGCGCGCCGGGTCCCTCCTCGTCGATCAGGGCCAGCGCCGCGTCCACCACCGCGCCGGAGGTCAGACCCACCTTAGGCACGGACCGCTCCCGTCAGGAAGCCGGCCAGGGCGGTGAAGGTGGCCTCGGGCATCTCGGCGTGCGGGTAGTGACCGGCACCCTCGATCATCGCGACCTCGGCCGTGGCGGAGTACGGCCGCAGCGCCTCCTTCGCCAGGTGCGCCTCGGCGGCGGGGTCGGGGAAGTCGGGATCCTTCGATCCCATGACGACCAGCACGGGGCAGGTCATGCGGGGGGTGCAGTCGGTCCAGTGGCCCTTGGAGGGGGCGACGACCCCCGAGACGGCGGCCATTCTGCCGGGCTCGCGCAGCGTGGCCCTCAGGTCGCGCAGGTAGTCGGAGAAGTCGGCGGGCTTGGCCGTGGGGTAGAGCGAGCGGTAGTACATCCCCCACAGGAGGGGACTGGCCATGACGATGTTCTGCACCAGTCGTAGCATCACGTTGAGCTGTGGCCGCCTGACGAAGGGCGCGAGCATGACCACGGTGCTCACCTCGCCCTCGGGGGCGGTCGCCGTGGTCCACGCCGCCGCTCCCACGCTGGAGGAACTGGCGACCAGGACGGCGGGACCGCCCAGGTGGCGGATCAGGGCCAGCAGATCGGCGCCGATCGACTGGGGGCTGTAATCGGGCCAGCCCGTGCTGGACTCACCGTGGCCGCGCACGTCGACCGCGGCGACCCGGTAACCCGCCTCTGCCAACCGTGGCACCAGGAAGCGGAACACCCGGCGAGTGTCGCCCATGCCGTGCGCGCAGATCACCAGCGGCCCGTCCTGCGGCCCGCTGACCTCGTAAGCCAGCCGCCCATCCGCCACATCCAGGAACTTTGTGCCCATCGCGCTCGCTTTCTCGCTACTTTTCATAGCTTTTAGGCTAATTGCAATAGCTTGCTGCGTCAAGGATGAGTGCGCGGGTGTTGCCTTCATGTCAATTTCAGGGATTGGTCGTTTCCTGACGAGGAAAGTGCTCGATGATGTGGCCATGATCTCTGTCAGTGCCCTCGCGGGCATCGCCGCGGTCGCCCTCGGCATGGTGCTCACCCCCGGCCCCAACATGATCTATCTGGTGTCGCGGTCGGTGACGCAGGGGCGCCTGGCCGGAATGATCTCGCTGGCGGGTGTCGCGGCGGGCTTTTTGGTCTACCTGATCGCGGCGGTGGCGGGGATCGCCGCGATCTTCGCGATGGTGCCCGCCCTCTACGTCGCGATCAAGCTCGCGGGCGCCGCGTACCTGCTGTGGCTGGCCTGGAGGACGATACGGCCCGGCGCCCGGCCGGTCTTCGCGCCCGGCGCCCTTCCCGCGGACCCGCCGCGACGGCTGTTCTCCATGGGGCTGGTCACCAACCTGCTCAACCCCAAGATCGCCATCCTGTACGTGTCGCTGCTGCCGCAGTTCGTCGATCCCGCACGCGGTGACGTCGGTACGCAGAGCCTGCTGCTGGGAGCCGTCCAGATCGTCGTCGCGCTCTCGGGCAACGCGCTGATCGTGCTGACCGCGGGTTCGGTCGCGGCCTTCCTCGGCGGGCGGCCCACCTGGATGCGCGTGCAGCGCTATCTGATGGGCGCCGTGCTCGGCGGGCTCGCCCTGCGCATCGCCACCGACCGCTCGCCCGCCGGGGTCGCGTAGGTACCCGCCCCGCCTGCCGGTGGCGGTGGGACGCCCCCGCTCATCCGCGCCCCGGACGTGGCGTCGCCGTCGCGCGAGGAGAGGGAGGCCGGCTTGGGCGACGGCCTCCCTCCGATCATCTGGGTTCCCGCGAGTTCTTCCCGGTCCCGTCCTGTCAGAAGTCGTCGGCGGTGCGGATCTGGTCACGGATCCAGACGCCGGCCTCCTTCAGCGGCGCGGTACCGGTCCAGGGGCCTCCGGCGTTGCAGGTACCGGTCTTGAAGACCGCGCCGGAGCGGTGGTCGTCGGAGAAGTTCCAGTTCACCCAGCTGATCTTCTTGTTCGCCATGAGGTCGAGATAGCGCTGGGACATGGTGAAGTCGTTGACGTCCTCCCCGGCGTAGTTCTGCGTGCCGAACTCGGTGACGAACATGGGGATGCGGTCGGCCGCGCGGGAGAGCGTGTTGAGGTACTCGGTGCCGTGCGAGGCCGCGTAGAAGTGGAAGGTGTACATGATGTTCGTGGCGTTGACCGGGTTACCCGTCACCTCGGTCTCCGAAGCGCCCTCGGACACCCCCAGCGAGGACCACGCGCGGGTGCCGACCAGGACGATTCCGTCGGGGTCCTGTGCCCGGATCACCGGGATGATCTGCTCGGCGTAGCTCTTGATGGCTCCCCAGCTCACGCCGTTCGGCTCGTTGGCGACCTCGTAGAGGATGTTCGGCCTGGCGGCGTGCCGCTGGGCGATCTCGGTGAAGAAGGTCCTGGCCCGGGTGAGGTTGTAGTTGGGGTCGCCGGGGGTGAGCATGTGCCAGTCCACGATGACGTACATGCCCTGCGCGCTGACCTGCTCGATGAGCGTGTGCACGAGGTCGGTGAACGCCCGCGGGTTCGTCTCGTAGCCGTCCTCCTGCACGTACATGGACAGGCGGACGACGTCGGCCCTCCAGTCGGTCGCCAGTGCGGTCAGCGAGCCGGTCGTGACGCACTGGCGGTACCACTGCAGGCCGTGGGTGCTCATGCCGCGCAGCTGGATCTGCTTGCCGTTCTTGTTGCACAGTTTGGTGCCGCAGACGTGCAGTTGCCCGTTGGCCGCGACCGGCGTGCCGCCACCGCCGCCCGTCTGGGTCGTCGCCGTGACGGACGCGCTTCTCGCCGACTCGTTGTTCGCGGCGTCGCGGGCGGTGACGGTGTAGGTGTGGGTCGTCGAGGCGGCCAGCCCGGAGATCGTGGCGGTCGTGCCGGTCACGGTGGCGACCACGGCGGAGCCCTCGTAGACCCGGTAGTCCTTGACCGTGCCGCTGTTGTCGGTCGAGGCGTTCCAGGCCAGGCTGATGGAGGTGGACGTCGTGCCGGTGCTGCGCGGGGAGGACGGCACGCTCGGCGGCGTGGTGTCGCCGGGGTTCTGCCCGCCGCCGCAGGGGGCGCCGTTGAGCGTGCAGTTGACCGGCGAGCCGGAACCGGAGGCGATGAAGCCGAAGGTGGTGCTCGCCCCGGGGGCGAGGGTGCCGTTGTACTCCCGGTTCTTGAAGGTGTACCGGCTGCCGCTGCTGGTCATCAGGGAGTCCCAGTACGTTCCGAGGCTCGTGCCCGACGGGAGGTCGAAGGAGACCGTCCAGCCGTTCAGCGTGGTGGTCCCGGTGTTCTTGACCGTGTACTGGCCGCTGTAGCCGCTACCCCAATCCTGCGCCTTGGTGAACGTCGCGGTGTCCGCGTGGGCGGCGGAGGGGACGATCAGGGTGAACAGTAACGTCAGTAGCCCGGTCAGCACGAGGGCTGGGGTGGTGCGCCGCATCATCGCTCCTTGCGTGGGGGACAGGGCACATCGTGGCTCTTTATTAGGAAACTTTCCTAACGTGACACGTGACGTTAGGTGGACAGGGGCTGTCACGCAAGACCTGGATTCCCATTCCTCGCGGAGAAATTTAACCGTCAGGACACTTTCCGGCTGTTTTTCCCAGGTGGGATGCCTGTCCCTCCACGCACCACTACGCCGCTGGTCGGAGACGGCCGCCGAAACGTTCGCGCACGGCTCCGCTCCCGGGCCGGACGCCGGTCAGCCGAGCGGGCCGGGCCCCTGCCCGATGATCCGCTCTCCGAGCCTGGTGACGAGCTGGGCGCGAACCTGGGAGGGAAGGGTGCAGCCGTGCGCGACCAGGGTGTCGAGCGCGGGCAGGTCGAGGAGCACGCCCCAGTCCTGGACGTCGTCACAGTAGGAGACGTCGAGGTGGCGGAGGTCCTTCAGCGCCTGGAGCGGGGCGAGCGACCGCACGGGCGTGTTCCTGATCGACAGGTGCTCCAGGGTGCGGAGGCCCTCGATGCCGTCCAGGCCGGTCAGCGGGGTGTGCTCCAGATCCAGCCGGGTCAGGGAGGTGAGGGCCGAGATGTCCTCGGGGACGCGGTGCAGGCGGCTGCCTGACAGGTCGAGCTCCTCCACGCCGGTGGGCGTGGCCAGGGCCGAGAGCAGGAGCGCCGGGGGCGGGAGTATCACCGGCCGGGGCTGGGCGAGCACCGGTGAGCGCCCCGCGGCCGCCTCCTGCAGCACCCGCCACCTGTCCACCGGCGCGCCCTGCCCGCCGAGACGGACGTACCCCGAGGGCAGCCACGGCGCCAGCCGCTCGGCCACGATGTCGGCACGGTCACCGGCCCCGATGACCCCGGCCCGAAGCAGGCCGTAGTGCTGGTAGGCGTGCTCGGCGGGAACGAACAGGTCCGTCACGATGTCCCCGCCCACGACGAGGACCCCGTCGATGCCCGAGCAGAAGATCACTCCTGCCGCGACCGTGCCCAGCACCAGGTGGTCGGCCGCGCTGTGGAGCGCGCGGGCACGCAGGTCGCCGGCGACCGCGAGGTAGCTCTCCGAGGCGTCGCCGTCGTCGAGAAGCCCTTCCACCGCCAGTCCGCCGATCACGATCAGCGGCGCCTTCACGTCGAGCCCGCCGGGAACGTAGGTGTCGCCGAACCAGATCGTGGCCCGGTGCACGATCCACCCCGACTCCGTCCGCTCGGCCCCCTCGGGGAAGACCGAGGGCGTCTCGCCGGGAAACGCCAGCGACCACGCCTGCGCGAACAGCAGGCCGTAGACGGGAGGCATGATGTGGTGCGGCCACTCCCCGGCCTGGGCGGGCCGGCGTAACCAGGATCCGATCGGGTGCAACTCCTCCGTGAGGTCGCCGAAATAGTTCAGTGCCTCCGCGCCGGCCCCGGCCTGTTGCCGAAGCACCCTCAACGCGTCACCGAGACGCTCCGACGCCCCGGAGAAATGCTCACCCGTCAGATCCATGTCACATACCGTACTCATCACCACGAATTCTGATGGCCGTTCGGGTGACGCTCCCGGACGACGGGCGTGTCGGCGATCACAGGGTGCGGCCGTACGGTGACGAAGAGCAAAGTGGATCTTCGCTGGGACCTCGGGTACCGTGCCCGGGGCACCTGAGCGCTCCGGCGCGGCCCGCGAACACGGCCCGAGCGCGAGACCGGCGCGGACCGGCGCGGCCTTGAACATGGACCGGGCGCGGATCGAGCACGGACCTGAGAGGGTACCGGGCAGGGGCGGCACGGACGTCGTGACATGGGAAGGATGGACACACATATGGAGGCCGGAAATCGCCGGACCCTGCGGTTGCTCGTCACCGGAGGCGGGACCGGTGGTCACACCTATCCCGCGCTGACCACCGTCGAGGCCCTGCGTGACCACGCCGCAGCGCGAGGGCTCGACCTGGACGTGCTCTGGGTCGGTACGGCGGCCGGCCTGGAGGCCCGCGTCGCGACGGAGCACGGCATCCCGTTCCGCGCCATCACGGCGGGAAAGCTCAGACGTTCGCCCAACCCGCGAGAGCTGGCGACCAACCTCGCGGACATGTTCCGGATCCCGGTCGGCGTGTTCCAGGCGTTCGCCATCGCCGCTCGCCATCGCCCCGACGTGGTGCTGTCGACCGGCGGGTATGTGTGCGTGCCGCTGGGAGTCGCCTCGCGGGTGCTGGGCCGGCCGCTGGTCATGCACGAGCAGATCACCTCGCTCGGCCTGGCCAACCGGATCCTGTCGCGTTTCGCCCGGCGGATCGCGCTGACCCATCCCTCCTCGATCGAGCACCTGCCCGCGGGGGTGCGCGACCGGGCCGTCGTCACCGGCAACCCGGTCCGCCCGCACCTGCTGCGCGGCAACGTCGACGCGGGACGGCGCCACTTCGGGCTCTCGTCCGACCTGCCCCTGGTCTACGTGACGGGCGGCGCCCAGGGGAGCCGCCAGATCAACACCATGGTCGAGGCGATCCTGCCCGACCTGCTCGCTCGCGCGCAGGTGATCCACCAGTGCGGCCCCGGCTGGATCGCGCAGCTCACCCGCACGGCCGCGGCGCTTCCGGTGGGGGTGCGCGACCGCTACCGCCCGGTGCCCTACGTCGGCGCCGAGCTGGCCGACGTGTTCGCCGCGGCCGACGTCGTGGTCTCCCGCAGCGGGGCGGGCACGGTCGCCGAGCTGACCGCGGTGGGCAAGCCGTCCGTTCTCATCCCCCTGGTGCCCTCGGCCGCCGACGAGCAGCGTCAGAACGCCCGCTACCTGGCCGAGGCGGGTGCCGCCCGCGCTCTCCTGGAGGACGGTCCCACCGCCGACCACCTCCTGGCCGAGCTCGACGCCCTGCTGCGGGACTCCGAGGCCCGCGCCGCGATGGGCGGTGCGGCCGGAGCCCTCGGTCGCGTCGACGCCGCCGACAGGCTGGCGCTGGTGCTCCTGGAGGCGGCGGGGATGGACGGCAAGGCCGGTTGAGCCCGACGCCGGCGTCCCGGGAAGCGCGGGGCGGTGGCCGGTGTCGCGGGAAGAGCCGTGCCGGGCGGGAGCGTGACCTTCCCGGGGGCGAGGGACGTCGGTGGAATTCTCCCCGGCGTCCTCGCGAGACAGCTGTCTCCTGGCCGAAGGTTTACCGAAAGGGCGGTGGCACTCCGGCGCCTGCCGGAGTGCGGCCTGAGTAATCTGGCGACCGCACGAAGTGAAGTGTGGTGGAGCCGAGAACATCGCACGGCGAGCGTCCGTCCTGGATGTCCGGGAAATGTCGCGGGTGGGGGACCGCGCGGTCTCACCCGGCCGCGTGTTCCCGGGCGGGCGCGTCTTTCGTGGGGCTTTCCCGGCATGGAGTTTCACGCAGACCGTCCCTGAGAGACAGGTTGGACATTGACCCGTCAGGAAGAATCCTCGCCCGAGGTGATCGGCGAGACGCGCGAGCAGCTCACCGACTCCCGCGCCGACGCGTTCGGCGGCAACCTGCACGTCGGTTACTGGATGGACGAGCACGACGAGGCGCCCGCCGCCCAGGCGACGGACCACCTCACCGACCTGGTGGCCGAGCGCCTGGAGGTCGTTCCCGGGGAGTGCGTCCTGGACGTGGGTTCCGGCACCGGCAGGCCCGCCGTACGCATCGCCACCGCGCGCGACGTCCACGTCACCGGGGTCACCCTGAGCGAGTACCAGGTGCGGCTCGCCGAGGCTCGCCCCGAGGCGGGCCAGGGCCAGGGGCAGGCCGACTTCCAGCTCGCCGACGCGATGTGGCTCCCCTTCGACGACGCCTCCTTCGACGCCGCGTACGCCATCGAGTCCCTCGTCCACATGGAGAAACCGGCGGCGGCCCTCGGCGAGATCGCCCGGGTGCTGCGTCCCGGCGGGCGGTTCGTGGTGGGGGAGTGGTATCTGCTCGGCTCTCTCACCGGTGAGGCCGCCGAGGCCCTGGAGGACCTCTCCTACGGCTTCCACGTCCACTTCGTGCCCACCATCGAGGAGTTCTACGAGGAGATGGGCCGCGCCGGGTTGAAGATCGAGATATTTCATGACATAGGGGCAAACATCCGCAGGACTTTTCAGCTCGTGGACGACATTCTCCCGGCCTCCGCGATGCGAGCCGGAGGTGAGATCGCCGAGCAGCTCACCGTCTGCGGGGAGATATACCGGCGCTTCGGGCAGATCCCGCAGATCAGCTACGCCCTGTTCACCGCGGTCCGCCGCGCATGACCCGCACCTGACCCGCGTCCTCGGTTCCCGGCCCCGCGACGCGGGCGAGGCGGCGCCTGCCCGGTGCGCGAAGGCGCGTGGTTCACCCGGCGTTTCCGGAGACGACCACCTTCAGGGACTCCTGGAGGATGTCCAGCCCGGCGTGCAGTTCCGAGTCGCTGATCGTGAGCGGTGGTGCGAGCCTGAAGATTCCCCCCATTCCCGGCAGCTGGACGATGTTGACGTGGAGTCCGCGCTCCAGGCACGCCATGGTCACGACTTTTCCGAGCTCCTCCGCCGGGGTTTTGCTCGGCCTGTCCGTCACCAGTTCCAGGCCCTGCAGGAGCCCGCGGCCGCGGACGTCGCCGACCACCTCGAAGCGGTCACGCAGGTCCAGCAACCGCTCGTTGAGCTGCTTGCCCAAAAGCGCGGCCCGCGCCACGAGACCGTCGCGTTCGATGACGTCGAGCACGGTCAGCGCGACGGACGCCGCGAGCGGGTCCGAGACGTGGGTCGTGAAGAACAGGAACCCGCGTTCGTGGCAGACCTCCTCGATCCGCGGCGACGTGACGACGACCGCCACCGGCAGGCCCGCGCCCAGGGTCTTGGAGAGCGTCAGGAGATCCGGGACGACGCCGTCGCGTTCGAAGGCGTACATCTCGCCGGTGCGTCCGAGCCCGGTCTGGGCCTCGTCCGCGATCAGCAGCATCCCGCGCTCGGCGCACATCTCCTTCAGCCGCCGCAGGTATCCGTCAGGGAGCTCGATGATCCCGCCCGAGGACAGGATCGGCTCGACCAGGCACGCGGCCAGACTCCCCGAAGACTGCTGGTCGACGAGGGCGAACCCGTACTCAAGCTCGGCCTCCCAGTCGTAGGACCCGTCCGCGTGACGGAAGGGGGACCGGTAGGCGTTCGGCGAGGGGAGCGTGAGGTTGCCCGGCATGGGCGGGCCGTATCCCCTGCGGCCGGCGGAGAAGGTGGCGGAGGAGGCGCCCGAGGTCATGCCGTGCCACGACCGGTCGAAGGAGACGATCTCGTACCTGCCGGTGTAGAGCTTGGCCATCTTGATCGCGGCCTCGTTCGCCTCCGCGCCGGTGCTCAGCAGCAGGGTCTTGCTCAGGCCTTCGGGAAGTGTCGACGCGAGCCGGCCGGCCAGATCGACGACGGGGCGGCTCAGCATGCCGCTGTACAGGTGATCCAGCGAGGAGATCGACCGTGAGACCGCCGAGACCACGTCGGGGTGGGAGTGCCCGAGGATCGAGCTCATCTGCCCCGAGGTGAAGTCGAGGATCGCCGTCCCGGCGTCGTCGTACACGTACGCCCCCGCCGCCCGTTCGATCACCCTGGGGGTGAACGTCGTGCCGTAGCGGATCAGGTGACGTTCGACATCATTCCAAAACGACGCATCTCTCATATCTGCTCATGATGGCATGGCCCTTCAACGGCGGTTCGCCGCCCTGCTGACGTTCGGGATCGAGCCTTTCCCCCGGCCGCTATGGTGGCTGAGCCTACGGCTCGTCGCAGGATGTGATCCTCGGCGAACTCACGACAGCCGATCGAATCGAGTCCGTTCAAGCCCCCCGGAGCCGACCTTGAGCAACCCCGAGATGTTCACCGAGATAGCTGTGGAACAACTCGAAAACTACCGCCCGAAACTTCTTCCTCCGGCGGACCTCCATGACTTCTGGACGGCCACGCTGGCCGCCGCGCGGGAGTTTCCACTGAACGTGGAGGCGAAGCTCGTGCGAGACACCCCGCTGCGCACGGTCGACGTCTACGACGTCACCTTCGCGGGATTCGGCGGGCACCCGATCAAAGCGTGGTACCTGGTTCCGCGCGACCGGGCCGAGCTTTCGCCGACCATCGTCGAGTACGTCGGCTACGGCGGCGGCCGAGGGCTGCCGCACGAGTGGCTGTACTGGTCATCGGCCGGGCACCCGCACCTGATCATGGACACGCGCGGCCAGGGCAGCGGATGGCGAACGGGGGACACCGCCGACCTGGGAGCCTCCGGACGACCTCACGTGCCGGGCTTCCTCACCGACGGGCTGCCCGACCGGGACCACTACTACTACCGGCGGCTGTTCACCGACGCGGTCCGCGCGGTGGAGGCGGCGGCCCAGTTGCCCGGCGCCGACCCCGCCCGCCTGGTGACCACCGGCACGAGCCAGGGCGGCGCGCTCGCCCTCGCCGCCGCCTCGCTGCGCACGGACGTGGCGGCCACCATGCCCAACGTGCCCTTCCTGTGCCACATCAGGCGATCGACGCAGGTCGCCACGGCCGGGCCGTTCCCGGAGCTGGTGACGTGGTGCCACACCCATCACCGTCTCGCCGGCCAGGCCTTCGCCACGCTCGCCTACTTCGACGTCGCGATCCTCGCCAGGGACGCGCGCTGCCCTGCGCACTTCGGGGTCGCCCTGCGCGACGAGATCTGCCCGCCCTCGGGCGTCTACGCGTGCGTGAACCACTACGGCGGCACGAAAGAGGTCTTGGCCTACGAGTGGAACGGCCACGAGGGCGGCGAGGCGCACCACCTCGCCGCGCAGTCGGCATGGCTGGCCGACATTCTTTCCTGAGGCTCACGCCCCCGGCGGAACGGTGAGGAGTGGCGGGACCCCCACTCGCTCGCCGCGGGCGCGAGCCGGGTGGGCCGGTGGCGCGCCCGCGGGGGGTTGCCGCCTCTCACGCGGGCGTGATTCACTGACGTCACCTCCGAAACTGTAAGCAAACTTTTCAATAACGGACTTTCCGGTTTGGCGGCTCCCCGTGGCACGACCGCTCTCGTTCGGGCAGGAAGGGTTCCGGTTCCCGCGCCGATCCGACCTCCCGGAGCACTCCTTTTCCGTACGTTTCTCCGGTCTGACGGCACGCCACGGCCCGTTGACGACGGGCCAGGCCAACATGGTCCGCTGCATGCTCACCGACCCGCCGGAGCACATGAACTACCGCGTCGTGCGGGCTCTCCAGCCGGGCACGACGCTCGCCGTGATCACCAAGGCGGTGATCCAGCTGGTGACCCGGCACGAGTCCCTGCGGACGACCTTCCACCGCGACCTCCAGCGGGTTCTGGCCGCCGGAAGCACGGCCGTCGAGGTCCACGACACCGGCGAGCCTCCGGTCGGACCGGACGCGGCCGGAAACCGGGCGCACGCTCCGGTGAGCGAGGGGGACACGGAGAGCGGATGGGCCGCTGGGCCGCGGGACACGCGGGGAGCCGAGGACGGAGGGCCGCTTCGCCTCCGCGCCGAGACAGCCGACGCCGACCTCGCGGAGGAGGTCGCGCGCCGGCTCCACGGGACGCGCTTCGCGCTGGAGGAGGAGATCCCGCTCAGGATCGCCGTGATCACCTCCGGTGGCGTGCCCCGGCAGGTCGTCCTGGTGACCACGCACAGCGCGATGGACGCGGCCGGGCTCGCCGTACTGCTCACCGAGTGGGACGAGCTCCTCCTCGGCAAACCGCTCGCGCCGGTGACCGCGCCGCAGCCGCTCGACGTCGCGGCGACCGAGCGAACCCCGGCCGGCCTGCGGCGGGCACGGGCGGCGCTGCGCTACTGGGAGGGCCACCTGCGCGGGGTGCCCCGGTCCACACTGACGGTCGCCGTGGACGGCGAGACGGACTGGGTGCTTCCCCGGCTGCGGGTGCGCTCGGTCCCCGCGGCCCGAGCGCTGGGGCGGATCTCCGCTCGTACCGGGGCGAGCCCGTCGGCGGCGGTGCTCGCGGCCCTGGCGGCGCTCGCCGGAGTGCGGGCCCGCCTGCGGACGGTCGTCGTGCTGTCCATCTCGGCGAACCGCTTCCGGCCCGAGTCGCGCGAGTACGTCGGACCGCTCGCCCAGGACGCGCTGATCCCCGTGGAGATCGGCGAGCACGGCTTCGACGCCGTGTTGCGCGGCGCGCGCTCGGCGACGATGGCCGCGTACCAGAACAGCCGGTTCGACTCGGACGCCCTCATCCGGGTGATGGAGGACGTCCAGCGGGAGCGCGGTGTCTTCTTCGCCAGGGACCTCGTGTTCAACGACATGAGCGTCCCCGGCCGTGTCGCGCGGGTCAGCCGTGCCGGGGAGGACGTCCACTCGGTCTGGCTTCCACCGGCCACCCTGCCCACGCGCACCTCGCTCTGGGTCCACCGGCTGCACGGCGAGCTCGACGTCACCCTGTGGGCCGACTCGCGCTGCCTGCCCCGCGACGACACGCGGGCCCTCGGCGAGGGGATCGCGCGGCTGCTCATCGAGGCGGGCGATCGGGACGTGCCGCTGAGCGAGCTGACCGCCCTCACCGGCGTCGCCCCGGTCCCCCGGGGCGAGGGCTGGCTCTCGATCGACGGCTGCTGGGTCCATCTCCCCGAGGTCGAACGCCTGCTAAGGGACGCGCTCGCACGGTCGGACGACGCCGGCGAGGCGGCCCGCGCCGCGGAAACGGGCGTCACCGCCGAGACAGACGGACGGCTCGGGCATCGGCTGGTGTGCTTCACATCGGCGAAGACCACCCCAAAGGCGCTGCACTCGGCCTGCCTGAGCCTGCTGCCCGGCCGCATGTCGGCGATGGCCCCGCACCACTACGTCGTCTGCGCGACCGCCCCGCTCCCGGGTGTCTCCTGGCGGGATCTGCCGAGGATCACCGAGGGGTCCGGACGCTGAGACGCTCGCCGGCGTCGTGCGAAGACGGCTACCGTGAAGCCGTGATCATTCGATCCGCCGGCGGAGACGCGACGGGCTGGAGATCTTGGAGGTTTCGCGATGGCCGTGGAGCTCGTCTACGAGACGCACTCGATCAGCACCGACAACGAGGCGGGAATCGCCACCGGCCGGCTTCCCGGCACACTCTCGCCGCGTGGTCGCGACCTCGCCCGTGAACTCGGGAATCGCCGTCGTGATGACGGAATCTCGGTCGTGTTCGTCTCCGATCTGAGGCGCGCCGCCGAGACCGCCGAGATCGCCTTCGAGGACTCCGGCATCCCGATCCATCGGGACGCGCGGCTCCGCGAGTGCGACTACGGCGAACTCAACGGCATGCCCGTCGCCCGGCTCGCCGGCGAGCGGTCACGTCACATCGACACCCCGTGGCCGGGCGGGCAGAGCTACCGCCAGGTGGTGGAGCAGACCCGCGACTTCCTCGGCGACCTCGCCGCCGTCTGGGACGGTCATCGGGTCGTGGTGATCTCCCACTCCGCCAACAGATGGGCGCTGGACCACCTCCTCGGCGGCCGCGAGCTGGAGGAACTGGTGGACGCGCCGTTCGCCTGGAAAGAGGGGTGGGAGTACGTGGTGCCGACCGGTTTCCCCGCGGACGACAGGGCGGCGGCGCCGGAAGGCGGGAGGTGAGGGGGACGGGCGGTCCTGACACGGTGTGGTCGTGGGAATCGGCGGGAGCCGAGGCTCGAAGGGGGAGGGGGAACCGGCCCGGAGGGAGTCAGGGGGAGACCGTCTCGACCCTCCGCCTCTTCGCCATGGCCAGCACCACGATCGCGTAGAGGCCGAGCTGCACGACCGTCCCCACCAGGGTCTGCCAGGGCACCGAGCCCTGCTTCAGCGCCTCCGGCAGGCTGCCGTTGGCTCCGCTCACCCCGAAGGCCAGCACGTTGTTGACCACGTGCAGGGCGATGGCGGCCTCCAGGCCGCCGGTCCGCACCGCGAGCCAGCCCATCAGCGCACCGAAGGCGAAAACATCGATGATGCCCCAGTCGACGTAGGCGTGCACCGCGGTGAAGGCGGCGGTGCTCAGCAGGATGCCCGGCCACGGATTGGAGAGGAAGGCGCCGAACGCCTGGAGCAGCCACCCCCGGAAGACGTACTCCTCGGCGGCGGCCTGGAAGGGCACCAGGAGCAGGGTGACGACCAGAACGGGCAGGAAACGCTCCCAGCCGACCCAGCCGAACAGATCGCCGAGATCCTCCCCGGTGGCGACGTAGGTGACGGCGACCGCGGCCTGGCCCAGCACCACGACACCGGTCGCCACCGCCGTGCACCAGGCCATCCACCGCCACCGCAGGCGGCCGGTGACCGAGGAGAGGGTGCCGGGCGGGCGTCGCTGGATCCACGCCACCACGCCGTACACGATCGGCAGGACGACCGCGATCGAGAGCAGGTTGATCCCCAGGTCGAACACCGGATCGGTGAAGATCTGCCCCTCGGATCCGCCCATGTCGGCGCCCACGATCACGCCGAGTGTCGCACCGCCGAGGATGACGGCCAGTCCGGCCAGCAGGAGGCCCGCGAGACCCGCGACCGTGCCCAGCACCGGCCGCCACCAGGCGTGCAGGCGGGTGCGCGCCAAATGGTCGTAGCGGCTGCCGGGCGGCGCCGGCACCGTCCAGGGGTCGTGCCTGGGCGGGGGCGGGAACTGCGGACCGTACCCGCCGGGCGGACCGTACCCGCCGGGCGGACCGTACCCGCCGGGCGGACCGGCCGGACCGGGGATACCTGGCCGGTGGGGCGGCAGGCCCGAAGACGCGGGCGGGTGGTCCTCAGGGACGTGCATGGTTTCGATCCGTTTCGATGGGTTGACGGAGTCTACGAGGTCGGAGAGCGGGACGCGCCTCATCGAACTCGACCCTCTCCCCACCCTCCCGGTCTCCTCCTCGCACAACGACACCCGGTGCCGTTCGGTTCCGGGCGCCCGGAACCGGCCCGACGGTCCGGCTCCGGGCGCCCGGAACGGCGCGAGGCGGTGGCCGCGCGCAGGCGGAGCCGGGCCAGTTCTGAGGCGGCCCGCGTGGGGGTGGTGCCGGTGCGCTCCGCGGTGACGAGCAGGGCGGTGACGGTGTCCTCGATGTTCTGGACGCGGGTGAGCGCCTCGTCGGCGGTTCCGCGGTTGAGCTCGACGGTGAGGGCGTGGATCACCCCGCCCGCACCGACGACATGGTCGGGCACCCAGATGATGTCGCGGCGGTGCAGCAGGTCGGCGACGGCCGGGGTGGTGAGCTGGTTGTTCGCGGGCCCCGCGACGGCGGCGCACCGCAGGCCGGGCACGATCTCCTCGGTGAGGACGCCGCCGAGGGCCGCGGGCACCAGGATGTCGACGTCGGCGGTGACGACCCGCGCGGGCTCGCCCCAGGTGGCGCCGACCTCGTCGGCGAGTGCCCGCTTGCCGGGGTCGATGTCGCCGACGAGGAGTTCGGCCCCCTCGGCGGCGAGCAGCCGGAGAAGTCTCTCCCCCACGTTGCCCAGGCCGAGCACGGCCAGACGACGGCCGGTGAGGCTGGGAGTGCCGTGGAGCCGTCTGCCGACGGCGCGCAGCGCGGCGAGCGTCCCTGTCGCGGTGTGCGGAGAGGAGTCGCCGCTACCGCCCTCTTGAGCGGGTCTGCAGAACACGTGGGGGGTGCGTTCGCCGATGACCGTCATGTCGGCCGGGCCGGTCCCGACGTCCGGGCCGGTGGCGTACCGGCCGTCCAGGGAGGCGATGACGTCCGCGACGTCGTGCAGCACGTGACGGCGGCGGACCGGATCGAGTTCGGCCCCCTCGGGTACGGCGACGACGGTCTTGCCGCCGCCGTTGGCCAGTCCGGCCACCGCGCACTTGGCGGTCATACCGGCCGACAGGCGCAACGCGTCGGCAAGACCGTCCCGCCAGTCGGGGTAGTGCCAGATCCGGCACCCGCCGACCGCCTGGCCGAGCGCCGTCGAATGGACGGCGACGATGACAGGCAGGCCAGAGCGCGGCCCCGTGTGGACCGCGACCTGTTCGTGGTCGAACCCTGGCATGTGACAATCCCTTCAAGTGAGCGGTGTTCGAGTCCAAGAATCGGATATCCGGTCGCCGCTCAGGGATCCGATCGAATGAACGTCCGGAATGACCGGCAAAATGCCGGGCATGGACGAACTTGATTCGGAGATCATCCGGCTTCTCCAAACGGATGCGCGGCAGTCCAATCGCGAGCTGGCCAGAAAACTCGGGGTCGCGCCCTCGACCTGCCTGCAACGCGTGCGGGCGCTCACCCGCCGCGGGGTGATCCGCGGTTATCACGCCGACATCGACCCCGCGGCCCTCAACCGCGGCGTCCAGGCTCTCGTCTCCGTGCAGGTACGCCCTCTCAGCCGCGCCGTCATCGACACCTTCAAGGACTCGGCGAACGCCCTGCCCGAGGTGCTCAGCGTCTTCGTGCTCGCCGGTGGCGACGACTTCCTTCTCCACGTGGCGGTCCAGGACCTCGACCACCTGCACGCCTTCCTTCTGGATCGGCTCAGCAAGCGCCGCGAGATCGCGGGTTTCCGCACTTCGGTGATCTTCCAGCAGGTGCACGACACCGCCCCGGCGAGGCTTCCCGAGGTGACGTCCACACCCGCGAGGTGAGCGCGAGGTCTCGCCTGCCGCTACTCGGCGGCGCCGAGGCCCGAGCGGTGAGCGATGACGGCGAGCGCCGTGCGGTCCCGCGCGTCGAGTTTGGTCAGGATCCGGCTCACGTAGGTGCGTACGGTGGCCGGGCTGATGAAGAGGGCCGCGGCGATCCTGTCATTGGTCTCGGCGTACCCGATCCGGGTCAGGACGGCGAGTTCCCTTTCGGTGAGGGTGGCCAGCCGAGGGTCGGGCACGGGTGGTCTCGGGGCTCGGGCGAGGCGTTCCATGACGCGCCGGGCGATCGCGGGGGAGAGCACGTTACCGCCTTCGGCGGCCGTGCGCACCGCCTTGCGGAGGTCCTCCGAGGGGGTGTCCTTGAGGAGATAGCCGGCGGCGCCGAGCGTGACGGCCTCGACGATGTCCTCCTCGTCGTCGAACGTGGTGAGGATCAGCACCCGCGAGCCGTCCAGGGAGTCGTCGGCGCGGATGGCCGCGGTCGCTTCGAGCCCGTTCATGCCGGGCATGCGGATGTCCATGAGCACGACGTCCGGGCGGAGTTCGCGGACGAGAAAGAGCGCCGCCCGCCCGCCGGACGCCTCCCCGGTGACGGTTATGCCCGGATCGTTTTCGAGGAGTGCGCGAAGGCCCGCGCGTACGAGCTCCTGATCGTCGACGATGACCACGCTGATCATGATCCCTGCTCCAGTGGAAGGACGGCTCGGACCGTGAAACCCGTGGACTCGCGTCCGGCCGTCAGGGTGCCCCCGAGCGTCTCCGCGCGCTCGCGCATCCCGGCGATGCCGTGCCCCGCTCCGCTGTCAGCGCCCGGCCCGGGACCGTCGTCGGTCACGGACAGGCGCAGGACCGCTCCGTCGTCGAGCGCGGTGACGCGGGCGCGGGTGCCGCGCGAGTGCTTGACGATGTTGGTGACCGCCTCCTGGACGATTCTGAACGCGCAGGCGTCGACCGTCGCGGGAAGCTCGGTGGCGACACGCATCTCAAGATCGAGGTCGATCCCCGCCGCGGCGGCCGCCTCACGAAGTGAGCCCACACTCGACAGCGAGAGGACCGACCGCGGATTCTCGCCGGGGGCGCGGAGGAGGGCGACGGTCCTGCGCAGCTCGCTCATCGTGCGGGTGCTGGTGGACTTGATCAGATCGAGAGCCGCCCGGGTCCGCGCCTCGTCGTGGCCGAGCGACTCGCGGGCGACATCGGCGTGCAGGGAGATGACGGAGGTCGTGTGACCGATCGAGTCGTGCAGCTCTCGCGCTATGGCGAGGCGTTCGGCGTGGAGCCGGGCGTCGGCCTCCTGCCGGTACCGCTGGGCGGTGAGCTCGGCGATCCGCCTCGCCCCCGCCTGCACGGTCCTTCTCGACCGCAGACCGTCTCCCAGGGCGATCGCCGCGGCCATGAGCAGGACGTGCCCGGCCAGCTCGTAGCCGACGACGAACGAGAAGTCCTCCCCCTCGACGAGGCGGAAGAACAGCGAGACCGCGATCACGACGGTGGCGGTGACGACCGCAGGGACGAGCCGGCCGAACTCGGCCGCCGAGAACAACGCCGCGGCGACGGGAACGGCGACCCCCACGGCCGGGTGACCGGCGGCGTAGTAGGCGAACAGCCCCAGGGCGGTGACGGCGAGCACGGCTGTGGGGTGGCGCCGCCGGACGAGCATCAGCGCCCCCAGGCCCACGGCCCACAGATGGGCGACCGGGTCCGGGCTCTGCCGCCCTCCCTGGCCGGCGGAGATGACGATCGACAGGACGAGGGTGACGCCCAGACCGATCAGGGCGTCGACGGCCCAGGGCGGGAGTCTCCTTCGTGCCTGAACACGCCGTTCTTCGACCACGCCGCCACTTTACGGCGCCGTCGCGGCGCTCCGCAGTCGACGTGAGGCGACACGGAAAGTCGCCTCCTGACGTACGGGTGTCGAGATCGGACGAGGATGTGCCGCATCCCCGGCGCTCCCTAGTTTGAGGCCATGACCTCTCACGACACCTCGCCGCGCGGGCCGCTCGCCCCAAGGCGCCCGGCGCTCGGGCTGCCCCTGATCGCCGTGATCGGCCTCGCTCTTCTCGCCGCGCCCCGGGTCGTGCTTCACGACCTGGACATCATCCACGAGGGCACCTTCGTGAACGCCCTGTTCGTCTTCGTGCCCCCGATCATCTGGATCGCGGTCGTCCTCTGGAAACGAGTGCCCAACCCCTTCCTCACCCTGCTCGTGGTGGGCCTGTTCTACGGGGTCTTCCTGGCCGTGGGACATCAGGTGTTCTGGGAGGCCGCCTTCGGCGACAATCCGCCCGTACTCGGTGGAAACCTGGGGGACGTCGACCCGGGGGTGCAGTCCCTCATCCTGCGCCTCTTCACCGTGGTGAGCAGCGTCTTCACCGGGGTCATCGTCGGGGCGATCACCGGCCTCGTCGCCTGGGGACTCGGCAAGGTCGTTCCCTCCGGTTCCCAGGGGGCCTGAACACGGAGGCCCGCTGGGCGGGGGCGTGTTCCTCCGCGGTGCGCGCCGGTGCCCTCGCCGCGACCGGCCCCGACCTCGCGCGCCCGCCGGGCCGTCCGCCCTCAGGCTGGAGGGGGCCCACCGCCCTCGTCGCCCGTATGGCCGGCTGAGCGTCACCGGCCCCGGAGGTCAGGTCAGATAGTCGCGCAGGGCCCGCGAACGCGAGGGGTGGCGCAGCTTGGTCATGGTCTTGGACTCGATCTGCCGGATGCGCTCTCGGGTCACCCCGTAGGCGCGTCCGATCTCCTCAAGGGTCTTGGGCCGCCCGTCACCGAGTCCGAACCGCATCGCCACCACCCCGGCCTCACGCTCCGACAGCGCCTCCAGGATCGTGTGCAGCTGCTCCTGCAGCAGCGCGGAGGCGACCGCGTCCTCGGGGGTGATCGCCTCGGAGTCCTCGATGAGGTCGCCGAACTCGCTGTCACCCTCGGTGCCCAGCGGGCTGTGCAGGGAGATCGGCTCCCGCCCGTATCCCTGGACCTCGACGACCCGCTCCGGGGTCATCTCCAGCTCCACGGCGAGCTCCTCCGGGGTGGGCTCGCGGCCCAGGTCGGTCGTCATCTGCCGGTGCACGCGTGCCAGCTTGTTGATCACTTCGACCATGTGAACGGGGATGCGGATGGTGCGGGCCTGGTCGGCGAGCGCCCGGGTGATCGCCTGCTTGATCCACCAGGTGGCGTACGTGGAGAACTTGAATCCCTTGGTGTAATCGAACTTCTCCACGGCGCGGATCAGCCCCAGGTTGCCCTCCTGGATCAGGTCCAGGAACAGCATGCCCCGGCCGGTATGGCGCTTGGCCAGCGACACCACCAGGCGCAGGTTGGCCTCCAGCAGGTGGTTCTTGGCCCGTTGGCCGTCTTCCGCGAGCCATTCGAGCTCGGCGCGGACGTCGGGCTGGAGCCGGGTGCCGTCGTTGAGCCGCTCGGCGGCGAACAGTCCTGCCTCGATGCGCCGGGCGAGCTCGACCTCCTGCTCGGCGTTGAGCAGGGAGATCCTGCCGATCTGCTTGAGATAGTCCTTGACGGGGTCGGTGCTGGCTCCGACGCTCGCCTCCAGGGCTGCGGGCGTCTCGTCGTCGTCGGTCAGAACGAGTTCTTCTTCGGTCTCGACAACCTCAACGGTGCCTTCCACGGTGGCGGCTTCCATGGTGTCCACACCTTCCCCAGGTCTGGTTGGATACAACAACCCGTGCAGTTCAAGGTACGTCCCGCGACGGGGTGCTGCGGCGCCTGGCTCGCCGTCGCGTCCTTCGCTGGGAGCGGAGCGGTTCCACCGCCGGGGTGCCCCTGGAGGGGCCGAGCCGTCCCGTTCCGCCTCGAAACGGCCGCGGGGCCGCCTTTTCCGTGGGGGAAAGGCGGCCCTGCGGTTGTGTCGGCGACGCTACGGACGCCGCCCCGCTCGGACTGCTCGGCGTTGCATCGGGAGATCCCTCCGAGTTCACCTGCGAAAAACCAAAGGTTCCCGATACCGGGGGCAGGGGTTGCGGGTCTCCCCGCCCCCCCCCGCCGGCCGGATCGAGGTGACCGCCCGAGCGCGTCTCGTCAGGCCGCGTCGAGGCGGGCCAGCTCCTCGGCGGACAGTTTCACATCGGCCGCGCCGACCGAGTCGCGGATGGTCTCGGGACGAGAGGAACCCGGGATCGGGATCACCACCGGCGCCTTGGCGAGCATCCATGCCAGGCACACCTGCTGCGGGCTCACCCCGTGCGCCCGCGCGACGTCCGCGAACACGGCGAACCGAGAGCCCAGCTCACCGGCCCGCGAGATCCCGCCCAGCGGGCTCCACGGCAGGAACGCGATCCCCAGCTCCGCGCACAGCTCCAACTCGGGCTCGCTGGAGCGGAACGACGGCGAGAACTGGTTCTGCACGCTCACCAGCCGTCCGCCGAGGATCTCGTTGGCGAGCCGGATCTGGTCCGGGTCGGCGTTCGAGACGCCCGCGAAGCGGATCTTGCCCGCGTCCAGCAGGTCGCGGATCGCCCCGACCGACTCCGCGTACGGCACCTTCGGGTCGGGGCGGTGAAACTGGTAGAGCCCGATGGCCTCGACGCCGAGGCGCGCGAGCGAGGCGTCACAGGCCTTCTTCAGGTGGTCGGGCGAGCCGTCCAGGGTCCATGAGCCGTCACCGGGGCGCAGGTGGCCGCCCTTGGTGGCGATCAGCACGTTGGAGGTGTCGCCCCCGTAACCGGCGACCGCGCGGGCGATCAGGGACTCGTTGTGACCGACCTCGTTCGCCCCCATGTGATAGGCGTCCGCGGTGTCGATCAGCGTCACGCCCGCCTCCAGCGCGGCGTGGATCGTCGAGATCGAACGCTCCTCGCCGGGGCGCCCTTCGATCGACATCGGCATTCCGCCGAGACCGATCGCACTGACCTGGACGTCGCCGATGCGGCGTGTCTGCATGGGAGCTCCTCCTGGAGATCGGTTGCCACCTCTTCGCCCTGCGCCGATCAAGCTACCGAATCAGAGACACCGATCGTCTTCGGACGGTCCCGGGCGCGTCGGAGCCCTTCGCTCACGTACCTGCGCGAACCGTATGACCGGGCGCCACTCCGGCTCGCGCCGGAGTGGCGCGAGCCGCGCGGACCTCGGTGATCCCCGGGGATCAGCAGTTGCGGATGACGACGCCGTTGTTGTCCTTGGCCTCGTCATTGCCCCAGCGTGACAGGTAGTAGGCGGAGATGTACTGGTTCTGCCAGGGAGAGCCGGAGTCCAGATCCGTCTTGAGCCACCAGGTGTTGTAGGCGGTGCCGACCCGGACCTCGGGTCCCCGCACCTTGCAGTAGACGTAGTTGGTGCCGGCGTTGAGGGTGCCGGTGCGGGTGCCGCCGGGGGAGGAGTATCCGGGAGCGGCGGCGAAGGTGTCCACGTAGTACCTGGACGGAGGAGTGCCGCCCCCGCAGGAGTTGTTGCTCCTCACGTTGCGGTAGGTCTGGTTGTTGGCGGTCGCGTACGTGGTCCCGTTGAACATCGGGGCGACCCGCTCGGTGCCCGCGGCACCCCAGGTCGCGCTTCCGTTCCCGTTCGCGTCGAGCGCCTGCTCGTAGTGCAGGTGCGGGTGGTTGTTCGCGGTCGGTCCCGTACGCCCGACCCTGCCGATCGTCTGACCCGCCGAGACGGTGGCCCCGACCCCGACGGCCCGGGACTGCAGGTGCAGATGGGTGGTGAACCAGCCGCCACCGTGGTCGATCTGGATGACGTTTCCGGCGTTCGAGTGGTAGAAGGACTGGTTCACCCGCCCGGCCGCGGACGCGACCAGCGTCGCGCCCTCGGTGCCCACCTGGTCCGGCTCCTTCACCATGTCGAGCGCGGGGGCGTGCGACCACGAGTCGAGCCGCCACTGCTGGCCGCACGGGAAGGGCAACTGGAACGTGGGACGAGCCGCCGCGCTCTTCCCTGCGGCCGACGCCGGGACGGCCACGAGCGGCGTCGAGATCAGGGCGAGCAGCGCGAGCAGCGTGAGCAGGGGAGGGCGCCGCAGGATGGACAGAGCCGACATGAGGTTCCTTTCACGGATCGTGGGATTCGAGAACGAGAAACGGGTAGGGCGTATCACCTGGTTCGTCGTGGAGGATGGTCGCGGTCACCGCGGCGCCACCCGGGCGTTCGTCGAGACCGCGGTGATCGGGATCAAGGTCGCCGGCAGGCCGGCGCCCGGATGAGGACCGAGTGCCTCCCGCCACCGGGGAGGCGTCATCAATGAAGCACGGGACCACCTGACCGGGCAGAAAAACGGCCACGCTAACCGTTCAGAACGGTGTTTACCTAGGTAAAAGCGTTTGTTCTGAACCGGTTGACCCGCCTGTCGCGTCCCGGCATGATCGGTTGTCAACCCTCGTCCGGCCGACGGCGCCCCAGTCCCGAAGGGCTCTTGCCACGTGGATGACAGCGATGATCCGAAGTCCTCGCCCGATCCCGGGCAGGCGGGGACGTGGCCGGAGTTCACCGAGAAGCTCCGGGAACTGCACGTCTGGTGCGGAAGGCCGAAATACGTGACGTTGTCGAAGACGTCAGGGCTGGCTCCGTCGGCGATCTCCAACCTGATCGGGAGAAATCCGCTCAGCCGTCCTCCGGAGGGCGCCGCCCTCCGTCTGGTCGAGGCCTGCCTGACCTATGGCGGGAACACCCCGAAGGCGGTTCAGGAGCGGTCCCGACGCTGGCGGGAGGCATGGAAGGCCCTGGAGGCCGGGGAACCGGTCACGGCTCCCGCGGTCGCCGAGACGCGAAGAGGACGGCACTGGATCGCGGTCACCGCCGGGCTGGTCGTCGTGGCGGGGGCCTGCACCGGAGCCTGGGCGCTCTCGCGAGTCTCGAACGACCCCGGCGCGGGGCCGGCGACGGCCGGTGGCGTGAGCACGGCGCGATGTGTGGACAAGGCGTCGTCGATCAGGGACGACCGGATGAAGCGGACCTGGGAGGGTCTCTTCGAGTGCTCGAACGTCTCGGGGGCGAACGTGTACGAGCGGGCGGGGCAAGGCGAGGTGGTCGGCCGCCTTGACTCCAATCCCAGCTGGTTCGTCTGCTGGGCGCGAGGTGAGCGCCATCGTGGCGGCAACGACATCTGGTACTACACGCAGGGCGACCACTCGCTGGCGAGAAAGGAACTCAAGGCCTGGGGGTTCATCCCCGCCGTGAACGTGCACACCGGAGCCGACCCCGATCCGGGTATCACCCGTGAGTGTGTCTTCGGCTGAGGCTCCCGCGAGGAGCGCTCGCACCGACCCTCACCCCTTCGTACGGGCGCGGGGACCGCGTCGAAAATCGAAGCGTGTCCGAGGTCAGGGCGGGGAGATCGTCAGGACGGCGGCGCCCTCGACGCGGTCCCCGGCCAGATCCGCCAGGGCCCGGTCGGCCTCGGCCAGGGGGTAGGGCACCGTCGTCACCCGGGGTGGGTGGAGCGCCGCCACTTCCAGATAGGCGCGGCCGTCGGCGCGGGTGTTGGCGGTGACGCTGCGCAGCGTGCGCTCCTGGAACAGATGCCGCTGATAGTTCAGGGGCGGGATGTCGCTGAGATGGATGCCCGCCACCGCCAGGGTGCCGCCCCGATCCAGGGCGGCCAGCGCGACCGGCACCAGCTCGCCCACCGGGGCGAACAGGATCGCCGAGTCCAGCGGTTCCGGCGGGGCGTCCGCGGCGTCGCCCGCCGAGGCCGCGCCCAGGGCGATCGCCAGCTGCCTGGCCCGGGCCGAGCGGGTCAGCACGTGCACGGTCGCACCCTGGGCGATGGCGATCTGCGCGGTCAGGTGCGCCGAGGCGCCGAAGCCGTAGATGCCCAGGCGCCCGCCGGGCGGCAGGTCGCTGCGGAGCAGGGCCCGGTAGCCGATGATCCCCGCGCACAGCAGCGGCGCGAGCCTCTCCGCGGGGACGTCGCCGGGGAGCGGGTAGGCGAAGTCCTCGGGAACGGTGAGGTATTCGGCGTAGCCGCCGTCGGCGTCCCAGCCGGTGTAGGTCGAGCCGGGGCAGAGGTTCTCCGAGCCCCGCAGGCAGTAGCGGCAGTGCCCACAGGTCGAGCGGAGCCAGGCCACCCCCACCCGGGCGCCCGGCGCGAGCCGCCCGGCGCCGGGGCCGGCGGCCACCACCCGGCCCACGGCCTCGTGGCCGGGCGTGGTCCTCGGGCGTCGCGGCCGGAGATCGCCCTCGGCGAGGTGCAGGTCGGTACGGCAGACCGCGCAGGCCTCGACGCGGACCAGCACCTCACCGGGGCCGGGGGAGGGGACGGGGACGCGCACCGACCGCAGGGGACGCGAGGAGATCGGCCTCGGGTGGGCGACGACCCAGGCGTCCATCTCCGAGGGGATCACGGGCGGCCGGTGAGGTGAGGCGGCGGACCCGGCGGGGATCACGGGCGGCTCCTGAGACGGCCGGGCGGGCCCGGCAGGGGTCACGGGTCACGCCGGATGCGACGGCCGGTGATCTCGGTGGCGGCGATCCTCACGTACAGCTCCCGCTCGCCTCCCGCCCACGGGCGGACGCCCAGCGCCGCCAGAGCGGCGCGGTCCTCCTCGGAGGAGACGGGGTGGATCCCGCCGCGTACCAGCACGCTCCAGCCTTCGCGGCCGGCGTCGTCGATCCGGTCGACCTCGAAGGCGACCTTGGACTCGGCCTCCTGGCCCCCGGTGCGCAGGGCGGCGTCGAGCGGGCCGCCGAAAGCGGTGCGGAAGATCACCGAGCTGCCGTGCAGGGCGTAGTCGACCGGCAGGATCACCGGTCCGCTGATCTCCTCGAAGGCGATGCGCCCCACCCCGCCGGGGGTGATGAGCCGCAGGCACTCGTCCCTGTCCAGCGTTTCCGGCGTGGACCGGTGAGCCGGCCGGCCCTGCCCGGACGGCAGGCCGGTGGTCCCGTCGGGCGACTGCCCGGACCTGGTGTCCAGGGCGGTGGCCATACGGTTCGCGGTGCCGGTGTCCGGCGAGGCCGCCGCGTCCTCCAGGTCGGCGAGACGACTCGGATCGATCTCTGCCCGCCTCGCCGGCTCCTCCCGGGTGAGGCCGAGATCCTCGCGTCGTCTCGCGATCCGGCGGCCGAGGTCGCCCGGGGCCGATAGGCGTCCAGTCATGGGATTCTCCCGCTGAGAAGATCGATGTCGCTGCGAGTCCGGGGCTCCTCCGGCTCCGCGCCCCCCGATCGGCATCACCTGAGGCCTCCCCTCACTCGTGCGCCGCTAACCGGGGGTGAGGGTGCCGGTGGAGACTCATGACGCGATGCCGACCGGCACCTCACTGTTAACCGGTGGAGAAGTTGGTGTGGCCACGGTGATCGCGTTTTGTTCCGGATGAAACGGGTCGGTAGTTTCCACCGGTTGAACTGACCTCAGCGGCAAAGGCCCGCCGATTCGGATAAGGCCGCCTTCCTCTGTGGAGACTCGCATGCCTGAGATGTATTTCCAGGTCAGATGGCCCGACGGTTCACGACAACGCTGTTATTCCCCGTCGCTCGTCATCGAGGACTTTCTTCATCCCGAACGATCGTACCCAATCACCGAATTCGTCTCACTGAGCGGCAGGGCGCTGGAGGCGGCCGGTGAGCGCGTACGCGAGAGGTACGGGTTCGGATGCGCGGCTGCGGCGAGGCAGGTCACCGAGATCGAGAGGAAGGCCGCCGGTTTCGCCGGCGACGGCATGGTGACGGTCGAGAGGTTCGAGCGGTGAACGGCCGTCACCACGAGGTGGTCGTCGTCGGCGCGGGGCAGGCGGGCCTGTCGATGAGCCACTGCCTGCGCAGACACGGCGTCGACCACCTGGTGCTTGAGCGTCACCGCGTGGGCCGCGAGTGGCGCGCGCGCCGCTGGGACTCCTTCTGCCTCGTCACACCCAACTGGCAGTGCCGCCTGCCGGGCTTCCCCTACGCGGGCGACGACCGCGACGGGTTCATGCTCCGGGAGGAGATCGTCGCCTACCTGGAGGACTACGCGGCCTCCTTCTCCCCGCCGGTGCTGGAGGGGGTGAACGTCACCCGGCTCCTCCCCGACGGGCGGGGGTTTCGCGTGGAGACCGACCGGGGCACGGTCACCGCGGATCAGGTCGTGGTCGCCACCGGCCCCTACCAGGTCCCGGTGATCCCGCGGGTGGCCGAGCGGTTCCCCGCGCACGTGACGCAGATCCACTCCGCCGACTACCGCAGTCCCGAGCGGCTGCCTGCGGGCGAGGTGCTGGTCGTCGGCACCGGCCAGTCGGGGTGCCAGATCGCCGAGGACCTGCACCTGGCCGGACGGCGCGTGCACCTGTCGGTCGGCGGCGCGCCCCGGGTGGCCCGCTTCTACCGGGGCAGGGACGTGGTGGCCTGGCTGGAGTCGATGGGCTACTACGACCGGCCCATCGACTCCTTCGACGACCACGACGCCGTCCGGGCCCGCGCCAACCACTACGTGACCGGCCGCGACGGCGGGCGCGACATCGACCTGCGGGCCTTCGCCCTGGAGGGGATGAGCCTGTACGGCAGGCTGGTCACGGTCGAGAACGACACGGCGATCGGCGCGGGAACGCCGGGAGCCGGAGAGGGGGTCCCCGGCGGCAGGGCGCGGTTCGCCCCCGACCTGCGGCGCAACCTCGACCACGCCGACGCGGTCTGCGAGAGCGTCAAGGACTCCATCGACGCCTTCATCGACGCCCACGGCATCTCCGCCCCCGAGGAGAGGCGCTACACGCCGCCCTGGCAGCCCGCCTTCGAGCCGGACTCCCTGGACCTGGGGCGGATCACCTCGGTCGTCTGGTGCACCGGTTTTCGCCGCGACCACAGCTGGATCAGGGTGCCGGTCTTCGACGGCACCGGCTACCCCACCCACGAGCGCGGCGTCACCCGGGTCCGGGGTCTGTACTTCCTCGGGCTGCCCTGGCAGCACACCTGGGGCTCGGGCCGGTTCTCCGGGGTGGCGGCCGACGCCGAGTATCTGGCCGGGCACATCGCCGCCACGGGCAGGCCCGTACCCGCCCCGCGCGCCGCGGAACCGGCCTCGCTCGGCTACTTCGTCCACCCCGAGCTGCTGGGAACGTGACATGGTCTTCGACGCCCACCGTCATCTCGGGGTCCTGCCCGCCCACCCGTTCTACGGGGGGCCGCCGGTCAACCCCGACACGACCGCCCGCGCGACCGTCGCGCGGCTGCTGGCCGACCTGGACGCCGAGGGCACCGAACGCGCCCTCGTGATGCCCAACTACGGGGTGCCCGACCCCGGGATCGCGTTCGCCTTCAACGAGCTCTGCCTGGAGGCGGCGGGCCGCGACGACCGGATCCGCTGCGGCCTGTGGGTCTCGCCGCGCCCGGAGGACGAGCGCCGCACCGCCGAGGCGCTCGCGCTGGCCGCGGAGAGCGGCGTACGCGCGCTGAAGCTCAGCTTCCTGCTGGGCGGGCGCCCCACCGACCCGGCCTGCAGGCCCGCGCTCGACCGCGTCTTCGCCACCGCCCGGCTGCACGGGCTGGTGGTGCACGTGCACACCTCGCCGGGTGCCGCCTCCGACATCGACGAGGTGGGCCACCTGGTCGAGTGGTACGGCGACGAGGTCGCCATCCACCTGGTGCACTTCGGCGGCGGCATGAGCGGCCACATCAAGCTCGCCGGGTCGCGGTTCTTCGACTGGATCACCGTCGGCAAACGCGTCTACACCGACCTGTCCTGGGCGATCGGGTTCACGCCACGATGGCTGGCCCAGGAGATCGACCGGCGCGGCATCGGCCACGACCGGGTGCTGTTCGCCAGCGACGAGCCGTGGGGCGACTACGCGGGCGAGCGCGCCCGCCTCGCCGCCGCCGCCGGCGACGGTGAACTGGCCCGCCTCGCCTTCCACGACACCTTCGAGAAACTGTACGGCTGACAAGGAGAAGACCCATGACCGAACTGACCGACCTCGAGAAGCAGAGCCTCACCGAGATCCCGCACCCCTCCCTGCCGGAGGGCTCCAGCCTGTATGGCGGCACCAAGGTCTTCCCCGACTACCAGGCGGAGAACGGCGAGTCGTACTTCACGCTCGTGCACGGCATCGCCCACGAGTCGTCGGTGAGCTTCGTGGCGATCCTGCAGGCGACCAGGGCGCTGCGCAAGGGCTTCGAGTCCGCGATCTACTTCTACGGCCCCGGCTCGCTGAACTGCCTGGCCACCCGGGGCTTTCCGACCACGGGCAACTCCGCCTTCCCCGGTGAGCACAACATCAACAACTCGCTCAAGACGTTCATCGAGGAGGGCGGCAAGGTCTACTGCTGCCGGTTCGGCCTGTCGCTGCACGGCGCCCGCGAGGAGGACCTCATCGAGGGCGTCATCCCCACGCACCCGCTGGACGTGCAGGACGCGCTGATCCACTACGGCCGCAAGGGCGCGATCATCAACTCGACCTACATGTTCTGAGGGGGCACCGGTGAGTGTCGGCACGAGAGTCGACGTGGCCATCATGGGCGTCCGCGTGGACGCCCCGGTGCGCCGTGCGGGCGGTGCGGGGCCCAGCGACGACGGACACCTGGTCCTCGACGGCGCCAACGCCGCGATCCCGCTCAACCCGGCCAGTCCGTACGCCGTCAGGGACGGCAGGCTGTGGCTGGGCGAGACCGATCTGGGCACCTCCGTCCGCACGGTCGGCCGTCCTCGCTTCTACGACCTGGTGACCGCCGACGGCGTCGCCTACGAGCAGATCGCCCGGCTGCACGGCGCCGACGTGCTCGCCACCACCGTGGTGCAGACCTGCGTCCGCTACGGCGAGGCGGAGCGGTGCCGGTTCTGCGCGATCGAGGAGTCCCTGCGTTCCGGCGCCACCGTCGCCGCCAAGACCCCGGCGCAGCTCGCCGAGGTCGCCGAGGCGGCGGTGCGCCTGGACGGGGTGCGGCAGATGGTGATGACCACCGGCACCACCGGCGGCCCCGACCGGGGAGCGCGCGTCCTGGCCCGTTCGGTACGGGCCGTGCTGGAGGCCGTCCCCGGCCTGCCGATCCAGGTGCAGTGCGAGCCGCCGGCCGATCTGGCCTGGATCGGCGAGCTCAGGCGGGCGGGCGCGTCCGCGATCGGCATCCACGTGGAGTCCCTCGACGAGGAGGTGCGCCGCCGCTGGATGCCGGGTAAGTCCGAGGTGCCGATCTCGGCCTACGAGGCGGCCTGGGACGAGGCCGTGCGCGTCTTCGGCCGCAACCGCGTCTCCACCTACCTGCTGGCCGGTCTCGGTGAGGATCCCGGCGAGCTGGTGGCCGGGGCCGCGAGGCTCGTCGAGCGGGGCGTGTACCCGTTCGTCGTGCCGTTCCGCCCGATGCGCGACACCCTCGCGGGCCGTGAGGGTGTGCCGGGTCCCGACCCGGCCGTGGTCCGCGAGGTGACCGAGAGTGTCGCCGCGCTGCTGCGGGAGGCGGGCATGTCGGGCGCCGACCAGCGCGCGGGCTGCGCCGCGTGCGGCGCGTGCAGCGCGCTCCAGGCCGCGGGCGGGTGAGGCGCCGGTGAGCCTCGTCTCCGATCTCACACTCGCCCCCGTCCCGAGCGGCGGCTCGGGGCCGGGCGGCCGTGCCGCTCCCGGTGGCAGGCCGCGGCTTTCCGAGCCGGTCTGCGACGTGCTGCTCGGCACCCGCGCGCCCTCCTTCATCGTGGAGGAGGCGGACGCGGCCGGGCTGGCCGCCTACCGGGCGCTGCGCCACCGGGTGTTCGTGACCGAGCAGCGCGTGTTCAGCGGCCACGACCTGGACGAGCGCGACGACGACCCGCGCACCGTCGTCCTGGTCGCCAGGGACGGGAGCGGCGCCGTGGTCGGCGGCGTCCGGCTCGGGCCGGCCGACCACGGCCCCGACATCGGGTGGTGGAGCGGCGGGCGGCTCGCCGTCGATCCGGCCGAACGCAACGGCGCGGGCATCGGCCCCGCGCTGGTACGCGCCGCGTGCGCGCGGGCCGAGGCGGCAGGGGCGCTGCGCTTCGAGGCCACCGTACGCGCCGGGGCCGAGCGCATGTTCACCCGCCTCGGCTGGCGGCGCGTACGCCCCCTGGCCGTCGCGGGCCTCCCGCACGTGCTGATGCGCCGGCCCGTCGGCAGGATCGCCGCGCTCGTCGCGGCCACCAAGAGCGACCTCGGGACGCTGCTGGCCGGGCTCGCGCCCGGGGGCCCCGGTTTCGTCGGCGACGACGGCGCCCCGGTGCCGGGCAGCGACCTGGTGGCGGCCTGCGACGCGATCCTGCCGTCCATGGTGGAGCGCGACCCGGAGTGGGCGGGCTGGTGCTCGGTGCTGGTCAACCTCAACGACCTGGCGGCGATGGGCGCGGAGCCGGTCGGGCTGCTGGACGCGGTCGGCGCCCGCGACGCCTCGGCGGTGGCGAGGGTCCTGGCGGGCCTGCGCCGCGCCGCCGACGCGTACGGCGTGCCGGTGCTCGGCGGTCACACCCAGCTCGGCGTACCGGCGGCGCTCTCGGTCACCGCGCTGGGCCGCGCCAGGGAACCGGTTCCCGGCGGCGGCGCGCGGCCGGGACACCGGGTGTGGCTCACCGCGGATCTGGGTGGCGGGTGGCGGCCCGGTTACACGGGCCGCCAGTGGGACTCCACCACACACCGCGATACCCCACAGCTGCGGGCCATGCTGGGAGCCGTCGCCGCCGCCCGCCCGGCCGCCGCCAAGGACGTGTCCATGGCGGGCGTCGCCGGCACCCTCGGCATGCTCGCCGAGGCCTCCGGCTGCGGTGCCGTCCTCGACGTCGCCGCCGTGCCCAGGCCCGGCGCGGCCAGCATGGGCGACTGGCTGACCTGCTTTCCCGGCTTCGCGATGCTCACCGCCGAGCGTCCCGGCCGTCCCGGCCTCGACGCCGGTCCCGCCTCCGGTGCCGTGTGCGGCGAGTTCGTTCCCGGCGGGGGAGTGCGGCTGCGCTGGCCGGACGGGGAGCTGACCGAGGTGATCACCGGCCCGGTGACCGGGCTGGGCAGGGCCGCAGGACCCGCAGAACCCGGGGAAGGAGAAACGTGAAGCTACGCATGGGAGCCGTCGCGGCGCCGTTCGACCGCGACCTGGAGGGCGACTTCGCCCGCATCGAGCAGCTGATCACTGCCGCGCGGGCCGAGGGGCTCGGGCTGCTCGCCCTGCCGGAGGCCTGCCTGGGCGGCTACCTGCTCAGCATGGACGGCGACCCTCAAGACGTCCCGCCGGCCCTGGACCCCGCCGGGCCCGAGATCCGCAGGCTCGCCGCGCTCGCGGGCGACATGGTCGTCTGCGCGGGCTACTGCGAGGCCGACGGCCCCCGCAGGTACAACAGCGTGGTCTGCCTCAGCGGCGACGGGGTGCTCGGTCACCACCGCAAGGTCCACCAGCCGCTCGGCGAGGACGCGCTGTTCGCGGCCGGTGACTCCTTCTCCGCCTTCGACACCCCTCTCGGCCGTCTGGGCATGATGATCTGCTACGACAAGGCGTTCCCCGAGTCGGCGCGGGCGCTGGCCCTGGACGGTGCCGAGATCGTGGTGTGCGTGTCGGCCTGGCCGGCCAGCAGGACCGACCCCGCGCCCGACCTCGCCGACGACCGCTGGACCCGCAGGTTCGATCTCTTCGACCAGGCCAGAGCCCTGGAGAACCAGGTGGTGTGGCTGTCGGCGAACCAGGCGGGGGTCTTCGGCGCCCTCAGGTTCGTCGGCAGCGCCAAGGTCGTCGGCCCCGGAGGGGAGATCCTGGCCCGTACCGGTGTGCCGGGCGGTGTCGCGGTCGCCGAGCTGGACGTGCGGGCGGCCCTGGAGACCGCCCGCCGCTCCATGGGCCACCTGCGCGACCGGCGCCCGGACGCCTACCGCCCCGCGCTCGCCGTGGGAGGATCCTGAACCGTGATCCGCATAGCCGCGGCCTCCGCGCACTTCGGCCGGGACCTGGAGTTCGACCTGCGGCGCATCGCGAAGCTGATCGACGACGCGCGCAGGGCGGGGGCGGGGCTGCTGGTGCTGCCCGACGCCGCGCTGGGCGGTTACCTCGCCGACCTGCGCCACCCCGACCCCGGCGCGTTGCCCCCCGCGCTCGACCCCGACGATCCGCTGATCAAACGGGTGGGCGAGCTGGCCGCCGAGATGGTGGTGTGTGTCGGTTACTGCGAGGCCGACGGCGCCCGCAGGTACAACAGCGCCGTGTGCGTCAGCGGGGACGGCGTGCTGGGACGCCACCGCAAGGTGCACCTGCCCGCCGGGGAGATCACGGCGTACGCGCCCGGCGGGCGTTTCGACGCCTTCGACACCCCGGTGGGCCGCGTGGGCATGCTCATCGACTACGACAAGACCTTCCCCGAGTCGGCGCGGAGCCTCGCCCTGGACGGGGCGCAGATCGTCGCCTGCCTGTCGGCCTGGCCGACCAGCATCACCAACCGGGCGCCCCGGATGGCCCAGGACCGCCAGTCGCGCCTCTTCGACCTTTACGACTGCGCCCGCGCCGCCGAGAACCAGGTCATCCTGGCCTCGTCGAACCAGACCGGCGCGATGGGCGGCATGCGCTTTCTCGGCCAGGCCAAGGTGGTCGGTCCCGGGGGCGACATTCTCGCCCGCACCTGGTCCAAGGCGGGCCTGGCGGTCGCCGAGGTGGACGTGGCCGCCGAGATCGCCACCGCGCGGCGGGTGCTGAGCCACCTCGACGAGCGCAGGCCCGGCAGCTACAGGGGAGCCTCGTGAGATGAGGATCGCGCTGCTGACGTACTCCACCAAACCGCGCGGCGGGGTCGTGCACACCCTCAACCTCGCCGAGGCGCTGGCCGAGGCGGGCCAGGACGTGACGGTCTGGACGCTCGGCCGCGGCGGTGACGCGGGGTTCTTCCGGCCCGTGGCGCCCGCGGTGCGGTCGGTGGTGGTGCCCTTCCCCGAGGTGGCGGACGAGACGGTGGGGGAGCGGGTGCTGCGCTCGATCTCCGCGCTGCGCGAGGCGTTCACCCCCGGTGGCTACGACATCGTGCACGCCCAGGACTGCATCAGCGCCAACGCGGTCGAGCGGTGCGTGCGGACCGTCCACCACCTAGACCACTTCACCACCCCCGAGCTGGCCGCCTGCCACGAGCGCGCCATCGTCGAGCCCCGCGCGCACGTCTGCGTCTCGCGGGCCGTCGCCGCCGAGCTCGCCGCCGGATGGGGCATCACCGCGACGGTCATCCCCAACGGCGTCGAGGCGGACCGGTTCGCCGAGGCCGCCGCACGCGGCGACGGCCACTGGCGGGACCGGCTGGGGCGCTATGTGCTCACGGTCGGCGGCATCGAACCCCGCAAGGGCTCGCTGGATCTGCTGGAGGCGTACGCGTCGCTGGTCGCGGGAGAGCCCGGCCTGAAGCTGGTGATCGCCGGGGGTGAGACCCTGTTCGACTATCGCGACTACCGGGTCCGGTGGGCCGAGCGCGCCGCGGCCCTCGGCGTGGAACCGGTCGTCCTGGGCCCCGTCGGTCACGAGGAGCTGCCGTCGCTGGTCGCCTCCGCGGCCGTCTTCGCCTTCCCCTCGCTCAAGGAGGGCTTCGGCCTCGCGGCGATGGAGGCGCTGGCGGCGGGCGTGCCACTCGTCACCCGGGACCTGCCGGTCCTGCGTGAGGTGTTCGGGACCGCCGCGCGCTTCGCCGCCGACCCCGCGGGCTTCGCCGGCCAGATCGGCGCGGCACTGGCCCGATCCGACCCCGCGCGCCTGGCCGCGGGCCGCCTGCTCGCCGCCCGCCACACCTGGCGGTCGGCCGCCGAGCGGCACATCGCCCTGTACGCGGCCCTCCGCGAACCCGCCGGCTCGCGGGGCGGGGGGACGGTTCGAGACGGTCAGCTCGCGCGCGGGGCGGGCGGCCAGTCCGGGTAGAGGAGGGCGTTGATGCCGAGCGCCGCCGCGGCGCGGACGTTGACGGCCCGGTCGTCGATGAAGGTGACGTCGGCGGGAGCGGCGTCGAGGTGGCGCAGGACCACCTCGAAGATGGCGGGGTCCGGCTTGATCAGGGACAGGTGGCAGCTGTAGAAGCGATGGGTGAACGCCGCGGCCCAGGGGGCGTCGTCGATGGCCGCCGCTATCGGCTTGGGAGCGTTGGACAGCAGGGCGAGCGGGTGGTGTTCCGCGAGTTCCTCGATGGCGCGCAGGCTCTGCGGGTTGAGGTGCGTCCAGCTCTCGACGTCGGCCTCGTCGAGCTTGGCGACGAGCGGATCGTCCTCGGTGAGTGTCCTGCCGGCGACCCCGCTCCAGTACGAGTGGGAGGCCTGTCCGCGGTCGTAGGCGTCGCGGTGGCGCCAGTAGCGGTCGCGGAAGGTCACCTCGTCCTGGCCGATGAGCTCGGCCATCGCGGCCGCCGTGCCGGGGGGCTGCGAGGTGGAGATGACCTCGCCGTAGTCAAGCAGCATCCACGTGGTCAAGGGCTCTCCTCGGAATGGTCCTGCGCCGGTGGTTTCGGTGTCGGCCTCGATGCGGCGGATGCGTCTCGCGCTCGGCGGAGCGGGAGTGATCAAATGATCGTACGGAGCCGTTCCGGAACCCTTTCGTGTTCATTTGATCGTATTTCGTGTTCGATTGCAAGATGTGGATCTCGTTCACCGCGGGGTGGAAGGAACGCGGGCGCCCCCGAGGCGTGCGCCTGTCCGGTCAGCCGGCTGCCGGGGCCGGACCCGCGGTGAGGAGGCGCCGCCGCCCTCGTCGTCGGCCGTCGCCGCCCGGTTGTCGTCCCGGCCCGTCGCGCGCCGATGGTGCCGCCGCGCCTTGAGGCGGTTGCCGCAGGTGGCCATCGAGCACCAGCGGCGGGCGTTGGCCCGGCTGCGGTCGACAAGGAACAGGCGGCAGTCGTCGTTGGCGCACGGGCGCAGGCGGCCGGGCAGGGTCTCCTGGAGGTGGGCCCAGGCCAGCACGCACCGGAGGCCGAACGGGTCGGCGGAACCGGTGTTCAGCTCCCAGCGCACGCCGTCGTCGCCGACCGACGGTATTCGCGACACTCCTTCGAGGAAGGGCTCCAGTGTCCGCGCGGGTTCTTCGCCCCTGACGACGCGGGCGATCGCGTCTCTGACGTGGCGGGCCGAGGCGGCGGCGGCCGGTGAACAGGGCAGGTCGCGCTCATCCAGCCATCGGGCGGCGTCGCGCCGGTCCTGCTCCTACTGCACGGCTACCCGACGAGTTCCCACATGTTCCGCGACCTCATCCCGAGGCTGGCCACCCGGTACCGGCTCGTCGCACCCGACCACGTCGGTTTCGGCCACTCCGCGGCGCCGGCCGTGAACGACTTCGACTACACCTTCCTGGAGACCCACGGAGCCCAGATCGCCCGGCTCGTCGACGACTTCCTCGGGCGAACCCTTCCCCGCTGACTCCGTCGGCGCGGCAGAGGCGCGAGGGCGACAGGGCGTCTCACCGGATGGCTTTCCGGGCCTCAACCGGTGACGATCGTCAGGTCCGCGCGGGCGCGGACGTCGTCGCGGGCGTGGAAAAGCTCCTCCTGTGCCGCCCAGCGGTCCCAGTGCGGGGCGTAGAGATCGCCGTCGCGCTCCAGCGCGCGGGCCTTGCGTATCTCGTCGGCCGCCTCCAGCCACAGCAGGCCGCTCAGATAGGGCGCGGCGGCGAGAGCGCCGGAGCCGGTGCCGTCGAGGATCAGGATCTCGGTGACCGGGATCTCGTGCCACTCGGCGTAGCCGCCGTCCGCCCAGTCGTAGCGCCGCCATCGCGCGGGCCGCTCCAGGCTCAGCGGCCGCAGGACCCACTCGACCAGCGCGTCGACCCCTCCCCGCAGGCCGTCCCATCCGGGGTAGAGGTCGTCCATCCGTACGACGGGCGCGGCCAGCTCCGCGGCCACGGCGGTGGCGAGGGTGGACTTGCCGGAACCGGAGCGCCCCTCGACCGCCAGGACGCGGGTACGGCCCGCTCGGGCGGAGCGGGTGCGCAACCAGAGCGAGATCCGCGGCACCTGGTCGTTCACACCCGGGTCACGGGACGTGAGAGGTGCCGCAGCCGGTTCGCGCGCGATGGGCGAGAGGCGTGGAGATCACGCGCTCCTGCGGGTGCGCCAGCGGGTCAGGATCTCACGGTCGGAGTCGCGCTCCTCGACGTCGCGGCGGCGCTGCTCGTCCTCGTCCTGCGCGAGGGGCAGCCAGTCGGGGTATTCGGGGTCGTCGCGACCGATGTCACGGGTGCCGTCGACCTTGGTGCCGTTGTCCAGCGTGGTCGTCGCGGGGACGCGGAGAGTGCCCCCCGGCAGCATGGTCACGTTCATGGCGTGGCCTTTCCTCGTCTCTCCTGACCGCTGTTCGCTCAGCATAGCTCCGGGGGGTCCGGCACGCCCACGGTCAGCCGATGCCGTACTGTCCCGACAGCCGGTGGTACACGTGTTCGGCTTCGGACTCCTCGCCGATCAGGTGGAGCAGCCGGGTGGCCCTGCGGGTGAGCACGCAGGCGAAGGCCTCGGCGAACAGTTCGGTGACGTCGTCGCGGTAGGGCGGCCGAAGGCGGTCGCGGGTGCGGGTGTGCAGGCCGGTCCAGAAGGGCGAGTGCGAGGGAAGCCGGTCCATGTGGTCGGTGGCGTGGCCGATCTCGTGCCCGCACACCGACACCGAGGGCGAAGGGGCGCTGCCCACCCCGATCCGCCGCTGCCGGGGATCGTACACACCCGCGCTGCGCTCCCAGCGGCCCGCCTGCAGGGGCAGTGCGACACCGCGCAGCCACTCGAAGCCGGGAAGGTCGGGCACCGATCCGGGGCCCACCGCGATGCCGCCGCTCAGGTGGGTGGACAGGCGGGTGGCGAGAGCCTGCGGTATGGCCGCCAGAGTGAGTATCGCGAGGAGCGTTTCCGCCGGTGGGAACGTGCCAGGCTCCCAGCTGCGGGTCAACCGCGCCTCCAGTGGGCCGACGTGCAACCAGCCGGGACGTCCTTTGCTGTGATCGGCCAACGCAGCCGCTTCTCCTGGATCGGGGGGCGAGCCGCCACGGCTTGCGGCCGGGCCGATCCGGTCCACGGGCCGTGACGGTGATCATGTGAGACTACCTGTCCCGCGTCCGGCTCGTGCGGGTCTGCCGCCATCGGGACCGCCCGCGTTCGCCTCGGTCACCTCTCCCCAGGGGGCTCTGGCCGAGGGCTGCGGGGTGCTCGTGGTGATCCTGATTTCTCGCGGTCGTGCCCGATCGGGCCATCAATTGACAAATAAATTTGTCTAATGGTTTCATGGAGGCATGCCGCCGACCGAGATGACACTCATGGACGAGCCCGACCGTCTGCGCGTGGCGCTCACCCCGATCCGCCGACGGCTTCTCGTCCGCCTGCGTGAGCCCGCCTCCGCGGTCCAGCTCGCGACCGAGCTTGAGCTGCCGCGTCAGCGGGTCGGATACCACCTCAGGATGCTGGAGGAGGCCGGGCTGATCGAGCTGGTGGAAGAGCGCCCGCGGCGCGGTTTCGTCGAGCGCGTCATGAGGGTCACGGCGAACGCCTTCCTCGTCGATCCCGGCGTGCTCACCTCGTCCGATGAAGAAGAAACCGGCGGGACGGGCGAGACCAGCGGCGGTGAGGGGGGTGACGACGGGGCCGCCGAGGTGGCCGAGGGGTTCTGCCGTGTCGCCGACCAGTACGCCGCCGAGCATCTCGTCGAGGTGGCCGCCGACACCGTGCGCGACGTCACCCGCATGGCCGCCGCCGCCGACCGGAAGGGCGTCCGGCTGCTGACGTTCACCCTCGAGGCGCGGGTGCGCTTCGCCGAGCCCGGCGACGTGCACGACTTCACCGACGCGCTCGCCGACGCCCTCTCACAGGTGGCGGCCCGCTTCGACACTCCCGGAGGGCGGCCCTACCGTCTCGTCGCCGGTGGACATCCGGCGCCCGGCCCGCGAGAAACCGGCGGGCACCACACCCCGGGCACGCCGGAGAAAGACGGGTGCTCGATCTCCGAGGCGCAGGAAACCGGCAGTTGACATCCCTCCCGGGCCCATGACCCGGGGTTCCCACGTTGGAGGCATCCCATGACGAACGAGCCGTTCTCCCTTGAGGTCACCATCGCCGCACCCGTCGACGAGGTGTGGAACGCGCTGCGCGACCCCAAGCTGATCCGGCGCTGGCACGGCTGGCACTTCGACGGCCTCGACGAGGAGATCGAGGTCATCTACCACCAGAACGTCGCGGAGTCGCCCGCCGAGCGACGGCTGGAGGTCCAGGGCGGCGACCTGTTCGAACTGGCCGACCTCGGCGGCCGTACGCACCTGCGGGTGACCCGCGCTCCGCGAGGTGGCGACCCCGAATGGGACGCCTACTACGACGACATCAGTGAGGGCTGGATCACCTTCGTCCACCAGCTCGCGTTCGCCCTGGAGCGGCACCCGGACGCCGATCGGCGCACGATCTTCCTCTCCGGTGCGGCGGCCACACCGGTGCTGGAGGCCACCGGCCTCGCGGCGGCGGCCGGGCTGCCCCCGGCGAGCCCGTACGAGCTGGAGGGCCCGGCCGGGGAGACGTTGCGCGGTCAGGTCCGGTTCCGCACGGCCAACCAGCTCGGTCTCACCGTCGACGGCTGGGGAGACGGCCTGCTGATCGCCGCGCAGAACCCGCCCTCACCCGCCAATCCGGGCGGCGCCGCCATGATGGTGCTCACCACGTACGGCCTCGACGGCGACGCGTTCGCCGCTCTCGAGTCTCGCTGGAACGCGTGGTGGGGACGGCACTTCCCTGAGACCTCCGCGGACGGCCGGGACGCCTCCGTCGACGCGAGGCAGGCAGCGGACGCGTAACGGAGCCCTGGCGGGCGGGGGCGCGCTCGGAGATCAGCGCCGGGGGCGTGTTCCGGGCCATGCCGTGCCCTGCTCCGAAGGGTCCCGTGCCGACGATCACCGCGAAGGGGGTGTCCACCCCGGAGAGTCCGGCTGCGCCGGGAGCGGCGGCGAGGGCGGCGGGGACGAGCGTGCCGGGGCCGACGCTGCCCACCGCCGGCGGGTGCAGGCCCGATGCTCGCTGCTAAACCCCTGCAAAACGGTCATCTGCTACGGCTCCGCTAGCCAGGAAGGGCAGTACGATCTACTGTAATTAACAGTAAACCGTGCGTAAGGAGTGGGGCGTGGATCGTATCGTGCCGCCGACGGAACGGATCTGGTGATGGCCGGTCAAGCAACCATCGGTGACCGCATCCGTGGATTGCGGTTGAGCAGGCATATGTCCCAGGCGCAGTTGGCCGGGCCAGACCTGTCGGACAGTTATGTTTCGCTCATCGAGTCCGGAAAACGGACCCCCACGCCGGTCGTCACGCGCCTGCTCGCTGACCGGCTCGGCTGCGGCATGGAGTTTCTCCTCCACGGGATCGAGCCGCATCAGCGCGTCGACACCGGGCTCGCCCTGCGCCAGGCCGAGCTCGAACTGTGTCACGGGGACCCGGCCACCGCGGCCGAGCTCTTCGCCGACACGGCCAAGGCGGCGAGTGACGACAGCGCCGTTTTCGCCGCGCAGGCGCGTTTCGGCCATGCTCGCGCGCTGGAGGCCCAGGGGGACACGGCGCGGGCGGTCGAGGCCTACGAGCAGCTTCGCCACGAGGCGGTGGCGCATCCCGAGCGTCTGACCATTCTTCCCGTCGCCGTGGCGCTCTGCCGCTGTTACCACCGTGCCGGTGACACGATGCGTGCCAGGGATTTCGGATTGGAGGCCCTGGCCCAGGCCGAGCGGCTCGGGCTCGACCGGGGTGAGCTCGCCCTCGGCCTCGCCGCGGTGCTCGCCGAGACCGGGATCGGCCTCGCGTACGTCGAGCGCGTGCTGTCGATCTCCCCTCTGCCCGACGCCGTCGACCGCGACTCGGAGGTTCTCGGCCTGTGGCGGGCGAGTAAGGCCGCGGCGGAGCAGGAGGACTCGGCGCTCGCCGCGCGGCTCGCGGCGGACGCCGTCGCCGCGGGCCGGTCCGCGCGGATGGCCAACCACCACGTCCAGAGCGCGATGCGCTGGGCATGGCTCGCCACCGTGCGCCCCGAGGAGGCCGACCTCGGCCGGGCGGGTGAGTTCGCCACCTCGGCGGTCGAGATCCTCTCGTGGTTGTCACCCGGGACGATCGAGTACGCCCGCGGCCTGGCCGTGCTCTCCCGCGTGCGGCTGCGCTCCGGTGACGCGGAGGCCGCCACCGGTCTGGTCGAGCAGGCTCTCGGTCTGCTCGCCGAGGCGCGGGGAGCGGTGCCGGCGATGGCGTACATGGTTTTGGCCGAACTGGCTCTGGCACGCTCCAAAAACGGAGGCCCGGCACTGGTGAAGGCTCAGGAGTCGCTCACCGATCCGGACGCCTCCGTGGCCCTCGGCGGCGTCGACCGGGAGTCGGCCGGGCTCTGGCGTGAGATCGGCGACCTCTGGGGCCGGGCCGGGGCGGCCCGGGAGCAGATGAACGCCTATCGCAGGGCACTCGAAACGGTGGGGATCGGTCCGTGCGTGGAAACGCCGTCCGGCTCGAAGTGGCGTGAGGTGGTGATCCCCGCGACTCCGGCGATTCCCGCCCACCTCGGGGTCTCCCTCGAGTCGAGAGCCGGCTGAGGTCTTCGCACACGTCATCGGCGCGTGTCCCTCCGGCTTCTTCGGAGTGGGCGCGCGTCGATGACGTATGGGCGGGGTCACTCCGTTCGCGGGGTTTTCCCGCGCTTTCACGAAAGGGACGTGAGGGCCCGTCGCGCTCCGGGCGACGGGCCCGAACGGGAAACGCGAGGCGACGCGTAAGGCCGCCCAGGCAAGAGTGTAATTAAATGCCGAGTCGGGCTTTTGTCTCTTTTGTGATGGATTAGCCGGTAGAGGGCTTGTCAATGGTGGATAATTTGTAAAAATTAATGACGATGAATTGTCAACGCAGGTCAGAGGGGGTGAGGCGTGCCGGCAAAGGGCTGGATCGCGTCGGCGCGAGATAGGTGAATGAGGCCTCTCGGTAGTTGCGGGGAAAATCTCTCCGTGTTACAGCCCTGAAATTAAGTCTTCTCGGATATCGCACATATCGTTATTGTATGGCGGTCGGGCTGATAGTGGGGCGAGAGGGGCGTAATGGCTGATGTGCTCGTGGTTCCGGTGCGTCTGGCGGCGCTCCACCTGAAGGACGAGATCGGAGTCGTCAAGCCGGTGGATTTCACCCGGCTTCCCTACGTAGATCCCATTACGAAAAGGGACGTACGACCAGGAACCCCTTATATCAGCGAGGAGATTGTCCCGGACCCCTTCGAGGACCAGGGCTTCCTCCTCGGGCCGGGAGTGCACCTGCACTGGTCGCTTCCGGACGCGCTGACCCGGCTTGTCCAGGAGGACGGGAAGACGCGGGTGCCCGCCGTGCCGAACCGGTGGCTGGTGACACGCTACGGGGAAGGGGGGTTGGAACGTTCCTGGGTGGTCGAGAGCGACTACCTGGCCGCACCGGACGACGCGAACGCGGCCGGGATCGCGTTCCCCATGACCGACGGCGGCGTCCCGTTCCGCAGGCTCGGCCGGGCCGTGCCCCTTGAGAGGTGGCGACCCGGCCTGCAGGGAGACAGGCTGCCGCAGGTGACGGCGATCGGACACGGCGATCCCGCCTTCGCGGCCTTCTACCCGGGCTGCCACAGCGTGTTCGGCTTCCACGACACCGACTTCGCCGGCTCCCGCCCGCCGAGCGGCACCCGGTACGAGGTCGCGGGCTGGTTCTCGGCCCCCGAGCAGGACACCCTCGCCCGCCTGACCACCGCCGCCGGATGGCGGGCCGCGCTGGCGGACGGGTTCGGCTGGGGCGTCCCCGACGGCAGCGCCCGCCCGGCGTCCACGGTGTGCTACGCATCGCTGATCTTCAGGCCGGACGGGCGGGCCGTCAGCCCGCTGCTGTACGACCAGGACGGCGGCGTGTTCGTCGGCGCGAGCGCGACCGAGGCGCTCGCCGCCCACCTCGGGACGGTGCTCGACGGGGTCGCCCCCGACGAGGCCGAGAGCCTGCTCGAAGCCCTCGCCTACGCCGACGAGCTGGAGGCCAAGCCGCTCGACGTCGGTGCCAAGCTGGCAGAGGAGCGGCACGCCGACGGCTTCCGGCCGCTGCCCCCGAGACGGCTGTGGACGATCCGCAGGGAGGACGTCCCGGGTGTGGACGTCGCCACCCGCCAGCGGCGCGAGGCGCTGGCGCTGCCGCGCGAGGTCGGTGACCTGCTCAACGGGCTCAACATCGCGCAGGAGGGCGTCGACCGTGCCGGGGAGACGCTGGTCGGCCTGCGCGAGCAGCTGTTCGCCGACTGGTACAGATACATGATCTGCGCCTACCCGAACGCGGGCCTGCGCGAGAGCTACCCCGACCCCGACGAGGTGCGCGCCTACCTCGAATGGCACATCGACCACCTGGATGAACTGACCGACCTCCTGAGCCGCCCGGGGAACGCCGTCACCGCGGCCCGTGCCGCCCTCGAAACCGCCCTGGCGACGTACAACACCCGGACGGCGAGGCCGTCCGGCGCGACGTTCGTCCTCGGCACCGTCCCGGCGCCGCGGTTCTACCTGCCCGCCGAGCCGGTCGTGCTGCTGACCGGCCAGGTGGCCACGCCCTCCGACCGGCACGGCCGGGACGGCGAGGGCACCCCCGACGGCCTGCTGCCCTGCCGGGTGCTCGCGGTCGCCGACCCGCGCGACCCCGTGGCGCTCCGGAAGGAGTTGCCCGCGCTCGGCCTGAAGCCGGACGTCTGGCCGCACAACCCGTGGCATCCGGTGCTTCTGCACTGGGAGGCCGAGTTCCTCGCCGTCGGCGGTGGCGACAACCTCGACCCCGACGCCCCCTTCTACGCGCCGGCGTTCGTCACCGACGCCTACGAGCTCGCCCCCGGTGAGGCGGACCTGCGGACCAGGCCCGGGTACGAGGCCCCGACCCGGGCCGCGAGCGTCTACTCGGGCACCACGGTCCTGTCGCGAAGCGCCGGTCCGGTGATGTCGGCACGCATCCTGCGCTACCTGGCGGGCAACGTCGTCGCCGCCTACAACGAGGCGAACGGGACGACGGTCGACCCCTCCGCCTTCCAGGAGGCCCCTGACACCGTCATCGCCTGGTACGCCGCGAACGGCGAGGACACCCGTCTCAAGACGATCATCTCGATGTACCGGCACCTGGCCGGGAACGAGAGCGGCAACCTCGCCCAGGTGCTCGGCGGCTTCAACGACGCCCTGCTCATGCGGCGGCTCACCCGCCAGCTCCCGATCGCCGATCCGCTCGGCTTTCCCCACTACCAGAGGTTCGCGGCCGAGGTCGCGCGGGCCGTCGGCGAGAACACCCGGCACGCGCCGGAGCCGCTGTCGGGGTTCAACCCGATCCGCGCCGGGGTGATGCGCCTGAACCGGCTGCGGATCGTCGACAACTTCGGGCTGGCCTGCGACCTCGACACCGGCACCGCGGTCACCACGACGCGGATGCGGGTTCCCGGCCGCCCAGGCTGGGCCGCGATGCCGCCGCGGCTGGTCCAGCCGTCCCGGCTGTCGTTCCGCTGGCTGGACTCCGACCACGAGCTGCGGGAGATGAACGACGTGCCGGTGACCTCCCCGGTGTGCGGATGGCTGGTCCCCGACGACCTGGGCGACGGCCTCGCCTTCTACGACGGCGACGGCGGCCGGCTCGGCCTGATCACCGCGAGCCCGGAGCCGTCCAACGCGAAGGCGGCCCGCTGGCTGCCCTCTCCCGGCAGTACGGTCACCGGCGTCGCGGGGATCGGCAACGCGCACCTGCGGGCGGTGGCCACCCGGATCCAGGCGCTCGGCCCGGACGCGTTCGCGGAGTTCCTGTCGAGCCTCGACACACTGACGGCGGGCGTCGAGCCCGAGGACCACAGTCTGGACGTGCTGACCGCCCGGCCGCTCGCCGTCCTGCGCGCCGAACTCGACCTTCAGGTCATGGGGCCGCTCGCCGTCCACCAGGACTGGAACGTCTTCCGGCAGGACATGCGGCGCAGCACCCGCGACTCCAACGGCTACGAAAAGGTCGCGCTGCCCGTGCGGGTCGGCGCGGCCGACCGGCTGAACGACGGGCTCATCGGATACTGGATCGAGGAAGCGGCCCCGGCCTCCGGTCTCGGAGGGTTCCTGCCCGTCACGACGGCGCCGCCGCTCACCGTCGGGATCGACCTGCCGCCGTACACGCTCACCCTGCTGGCCGACCCCCGTGCCCCGATCCACGTCACCTCCGGCTTCCTGCCAGGCAAGACGATCACCCTGCCCGCCGAGCAGTACCGCGCCGCGATGGACGCGCTGCGCGTCCCGGAGTTCACCGCGCCCGTACTCGTGGACGGCGACAGCCTGGCGCTGCCCGTGCCGGACGTCCCCGGGCACCGGTGGAGCTGGCGCGAGCGTACCTTGTCGGCCTGGACCGACAGGCCGCTCGACCCCGTCCACGACGACGCGGGCGCCCCCACCCTGCCGACGGCCCGAGAGGGCTGGCTCACGCTCGTCCCGGACACCGAGTAGTCCATCCCGAATCCCGAATCCCCGGCCCAGAGTCCCACTTTCGAATCCCCGTCCCGAATCCCGCGACATCGGGTCCGGTGCGCGCTGTCCGCGTCCGCGACATCGCGCACCGGACCCCGAGCAGAGGAACCCCCTTCATGCAGAAGATCAACCTGACGCTGACGCTCCCCGAGGTCAACCAGATTCTCGACGCGCTCGGCGCGCTCCCCTACGCCCAGGTCTTCGAACTGGTCGCCACCGTGCAGCAACAGGCCCAGGGCCAGCTCGGTCTCGCCTCGGTCCCCGAGGAGAGGCACGGATGAGCGACTCCCTGGTCCTGCACTGGCCGCTGGACGCCCTGGCCCCGCAGCAAGCCGTCCTCGACAGTGGTCCCAACCAGCTGAAGGGCACCTTCGTCGAGCCGCCGACGATGGTCACCGACCCGAAATTCGCCTGCCTGCGCCTGGGCGGCGGCAACCAGTACGCGGTCGTGCCCGCGGGCCAGCCGCTCCTCGCCCTGACGACCTACACCCTCTCGGCGTGGATCAATTGGCCCGGGGGCGACACCACGGCGGTGTTCGGCAAGCGGTCGCCCAACATCCGGCTGCGCCTGGAGAGCGGCGGGCGCCTTGAGCACATGTTCGACACGACCCGGGGCCTGGACAGCCACCTGACCGACGCCGAGGTGATCCCGCCCAACACGTGGAAGCACGTCGCCGTCACCCACGACAACACCAGAGCGCGGATCTTCGTGGACGGCAGGCTCGTCGCGGAGCAGGTCAGACCGACTGTCTCGCGCGTGGCCGACCAGGAGGACTTCTGCCTGGGATCGGGTAACGCCACATTGGCCTACAGCGGGCTGGTCGCGCAGTTCCGGATGTACGACAGGGCGCTGAGCGCCGCGGAGATCCTGCGGGACATGGCCGACGACGAGCCTCCCCTGGAGACGTTCGTCAGGTCGCACCCCCTGGACTTCGCCTTCGTCAACGAGGACGACCAGCCGGTGCTGTACATCGACGACGTCAAGCTCCAGACGATGACGCTGCGGCTCACCAACAGCTCGCGCGGCACGGTGAAGACGATGCCGCTCACCGGCGTGTCCTCCAGCACCTACCACTTCGCGCTGCGCCTGCGGAAGGGGACGCTCGCCGCCGGGCTCACCCCCACCCTGACCTCCACCGACTGGGCGATGGTGCCCGAGGCGGACGGCACGGCCCTGTACTTCCAGTGGAAGAACGCCAGGCCGATCCCGCCGGGCGGCACCGTCTCGGTCGAGGTGGCGGGCCTCAACGCCGACGGCACGGACGGCACCCACGGCACCCAGGTGGAACTGGAGTACCGCAACCTCGGATACTCGGACCAGAGTCCGCCGCTGGCCGGCAACCGGGTGCAGTACCTGGACGTGATCAACCACCGGGGCCTGCACAACATCCCGCTGGACATCCGCCTCGTCGGCGGCGACCGGGTGCTCTGCGACGGCACGACGCCCAACAGGCTCAGACTTCACATCGCCAACACGATGCGCACCGGCAAGGGCATCCCGCTGCGGAAGGACCTGCCGACCTCGACCTTCCAGATCTCGTTCGACGCCGAGGCCGACAGCGGCGCGGACGCCGACAAGACGCCCTGGGCGCTCACCAAGGTGGGCGCGGCCGGGGGCGTCGGGCTCTCGGTCACCGGCACCCGGTGGAACGCGAGGAAGCGCCCGGACAAGATCAGGACGTGGGAGATCACCCCTACCGCCGACACCGTGCTCGCCCCCGGCGAGTACATCGAGATCGACCTCACCAACATCCTCGCCCTGCCCAAACCGGGACATGCCCCGATCCTCGTCGAGTACGAGAACATCCCCGGCTACGCCGACGGCTCGGCGACCGTGATGGTGAACCGCACCCCGCTGCTGTTCACGCGGTCCTCGGTCGGGGTGAACATCGCCGCGGACAAGATCGAGGCACGGTTCCAGATCATCCACACCCCGCAGAACGCCGACGGCGACGCGCTGGTGATCGGCCGCAAGACCGAGCAGAACCTGCGCCTGGGCTACGACCATACCTACACCTGGATCCAGTCGCACTTCGGGCTGCCACTCGCGATCAACCCGCGGGGCAACCGCGTCGCCGTGGGCACCACGGGGCCGTTGGAAGGCCGGATGACGATCGGGGAGTCGTCGGGAATGCATCTGCAGCTGCGCCGGGAGTCCTCGGCGGGCGCCGGTGGCGAGGTGGTGTACCTGGAGCTCTTCCAGGCAGAGACGTCCGGGAGCGACGCCACCTACCCCAACATCCGCTTCCACCACGCCGGCAAGTTCTGGAACCGCATCGAGAGCGGCCCCGGCGGGTTCGCCTTCAAGGACGGGCCGGCCCCAAGCGACACGCTCGTCGACATCACCGCGAGGACGGTCATCGGCTCGGGCCTGCGCATCGGCGACGTCACCGTGGGGAACGGCCGTCTCCACGTCGGCGTCACCGGCCAGGCCGACGGCAGGGTGACCGTCAAGAACGGCAACAATCACCTGCAACTCCGCCGCGACGCCGACCAGGGACCGGGTGGGCAGACGCTGTACCTGGAGCTTTACCAGGAGAACACGCCGGGCACGGCCGTCACGTACCCGACGATCCGCTTCCACCACGCCAGCAAGTTCTGGCACCGGATCGAGGGCCGCCCCGAGGGCATCGCTTTCAAGGACGGCAACATCCCCATCGACCAGCTCATCGACGTCTTCGCCAGGACCTTCGTCGGCCAGAACCTGAAGATCGGCGGCGTCACCATCGGGGAGAACGAGCTGCGCATCCTGCAGCGCCTCGCCGCCGGCCAGCTGGAGTTCGACCTCTACAACACCAAACAGGGCGAGTACGCCTACGCGGCCGACTACGAGCCGCGCGACAACGACCGGCGCTACGTCTACACCTGGCGGCAGAAGACCCGCATCAACCAGGGCCGCTGGCGCATCGATTTCCCGTCCTGACAGGGAGGTGACCGGGCATGCCCAAGACCGAACGGAAGAAGAACCTGCCGACAACCCGCTTCGACCCCATCGGGGGAGTCAGGCTGAGCGAGCGGGAACAGGTCAGTCTGGTGCTCGCGGAGAGCCTGAGGGTCGCCGAGGAGCTGGCGAGGAACAACCGCGACGCCGAACGTGCCCGGATCGCCGCGCAGGCGCTGGGCCTGCCACCGGCGGCGGCCGGAAACCGCGGCGACGGCCAGTTCCATCTGGCCTTCGTCCAGATGGGCCAGGGAGATTGCGCGATCATGAGCACCCCCGCGGGCAGTGTCATCATGATCGACTGCGGGACCAACGCGAAGGACAGTGAGGCCGCCGACATCTACAAGGCGCGAATAGGCGGAGTCCTGACCGGCCCGAAGTTCCTGGGGGCCGCCAATGAGATCTACACACTGATCCTCACCCACCCCGACAAGGACCACTACAACCGCCTTGAGGAGGTGCTCCCCGACGCGGTGACGATCAGGCTCGTCTACCACAGCTGCCAGCTCGCCGACTACGGCGCACCCACGAGCACCTGGGTGCATAACCACGCGAGGGACGCGCGCTTCCGTCGCAGGTTGTGGCTGAGTCTCGACGGCGCGCGCGGCGCCAACCAGATGCGGGCGGACGGCAGCCAGGTGCCGGAGAACATCCTCCCGGCGGTCCCCGCCGGACCCGTCATCGACAGGATGGACGGCACCAGAGGGCTCGTGATTCTCGACGAGGGCGCGGCATGCAAGATCACGCTGCTGGCGGCCGGAGTCGACCATGACTACCTCGACGTGAACGGTAAGGGCGACGACGACACGGGCACGCACCGCAACCGCGGGAGCGTCGTGACCCTCGTCGAGACCTTCACCAGGAAGATCCTCATCTGCGGCGACGCCACCCGGAGCACCGAGAGGTTCATAATGCTCGACCCGACCCGGACCGCCCTGATCGGCGGCGTCGACCTCGTCCAAGTGGGTCACCACGGCAGCGACGTGACCTCCTCGGGCCAGATGTTCGTCGACACCGTCAGGCCACGACACCGGGCCGTCATCAGCGCCGGGAGGAGGGGCAATCCCAAACATCACCTGCCCGGCATGGCGGTGGTCGACCGGTATGTGCAGCGGTTCACCGCTGACGGCCGTCCCGTCGACGCCGAGGCCCACCTCCTGTCGGCCTGGGGCCCGATCGGCACCTCCGCCGACCCGGTGACGATGAACGTCACCCAGCCGGTCTACTCGACGGGGTCGAGCGGCACCCTCTACTTCACGGTCACCCCGGCCGGAGTGATCCAGTGACGCTCACACCCGACCAGCTCAAGGCGACGGTCCAGCTGAACGGCTCCCGGTTGGACCTGGACCTGGACGCGCTCGGCTCCGCCACCGTCACCGCCGTCCTCGGGGCGTTCCTGCCGTCGGGACGGCTGGTGCTGACGGACGTCACCGCGCGGACCGATACCGCGGACGGGGTCACCGTCACCGGCACCGGGAACGGGCCGTTCACCGGAATGACCGTGAGCGCGAGGTTCACCGCGGGAGCCGACGTGACCGTCGAGCTCACCGGAACCGGTGACCGGACGTGGTCGTTCACTGCGGCGTTCCCCGACCTGGCCGGAACACTGTGGGAGGACTTCCGGTTCGTCCGGCCCCGACTGCGGCTGGACTCGACCACCTCGCCCATGCAGGGGGACGGGCCCCGCCCGGTGCCGATGAGCTTCGACGGGACACTGATCGTCACGACCCGGCTGGCCGTGCTGGACCTGCTGTTCGACTCCTCGCACGACCTCACCGGTGAGATCGCGATCATGCCGAACCCCGAGGGGATGGCCCCGCCCATGCGGAACGTCCCGGTGATCCATCTGTTCGGGCCGGAGGAGTCGCCCGGACCCGACCTCGGCCTGATCGAGGTCTCCCGCATCCGGTACGAGTTTCTCGCCCTGCCCCGGTTCAACTACGCGATCGCCGACTACGACGTGGTGAGCCGGGCGAACATCACCGCGCACGTGCCGTTCCGGATCGGTGAGCGCACCGAGCAGGTCGCGCTCTACCTGGGGATCGCGAACTGGGGCGAAGACCTGCTGCTCAGGGCGGACTTCACCGGACTCGGCGCGGTGAGCCTGGGCGACGTCGCCCGGTTCGTGGGGCGGACGACGGACGACCTGGCCATCCCGTTCGACGTGGACATCACCAGCCCGGTCGTGCTCACCCAGGTGAGCATCCTGCTCACCCGCGACCTGCGTCCCGGCTACGTGACCGTCCACCTGGAGACCGACGAGGAGTGGCCGATCGGCGGGCCGGTCCTGCTCCAAAAAGTGGACGTGGTCTTCCGGGTCAATGACCCGCTGGGCGACGCCCCATGGCTGGGCGGGGCGGTCACCGGCCTGCTCGCCATCGGCGAGAACGGTGTGCTGGAGCTGGCGGCCGACTTCCACGAGCGGTCCGCCGGGGGCGCGCTACGCGAGGACGACGGACCGTTGAAGGTCCGGGAGGTCTACGGCGAGCTCACCGGCCGGGATCCCGGGCACCTGCCCGACCTGGAGGTCAAGCGGTTCGAGATGTTCGTGACGCTGCCCGGCACCGGCCGGCCCCTCTCCTACGAGGCGGGCCTGGGACTGGAGGGAAGCTGGCCGATCACCGACAAGATCACGCTGAGCGACGTGAGCTTCGACATCGACCACGGGACCGACACGGTCTTCACGGCACGGGCCGCCTTCCTGGTTGGCGGGGTTCTGGTGGCCGTCACGGCGGGGCACGACCCCGACCTCGGGTGGAGCTTCGGCGGGCGGACCGGGGCGGGGCAGTTCGTCCCGATTGGGGCCTTCGCCGCCGAGCTGGCCGCCGACCACGCCGGGCTCGTCCTGCCCGAGCCGCTCGCGGGGCTGAACATCGGGAACCTGGCGGCGGAGGTCTCGACGGGCGACAGCCGGCTGTTCGTCACGGGCGAGGTCCGGTTCCCGATCGACACGACCGAGGTCGACCTGATCGTCCTGATCGACACGGCGGCGGGAACGTACGCGGGAAATGTCGCCGTCCTCGTAAGGCCCGGCCTGGAGTTGGACTTCGGGGTGCACTTCGCGCGGCAGGCCGGTGCGAACCGGTTCGCGGCCACCTACCGGCGAGGCGGTGTCGCGCCCACGGTCAGGGAACTCGTCGCCGCGCTGGTGCCCTCGGCGGCGGCGGACATCCCGGACGACATCGTGGTGGGCATCGACGACGCGCTGCTCGCCGTCGAGGGCGACACCCACGTCTTCGAGGTCGATCTCACCGCCAAGGTCGATCTGAAGAACCTGCCCGTCGTCGGGCCGCGTCTGATCGGGGACCAGGTCGTCGGGTTCGACCCGCTGCGCGTCCTGGCCACCACGGGGACGCTCACCCCCACGCAGGTCACCGCGCTGAATGCGATCCTGCCGCCGGGCGTGGCACGACTGGAGGCCGGGGAGTACCCCGAGGGGTTCGCCTTCAGCGGGCACCTGCGGCTCGGGCCGCTGGAGCGGGCCGTCACCCTTCCCGTCGGCACGCCCGCCCAGGTGACGCCCACGCAGGCGAAGACCTCCGACGACGTGCTGTGGTACAGGACGCAGGCCGACTTCGGCCCCGTCCACGTCGAACGGGTGGGATTGGCCTACGAGCACGTTCCCGACCGGCCCGCGCGGCTCGTGGTGCTGGTGGACGCCTCGATCTCGGCGGGCGGGCTCACGCTGGCCTGCGACGGGTTGTCGGCGGCAGTCTCGCTCGCCGACCCGGCGGCCCTGCCGACGTTCGACCTGGCCGGACTCGGCGTCTCCTACAGCGGCGGGCCGGTCACGGTGAGCGGGGCGTTCCTGAAGAACACCGTGACGTACGAGGGCAGGAGCCTGGCCGCCTACAGCGGCAAGGCCGTCATCGAGACCGAGACGTTCACCGTCGGCGCGCTCGGCTCCTACCTGCAACTGCCCGAGGGGCCGTCGCTGTTCGTGTACGCCTTCCTGGACTACCCGATCGGCGGCCCCGCGTTCTTCTTCGTCGAGGGGATCGCGGCCGGGTTCGGCTACAACCGCAGGATCGTCGCACCCCCCGTCGAGAGGATCGCCGACTTCCCGCTGGTGGCCGAGGCCGTCGGCGCGCTCGTGCCGGGCACCCTGGCGAGTGAGCTGGCCCGCCTGGAGGAGGACCTGCCGCCCTCACCCGGCGACCTCTTCCTCGCGGCGGGCGTCCGCTTCACCTCCTTCAAGATGATCGACTCGTTCCTGCTGGTGACGGCTCAGTTCGGGCACCGCTTCGAGATGAACGTGCTTGGCCTGTCCACCCTGGTCCTGCCGGTGCCGGACGCGGCGCAGGCGGGGGTCACACCCGTCGCGGAGATCCAACTCGCGCTGAGGGCGAGGTTCGCGCCGGACGACGGATACTTCTCGCTGCAGGCGCAGCTCACGTCCGACTCCTACCTGCTGTCACGAGCGTGCCGCCTGACGGGCGGGTTCGCGTTCGTCACCTGGTTCGGCGACGAGCACCGGGGCGACTTCGTGCTCAGCGTCGGAGGCTACCACCCGCACTTCGACGTGCCCGACCACTATCCGGCCGTCCCGCGACTGGGATTCTCCTGGCAGGTCACGCCGCAGCTCAGCATGAAGGGCTCGGCCTACTACGCCCTCACCCCCGGCGCGCTGATGGCGGGGGCCGCTCTCGGCGCCGTCTACGAGGACGGGTCGCTGCGGGCCTGGTTCGACGCGGCGATGGACTTCCTCATCGCCTGGCAGCCCTACCACTACGAGGCCGGGTTGCGCATCGGCGTCGGGGCCTCCTACACGTTCGAGTTCCTGGGCACCCACACGATCACCGCGCACGTCGGCACCGACGTGCGCTTCTGGGGGCCGGAGTTCGGCGGCACGGCCACGATCGACCTGGGCGTCATCTCGTTCACGATCTCGTTCGGGTCCTCGTCCGGCGCGTCGGCGCAGCCCGTTTCGTGGAGGCGGTTCAGGGCGGCGCAGTTGCCGGCGGACGCCGACGTCGTCACGGTCGTGCTGCGCGGCGGCTCGCCGAAGGACTCCTCGGGCACCCACCTGGGCGCGGTCGACCCGGCCGGCCTGGAGTTGCTCGTCGACTCGGTCGTGCCCGCCACCTCGGCCGTGCCGGAGGGGACAGCGCCGGGGGGCACCGGGGCGGAGCCGTTCGGGATCGCGCCGGTGGGGGCCGCCCCCGGCACGTTCACCTCGGTCCAGACGATCAAGATCACCCGTGGCGGGGAGACGGTGAACTCCGCCTTCCGGTTCGAGCCTGTCGGCAAGAACCTGCCCGCCGCGCTGTGGGGCGACCGACTCACTCCTTCGCTGGGCGAACCCGCGCTGCGCGAAGACCTGCTCACCGGGTACGTCATCCGGCCGAACCCACCGCGGGAACCGGCGACGATCCAGAGCCTTCCGCTGTCGAGGCTGAAGGCCGCCACGTCCCTGTCCAGCGATCCGGCCTTCTCCTGGACGGATCTGCCGGCGTTCACCCGGGCCGCCGACCAGCGGCTGGACCTGGCGGCCGGGGCGCGGGCCCGCTCGGCGATCGCGGGCAAGCTGCTGCCTGACCTGGGGATCGACCTGAACGGACTGAGCGCGACCGACTTCCTCCAGGCCCCGGAGGTGGGCTCACATGACTGAAGACCTGACCTTCCTGGCGTACCGGCGGCCGTCCCTGCCGCTGGGCGACTACACGATCACGGCCACGCAGGACCTGAGGAGCGTCGCTCCGGCGGCGAAAGTGGATCCCACCACCTTCGAGACGACCCGGACGTTCAGCGTGAGCGGGGAACGGTTCACGCTGACGCCGGGGACGGTGCGGTCGGTGTTCCCGCCGAACGGAAGCCTCGGCGAGCACTCCGCCGTGCTGCCCCACGTGGTGCTCGACCGGGCGACGCTGCCGTGGGAACGGAGCGCGACGACGCAGACGGGGACCTCCGCGACGGCGCCGCCCTGGCTCGCCCTGCTGGTGTTCAGCGGGGACGAGCAGCCGATACAGAAGACCGTCACGCTCGGGACGCTCACCTTGGGAGGGGCCTTCATTCCGGCGCCGACGCTGGAGCAGGGACAGAACGGGGCCGATCCGGTGAACGTGATCGACGTGCCGCGCCCCCTGCTGGCCTCGATCATGCCGAGCCGCAGCGACCTGGAACGGCTCGCGCACGTCCGCAGGGTCAATGAGGAGACCGCGGTCATCATCGCCAACCGGCTTCCCGCACCGGGGATCTCCTCCACCGTCCACCTCGTCTCGGTCGAGGGCCGCTACGGCACCTCGGGGTTCGACGCGGGACCGGAGGCGCCCGGAGCGCTGGTGCGCCTGGTGACGCTGGCCTGCTGGCGGTTCTCCTGCGTGGCGAAGGAGCTCACCTTCCCCTACCTGGTGGGGGCGCTGGCCCACGGGGGGCGGCCCTTCCGGCTGCCCGACAGCGGGGAGCCGGCGGCCGAGCCGTTCCTGCGCCAGGGGTATGTGCCCGTCGCGCACACGCTGCGACAGGGCGGGCGGACGGCGTCGTGGTACCGGGGGCCGTTCGTCACCGGTGCCTCCTCCGCCGACGCGCGCTTCGGCGTCCGCACGCCGGACGAACTGCTGCGCTACCACCCATCGGCGGGGATGCTCGACATCGGCTACGCCGCGGCGTGGCAGCTCGGACGGCTGCTCACGCTCCAGCACACCGCGGTGGCCAGAAGCATCTACACCTGGAAGCGGCGGCGCGCCATGGCGGAAGGGCGCGACGAGCCGTCCGGCCACCCGCTGGAGCTCGCAGACATCGACGACACGATGCCTGACGAGGTGAAGTCCTTCCTCGGCGACCTCGCGCGGCTGCGCGGGGTGCCCTACCGCTACCTCGTGCCGGACGAGCGGCTGCTGCCCGTCGAGACGATCCGCTTCCTGCGGCTCGACCCGCGCTGGATCGCCCATCTGCTGGACGGGGCGACGAGCGTCGGCCGGGTCACCAGGGCCGACGCCGACCGGGACCGGCTGAGGCCGCCGCCGGTGGACACCTCGACGATCACCGGGGCACTGATCCGTTCCGGCCTCGTGTCCGGCTATCCGGCGTTGCTCGTCGACGGGTACGCTTCCGCCGACGAGAGCGAGTCGCTGACGTTGCTGCGACTCGAACGGCTGTCGCCGACGGTCCTGCTCTGCCTGTTCAAAGGCGAGCTGGGTCGCCTCGACCTGCGCCCGCCTCCCGAGGGGCAGCACTTCGGCGTGGAGCCGTCGCCCGAAGGTCAGACCGCGGGCCGGTTCGGCAAGACCCTGCGCGCCGCCGACGGCTCATCGGGCCCGTCGATCCGCGCCCAGACGCTCGGCGCGTCGAGAACGGTGCCCGTCACGGCCCTGGCGACCGCGATGGCGGAGACCCTGGGGGTGTCTCCCTCCACCTTCGACTCGGCCGCCTTCGCCCGCCAGATGATCGAAACCGCGGAACGCGTCACGTTCCTCCGCACCTCCTGAGAGCGTTCGTGCCGGGCGGCGCCGGAGGGCGGTGAAGCGAGTACGACGGTGACGGCGATTCGCGGGGGAGGGGAGGCTCCCTCAGCCCTGTCGGCGGGACTTCAGCCGCGCCGACAGGGCCGCCGCCTGGGTGCGGCGCTCCATGCTGAGCTTGGACAGCATGTTGGAGACGTAGTTCTTGACGGTCTTTTCCGCCAGGTGCATACGCTCGCCGATCTGCCGGTTGGTCAGGCCCTCACCGATGAGTTCCAGGATGTTCCGCTCCTGGTCGGTCAGCGCCTCCAGGGGGTCCTTGCGGGCGGCCTGCTCGCGCAGCCGCGCCAGCATGGCCGAGGTCGTCTGCGGGTCGAGCAGCGACTGGCCGCCCGCCACCGTGCGTACGGCGCCCACCAGGTCCGAGCCGTGGATCTGCTTGAGCACGTAGCCGGACGCGCCCGCCATCACCGCGTTGAACAGGGCGTCGTCGTCGGCGAAGGAGGTGAGCATCAGACAGGCCAGATCCGGAACCCTGGATCGGACCTCCCGGCACACGTCCACCCCGTTGCCGTCGGGCAGGCGCACGTCCAGGACGGCGACGTCGGGCCGCAGCGCCGGAATGCGGGCCACCGCCGACTCGGCGGTCCCCGCCTCGCCGATCACCTCGATGTCGCCCTCGGACTCCAGCAGCGCGGCCACGCCCCGCCGTACCACTTCGTGATCGTCGACCAGGAACACGCGAATCATGCCTCGGATGGTAGTCCCCTCAGGGCCTCCGCATGTAGGGACCTAGGTCCTTCGCGGGTCCTTCGCGGGTCCTTCGCGGGTCCTTCGCGGGTTCTCCGCACCGCTGTCACCGTACGACCTCGCGGGGCACGGGCCGAGTCCCTCAGGGGCGAGATCTTTACCCTCGCCACCTGAGTTAGGTTAGGCTAACTTTAATCGCGTGCCTCCTCCCGTAAAGAGCGCGTACCTCGCCAGAAGGCTCGCCGGTCTGTGCCTGCTGGGTGGCGTGTTGCTGCTCGCCGTGCTGGCCGGCATCGTGATCGGCGCCAAGCAGATCCCGCTCGACCAGGCACTGGCCGGAGTGTTCTCCCCGGACGGCTCGGAGAACGCGCTGATCATCCAGGAGCTGCGGCTGCCGCGCACGCTGCTGGGGGTCGCCGTGGGGGCGGCGCTCGGACTGGCGGGTGCGCTCATGCAGGCGCTGACCCGCAACCCACTGGCCGAGCCCGGCCTGCTCGGCGTCAACGGCGGCGCGGCGGTGGCGGTCGTGACGGTGATCGGTCTCTTCCGGGTGGACGACGTCCTCGTCTACGTGTGGGCGGCGTTCCTCGGGGCCGCCGGAGCCGCGCTGCTCGTCTACCTGATCGGGTCGCGCGGCCGTTCCGGCGCCACACCCGCGCGGCTCGTCCTCGCGGGCGCCGGGATCAACGCGGTGTTCAGCTCCCTGACGGCGGGGATGATGCTGATCAGCCCGCGCAGTTTCAACGGCTTCCGTTTCTGGCAGGTGGGCTCGCTGTCCGGTCGCGACCTCGCCCTGTTCGTGCGGATCGGCCCCTTCCTGCTGGCGGGAACGGTGCTGGCGCTTCTCCTGGCGCGCCCGCTCAACGCCCTCGCCCTGGGGGAGGACACGGGGCGCGCACTGGGTGCCAGGCCGGGCAGGACCCGCGCGCTGGGGGCGCTCGCGATCGTGGTGCTGTGCGGTGCCGCCACGGCGGCGGTGGGCCCGATCGCGTTCGTCGGGCTGGCGGTGCCCTTCCTGGTCAGGGCGCTGGTCGGTCCCGACCAGCGCTGGGTGCTGCCGTACTCGCTGCTGCTGGCGCCGGTGCTGCTGCTCGCCGCCGACGTCATCGGGCGTGTGGTCGCGGCGCCCGGCGAACTGGAGACGGGCATCGTCACCGCGTTCCTCGGCGCTCCCCTCCTGGCACTGATGGTCCGTCGCGGAAGGGTTCCCCAACTGTGAGCGTGAGTCGTGTCCTGCGCGTCGGGACGATGTCCCTGCGATGGGAGCCGCGCGTCGTCGCGGTGTGCGCCGTGCTGGTGGCCTTCGCGCTGGGCGCGGCGGTGTCGGTGGTCGGCAGCGGCGACTTTCCCGTCTCCGCCGCCGAGGTGGCGGGGGTGCTGACCGGCCGGGGGGACCGGGCCACGGAGTTCATCGTGCTCACGTTGCGCCTGCCCAGGGCGCTCACCGGCCTGCTCGCCGGTGCGGCGCTCGGCCTGAGCGGGGCCGTCTTCCAGAGCATCACGCGCAACCCGCTGGGCAGCCCCGACATCATCGGGTTCACCACGGGGTCGGCGACCGGTGCGCTGCTGCAGATCCTGGTCATCGGTGGCGGCGCCGCCGCCGTCGCGGCCGGCTCCGTCCTCGGCGCGGTGCTGACCGCGCTCGCCGTCTACCTGGTCGCCTACCGGGGCGGGGTGCACGGTTACCGGCTGGTCCTGGTCGGGGTCGCCGCGGCCGCGATGCTTGAGGCGTTCAACGCCTATCTCGTCACCCGCGCCGAGCTGCGCGAGGCGTACGAGGCGGCGTTCTGGCTCACCGGCAGCCTGAACGGCAGGGGCTGGCAGCACGCGTGGCCACTCGCCCTGGCGCTGGCCGTGCTCGTACCGGCCGCGCTGGCCTTCGGGGGCCGGCTGCGCATGGGCGAGCTCGGAGACGACGCGGCCCAGGCGCTCGGTGTGCCCGTCCAGCGGACGCGGACCGCGCTCGTGGTGATCGGGGTGGGGCTGGTGGCGGTGGCGACCGCGGCGGTGGGGCCGGTCCCGTTCGTCGCGCTCGCCGCGCCGCAGCTGGCGCGCGGGCTCACCCGCAAGCCCGGTACGCAGCTCGTACCGGCCATGCTGATGGGCGCGACGCTGCTCGTGCTCAGCGACCTGGTGACGTTGCACCTGCCGGTCGCGGTGCCCGTCGGCGTGGTCACCGGGGTGCTCGGCGGCGTCTACCTGGTCTGGCTGCTCTCGACCGAGGGAGGGAGAGGACGGGCGTGAGGGGCGCGTGTTTCGAGGTGACGGCGTGCCGAGGGTCCCGTCCGCCACGGCGCTCGGAGGGGCCGCGCCTCCTGGATCGCGCGAGTCGTCACGAGACGTGCGTTGACGGTCGAACGCTCCTAAATTAGGTTAGCCTTACCTGACTTAAGGGGAGCTTCGTGCTGACCAGGGAAGAACTGCACCGTTCACTGACAGAACTGCTCGGAGAGCAGGTGGAGGCGCACGACAATCTCATCGAGCTGGGGATGGACTCGATCCAGCTGATGGGACTGACCGGCCGCCTGCGCCGCCTCGGCGCCGAGGTCGGCTTCGCCGAACTCGCGCGGCGGCCCACGCTGGCCGAATGGTGGGAACTGCTCGCCGAGCGCGGTGCCATCGCGCCACATCCGCTTCCGTCCCCGAACTCCGCTTCCGCGACCTCTCTCAAGACCACGTCCGGCTCCGAGTCCGCCTCAGACGCCGGCGTGGGCCTCGGCGGCGTCCCCGCCCTCGCCGCGGAGCGGGGTGACGTGGAACCCGACGGGCCGTTTCCTCTCGCGCTCATGCAGCACGCCTACTGGATCGGCAGGGACTCCGGCCAGGCGCTCGGCTCCGTCGCCGCGCATCTCTACGTGGAACTCGACGGCCGTGAGATCGACCCCTCCCGGCTGGAGGCGGCCGTCGTGGCCCTCGTCGAGCGGCATCCGATGCTGCGGGCCGCGATCTCCGACGACGGGACCCAGCGCATCCTGCCGGAACGGCCGGGACCCGTCGTCACGGTGCACGACCTGCGCGCCGCGCCGGATCCCGCCGAGGAGCTGGAACGGCTGCGCGCCGAGATGTCCGCCCAGCGACTCCCCATCGAGACGGGCCGGGTCTTCGACGTGCGGCTGAGCCTGCTGCCCTCCGGCGCGGCGCGGCTGCACCTGGACGTCGACATGGTCGCCGCCGACGCGATGAGCTACCGCACGATGCTGGCCGACCTCGCGGCGCTGTACGAGGGTGAGAGCCTGCCCCCGATCGGCTACGGTTACGCGCGCTATCTCGCCGCCGACCCGCGCGCCGAGGCCCGCGCCCGCGACCGGCGCTGGTGGGGGGAGCGGCTCGGTGAGCTGCCCGGGCCGCCCGAGTTGCCGGTCGTGCCGCAACCGGGCGACCGCGTCGTCCGCAAGCACCACTGGCTGCCTCCCGAGGACAGGCGGCGGCTCATCGCCCGCGCCCACCGCGAGGGTGTCACCCCCGCGATGGCGCTCGCCGCCGTCTTCGCCGAGGTGATGGGCGCCTGGTCGGCGACCCCGCGCTTCCTGCTGAACCTGCCGCTGTTCCACCGCGAGCCGATCCACCCCGACGTGGACGCCCTGGTCGGCGACTTCACCGGCTCCGTCCTGCTGGAGGCCGACCTGTCGAGGGAGCTGCCGTTCACCGAGCGCGCCCGCGAGTTGCAGGCACTGATGCACACGGCCGGTGAGCACAGCGACTACTCCGGCCTGGAGGTGTTGCGGGACCTGTCGCGGTCGCGGGGCGAGCAGGTGCTCGCGCCGATCGTGTACACCAGCGCGCTCAACCTCGGCGAGCTGTTCGGCGACCGGGCGCGGCGCGTCTTCGGGGAGCCGGGATGGATCGTCTCCCAGGGGCCGCAGGTGCTCCTGGACGCCCAGGTCACCGAGGTCTCCGGCGGGCTGCTGCTGAACTGGGACGTGCGTGACCCCGCCTTCCCCGAAGGCGTCGCCGACGAGATGTTCGCCGCCTACACCGGGGTGGTCACCCGCCTGGGCGCGCCGGACGCCGACTGGGGCGAGCCGCTGCGGATCGGTGCCCCGCCGCACCAGCTGCGCCTGCGGCACGAGCTCAACGCCCAGCCGCCGCCGCCCGCGCGGACACTGCACGAGGAGTTCTTCGCGCGGGCGCGCCGCACCCCCGGCCTCCCCGCGCTGTACTGGGGCACCGACCGCACCAACGGCACCGCTGGCGGTGGTGGGGCCGGCACCGGTGGAGCGGATGGCACCGACGCCGCGGACGGCAGTGGCGGCGCTGACGGCGCCGGCGGCACGCTCACGTACGGCGAGCTGGCCGACCGTGCCCTGCGCGTCGCCGCCCATCTCCTGGAGCGGGGGGTGCGACCGGGTGACCGGGTCTCGGTCGAGCTGCCCAAGGGGCCGGACCAGGCCGTGGCGGTGCTCGGCGTGCTGGCGGCCGGGGCCGCGTACGTGCCGGTCGGGGCGGGGCAGCCCGCCGTCCGGCGGGAGAGGATCCTCAGGACGGCCGGGGTCGCGGTCTCGCTCACCTCGGCCGTGACGCACCCCGCGCCGCTGGACGGGCCGGTGCCCGTCCCGCCCGACCAGGTCGGCTACGTGCTGTTCACCTCTGGCTCCACCGGGGAGCCCAAGGGGGTCGAGGTATCGCACCGGGCCGCGATGAACACGATCGGCGATCTGGTCGAGCGGTTCTCGATCGGCGAGGCGGACGTGTCGCTCGCCGTGTCGGCCCTCGACTTCGACCTGTCGGTGTTCGACCTGTTCGCTCTGTGGTCGGCCGGCGGCGCCGTGGCGATCCCGCTGGAGGACGACCGTCGCGACGCCACCCGCTGGGCCGAGCTGGTCGAGCGGTGGTCGGTGACCGTGCTGAACTGCGTGCCGTCGGTGCTGGAGATGCTGCTGCGCACCGGCCCCGCGGCCGGCCTGCGGCTGGTACTGCTCGGTGGCGACCGGGTCGGCACGCACCTGCCCGCGCTGCTGCGGGAACGCTCACCGGGGGCACGGTTCGTCGCGCTCGGCGGTACGACGGAGACCGCCATCCACTCGACCGTGATCGAGGTCGACGGCCAGGTGCCCGCGGACTGGACGGCGGTCCCGTACGGCGTGCCGCTGCGCGGGGTGGCCTGCCGCGTCGTCGACGAGGCCGGGCGCGACCGCCCCGACTGGGCGCAGGGCGAGTTGTGGATCGGTGGTGCGGGGGTCGCGGACGGCTACAGCGGCGATGTCGAGCGCACCGCCGACCGTTTCGTCGTCCACGAGGGCACCCGCTGGTACCGGACCGGGGACATGGCCCGCTACCGGCCCGACGGCACGCTGGAGTTCCTGGGACGGCGCGACCACCAGGTCAAGGTGCGCGGGTTCCGGATCGAACTCGGCGAGGTCGAGACCGCGCTGGAGAGCCATCCCCGGGTGCGCCGCGCCGTCGCGTTCCTCGCCGGCTCGCGCCTGGCCGCCGCGGTCGTACTCGCCGGGGAGGCGGGGCAGGAGGCGGGGCCGCGGAGGAGGGAGCAGGAGAAGGCCAGGACGGGGGAGGCGGGGCAGGAGGGGGCGAGCCCGGAGAAGACCGGGCAGGCAAAGGCGGGGTGGGAGGAGAGCGTGACGCGGGAACCGCTCGCCCATGTGCGGGAACTGCTGCCCCCGCACATGGTGCCCGACCTCCTGGTGCCTCTGGCGGCGCTCCCGCTCACCGCGAACGACAAGGTGGACCGCGAGGCGCTCGCCGCCCTCGTCGTCGCGGCGGCAGGGGAGACGGGCACGCCCTATACGGCGCCGGGCACGGCACTGGAGCGGGTGCTCGCCCGGGTCGTCGGCGAGGTGCTCGACGTGCCGGAGGTCGGCGCGCACGACGACATCTTCGCGATCGGCGGCGACTCGGTGCTGGCCACCACCGTCATCGCGCGGCTGCGCGAGGCGCTCGACGCCTCCTCGCTCCCCCTGCGCGCGCTGTTCACCGAGCGGACCGTCTCGCGCGTCGCCCGTCGGTTCGTCGAGACGGAGGAGGTCCCCGGCAGACTGGAGGCGGTCGCCGAGATCTGGCTCATGGTCGAGGACATGTCCGAGGACGAGCTCACCGAGCGCCTGGGCGCCGGAGAACCCGGATAGGTGATCGATCGGCCTCTGCGGAGAGACGGGCCTGACGCCGGGGACGGCCTCCGGCCGCCGATGATCTCCACACGTGCGGGCGACAGGGAATCGAAACTCGCGTCGTCACCCGGCCTTGCGGGACTAGGCATCCCGGGAGGCCGTCCCCGACTCGGTGTCCCGCGGATCGGTCTTCAGGGTCGCGCCGCGCAGGCCGGTGAGTGTGAGGGCGAGGCCGAGGGCGAGGGCGGCGCTGGCCGCGCCGTACACGACGATCGCGGTGCCGGGTGCGAGGTAGCGGCCGAGGGCGCCCGCGCCGAGCGCGCCGACGGCCTCGCCGCCGGTCTCCTGGGCGGCCCACAGGGCGTTCACCCGTCCGAGGTAACCGTCGGGGGTGTGCGCCTGGATGAGTCCGTAGCGGAGGATCTCCTCGATGGACGCGACGAGGCCGTACCCGAAGAGGACCGCGACGGCGAGCGCCGGATGGGTCGTCAGCCCGAGGCAGGCGAGCAGCGCGAAGCCGCAGACCGAGGCGACGAGCAGCGCCTTACCCGGTGCGCGCGACCGTCCGGCCCAGCCGCTGGTGACCGAGCCGAGCACCGCGCCGCAGGCGGGCGCGGCGTAGAGCAGGCCGATCGTGGCCGGGCCGCCGCCCAGCCGCAGGGTGGCGAACGCGGGCAGGAGCACCGGGATACCGCCCGCCACCATGAACAGCAGGCCGAGCAGCATGAGCGAGCCGACCACGCGGTGCGAGGCCACGAACCGCAGTCCCGAGCCGATCGCCCTCAGCGGGTTCTCCGTGACCTCGACGGCCGGTCTGAGCGCGGGCAGCCTCGTCAGCAGGCCGAGGGTGGCGAGCGTTCCCGCGGTCGCGGCCGCGTAGTTCCACCCGACGCCGAACGCCGACACGGTCAGGCCGCCGAGCGCGGGGGAGAGCATCGAACCGAGCCGCACGGTCAGCGCGTTGAGCGCGCCCGCCGCGACCAGCTTGTCGGGAGGCACGAGGGCGGGGGTCGCGGCCAGCAGCGCGGTGACGCTGACGCCGGTCGCGAGCCCGTCCCAGGCGGCGAGCACGTAGATCGCCGCGAGCGAGGGGGAGGGCAGGAAGGCGTTCAGCGTCAGCAGCGCGAAGCCGATGCCGGCGGCGGTGCGCGCGAGGAGCATCAACCGGCGCCGGTCGTGCCGGTCGGCGAGCACGCCGCCCCACAGGAATCCCGCGAGCAGCGCGAAGCCCTCGGCCGAGGAGACCGCGCCGACGTGCACGGTCGATCCGGTCATCGCGTAGACCTGCACGGGCACCCCGACCATCAGCATTCCGATCCCGAAAACCGACACGGTGCGCGCCACGAACACGTCACGGAAGGCTCTGCTGGTCCGGAGCGGGCTGATGTCCATGGCCAGACGGCGCAGCATCTTCGGGGTTCTCCTCGCCGGACACAGTGGTTAAGGTGAGGCTAACCTTAGTTGCCCTCAGGGAAAGAGGACAGACCAGTGCAGCGGGTCCTTATGAACGGAAAAATCCACCGTGCCACCGTGACCCAGGCGGATTTGCACTACGTGGGCTCCCTGACGATCGACGCCGACCTGATGGCCGCCGCCGACATCGTCGAAGGTGAGCAGGTCCATGTCGTCGACATCGACAACGGCGCCCGCCTGGTCACCTACGCGATCGCCGGCGAGGCGGGCAGCGGAGTGGTCGGCGTCAACGGCGCGGCGGCCCACCTGGTCCACCCCGGGCACCTGGTCATCGTCATCTCGTACGGGAACTTCGACGACGCGCAGGCGCGGGCGCACCGGCCCAGGGTCGTGCACGTGGACGGAGCCAACCGCGTCGTCGCGCTCGGCACCGATCCGGCCGAGCCGGTCGCGGGCGCGGTGGCCCAGATCGCGGGGAGGTGACTCGTGGAGGGATTCACCCCCTGGCCACAGGAGTTCGCGGCGCGCTACCTGGCAGAGGGCTACTGGAGCGACCGGCTGCTCGGCGACGTGCTGAACGGAGGCGACCCCGAGCGGACCGCGCTCGTGGCCGGGGACGAGCGGCTCACCTACGCCGAGCTGGACCGCCGGGCCGAGCGTACCGCCGTGGGTTTCGCGCGGCTGGGCATCCGGCACGGTGACCGCGTCGTGGTGCAGCTGCCCAACACCACCTCCTTCGTCGTCGTCTTCCTCGCCCTCGTCCGGATCGGCGCCGCCCCGGTGCTCGCCCTGCCCGCGCACCGCGGCAGCGAGATCGGTTACCTGTGCGAGCTGAGCGAGGCGAGGGCGTACGTCATCCCGGACGCGCACGGCGGATTCGACTACCGTGACCTGGCCCGCTCGCTGGCCGTGGAGCACGTCGTGGTGGACGGGGACGCCCAGGAGTTCCTCGCCCTCGCCGACCTCGACACCGGCCCCGCCCCTGACCGCGATCACGCTCCTGCCCCTGGTGGTGACCGTGGTCCCGAGCGTGACACCGATCCCGGCCTCGGCCTCGGCTCCGCCCTCGATCGCGACCCCGTCTTCGGCCCCGTGCCGTACGAGCGGCCGGATCCGGCCGACGTGGGGGTGTTCCTGCTCTCCGGCGGCACCACGGGACTTCCGAAGCTGATCCCGCGTACCCACCGCGACTACGTCTACAACCTGGAGGCGAGCGCCGAGGTCTGCGGCTTCACCCGCGAGACCGTCTACCTCGTGGTGCTCCCGGTCGCGCACAACTTCGCGCTCGCCTGCCCCGGGGTGCTGGGGGTGTTCGCCAAGGGCGGCACCGTCGTCCTGGCCCCCTCGGGGTCACCCGACGAGGCGTTCCCCCTCATCGAGCGGGAACGGGTGACGGTGTGCGCGGTGGTGCCGCCCATCGCGCTGCTCTGGCTTGAGGCGGCGGTTTGGTCGCGGGAGGACCTGTCGTCGCTCCGGCTGCTGCAGGTGGGCGGGGCCAAGTTCGCCGCCGAGCGGGCCGAGCGGGTTCCCGGCGTGCTGGGTTGCGCGGTGCAGCAGGTGCTCGGAATGGCCGAAGGGCTGCTCAACTACACCCGGCTGGACGATCCCCGCGAGCTGGTCGACACCACGCAGGGCAGGCCGCTGTCCCCGGCCGACGAGATCCTCGTGGTCGACTCCGGCGGCGCGGAGGTCGCCCCCGGCGAGGTCGGGGAGTTGCTCACCCGCGGCCCGTACACCCTGCGCGGTTACTACCGCGCGCCGGAGCACAACGCGCGCGCCTTCACCTCGGACGGCTTCTACCGGACCGGAGACCTGGTGCGGGTGCTCCCGTCGGGACACCTCGTCGTGGAGGGCCGCGACAAGGACCAGATCAACCGGGGCGGCGACAAGATCTCGGCAGAGGAGTTGGAGAACCACCTGCTCGCCCATCCGGCCGTGCACGACGCCGCGGTGGTCGGAATCCCGGACCCGGTGATGGGGGAGCGGACCTGCGCCTTCCTGGTCGCGCGGGACCGGGCGCCGACCCTCAGGGAGATCAAGCGGTTCCTCAAGGAGCGCGGGGTGGCCGGATACAAGTGGCCCGACCGCGTCGAGCCGGTCGAGGCTTTTCCCCGCACCCCGGTCGGCAAGGTCAGCAAGAAGGAACTCGCCGCGAGCCTGCGCTGAGCCCTTCCACGCGGACGGCTCGCGGGAAGGCCGGGGTGGCTTCCCTCAGGCGCGCGGGACCACGTAGGGGGCGATGCTGGAGAGCTTCTCGCAGGTCTCCTCGTACTCCCGTTCCGGTGTCGAGCCGGACACGATGCCGGCGCCCGCCCGCAGCCAGGCCCGGCCGTTCTCGCTGTAGACGGCGCGCAGTACCAGGGCGGCGTCCATCGCCCCGTCCTGCGAGACGGCGAGGACGGCTCCGGCGTAGAGCCCTCGGGGCTCCTCCAGCCGGGCGATCGCGTCGACGGCCCCCGCCTTGGGGATGCCGGAGGCGGTCACGCCGGGAAACAGCGCGTCGAGCGCGTCCCAGCCGGTGCGGCCGGGCGCCAGCTCGCCGCTGACGCTCGATCCCAGATGCTGCACGCTGCCGCGTTCCTTCACCGCCATGAAGCCGGTGACCCGGACCGTGCCGGGCACGCACACCCGGTACAGCTCGCCCTGCGACGCGCGTACGGATACCGCGTGTTCGAAGATCTCCTTGGGGTCGTTCTCCAGCTCGCGGCGGGTCCGCGAGTCCGCGTTCTCGCCCTGGCCGAAGGCGCGCGTGCCGGCGAGCGGCTGGGTCGTCACCGTGCCGTGCCCGTCGACGCTCGCCAGCACCTCGGGACTGAACCCCGCGGCCTGGAAGCCCTCCAGGTCGAGGAGGAACGAGCGGGCCGGGGTGTTGGCGGCACGGCCGCACGCGTACGTCGCGACGACGTCGACGGGGAACGGGATCGGCAGCGGCCGGGAGACGATGACCTTCTCGTAGAGCCCGGCGTCGATCTCGGAGATCGCCTGGGCGACCCGCGACCTGTAGAGGTCGCCGCCGGTGCGCACGTCGACCGGCGACGGCGACGGCGGCGAGCCGGGTACGAGCTGGCCGGACAGCAGCTCGGCGACCCGCCCGGCCTCCTCGGCGTCCGCGCTCACCACCAGCGCGCGTCCCGCCTCGACACGCACCTCGGTACGTGGCACGACCAGGTGGGCGAGCCTGCCCGCCGGGGTAAGCGCGGCGAACTCGAACGCGATCCAGCCGTAGGCGTTCCAGACCGGCCACGGGGCGGTCCGCAGCGCCGCCTCCAGCGCCGTGGCCGGCCGGCCCGACCACGGTTCGTCGATCCAGTCCACCGCCTCCAGCGGGTCCGGCGCGTGCGCCGGGCCGGCGGAGGCGGGGCCGTCCAGCCAGCGGCCGCGGACGACTCCGGGTTCGAGGATCACCTCGCCCGCCACCCCGCCCGCGAAGGTCCACAGGCCCGGCCGCTCGTACACGACGTAGTCGTCGAACAGCCCGGACCGGGCCAGGTGGGTGACCAGACGCAACGGGTCGGCCGCGCTCTCGACGACCATCTCCGTGCGCGTCTCATCCGTGCGGACACCAGAGGACAAGGAACCCCACCCCTTCTTGAGACCGGATGACTTCAAAATAATTTAGGTAAGGCTAACCTTGTGTGGATTTAATAGGCAAGGCTAACCTAATTCCAGATGTGGGACAGAGCCCCCGACCCCGGCCCCTAAGGACGTTGAGCGTGCGGGAACAGCGGCAGGACGTCGCCCAGCGGCGCGAACTGATGCGGCGGATGATGACCGAGGCGGGGCTCGGACCCGGCAGGGACCGGATCACTCCACGCGCCGGTGGCGGCCCCGCCCCGCTGTCGTACGCGCAGCAGAGCATGTGGCTGCATCACCGGACGTTCCCCTCCAGCCCCGCTTACAACGTGTGCCTGCTGGTACGCATGTCGGGCGCGCTCGACCCCGAGGCGCTCCGCGAGGCGCTGCGTGCCCTCCTGCGCAGGCACGCGGTGCTGCGCACCGTCTACGACGAGAACGACGACGGGACGCCGGTGCAGCACGTCGTCGCCGACGACTCCCTCGACCTGCCGGTGCGCGACCACGCCGAGGACGACGCCGAGGCGTACGCGGAGCGGCTCGCGGCTCTCCCCTTCGACCTGCGCGCCGAGCGGCCGATCCGGTTCGAACTGCTCAGGCTCGGCGTCGAGGGGTACGCCCTGGTCCTGGTCGTGCACCACATCGCCTGGGACGGCATGACCTGGGGTTCGCTCTCACGCGACCTGTCGGCCCTGTACCGTGCCGCCGTCTCCGGTGAGCCGGACGGCCTGCCCACGCTCACCGTCCACTACCCCGACTTCGCCGCCTGGGAGCAGAGCCGCCCGCATCCGGCCGAGGAGATGGACTACTGGCGGCGGCGTCTCGACCCGCCGCCCGCGCCCCTGGACCTGCCCGCCGACCGTCCGCGCGGCGCGGCCACCTCCGAGCGCGGCGGGCGCAGGGCCCGGCGTTTCGACGACACCGTCACCGCCGGCATGCGGGAACTGGCCTCCGCGGAGAACCTCACCCCGTACATGGTGATGCTCGCCGCCCACGCGGTGCTCCTGCACCGCTACACCGGCGCGACCGACATCGCGATCGGCTCGGCCGTGATGAACCGTGAGCACACCGAGATCGAGCGGCTGGCCGGGAACTTCGGCAACACCCTCGTGCTGCGCACCGACCTGTCCGGCGACCCCACCTTCCGCGAGGTCCTGCGCCGGGTCCGCGACACCTGCACCGAGGGTTTCGCGCACCGGACACTGCCCTACGACACGATCGTGCGGGAGCTGCGGCCCGCCCGCAGGCGGGGCGGTTCGCCGTTCTTCGACACCATGCTGCTGTTCCTCGCCCAGGAGATCGGTGACCTGGACCTGCCGGGCGTCACCACGGGCTGGACGCACATCCACAACGGCACCACCCACTTCGACCTGTCGCTTGAGGCCTTCGTCCGGCCCCAGGGGATGACCGTCGAGGCCACCTTCCGGCGCGAGCTGTTCGACGACGAGCGCGTCGACGCTCTCCTCACCCACCTGGAGACGCTGCTCGGCGACGCGGTGCGCCGCCCAGGCCGGCGGATCGCCGATCTGAAGCTGCTCGGCGCGGCCGAGTCGGCCCTGCTGGAGGAGTGGAACGACACCGCGCGGCCCGTCCAGGACACGACGGTGACCTCCCTGTTCGAGGAGCAGGCGGCCCGCACCCCCGGCGCGGTCGCCGTCGAGGACGCGGGCGGGATCACGCTCACCTACGCCGAGCTGGACCTGCGGGCCTCGGCCCTCGCCCGGGTGCTGCGCGAGCGCGGCGCGGGACCCGGCGAGGTCGTCGCACTGGCCCTGCCCCGCACCCCCGACCTGCTGGTCGCGCTGCTCGCCGTGCTGAAGTCCGGCGCCGCCTACCTGCCGCTGGACCTGGACCACCCGGCCGACCGGCTGGCCTACATGATCCGGGACGCCGCCCCGCTCTGCGCGATCGCGACCCCGAAGACGGCCGCCCTCATCCCGCGGGAGACCGAGACCCTGACGCCGGACGGCGCGCTCCGCCCCGTCCGTGTCCCCCCGGTGACGGCCGTCCCCCGCGCCGGGACGCCAACACCGGACGGCGCGTCCCCCGGGCCGGTCACGGGGCAGGAGTCGTATCCGGTCCGGGGCGGCGACCTGGCGTACGTCATCTACACCTCGGGCTCGACCGGCCGGCCCAAGGGCGTGGCCATCCCGCACGCCGCGCTCACCACGTTCCTGCTCACCATGAGGGAGCGCCTCGCCCTGGGCGCCGACGACCGGCTGGTCGCGGTGACCACGATCGCTTTCGACATCGCCGCGCTGGAGCTGTACGTGCCGCTGATCAGCGGCGCGACCGTCGTGCTCGCCGGGCGCGAGAGCATTCGCGACCCGGCGGCGCTGGGCGCGCTGCTCGCCGGGGCGACCGTCGTCCAGGGCACCCCGTCGCTGCTGGGATCGCTGGACCCGGCCGCGCTGCGCGGGCTGCGGGTGCTCGTCGGAGGTGAGGCCCTTCCCGCCGCGCTCGCCGGAACCCTCCACGCGGTGGCGGCGTCAGCGGTCAACGTGTACGGGCCGACCGAGGCGACGATCTGGGCGACCTCCGCCGAGCTGCCGTCCATGGGGATCGGCAGGCCGTTCCCCAACACCCGCGCCCACGTCCTGGACACCGCGCTGCGCCCCGCCCCGGTCGGCGTCCCCGGCGAGCTCTACCTCGCCGGGACGCAGCTGGCCCGCGGCTACACGGGCAGGCCGGGCCTCACCGCGGAACGCTTCGTCGCCGACCCCTTCGGCCCGCCGGGCGAGCGCATGTACCGCACCGGCGACCTGGCTCGCTGGGGCCGCGACGGATCGCTGGAATACCTGGGGCGCACCGATGACCAGGTGAAGATCCGCGGGTTCCGCGTCGAGCCCGCCGAGGCGCAGGCCGTGCTCGCCGCCCACCCCGGCGTCGCCCAGGCCGCGGTCGTGGTCCGCGAGGACGTGCCGGGCGAGAAGCGGCTCGTCGCGTACGTGGTGCCGGACGGAGACCTCGACGAGGCGGACCTTCGGGCGACGGCGGCCCAGACGCTGCCCGAGTACATGCTTCCCTCGGCGATCGTCCGGCTTGAGGCACTGCCTCGTACCGTCAACGGCAAGCTCGACCGGGCCGCGCTGCCCGCGCCCGAGGCGCGGGTGTCGAGCCGGGGGCCGCGCGACGACCGCGAGGCGGCGCTGTGCGCGATCTTCGCCGAGACCCTTGGCCTGCGCACCGTGGGCGTCGACGACGACTTCTTCGCCCTGGGCGGCCACTCCCTGCTGGCCACCCGCCTCGCGGGGCGGGTGCGCGCCGCGCTCGACGCCGAGCTCACCATCGCCGACGTCTTCGAGGCGCCCACGGTCGCCACGCTCGCCCCCAGGCTGGTGCGGGGCACCCGGCCGCGGGTCCGCGACGTGACCAGGCCCGAGATCGTCCCCGCCTCTCCCGCCCAGCGCGGCTTCTGGTTCGAGGAACGCCTGCGCGGCCCCTCGGCCGCCGACGCGCTGCCGCTGGGCCTGCGCCTGTACGGACCGGTCGACGTCGACGCGCTGCGCGCCGCGTTCGCCGACGTCGTCACCCGGCACGAGACGCTGCGCACCCTGCTGGAGGAGGGCCCCGACGGGCTGCCGGTCCAGCGCGTCCTCGACACCGCCGAGGTCGCCTTCGACGTGGTGGACGCGCGCGACCGGCCGAAGGAGTGGCTGCGCGAGGCCGAGTCCAGGGCCGCCTCGCACGTCTTCGACCTCGGGGCCGACCTGCCCATCCGGGCCACCCTGCTGCGGGTCCGTGCCGAGGAGTCCGTGCTGGTCGTACTCCAGCACCACGCCGCCGCCGACGAGTGGTCGTTCACGCCGCTGCTCGCCGACCTGTCGCGCGCCTACACCGCCCGCGAGGCGGGCACCGCGCCTGACTGGGCGCCGCTGCCCGTGCGGTACGCCGACTACGCCGTCTGGCGGAACGAGTCCCCGGCCCCCGCGGACCGGCTCGACTTCTGGGAGCGGACGCTGCGCGGGCTGCCCGAGGAGAGCGCGCCGCCCGCCGACCGGCCCCGCCCCGCCGAGGCGAGCCACCGGGGCGGGCTGGCACCGTTCCGGCTGCCGTCGGCCGAGGTGCGACGGCTCGCCCTGGAGACCGGCACCAGCGTCTTCATGGTCCTGCACGCCGCCGTGGCCGCGCTCCTGCACCGGGCCGGAGCGGGCGACGACGTGGCGCTCGGCTCGCCCGTCGCGGGCCGCGTCGACGCCGACCTCGCGGACCTGGTCGGCGTGTTCGTCAACCTCGTCGTGCTGCGCACCGACCTGACCGGCGACCCCACCTTCACCGAACTCCTGGAGCGGGTCCGCCGCACCGACCTGGCCGCGTTCTCCAACGCGGACGTGCCGTTCGAACAGGTCGTGGAGCGGCTCGCCCCCGAACGCTCGCTCGCCCGCAGCCCGCTGTTCCAGGTGATGATCGTCCATCAGCGGCTGGAGGACGTGCGGCTGCGGCTGCCCGGCGTGCGCGCGGAACCCTTCCTGCCCGAGACCGGCGGCGTCAAGTTCGACCTGGACGTCTACTTCGCCGAGGGGGAGGAACTGATCGAGGGGTTCGTCGCCTACGCCACGGACCTCTTCGACGCCGAGACCGTCACCGGCATGATGGCCGACCTCGGCGAGCTGATCGACCAGGTCACCGAGGACCCGGCCCGGCGCCTGTCGTCGCTCCGAGCCCCGGCCGGGCCGCTCGCGGGCCCTTGCCCCGCCGACGGGTTCGCCCCGCTCACCGTCGCCCAGCGGATCGAGGCGCAGGTGGCGCGCACCCCGCACGCCAGCGCCGTCGTCTCCGGCGACGGCGGGATCACGCTCAGCTACGCCGAGCTCGACGAGCGCGCCGAGGCCCTCGCCGACCGGCTCGCCGCGGCGGGGGCAGGCCCCGAGGAGATCGTCGCGATCGCGCTGCCCCGCTCGGCCGAGTTCGTCGTCGCCCTGCTCGCCGTGCTCAAGACCGGCGCGGCCTACCTGCCGATCGACACGACCTACCCGCGCTCCAGGATCGACCTGATGCTCGACACCGCCGGGCCCCTGCTCGTCCTCGGCGCCGACGAGCGGCTACCGGACGCCCCACCTCGCGCGAAGACCCCGATCCTCCCCGACCACCCCGCCTACGTGATCTTCACCTCGGGATCCACCGGGACCCCGAAGGCCGTCGTCGGCACCCAGCGGGCCCTGGCCAACCGGCTGGCCTGGGGCGCGCACCTCGCCGCCGTCGGCGTGCGGGTCGCCAAGAGCTCGCCGGCCTTCATCGACGGCAGCACCGAGCTGCTCGGCGGCCTCGTCGCCGGTGACACCGTCGTCGTCGCGGACGACGCCACCGCCACCGACGCGCTCGCCCTCGCCGAGCTGATCCACCGCCACGGTGTGAACCTGGTGACGGTCGTGCCGAGCCTGCTGGCCGCGCTCATGGAGAACGAGGAGGCGGAAAAGGCGGGAGAGGCCGCGCGAGGCGGGCAGGTCGGAGAAGCCAAGGGGCCGCAGGAGCATCGGGAACCCGGGAAGAACACGCGAACCGGGAGACTCGGCTCGGTGACCACGTGGGTGAGCAGCGGCGAGGCGCTGCCCGCCACCCTGGCCCGGCGGGTCCCCGCCCGGCTGGTCAACCTGTACGGCTGCTCGGAGGCGGCCGGGGACAGCCTGATCGCCGAGGGTGACGGCGGACTGTTCCCCATCGCCAACACCGTGACGTACGTCCTGGACGCCGGGCTCCGCGAGGCCGCGGCCGGTGAGCTCTACCTCGCCGGGGACGGCCTGGCGCGCGGATATCTCAAAGACCCGGCCCGCACCGCCGAGCGGTTCGTGGCCAGCCCTTTCGGCCCGCCGGGGTCGCGGCTCTACCGCACCGGCGACCGGGTGCGCCGCCGCCGCGACGGCGGCCTGGACTTCCTGGGCCGGGTCGACGACCAGGTCAAGATCCGAGGCTTCCGCGTCGAGCCGGGAGAGGTCGAGGCGGTGCTCGCCGCGCAGCCCGGTGTGCGGCAGGCGGCCGTGGCGGCCCGCTCGGGACCGCGCCTCGTCGGCTACGTCGTGGGCGACCCCGGCTCCGAACCCGACCTCGACGCGCTGCGGCTCCGGCTCGGCGAGATCCTGCCGGACCACCTCGTCCCCTCCGTGCTCGTCGGCCTCGACCGGCTGCCGCGCACTCCGAACGGCAAACTCGACCGCCGCGCGCTGCCCGAGCCCGCCGTCCGCGAGGGCAGGGCGCCGCGAACCGGCGCCGAGCGCGCCGTCGCCCGGCTCGTCGCCGAGACCCTCGGGCGGGACGGCGTCAACGCCGACGACGACTTCTTCCGCGCCGGCGGCGACAGCATCAGCGCGGCCCTGCTGGTGGGACGCGCCCGCCGGGCCGGTCTCCCCTTCGCCGTCCGCGACGTCTTCCGGCTGCGTACCGTCGAGGCCCTGGCCAGGGTCGCGGACCTTTCCCGCCCGCCCGCCGAGACTGCCGGGACGGCGGCGATCCTGTCCGGCGAGGTCGCATCGGACGGTCCGGTGCGGGCGCGTGCCGAGCTGCCGCTCTCGCCTTTGCAGGAAGGACTGCTCTTCCACCTGATGCTGGCCGGCGGGGACCGCGACATCTACGTCCAGCAGGCCGTGGTGACCCTGGCCGGGCCGGTCGACCCCGACCGGCTGGCCGGGGCCGCGCGCGAGGCGCTGCTGAAGTTCCCCAACCTGCGGGCCGGGTTCCGCACCGACGGCGGACGCAGCGTGCAGTTCGTCCCCGAACGCTTCGAGGTCGACTGGACCTACGCCGAGACCGGTGACCCGCAGGCGCTGGAGGAGTTCGTCGAGGCCCAGCGCGCCCGGCCGTTCGTCCCCGGCGAACCGCCGCTGATCCGCTTCGCGCTGGCCAGGGTGGGCGAGGACGACTTCCGGCTGGTGCTCACCTCCGAGCTGATCCTGCTGGACGGCTGGTCGGGCGGCCTGCTCGTCACCTCACTGCTGGAGTTCTACACCGACGCCGGCGCCGAGCGCGCCCGGCCCGCGGTCCCCTTCCACGCCTATCTCGACTGGGTGAACGGGCAGGACCGGCAGGCCACGATCAAGACGTGGGGCCGCGCCCTCGAAGGGCTCGACGAGCCGACCCTGCTGCGACCGGACCTGATCGACCGGCCCGCCGACCTCACCGCGGCGGGGGAGATCCACCGTGCGCTGCCCGAGGGCCTCGCCGCCCGGCTCGACGCCCTCGCCCGCGAGTCCGGCCTCACCCCGGGCACCCTGTACGAGAGTGCCTGGGGGCTGCTCCTGGCCGCTCTCACCGGCCGCGACGACGTGGTCTTCGGCGTCTCGGTGTCCGGCCGCCACCCCGACGTGGACGGTGTCGAGTCCGTCGTCGGCCTGCTGTTCAACACCGTCCCGGTCCGGATGCGCGCCTCGGCGGCCGATCCGCTGCGCGCCGTCCTGGAGCGGGTGCAGATGTTCACGTCGGAGCTGTTCGACCACTCCTACGTCGCGCTCGCCGACGTGCAGCGGGTGGCGGGCCTCGGGACCCTCTTCGACACCCTCTTCGTGTTCCAGAACTTCCCCGGCATGCCCACCGGGCGTGGTTTCGGCCCCGGCGGCGACGTGCGGGTGACCGGCCGCCAGGTGCGCGACGCGACCCACTACCCGGTCACCATGGTCGTCGAGCCCGGCGCGGGCCTGCGGGTGATGTATCGGGGCGACGCCTTCACCGAGGCCGAGGCGAGGCGGCTCACCGACCGGTACGTGCGCCTCCTGGAGAGGATCGCCGCCGAACCCGACACCCCCTGCCACCGGCTCGACCCGCTCCTGCCCGACGAGCACGACCGGATGCGCCGCGACTGGGCCGAGGCCGAACGGTTCGTCCCCGGCCTCACCATCGCCGAACTCCTCGCCGAGCAGGCCGCGCGCACCCCGGACGAGCTCGCCCTGGTCTCCCAGCCGGACACGCGGCTCACCTACGCCGAGCTCGACGCCGCCGCCAACCGCCTCGCCCGGCTGCTGAAGGCGCACGGCGCGGGCCCGGAACGGGTGGTCGCCCTCGCCCTGCCCCGCTCCGCCGAGATGGTCGTCGCGCTGTTCGCGGTGCTCAGGACGGGCGCCGCCTACCTCCCCCTGGAGCTGGACTACCCGGCAGAGCGGCTCGACTTCATGCTGGCCGACGCCGCCCCCGTCTGCCTGGTCTCGCACCGCGACATCGCCGCCGGGCTGGTGAACCCCGGCGCCTCGATCCCGCTCGACGACCCCGCCGTGCGGGAGACGCTGGCGGGCCTGCCCGGCACCGGGCTGACGGACGAGGAACTGCCCGGCTTCGGCAGGGACGTGCCGGGACGGCTGGAGCACCCGGCGTACGTGATCTACACCTCCGGGTCGACCGGGCGTCCCAAGGGGGTGGTCACCCCCTACCGGGGCCTGACCAACATGCAGTTCAACCACCGGGCCAACATCTTCGACCCGGTGGTGGCCTCGGCCGGGCGGCGGCTGCGGATCGCGCACACCGTGTCGTTCTCCTTCGACATGTCGTGGGAGGAACTCCTCTGGCTCATCGAGGGCCACGAGGTGCACGTCTGCGACGAGGGGTTGCGGCGTGACGCCGAGGCGCTCACCGAATACCTGCGGCGCCACCGCGTCGACGTCATCAACGTGACGCCGACCTACGCCCGGCAACTCCTGGAGGAGGGGCTGCTCGACGGCGAGCACCGCCCGCCGCTCGTGCTGCTGGGCGGCGAGGCCGTCCCGGCCGCCGTGTGGGACCGGCTCGCGCAGGCCGAGGGGGTGCTGGGCTACAACCTCTACGGCCCGACCGAGTACACCATCAACACGCTGGGCGGAGGCACCGAGGACAGCGCCACCCCCACGGTCGGCAGGCCGATCTGGAACACCCGGGGCTACGTGCTCGACGGCTGGCTGCGCCCGGTGCCGCCGGGCACGCCGGGAGAGCTCTACATCGCCGGGGCGGGTCTGGCCCGGGGCTACCTCGACCGGCCTGGCCTGACCGCCGAGCGGTTCGTCGCCGACCCGTTCGGCGGCGGCCGGATGTATCGCACGGGAGACCTCGTACGGGTGCGCCAGGACGGCAACATCGACTTCCTCGGCCGCACCGACGAGCAGGTGAAGATCCGCGGTTACCGGGTCGAACCGGAGGAGGTCGAGACCGCGCTCGCCGCCGAGCCCGGCGTGGGGCAGGCCGCCGTCGTCGCCGTCGGCACCGAGGTGCCCGGGGTGAAGCGCCTCATCGGCTACGTGGTGCCCGACGGAGCCGCGCGGCCCGACGCCGAGCGCGAGCACCTGGCGGAGTGGCGGCAGATCTACGACGCCGAGTACACCGAGATCGGCACGGCCGTCCACACCGAGGACTTCGCGGGCTGGGACAGCAGCTACGACGGGTCGCCGATCCCGCTGGAGCACATGCGCGAGTGGCGCGACACCACCGTGGCCCGTGTCGAGGCGCTCGGTCCTCGGCGGGTGCTGGAGATCGGCGTCGGCACCGGCCTGCTGCTGTCGCGGCTCGCCCCCGGTCGCGAGGAGTACTGGGGGACCGACTTCGCGGCGCCCGTCATCGCCAAGCTCCGGGCCGACCTCGGCCCCGGCTCGCCGGTACGCCTGAGCTGCCAGGCCGCGCACGACACCACCGGCCTGCCCGCGGGCCACTTCGACACGATCGTCGTCAACTCCGTGGTCCAGTACTTCCCGAGCGCCGGATACCTCGCCGACGTGATCGCCGCCGCGATGGACCTGCTCGTTCCCGGCGGCGCGCTGTTCGTCGGCGACGTGCGCGACCTGCGGTCGGTGCGCTGCCTGCACGCGGCGATCCGGCTCGGCCGGGGCGGCGACGACGACGGTACGGCGGCGATCGACCGGGCCGTGCGGATGGAGAAGGAACTCCTGCTCGACCCCGCGTTCTTCACCGCCCTCGGCCTGGCCGCGCGGGTGGAGATCCGCACCAAGCGGGGCGTCCACCACAACGAGCTCAGCAGGCACCGCTACGACGCGACCCTCTGGAAGTCACCCACCGCGAACCCCGCCGCGAACCCCGCCGCGAACCCCGCCGCGAACCCCGCCGCGAACCCCGCCGCGAACCCCGCCGCGCAGCCCGGAGCGCCGCTCGGCCCGCGGGCCGGTGCGCGGCGGGTCGCGTCGCCCGAGGGGACCCCGGTCGTGGACTGGGCGGGAGTGGGGGACCTGACGGCCCGGCTCGCTGCTCGCTCCGGGCCGCTGCGGGTGCGTGCCGTCCCCGACCCCAGGCTCTCGGCCGAACTCGCCGCGCTGCGCGCGCTGGAGGGCGGCGCCTCGCACCGGGAGGCGCGCGCGCTACTCGGGGAACCCCCGAGAGGGGTCGAGCCCGAACTGCTGTACGCGCTCGATCCCGGCGTGGTGACCACCCCGTCGGACGAGATCGGCCACTACGACGCCGTCTTCGGTGGAGGGGCCGCCTTCCTCCCCGCGGACCCGGACCTCGGCCCCGCGTCGTACGCGAACAACCCGGCGGCGGCCCGCGACCACGGGGCACTCGCCGCGCGGGTGCGCGAAGGGCTCAAGAGGCGGCTGCCCGGCTACATGGTGCCGAGCGCGATCGTCACGCTGGACGCGCTGCCGCTCACCGTCAACGGCAAGCTGGACCGGCGGGCGCTGCCCGCCCCCGACCGGCAAGGGCCGCGCGGGCCGGGCCGCGAGGCCAGGACCGCCGTGGAACACCTGCTGTGCACCCTGTTCGGCGAGGTGCTCGACGTCCCCGGCGTCGGCGTGGACGACGACTTCTTCGACCTGGGCGGGCACTCGCTGCTGGCGACCCGGCTCGTCGGCAGGGTCCGCGCGGTGCTGCGCGCCGAGCTCGCGATCCGTGACCTGTTCGAGGCGCGGAACGTCGCCGAGCTGGCCACCCGGCTGCACGACAGGGCCGGTGTCACGCCCAGGCCCCCGCTGGTGCCGGCGAGACGGCCGGAGCGCGTCCCGCTGTCGTACGCGCAGCGCAGGCTCTGGCTGCTCGACCAGATCCTGCGTGAGGACGACGGGCCGCGCGAGGCGTACCACCTGCCGCTGGCCGTGCACCTGAGCGGCGAGCTGGACGTGGACGCGCTGCGGGCCGCGATCGGCGACGTGACGGCGAGGCACGAGAGCCTGCGTACCGTCTTCGCCGAGCACGAGGGCGTGCCCTACCAGCGGATCCTGCCGCCGGAGGCCGCGCGTCCCGTCCTGGAGATCACCACCTGCTCACCCGAGGAGGTGATCGCGCGGCCGTTCGACCTCGCCACCGAGATCCCGCTGCGGGTCGCGCTCATCCCCGCGAGGTCCGCCGAGGTCACGGGGACCGCGGAATCGGGTGGGGAGGGCGAGTACCTCCTGCTCGCCGTCTTCCATCACATCGCGTTCGACGAGTGGTCCTTCGGGCCGTTCGCCGGAGACGTGGCGCGCGCCTACGCCGCGAGGCTGGAGGGAAGGGCACCGGACGAGGGGCCGGACGGCGCGCCGGGGTGGAAGCCGCTCGCCGTGCAGTACGCCGACTACACGCTCTGGCAGCGCGAGCTGCTCGGTGACCCCGCCGACCCGGGCAGCCCGCACGCCCGCCAGCTCGCCTACTGGACCAGGGCACTGTCGGGCATGCCGCAGGAGATCCCGCTGCCGGTGGACCGGCCCAGGCCCGCCACCATCGGCCAGCGCGGCGGGTCCACGACCAGGAGGCTGCCGTCTCCGCTGGTCGGGCGGCTCCGCGAGGTGGCGCGCGGTGCCCAGGTGAGCATGTTCATGGTCTGCCAGAGCGCGGTCGCCGCGCTGCTGCACCGCACGGGCGCGGGGGAGGACATCCCGCTGGGCAGCCCCGTCGCGGGCCGCACCGACGAGGCGGCCGGTGCCCTGGTCGGCTTCTTCGTCAACACGCTCGTGCTGCGCGCCGACACCTCGGGGGACCCCTCCTTCGCCGAGCTGCTCTCCCGTGTCCGCGACACCGACCTGGCCGGGCTCGCCAACCAGGACCTGCCGTTCGAGGTGCTCGTCGAGGCCCTGCGGCCACCCCGGGTTCCCGGCCGCAACCCGCTGTTCCAGGTGATGGTCGGCTATGAGAACCAGGCCGTGGGCGAGGTGCGCTTTCCCGGGCTGCGGCAGCGGGAGGTGCTCTTCGGCCCGCCCGCGGCGAAGTTCGACCTCGACTTCATCTTCCGTGAGAGCGGGGAAGGGCTCCAGCTGGTCGTCGACTACTCGGCCGACCTGTTCGACCGGGCCACGATCGACACGATGATCGAGGCACTCACCGGCGTGCTGGAGGCCGTCGCGGCCGACCCCGGGACGCGCCTGAGCGACCTGCCCGTGACACTCACGGCCCGTACGCTCCCCGGCCCCGGACACGGCGGCAGCGGTGGCGGCGGTGGCGCGACCCGGCGCGACGACGACCGCGAGGCGATGCTGTGCGGGGCGTTCGCCGAGGTCCTGGAGGTGGACGCGGTCGGCCCGCACGACAACTTCTTCGACCTGGGCGGGCACTCGCTGCTCGTCATGGGGTTGGTGCGCCGCCTCCGGCGGGAGCCGGGGTGCGCCGGAGTGAAGGTCGCGACGCTCATGGCAGCCCAGACCGTCGCGGAACTTATGAAGCACCTGGAATGAGGCGCTTCACACCACCGCCAAAGATTGTTAATTTAGGCGAGGCTAACCTAACTCTTAGAGCCCTCCCGGGCCTCGGAAGGACACCCATACCCATGCGCGACACGATGCGCCGCCTGGCCGTGACCGGAACGCTGCTGCTCGGCCTCGGCCTGGTGGGCGCGTGCGCCGCTGAGGGCGGCGGAGCCGGACAGCCCGCCGCGAACGCCCCCGCGGCCCAGGCCGGTCCCGGATTCCCGGTCACCATCACGCACAGGCTCGGCACCACCACGATCGAATCGGCTCCCCAGCGCATCGTCGCCCTCGGCGAGGTCGACCAGGACACCCTGCTCGCCCTGGGCGTGCAGCCCGTCGCCATGGCGGAGCTCACCGGCATCCAGGACGACGGACTCACCCCCTGGAGCGCCCCGAAGATCTCCGGAACCGCGCCGACCCTGCTGAAGGCCGGGGAGGCGGGCTTCCCGCTGGAGCAGATCGCCGCGCTCAAACCCGACCTGATCCTCGCGGGCGGCGACTACTACATCGACAAGGAGTACGCCAACCTCTCCCAGCTCGCGCCGACCACCGCCTACGAGACCGGCCCCGCGGAGGACTCCTGGCAGGTGGTGGCCCGCCAGGTCGCCAAGGCGGTCGGCAAAACGGACGAGGGGGAGAGGCTCGTCGCCGACGTCGAGGCGAAGATCGCCTCGGTGAAGACCACCCACCCCGAGCTGGACGGTAAGAAGTTCGCGCTGACCAGCGTCTTCCCCTCGGGGAACATCGGCGTGATGAAGTCCGACACCGACATCAGCGTCAAACTCCTCGGACAGTTCGGGCTCGCGCTGCCCGAAGAGATCAAGGCGCTTCCCGGAGAGGGCTTCGCGGCCGAGCTGAGCATGGAGAAGGTGAAGGTCCTCGACGTCGACCTGCTGCTCAGCCACTACAACGACGACGACGCCACACAGAGGAGGATCGAGGCCGGCAAGCTGTTCGCCGGCCTCGACGTGGTCAGGCGCGGCTCGTACGTGCCGCTGGACCTCAAGGCGTTCTGGCCGCTGCGCACACCGACGCCGCTCGCGGTCCCCTACGTGATCGACCAGGTCGTTCCCCAGCTCGCCAAGGCGGCCAAGGCCGCGGACGCGTCCTGAAGCACCCCCGTTCCGCATCGCCCCCCGCCGCCGTCCCGGCCGCGGGGGACCACCCCTTCGGCACGTGAGAGGCGAACATGTCGATCCCGGTCTATGACGTCGTGGGCATCGGTTTCGGCCCTTCCAACCTCGCGCTCGCGGTGGCCCTGGAGGAGGAGTACGGCTCCGGTGTGAACGCGGTCTTCTTCGAGAGGCAGGCGAGGTTCGGCTGGCACCGCGACATGCTCATCGAGGGCGCCACGATGCAGGTCCACTTCCTCAAGGACCTGGTCACCCTGCGCAACCCCGCCAGCCCCTACTCCTTCCTGTCCTATCTCCAGGAGAAGGGGAGACTGGTCGACTTCATCAACCACAAGACCGTGTTCCCCACCCGGCTGGAGTTCCACGACTACCTGGAGTGGGCCGCGTCCTCCTTCGCCGGCCTGGTGCGCTACGACTCCGAGGTCGTCGCGGTGCGCCCGCACGACGACGACACCCTTGAGGTCGTCGTGCAGCACGGCGACGAGCTGCACACCTGCCTGGCCCGCAACCTCGTGATCGCGGTCGGGCTCGACCCCGTACTCCCCGAGGGGGTACGGCAGGGCGAGCGGATCTGGCACACCGAGGAACTGCTGACCCGGCTCGAAACCCTCGGCGGGCGCGAGCCCGCACGGTTCGTCGTGGTCGGTGCCGGGCAGAGCGCGGCCGAGGCCGTCGAGCACCTGCACCGCGCCTACCCGTCCGCGGAGGTCTGCGCGGTCTTCACCCGGTACGGCTACTCGCCGGCCGACGACAGCCCTTTCGCCAACCGCATCTTCGACCCGCAGGCCGTCGACCACTTCTTCACCGCCCCCGAGGAGGTGAAGCACATGCTGCTCGCCTACTCCCGCAACACCAACTACTCGGTGGTGGACCTCGGCCTCATCGACGAGCTCTACCGGCGCTCCTACGCGGAGAAGGTCGCCGGTGTCCAGCGGCTGCGCATGCTGAACGCCTCCCGCCTGCTCGGCGTGCACGACGACGGTGACACCGCCCGCGTCCAGGTGTGCTTCCTGCCCACGGGCGAGGTGAGCACGATCGAGGCCGACGCGGTCGTCTGCGCGACCGGCTACCGCGAGCGCGACCCGCGAGACCTGCTCGGCGAGGCGGGCGAGCACTGCCTCGCGGGAGAGAAGGGCGGACCGCTGGTGGAGCGCGACTATCGGATCGCCACCGCTCCCGGGCGGTCCTGGGGCGTCTACCTCCAGGGGGCCACCGAGGGCACCCACGGGATCGCCTCCTCGCTGCTGTCCATGACCGCCGTCCGCACCGGGGAGATCGTGCGCTCCATCGCCCGGCGCTCGGCGGAGGTCCCCCAGACAGCCGGGCCGTAACCGTTCAGGGGTGGACGGGGGCTCCGTCCCGGTTCGGGTCCGGATCAAGGGTGCAGGGCGAGTCCCTTGAGCACCTTGTCGACCCCGTTGCGCGGCCCGTGCACCGCGAGCCCGACCAGGCGAAGCCTGTCGGAGGGCACGGCGCGCACCGCGGCCCGGTTGTCCTCGTCGTTGTCGGTCTTGAACAGCTCCTCCGTGTACAGGGCCACCTCCAGCCCGCGTGCCAGCGCGCGGGCGTGCGCCGCGGCGAGGCCGGGGTCGTCCGCGGAGTAGACCAGGACGGGCTGACGGAACATCGCCAGATAACGGTTGCCTGACCCGTCGGCGTACGGCTCGCCCATCACCTCGGGCCCGCCGCCCGCCACGCCGCTCGCCAGGAACGCGGTGACGTTGAGCTTCTGCCAGACGGCGAGGTCCGCGCGCACCACAATGCCGATCTTCGTGTCGAAACGCATGCCAGGCAGCATCGCCGGAACGCCTCGCCGGGGCTTGAACGCTCGTGCGGCGCGAGAATGGATCCATGTCCGGTGACTGGTCGCGCTACTGGCGCTCGCCCCTGCCGGGGCTGGAGGCGATGCACGCCCACTTCGAGCGGCACACCTACCACCGGCACAGCCACGAGACCTACTCCTTCGGGATCACCGACGACGGCCGGCAGGCGTTCACCTGCCGGGGGGCGGGCCACACGAGCACGGCGGGGATGGTGCTCGCGTTCAACCCTGACGATCCGCACGACGGCCGGGCGGCCGACGAACTGGGGTTCACCTACCGGATCGTGCACATCGGCCCCGAACTCGTCTCCGCCACGCTGGCCGAGGTCGCGGGCCGAGCGGTCGGGCTGCCGCTGTTCGCCGAACCGGTCGTCCACGACCCGGCGCTCGCAGGAGGGCTGGGCCGCCTGCACTCCGCGCTCCTCGGGGGAGCCCCGGCCCTGGTCGCGGACGAACTGCTGGACGCGGTCATCCCCGCCCTGGTCCGCCGCGCGGCCCTTGGCGGTCCCGTCGAGAGGGGCCCGAGGTTCCGGGCGGGCAGCCGAGGGGCGGCGGGTCTCGCGGGACGCGTGGCGGAACTGCTGGAGGACGACTACCGGACCGACCACACCGCCGATTCCCTCGCGGCCCTGTCAGGATCCAGCAGGTTCACCCTCTATCGGGCCTTTCAGGCGGCGTACGGGATGGCGCCGAGCGAGTATCAGCGGCAGGTCCGCCTGCGCGCGGCTCGCGGGCTGCTGTCTCGGGGCCTGCCGATCGCGGACGTCGCCGCGGAGACCGGCTTCGCCGACCAGAGCCATCTGACCCGCTGGTTCGCCCGTTGTTACGGCATCACCCCGGGCGTCTATCGACGCGCCGCCCGCCGGGGGTGAGCCGCACCCTTACACCGGCGGGTCTGGCCGCCGGACCGGCGCGCCCTGGCCGCGCTCACGTCGGCTTCCCCGGCCACGCACGGGTGCGATGACTCCTGAAACAGAGTGAATTACTTGACCGCATGCATACGGCAATATCGCCGTCTTATTTAACTCTTGCGGATTCTGGGGGGAATTACCTTCTTGTTAGAAATGAGTTTTCTCTAACCTAATTCAGGTAAGACTTACCACCTATGGAGTGACGGTGTTCGCCGGTTATCTCATCGGACTGCGCGAGGGCCTGGAGGCCACGCTCGTCGTCTCCGTGCTCGTCGCGCTCCTCGTCAGGAGCGACCGGCGCGACCGGCTGCCCCTCGTATGGGCCGGGGCCGGCGCCGCCCTCGTCCTGTCGGTCGCGTTCGGCGCGCTGCTCACCTTCACCGCCGCCCATCTGGAATACCGGCAGCAGGAACTGTTCGAGGCGGTCACCTCGCTGCTCGCCACCGTGTTCGTCACCTGGATGATCTTCTGGATGCGGGGTGCCGCCCGTACGATCTCCGGCGACCTGCGCGCCAGGCTGGGCGAGGCCCTGGAAATCGGGGCGGTCGCGGTGGTCGTGATGGCCTTCCTCGCCGTGGCGCGAGAGGGCCTGGAGACCGCGCTGCTGTTCTTCGCCTCCGTGCGGGGGGCGACCACCACCGCCGTTCCGCTGATCGGGATCAGCCTGGGGCTGCTCACCGCGGTCGCGCTGGGCTGGGCCGTCTACCGAAGCGCGATGCGGATCAATCTGTCCAGGTTCTTCACCTGGACGGGCCTGCTGCTGATCCTGGTCGCCGCCGGCATTCTCAAGTACGGCGTGCACGACCTGCAGGAGGCCGGCGTCCTGCCGGGCCTGTCCACCCACGCCTTCGACATCGGCGGCGCGCTGCCCGCCGACTCCTGGTACGGCGCCCTGCTGTCCGGGATGTTCAACATCACCCCGCGGCCGAGCGTGCTGGAGACGGTGGTCTGGGCCGCCTACGCGGTGCCGGCCCTCGTTCTCTTCCTGAGGCCGCGACGCGGCCGACCGGCCCTGGCGTCCCGGACCTCCTCCTCGGCGTCCCCCGGTTCCCCGCCCTCCTCGGCCGACCCGCAGCCCGCGGGCTGAAATCGCCTGAACAGGATGACCATGCGTACCTCCCTCGTCATCGCCGCGAGTGCTCTCGCGCTCGCCGGCCTCACCGCCTGCTCCTCCGCGCCCACCGCGGGAACGGGCGCCGGATCCTCCGCCGCCCCTGCCAAGGGCGGCCCCGTCGCGGTGGCCGCCACCGACACCGAGTGCGAGGTCGCCGTCACCGAGGTGCCCGCCGGTACCTCGACGTTCTCGATCACCAACGGCGGCACCAAGGTGACCGAGTTCTACGTCTACGCCGCCGGAGACCGGGTCATGGGAGAGGTGGAGAACATCGTGCCGGGCCTGACCCGCGAGATGATCGTGGAGCTGCCCGCGGGCAGCTACGAGACCGCGTGCAAGCCCGGCATGACCGGCAAGGGCGTCCGCGGCCCGCTCACGGTCACCGGAGAGCACAAGCCGCTCAGCGACGACGCCCGGCTCGCCGCGGCGACCGCGAGCTACAAGCGCTACATCACGTCGCAGAGCGACACACTGCTGGTCAAGACGCGGGAGTTCGTCGACGCGGTCAAGGCCGAGGACATCGACGGGGCCAAGAGGCTCTTCCCCGTCGCCCGCACCTACTGGGAGCGGATCGAACCGGTCGCGGAGATCTTCGGCGACCTCGACCCGGCGATCGACGCCCGGGAGAACGACGTGGCCGAGGGTGAGGAGTGGACCGGCTTCCACAAGATCGAGAAGGATCTCTGGGTCACCGGGGACGTGAGCGGGGACGGGCCGATCGCCGATCGGCTGATGGCCGACATCAAGACCATCGTGAAGAAGTCCACCGCGGCCGAGTTGTCGCCCGTGCTGCTCGCCAACGGGGCCAAGGGCCTGCTCGACGAGGTCGCCTCCGGAAAGATCACCGGCGAGGAGGACCGCTACTCGCACACCGACCTGTGGGACTTCGACGCCAACCTGCAGGGTTCCAAGGCCGCGGTCCAGTCGCTGCGTCCCGTCCTGGAGGAGCGTGCCCCCGAACTGGTGAGGACGCTGGACGACAGGTTCGCCGGGGCCGAGGCCGCGCTCGGCGCGCACCGGAAGGGCGACGGCTGGAAGCTGCACACCGAGCTGTCCAAGGACGACCTCAAGAAGCTGTCAGACGCGATCAACGCGCTCGCCGAGCCGATCAGCAAGGTCGCCGCGGTGGTGGCAGGGTGACGGTCGTCCCGGGGGGAGGAGGGGTTCGGTGAGCGAGCGGATAAGCCGCAGGAAACTGTTCGGCATGGGCGCGGCCGGTGTGGCGGCCGCCGGCGCGGGTGTGATCGCGGTGCGCGGGATCGACGCCGCGCCGGCGCCCACCCCGGTCGCCTCCGTCTCCGACGCGGTCCCCTTCTACGGCGAGCACCAGGCGGGCATCGTCACCCCGGCACAGGACCGGCTGCACTTCGTCTCCTTTGACGTCATCACCGAGAAGAGGGCGGAGCTGGCCGAGCTGCTGCAGGAGTGGACCGCCGCCGCGGCGCGGATGACGCGGGGCCAGGAGGCGGGCGCGTTCGGCGCGATCGGCGGCCGGCCCGAGGCGCCGCCCGACGACACCGGCGAGGCGCTCGGCCTGCCCGCCTCCGGGCTGACGCTCACCGCCGGCTTCGGCGGATCGCTCTTCGACGACAGGTTCGGGCTGGCCTCTCGCAGGCCGGCCGCGCTCGCCGACCTGCCGCACCTGCCCGGCGACGCGCTGCTGCCGGAGATCTCGGGCGGAGACCTGTGCGTGCAGGCGTGCGCGCACGACCCGCAGGTGGCGGTGCACGCGATCCGCAACCTGGCGCGGATCGGCTTCGGCAGGGTCTCGGTGCGCTGGTCCCAGCTCGGCTTCGGCCGTACCTCGTCGACTTCGCGCACGCAGGCGACGCCGCGCAACCTGATGGGCTTCAAGGACGGCACGGCCAACCTCAAGCTGGAGGATGTGGAGCTGCTGGGGGAGCAGCTGTGGGTGGGACCCGGCGACGGCGCCGGCTGGATGACCGGGGGCAGCTACCTGGTGACCCGCAAGATCCGGATGACGGTCGAGACCTGGGACCGGGCGCCGCTGGCCGAGCAGGAGCAGATCTTCGGTAGGGACAAGGGGGAGGGGGCCCCGCTGGGCGGGAAGAACGAGTTCGACGTGATCGACTTCGAGGCCAGGGGCCCCGACGGCGAGCCCCTGATCCTCGACGACGCGCACGTGCGGCTCGCGCACCCGTCCCGCAACGGCGGCGCGCGCCTGCTGCGCCGTGGCTACAACTACGTGGACGGCTCCGACGGCCTGGGCAGGCTGGACGCCGGCCTGTTCTTCATCGCCTACCAGCGCGACCCCCACCGGCAGTTCGTCACGGTGCAGCGCTCCCTGGCGGGCAAGGACTCCCTCAACGAGTACATCAAGCACGTCTCCAGCGCCCTGTTCGCCTGCCCGCCAGGCGTGCGCGACGCGGGCGACCACTGGGGACGCGCCCTGTTCTCCTGACCACCCAGGCCAGGGCCGGGGGGCGGGTCAGCGCAGGGTCCGGCGGAACATGTCGAGGGTGATCTCGATGATCTCGGTCGTGTCCTCCGCGCCTGCCTCGCCCGAGGGCTCCGAGGCGAGACGCCGGGTGCCCGCGCGCAGGACGCCCCAGGCGAGTTCGGCCCGCAGGGCGGGGTGGTCGTATCCCGCCTCGCGGAGCACCTCGCCGAGCGGTTCGACGAGCGAGGCGTGCAACTCCTCCAGCCGAGCCAGGCACTCGGCCGGCAGTCCGAGCGTCTGCGTCGCCGGGACCAGCGCGTAGTCGGTGCTGCCGACGAACTCGAGCGCGACCCTGCCGTACGCCAGAAGCCGCTCGTCGAGCGAGGTGGCCGGCCCGCCGGGCGAGGGCTCCGCCACGGCGGCGCGCAGACGCTCGGCCCAGCGAGGGAAGCCCTCCTCGGTGAGCTGGGCGAGGATGTCGGCGGTGGAGGAGAAGTAGCGGTAGACGCTCGATCGGGCCAGGCCGATCCGGGCGCCCACCGCCGCCGGGGTGAGCGCGTGCACACCTTTCGCGGCGAGGATCTCGCGCGCCGCATCCAGGAGGGCGGCGTGCTGGTTGGCCCGGTGGTCGGCGACGGTCGCCGCGCTGATCCTTGGCATCTACACCTCCTGCCGGCGTCCCCCGCCGTCCGGCTCGGACGTCCCCGCTCCGTCAGGGTCATTCTCCCCGTTCTCGTCCTCACGGTTTCGGGTGGGGGCGGCGGTACGCGGGAGCAGGAACGTGAAGCCGAGCCCGGCCAGCAGGATCAGCCCGGTGATGACCGGCACCCTGCGGGTCGCCTCGGTGGCACCGGCGACCGCCGCCGCGTGGACGGCCGGGTCGTTCAGTCCCGGGATGGCCGCACCGCCGCTGTCCCGCACGGCGTTCGCCACGCTCGTGCGGACCTGCTCCGGGTAGGAGGCCATGGTCTTCTCGACCGACGAGCCGAGTCCGGTGACGAGCACGCCGCCCAGGATGGCGACCCCCAGCCCCGCACCGACCTGGCGGATCGCGCTCTGCAACCCGGAGGCCTGCCCCGACTGCCGGGCGGGCACGTCGGCCATCAGCACGCTGGTGAGCTGGGCCGTGGCGAAGCCGATGCCGAAGCCGTAGACGACCATCCAGGGCACGATCCGCCACACGCTCATGTCGGCCCCCAGGGAGAGACCGAGGCCGACGGCGCCCACGACCTCCAGCGCGAGGCCGATCTGCACGACCGTCCGTGAACTCACCTTCCTGGTGAGGGCGGGGACCGCACCACCGGCGAGGAAGGTGCCCACGGCGAGGGTGGCGATGACGAGACCGGTGGTGAACGCGCTGTACCCGAGCGCCCCCTGCAGGAACAGCGGCAGCACCAGGATCACGCCGAACTCGCCCAGTGCCACGATCATCGCGGTCATCGCGCCGTAGCGGAAGCCGGGCAGGGCGAACAGCGTCAGGTCGATCAGCACGGGACGCCCGGCCCGCCTGCGGCGCCGCTCCAGCAGGACGAAGGCGGCTGTGGCCAGGAGGCCGACGCCGAACGCGAAGGGCACGGGGGAGACCTCCTCGAAGCGCAGCCCGAAGAGTTCGGCGGTCCGCAGGGGAGTGAGCCAGCCGTACTTCTGCCCCTCGATGAGGCCGAAGACGACGGAGAACATGCCCAGCACGATCAGCACGATGCCCAGTGGGTCGTGGCCGGTGGTCCGATCCTCACGGGAGGCGGGGATGCGCAGCGCGCCGAGCAGGACCAGCGCGCCGATGGGCAGGTTGATCCAGAACGCCGCGCGCCAGCCGTAGTCGGTGACCAGCCAGCCGCCGACCAGCGGTCCGATGGCGGCCATACCGCCGATGATCGAGCCCCAGATCGCGAATCCGATCACCCGCTGCCTGCCGAAGTAGGTGGAGTTGATGATCGCGAGCGTCATGGGCGTGGCCATCGCGGCGCCCACTCCCTGGAGTCCCCTGGCCGCGATCAGCATCGCGCCGCTTCCTGCGAGCGCCGCCAGCACGCTCGCCACCAGGAAGACCACGATGCCGGCGGCGAACAGCTGCGGCCTGCCGCGCTGGTCACCGATGCGGCCCAGCGGGATGAGCAGGGACGCGAACACCAGCAGGTAGAGGGAGTTGACCCACTCCACATCGGTGACCGTGAGCCCCAGATCGTCGATGATCGCCGGGACGGCGACGTTCACGATCGTCGCGTCAATGACGATCATCGACACACCGACCGCGAGCACGAAGAGAGGCAGCCAGCCTTGACGAGAATTTGGCGACGACATGTCGCGAACTATAGCAACACGGTGTGGCTATCTACCCGGACGGCAAGACCGAGGTGATGGAGCAGGTCGTCGAGCGGGTCTACCACGAGATCGCCGATTTCGTCCTGCCGCGGACGAGGAAGGAGGCCACGGCGGCCGGTGAGCTGCGGACGGGCATCCGCGCCGTCGCCGAATACATGCGGGGCCACCACGCCCAGCTGCTCGCCCTCGGAGAGATCCGCAACAATTCCCGCACTCCCGACGGCAGGCCGCGCTACGGCGTCGCCTTCAACGAACCCATCTACGAAGCGCGGGAGGCGCTGTTTCGCCGCGGCCAGGAGAGCGGCGAGTTCCGCTCCTTCGACGCCCGCGTGATGTCCGTCACCGTGCAGGCCGCGATCGACGGCATGTTCGCCTACTGGGTGACCAATCCCGGCCACGACCTGGAAGCGCACGCGGAAGAACTGGCGGACCTGTTCGAGCACGCCGCTCGGGCCGACCCTTCTGGAGAAACGGCGAATCGATGACACAGTCCGTCAACCGGCCGACCGCGCCGCCCCCCACCTACCCGCGGCTCCTCCACGTCGACAACCTGCGCACCGCCCTGATGGCGCTCGTGGTGGTCCACCACTCCGTGATCGCCTACAGCAACGTCTCGCGCTGGTACTACCTGGAACCCCCGGCCGACTCCTCGGGAACGCTGCTGGACATCCTGCTCGTACTCAACCAGACGTTCTTCATGGCACGCCTGCTCGACGTGCAGAACATCCGCCAGGTCACGCTGTTCCCCCGGGACCTGCACCGGCTCGCTCCGTAAACGACCCGCTCCTTGTCGTGGCAGAGGTGCGGGGGCCGGTCGGCCCCCCCACCTCGGAGGAGGGCTGACCGACGGGGTGGGATTTTCGTCAAAGATGCTGGTGAACGGCAATATCAGGATGGAACCGTCCAAATTTTCAAAAAGGGATAGACCTTGATTTTCGCTGTTATCTTCATCTCGTTCGCATGATCATGGACCGCTTGCAGCGGCGGTCCGATGACATCCATGGGGGAAGAAGATGACCGATTCACGGTCGGGAAATTCGTGGCCGAGAGGCTCGCGATTTCCGAGAAGGCGCGCCGTCGCGGCGTTCGCAGCGGCCTGCGCCTTCGTCACGATCTGGGGAGGTGGTGTGGCCTCGGCGGCGGCGCCGAGCGTCACGATCAAGCCGTCGGCCGACACCTCCTACTCGCAGGTGCCCCAGGACGGCGACGGCAGCGCCAAGACGACGCTCGCGACCTGCCCGCAGTCCTGTGAGGGGAACTCGGCGGGAGAGCGGCAGGCGGTCGTCGCCTTCACGGTCGCCGGCCTGCCCACGGGAGCCACCAATGTGAAGGCACGCCTGGAGTTGTACTCCTGGAACGCCTTCGCCGCGACCACGACCACCGCCCACAAGGCGAGCGGCGGCGCCTCGGCCGCCGGAACCTGGGCGAACAGGCCGACACTGGGCGCCGCGCTGGACTCCTCAAGCGCGGTCACCAAGGGCTACAACGCCTGGGACGTCTCCCCGGCCGTCACGGGCAACGGCGCGGTGACCTTCGCCGTTCGCCAGTCGACCAGGAACACCCGCACCTACTGGGCCTCCGCCGACAACTCCAACGCGGCGATCCGGCCACGCCTGATCGTCACCTACACCGCGGGCGGCACGGCCACTCCCACGCCGACGGTGAAGCCGACCGCCACGCCCACGGCGACACCGACCGTGAAGCCGACCGCCACGCCGACTCCCACGAACCCGTCCGGGTGGAAACTCGTGTGGTCCGACGAGTTCAACGGCACCGCGATCGACACCAAGAAGTGGAACACCAGGGACAGTTCCGTGGACTACGACCTCGCCTGCATCACCAGCCGGCCGGCGAACCAGTTCGTACGCGACGGTCTGCTGATCATGCGGGTGATCAAGGAGGACCGCACCTGCGCCGGTACGACCCGCCACTACTCGACCGGCTACCTCGACACCATGAGGGGCAAGGGGGCCTTCACCTACGGCCGGTTCGAGATCCGCGCGAAGTCGCCGAACGGGCCGACCAACTCCAAGGGCCTGTGGCCGGCCTTCTGGTTGAGGCCGGACGACGGGGGCAACGGCGAGATCGACGTCACCGAGCTCCCCGGCGGCTCGCAGTACTACCGGGGCTCGACCGCGGCGATCTTCCGCGACTACACGCCCACCAAGAGTGACTTCCGCTACACCTTCCCGAGCGGCTACCCGGGCGACGGCTTCCACACCTACACCACCGAGTGGGAGCCCGGGGTGATCCGCTGGTACGTCGACGGCCGGGAGATCTGGCGTCGAGAGGGCAACACGCCCGCGTGGCTGAAGGACACCCTCGGCGGCGACCTGAACTACAAGCGCACGTTCAACCTGCGGCTCAACTTCCAGGTCGGCGGCTGGCTGGGCAACCCGGACGCCTCGACCACCTTCCCGGCCGACTTCCAGGTCGACCACGTACGCGTCTGGCAGCGCTAGACCTCCCCATCCCCGCACCGGCCAGGTGCGGGGCTCAGCGCGTCTCCCCGCCGACCTGTGAATCCTGGCGGGTCGTGCGCAGGGCCGACCGGACGATCTCCTCCAGATGCTCGCTGTGCGCGCCACGCCAGTAGATCTGCCCGCACTCCGAGCATCGGCCGTAGACGTCGTAGGAGCGCCTCGTCCCGGTCTCCAGCAGGCGGTCGATCTCGCTCTTGTCGACGGGGGCCAACTCCCCGTTGCAGGCCGTGCAGCGGGTCCACGGCCGCAGCGGCGGCGCGAACCGCTCCAGCAGGTCGCGAAGCTGGTCGTTCGCCTTGGTGCCCCGTACGTAGGCGCCGAGCCAGAGCGCCCGGCGGCACAGCAGGCCGTGATCCTGGGTGAGCAGCACGCGGCGTTCCCTGTTCGCCTCGGCGACGAGGGAGGGATCGTCCATGTCGTTGTGATAGGTCGCGTCCACGCCCAGCAGCCGGAGCCGTCGCGCGAGAGTGCCCAGGTGGACGTCGAGCAGGAACCGGGGCGCGTGCCTGCCGGGTTCGAGCGGCACTCGCTGAGGGCGGGGCATGGCGTGAACGTGGACCACGTCACCGGCGACGGGCTGGTAGGACGTGCCGACCTCCGCGCCCTCGACGATCAGCGGCCCCACCTCGGGCAGCGGAACGCCGATCGATTCCACGACATGGCCCAGCGTCGATGTCCCGTCGGGCGTCACCCGCTGCCACTCGCGCCGCCGGCGCGCGGGCAGGAACAGCAACAACTCGGGGGCGATACGCAGGTGGACGTCGGTTTCGCTCACCCCCTCAGCATGCCATCCGCCCCAGGACCCCCGACACGCATTAAACAACGGCTCGCGGGTGACACGGGTGTGTTCAGGGTCCGCGTCAGGATGGGGCGAGGACGCAGAATTCGTGGCCCTCCGGGTCGGCCAGGCAAGTCCACGGGACGTCGCCCTGACCGAGGTCGAGATCGGTGGCGCCCAGAGCCCGCAGCCGGGCCACCTCTGCTGCTTTGTCGTCACCGGGGTACGGCAGCAGATCGAGATGGACGCGGTCCGGCACGGTCTTCACGCCGGGTGTCCGGAGGAACTCCAGATAAGGGCCGACACCCTTGGCGGAGCGCAACACCGCATGATCGTCGGTCACCTTGTGCAGGGTCCAGTCCGTCGCCTCGTCCCAGAACCGGGCCATGGCCCGCGGATTCACGCAGTCGACCACCACCGCGGCGATCGGCCCGCTGCCCCGGTAGATCTCCCGAGGCTCCAGCACGCAGAACTCGTTGCCCTCCGGGTCGGCCAGAACCGTCCACGGGACATCGCCCTGGCCCACGTCGGCGGGTGTCGCACCGAGAGCTTGAAGTCGCGCGACCAACTCCGCCTGATGGGCCGCGGAGGTGGTGGCGAGATCGAGGTGCACACGGTTCTTCGTTGTCGTCTTGAGGTCCGGGACGGGAACGACGTCGACGCAGACAGCGACCGGGTCGGGCCAGACGAAGCCGCCGACGGGTCCGACGTAGGTGGTCACGCCGGAGCTGTAGGTACTCCAGCCGAGCGCCTCCGCCCAGAACCGGCCGACCGCCGAGGCATCAAGGGCCTTGATGTTCACCTGAACAGGTCTCAGTGCCATGTCGGCGACCCTATCGCCCGCTCTGCGACGACATCCGTATCGTCGTCAAACAGAGATCAACTCTCTCACCAGCCGCGATGCTCAGCTCGCCGACCAGAGAGTTTGGTGAGGTTTGCTCTCTTCGGCGGCGACTGCGAAGCGAGGAGACACCAGTTCGGCGAGGACCTTGCTGTTGTTGGTCTCTGCGCGATGGCGCACGAGACGGTCGGGGGCCTTGCGGCCGATCACGACGAATGCTCACTTATTTCGCGTACGTCGGTCGGGAGATGACGTATCCGTGAGCCGTACACAGTCCCAGATGTAGACGCCGGGGGTTGTGTCGTGGTGGGAGGCCGGCGTCCCGGACGGGGGATCGGGTCCGTGGACGCCGGCCTCTGGATGCGGTCCACGCCTGGCACGGGGGAGTCGTGGGCGTGGACCGGCTCCGGGGTCAGGGGGATCGGGGACGATCCCCGGGTGCCCCGGAGGTCTGGGGGTCAGGGTTGGTGGGGTCGGGTGGGGAGGTCGAACCAGACGGCGGTGCCGAGTTGGCCGGTGCCGCACGGACGGGTCCATTGGGTGCCGCAGTGGCCGTGGGTGAGTTCGGTGACGATGCGCAGGCCCCGGCCGCCGAGTTCGAGGTCGTCGAGGTGCTCGGGGGTGACTGGTGGGCGGCGCAGGAGGTGGTCGATGAGGGTGGTTCCGGCTCCGGCGTCGACGATCTCGGCTCTGACCGGGAGGCCGTGGTCGTGCAGGAGGCGTAGTTCGTAGGGGCCGGGGGCGTAGCGAGTGGCGTTGGTGACGAGTTCGGAGACGACGATTTCCAGCTCGTCGAGTATGTCCGGGTCTGGAAGCAGTTTGGTCAGCTGGTCGCGGAACAGCTCCCGGGCACGCCGGGCCGCGCTGCCGGGAGGCAGGCACCAGGCGACCATTCGGAAGCGGTTCTGGGCTCTGCCGTACTCGCCGCGCACCCGGCGGTCACCCTTCAGGTCGTCCCTCTCGCCGCAGGCAGTTACTCCGGTCTGGACGGCGAATTCACCATTCTGGACTTTCCTGACAGGGAAGACCTTCCTGTGGCCTATCAGGAGGGACTTTTCGGAGATATCTTCGTGGAGGCACCCGATGACGTCGCTCGGTATTGTCGGGCTGCCGAGGTCGCGCGTGACAAAGCCCTCGCCCCCGATGAGTCGGTGACGCTGATCAAGGACGTGAGAAAGGCGATCTGATGGCCGATGATCAGAATTGGATCACCAGCAGCTACAGTGGCAGTGGTCAGCAGTGTGTCCAGATGAAGCCGATGCCGTCCGGGGTCGCGATCCGCGACTCCAAGAACCCGGAAGGACCCAGGCTCCTGTGCACCCCCGATGCCTGGAGATCCCTGGTGGCCGAGGCGCGGAACGGCTCCTACGACCTGCCCTCTCATCTTCCCGAAACGCCATCTCACCTGCCCAAACCGGCAGCCGTAGCCCTCGGGTTGGCCGCCGCCGAATGGCTGTCTGCTCCCAGCCCCGAAGACGCCCATCTGTCGATCGCGTTCGTCGACGCCCACGTAGCGGTGCGTCTCACCTCCACGGAGGAGACGCTCGTGTTCACTCCCGGCGAGTGGAATGCCTGGCTGTCCGGAGCCAGGGACGGCGAATTCGACCATCTCGCCTGAGCTGCTCAAACTCCGCAGATAAGAGTGAGCTTTCAGCGGAACACGATCTCGTCGCGCGACTCTTGGGCCGATATGACCGGCTGAGCACAGAGGCATATCGTCCAAGCGAATCACTCGAAAAGATCAAGGAAGCAGCAGAGCGATGGAACTCAAGGATCTGAGCGGCGTGGACCTCGCCGGGGCCGTATGGAGGAAAAGTTCCCGCAGTGGCAATAATGATGGTGAATGCGTTGAGGTTGCCAGCAATCTGCCCGGGGTCATCGCGGTCAGGGACAGTAAGAATCCGACGGCCCCTGCGCTCGCCTTCGGCCCGGACGAGTGGTCGGCGTTTCTGGGGGGCGTCAAGGGCGGCGAGTTCGACATCTGAGATCCGTCGGTCTCGTCCGGAGTTCCGGTGGTAGGGAGAGGTTCCCCTGTCCGGAACTCCGGAGGCGGTGGGACATCGGTCTCGGTCAGAGCCGGAGCACCGTGCGCAGCAGCACCCGGGCGCCCGCCACCAGGTCCGCCGCCGCGGTGTCCTCCTCAGGGACGTGACTGACCCCCCCGATGCTCGGCACGAAGATCATGCCGATCGGCGCGATTCTGGCCACTATCTGGGCGTCGTGACCCGCACCGCTCGGCAGTGTCCGGTGCGGCAGTCCCAGTTCGCGGGCGCTCGCCGTGATCGCCGCGCGCAGCGTCGGATCCGTGGCCACCGGTGCCGCGCGCGCGTCCACCCGGATGTCGACATGCACGTCCGCCTGCTTGCCCAGGGACGCCAGCGAGGTCCGCAGCGCCTCCTCGGCGTTTTCCAGGCTGCTCGGCACACTGTCGCGAAGGTCTATCGTCAGCCGCACGCTCTCCGCGATCGTGTTCGGCGAGTTCGGCTGAACCTCCATCCACCCGACGGTGGCGACCCGGCACAGCCGCTGCTCACGCGCGAGGTCTTCGGCGGCCAGCACCACGCGAGCCGCCACGGTCACCGGATCGCGCCGCATCTCCATCGGGGTGGTCCCGGCGTGCCCGGCCGACCCACGGATCTCCACGGTCAGCTGGGTGCGTCCGGTGATGGAGTCGACCACCCCGATCGTGTGGCCTTCACGTTCCAGCACCGGTCCCTGCTCCACGTGGAGTTCCAGGTAGGCCGCCACCGACCCGGCCGGCCATACCGCCGTTCTCAGTGCCGTCAGGTCCCCGCCGGCCAGGGCGAGCGGGTGGCGCAGCGACCGCCCGCTGTGATCACACGGATCGTCGGGCAACATCTCCAGCGCGCCGGCGAGCACCTTGGACCCCCAGAACGGCTGGGGGAACAGGGCTCCCTCCTCGTTGGCGAACGCGACGAGGACCGGTTCATAGGCGGGTTCGGCCCCGGATTCGACGATGGCCTGCATGACGTCGAGCCCCGCCAGCACGCCATAGGCGCCGTCGAGCCTGCCGCCGTTGGCCACGGTGTCGAGATGAGAGCCAAGAAGCAGTACGCGACGGTCTTTCGCGCCCCGCACTCCTTCCGGGCGGCGAATCAGCACGTTCCCGGCGGCGTCCACCGTGGAGTCCAGACCGGCGAGCCGCGCCTCCTCGCTCAGTCGCGCGCACGCCTGCAGATCGGCGGGGCTGAATCCCTCCCTGGTGATCCCGCCATGGCTGTTGCCGCCGATCTTCGCGAACGTCTCGATACGGTCGAGGAGCCGGGATGCGTTGATGTCCGGGTTCATTTTGGATCTCCCTCGACAGGTGTCACGCCCACGCGTCCGTCGTCGTCGGGCCGCTCGTCGGCCACCGAGGAGGCGACCTCGGGCGTCGGCAACCGCGCTGAGAACACCAATGCGGCGCAGGCCAGGGCCCCGACGGCCATCAGGACGTACAGGATTCGGTAGTCCAGCAGTCCGACCAATATGGTGCCTGCGGCGATCGAGGCCGTCTGGGCGATGTCACTCACGGTGCCGGCGGCGGCGTTCACCCGTCCCTGCAACCGGGCCGGTGTGTACAGGTGGCACGCGGTCTGCAGCGCCAACATCAGAAACGGCAGCCCCATACCGATGATGGCCGCGCCGACCAGGAAGAGCGGGAGCAGGCCGGTGATACAGAACAGCAGCCCGAGCGCGACGAGCGCGTACCCCACGGAGCTGACCCGCGTCTCCTTCGTCCTCTTGGCCAGCAGGCCGGCCAGTATCCCGCCGACGACCGAACCACCGCCCTGGACGGACGCCACGATCCCCAGGAACGCCGCCTCCTGCCCCAGGCCCTCGTCGATCGCCGCCAAGGCCGCGGTTTCCAGCAGACCGATGACGGCCATGAAGCCGACCATCGCCAGGACGAGGCGGGACAGGAGCGGTACCTGACGCACGTAACGGAAACCGGCCGTCACCGACCTGCGGAACGGCTCTCCGTCGCGCTCGGGCTCGGACTCGACGACCTTGAGCGAGGCCAGCACCAGCGCGGCCACGATGAACGTCGCGGAACCGACGAAGGCCAGCGATTCACCGCCGAACGCCACGTACACGCCGGCGCCGACCATCGGCGAGACGATGCGTACCCCCTCACCCACGGTGATGAGCAGGGAGCGGGCGTGGACCGCGTCAGAGGAGGGGATCAGGTCCTTGAGCAGCGCCGACCGGGCTGGGACGGAGAACAACAGGCCGTACGCGAAGGTCACCGTGTAGATGATCCATATCTGGTCGGCGCTGCGCACGGCCAGCAGAGAGAGCACCAGCACCGCCATGAAGCCGTACATCCACAGCAGCAACGGCTTACGGCGGACCCGGTCGACGAGGTCTCCGAGCAACGGCGCGGCCAGCCCGGGTGCCGTGATGATGAGAAAGACCAGACCCGCCTGGGCGTTCGAACCGGTGAGGTCCTTCGCCCAGATGGCCAGCGACAGGAACATCGCGCTGTCCCCGAAGCCCGATACGGTCTCGGCCAGGAAGATCCGGCGGAAGCGCGGATTCCCGCGAAGAAGTTCCCACATGTGACATCACCACTTACGTCGGGGAGAGCCGGTTTGAGGGTGGCCGGACGAGGGAGGGCATCGCGGGTGCTCCGGCCTCGTCGCGATGCCCCGGACCTGGAACGGTCAGTTCTCGCCCATGGCGACGCGCAGGCTCTTGGGCCGTATGTCCGTCCACACCCGGCCGATGTGTTCCAGGCACTCCTCGCGCGTGCCCTGCACACCCGTCGGGCGCCAGCCGGCCGGCAGTTTTCTGCCCACGGCCCAGATGGAGTGCTGCTCCTCGTCGTTGACGACGACGGCGTACTGGATGTCGGGGGACTGCTCACTCATCTCGTTCTTCCTTCCATGGATGCGGGGGTAGGCGGGTGGTGATCGGCCTTCAGACGTTCGTCGACCATCTGCCGTACGATCTGCCGGCTGATCTTGCCCGCGGTGTTACGGGGAAGCTCTTCGAAGAACAGCACGCGCCGGGGCTGCATGTAGGCGGGCAGCAGCCGGCGCAACGGGGCGCGAAGCTCCGCCTCGTCCGGGCCGGTCCCGGGCGCGGTTGCGACGGCCAGGTACAACTCCGGCTGGGCGCGCAGTACGTCCGAGACCACGGCGACGGCCTGGGACACGGACGGCACCCGCTGGGCGACCGCCTCGATCTCACCCAGTTCCACCCGGTGGCCGCGGATCTTCACCTGGTCGTCGCGGCGGCCGTGGAAGGAGTACTGGCCGTCCGGCCCCATCCGCACCAGGTCTCCGGTCCGGTACATCCGCTCGCCGTCCGGGCCCGTGACGAAGGCGCGGGCGGTCAGTTCCGGGCTGCCGACGTACCCGCGCGCCACCCCGATCCCGGACAGGAACAGCTCGCCGACACTCCCCACCGGGACTGGGCGCCGACCTTCGTCCAGGACATGGGCGCGCAGGCCGGTGAGCGGACGGCCGATCGGCATGGGGTCCCGGTAGGGCGGCAGCACCCTGGTGCAGAGCCCGACCACCGTGATCTCGGTAGGCCCGTACGCGTTCCACAGCGCGCCCGTGACCTCTCGGAGCTCGTCCGCGAGGGCGGCCGTCAGGGCCTCGCCACCGCTGACGAGCGTGGCGAAGACCCGCTCGCGGCGTAGGAAGGGCAGCAGCAGGCGTAGCTGGCTGGGGGTGGCCCAGGCGGCGTCGACCGGATGCTCGCGCAGCCAGCCGGCGAAGAACTCCGGGTTGCGGGCGGAGCGGGGCGGCGCCACCGCGATGACGCCACCGCTGATCAGCGGCATCAACATCTCGGGGACGGACATGTCGAAGACGACGTTGCTGTGCGCGAGCATTCGGTCCCCGGGCCGCAGACCCAGCGCGCCCACGAAATACTCCAGCAGGTTCAGCAGTGCCGGGTGCTCGACCTCCACCCCCTTGGGAACCCCGGTCGATCCGGAGGTGAACAGGATGTACGCGGCGGGGTCCCGCCCGTCCGCGCCGTCTTCCGCCGGGCCGAGGCCGGCGGCCACTTCGGCGACCGCGCGTTCCACCACCCCGTCGGCCCCCGGTCCGCTCGCCGCCACCTCGCAGCGGGCCTGCTGGATCTGGTACCGGCGCCGGTCGGAGGGAGCGGCCGGATCCAGCGGGACCGCCACCGCTTCCAGCAGCCAGGTCGCCAGCAGCGCCACGACGTAGCCGGTTCCGTATCCGGACTCGATGGCGACGCGCGAGCCGCGCCGCGCCCCCGCTTCCGCCAGCCGCTCGGCCCGCCCGCGCACCGCCGACAGCAGCGCCCCGTAGCTGAGCTCACCGGTCTCGTCCCGTACGGCCGGCGCGTGCGGTGTCACGCGAGCGTGCCACAGGAACCGCTCCAACGTGTTCTCCGCCGTGTTCTCCGCCACGGCGGCGCGTGCGGGCTCAACCCGTTCGGACATCGGCACTCCCACCGTTCGTGTCGGCGGGGCCCTGGACCAGGGTGACGAGCCGGTACAGGGTGGGGTCGTCGAAGAAGTCGGCGAGCTCCACCGACACCCCGAACTCCTGCTCCAGCCGTGACAGCAGGCGCAGCGCCTTGATCGAGTGCCCGCCCAGCATCAGGAAGTGGTCCTCAGGGCGCGCGTCGTCGGTGCCCAGGACCTCGCACCACACGGCGCTGACCGCCGCGACCGCCTCGTCCTCGACCTCGGGCGTCCGCTCAGGAGCCGGTACGCCGGAGCTCTGCTCCCGGGGCGCCGGCTCGGGGGCCGTCACGATACCGATGGCGGCCAGCACCGCGGAACGGTCGGCCTTGCCGTTGGCGTTGACCGGTATCCGCTCCAGCGCGACCAGCCTGGTCGGCACCATGTACTCCGGCAGCTCACTCCGCAACCGCTCGCCGAGCGCCGGCACGTCCAGCGGTCCGGCCCGCTCACCGGCGGGTGTGACGCAGGCGACGATCTCGGTCCCGTCATTCGTGGCGTGGGCGAGCACGACGGTGTCGGCCACCTCGGCCTGCCGCCGCAGGACCGCGTCGATCTCGCCGAGTTCGACGCGAAAACCCCGGACCTTCACCTGGTCGTCGTGGCGTCCGAGGAACTCGAACCGTCCGCCGGGCAGCAGCCTCACCTGGTCTCCCGTGCGGTACAGGCGCCGCCCCGGCCGCGCGTCGAACGGGTCGGGCACGAAGGCGGCCGCTGTCATCCCGGGCGCGCCGAGGTAACCGTGGGCGAGCCCGTCACCCCCCACGAACAGCTCGCCGACCTCGCCCACCTCGACCGGCCGCCCCGCCGGATCGAGCGCGTAGGCGGTGGAGCCCGAGATGGGGCGGCCTATCGGTACGACGCCTTGGGCGAGGTCGGCCGACGTGACCTCGTGGCAGGTACTGAACGTCGTGTTCTCGGTCGGCCCGTACCCGTTGACCATCTGTGCCGGCGCATGGTCGGCCAGGAGCCTGGCAAGGCGCCGCTCGTCGGCCTTCTCCCCGCCGAACAGGAGCACCCGCAGATCCCGCAGGGCGTCGGGGGCGAAGTCCACCACCTGGTTGAGGAGGGTGGCGGTGAGCCACAGGACCGTGATCCGCCGCTGCTGGAGGAAGCTCCGCAGGCGGGTGGGCGACAGGACCACCTCCTGCTCCTCCACCACGAGGGTGGCCCCGGCGGCCAGCGCCCCCCAGATCTCGAACGTCGCCGCGTCGAAGGCGGGGTTCGACAGGTGCGCGACCCGGTCGGCGGGATCGATGGCGACGTAGTCCGCGTCGGGGACCAGCCGGGTGATCGCCCGGTGGGGGACGAGGACCGCCTTGGGGACCCCCGACGAGCCGGAGGTCGACATCACGTACGCCACGTCCTCGCCGGTCAGCCGTATCGGACCGGCGGACGCCTCCTGCCGGAGCAGCGCCTGGAGCCACAGCACGGGCATGAGGTCCGCCAGCGGCTCGGCGCGCAGCCCGTCCGAGACGAGGGCGGCCCGTGCCGCGGTTCCCGCCACGGATCGGATACGTTCGGCCGGCTGGCGCGCGTCGACCGGCAGGTAGGCGCAGCCCGCGTACAGGATCCCGAGGAAGGCCGTCACCATGTCCGCGCCGCGTTCCATCGCGACGGCCACCACGTCTCCCCGGCGCAGCCCGGCCGCGCGCAGCCCCGCCGCCACCGAGGACGCCCGCTCGTCCAGCTCCCGATACGTCAGGGCACGATCTCCGTGCTGGATCGCGAGGGCGTCCGGGCGGGCCGCCGCCTGCCGGCGTACCCGCTCGTGGATGGGCACATAGGGCACCTCCGCCACTGCCGAGGCCGGTCCCTCGGGGCCGGACAGGCCCCGCATGGCGGCGTCGGGGTCGCTGAAGGCCTCACTCACCGCCGACACCAGCCGCCGGTGGAGATCGGCCGCCGCCTCCGCGGAGAACAGGCCGGTGCGGTACTCCAGCTCGGCGACGGTGGCGTTCGCCCGCCGCGTCACGCTCCACAGCACGTCGTACTTGGCGGTCCCGGTGGGGACGAGTTCGCGTTCGGCCCACGAGTCCCCGGCGCGCAACCCGCATTCCGAGGCGTCGACGTAGGTCAGGGCGACCTGCGCCAGGGACGATCCCACCCGGTTGCCGTTCGGCCACAGATCCTCGATCAGCGCTCGTTCCGGCAGCCGCCCGTGCGCGAGGGCCTCGGTGACGACCCGGCGCACCAGCTTGACCAGAACCCGGGCGGTGGCGCCCGGCGGGAGGACGAAACGCAGCGGCAGCATGTCGACGAACAGGCCGATCTCCCGCCCCTGCTCCGGAGTACGCGACGACACCGGCACGGTGATGACCAGGTCGCGCTCGCCGGTCACCGCGGCGAGCCCGGCGGCGTAGGCCGCGACCCACACCATGAACGGGCTCAGCCGTTCGGCCTTGGCCAGCGAGGACAGGGCGGCCAGCGCCTTTGGGAGGAAAACGATGGCGTGGGTCGCGCCGGAAACCCCCACCGGCTCGCTCCGGGGCAGGTCGTGCGGCACCGGCAGACCCCCCGGGCAGTCCGCCAACGTCCTGCGCCAGTACTCCATGGCCGCGGCCGGGTCCTGCCCCCGGGCGGAGACCGCCCGCGCGGCCGGGGCGCCCTTCTCGCCGGACCCGCCGGGTCCGGCCCCTTCGCCCAGGTACAGCCGCCGCAGATCCGACTCCAGCAGGGCCAGAGAGGCGCCGTCGCAGACCAGGTGATGGACGGTGAGCTGCAGCAGGTCACCCGCCTCGCCGAGGTCGACCACCAGTGCCCGCAGCAACGGCGGGTACGCCAGGCCGAACGGCGTCCGCGCGTCGTCGTCCAGCATCCGGAGCACCTGGGGCTCCGCCACGCCGCCGGCCTCGATCCAGCGGCACGACGGCGCCGGGACGTCACCGGCCGTGAACGCGCGCCCAGGTGCCTCGAAACCGCGCCGCAGCGCGTCGTGCTCCACGACGAGGGCGTTGAGCGCCCCCCTCAGACGGACCAGGTCGAGCTTGCCGTCGAATCGGTAGCGGACACAGACGTGATAGAGCGGTGTGCCGGGATCAAGGCTCTCGGCGGCCCACACCCGCTCCTCGGCGGGGGTCAGCTCGCGCAGCTCGCGTTCCTTCTGGCGCGGACCCCTGGTGAGCGCCGCCACCAGCCTCCCGAACTCGGGATAGTCGTAGAGGATGTCCAGGTCCAGCTCGGTACCCGTGAGCGTGCGCAGGGCCGTGGCGGTCTCGACGGCGAGAACGGAGTCACCGCCCGCCAGGAAGAAGTCGTCGTCGTCCTGGACCTCGGTGACGCCGAGAAGCTCACGCCAGATGCCGGCCACGGCTTCCCGCAGGACACCACTCTGGTCATCGGTTCGTTCAGCCATCGATGTCCCCCTGGGCTCGGGACCTGCGGACGACCAGCCGGCCGCCGATCGCCAGGGCGTCCAGTGACGAACGCGCGTAGGTCGCCACCGCCTCCTGAGGGGTCCGTACGATCGGCTGGCCCCGCAGGTTGAAGGATGTGTTCAGCAGCATCGGCGTGCCCCAGTCGTCACCGAAGCGCCGGATCAGACTCCAGAATCGCGGCGCGCCGTCTCGTTCGACGACCTGGACGCGGGCCGAACCGTCCACATGGGTGACCGCGGGCAGCAGCTCGCGGTACTTCTCCCGCACCTGGGCGGTGAACAGCATGTGCCGGTACAGGCCCTCCTGGCCGGGCTCCAGTTCGAAGTACTCCAGGGCTTCCTCGGCGAGCACGGCCGGGGCGAACGGCCGGAACTCCTCCCGCTGTTTCACCACGGCGTTCAGGTGGGCCCGCATTCCGGGTGCGGTCGGATCGGCCAGGATGCTGCGGTTGCCCAGGGCACGTGGGCCGAACTCCATCCGTCCCTGGAACCAGGCGACCACCGATCCGTTCCGGATCAGCCAGGACACCTGTTCCAGCAGCTGCTCGTCCGGCAGTTCCCGTACCTCGTGCTCCGGGCCGAGGACGGTCAGCGCCTCCGCCACCTCCCGGGCCCCGAACCCCTCACCCCAGTACGGCATCGTCATGGTGACCGGCGGCGCGGGCACGTGTTGCCTGAGCTGCCACAGGGCGGCTCCCAGCGCCGAACCGTCGTCGCCGGCGGCGGGCTGGACGAATATCCGATCGAAGAGCCCGCTGCGGGCGATTCGCCCGTTGGCGGTGCAGTTGAGCGCCACCCCGCCGGCCATGCACAGGTCACGCGATCCACCGCCGGCCTGCTCCACGGCGGTGCGCAGGATGAACAGCAGGCTCTCCTCAAGGCAGTGCTGCAGAGTCGCCGCGATGTCCATGTGCCGCTGCGTCATCGGGGCGTCGGGATGGCGAGCCGGGCCGAACAGCTCTTCGAGGCGGCCGAGCGCCCCCCGGTGTGTCTCGCGCTCCACCGGGGACCTGTCGCGGCTCAGCAGCGGAACCGACAGCCGGCCGTCGGGATGTCGCCGGGCCAGCTCGTCGGCCGCCTTGGCGTAACGGGACGGGTCGCCATACGGTGCCAGGCCCATCACCTTGTACTCGTCCATGCCGGGCAGGAAACCGAGATAGTGGGTGACGACGCTGTACAGGATGCCCAGGGACGCACTGACCGGATACGTCCGCAGGGTCCGCAACCGGCCGTCCTCGCCGGACATCACGGAGATCGACTCGGTCTCGCCCATGCCGTCGGCGACCAGCACCAGGGCGTCCTGGAAGCCGCTCAGGTAGTACGCGCTCGCGGCATGGGCCAGGTGGTGGGGGACACGGGCCAGCTTGCGGTTCCAGTCGTGCTCGGGGTACCGCGCCCGGAGCAGGTCGAGCTGGACCTGCTCGCTGTAGACCTCCCGGTACCAGCGCCGTGTGAGGCTGTCGCGCTCGAAGACGGGGGAGGGCTCGTAGCGGAATCCGTGCGCGAGGAAGTCCACGTCGTGCAGGGTCACGCCCGCCATGCGCAGGCAGGCTTCGATGGCGTCCGAGGGGAACCTTCCGGTGCCCTTGTCACCGTCGTGCCTCTCCTGGGCGGAGGCGGCGATCACTCCTTCCTCGCCGACGAGAGCCGCGGCCGAATCCAGCCCCTGGACCAGTCGTCGCTCCCGCCGGTCGGAACCGGGCAGCATGTCCTTCTTGACGGACATCGAGCGATCGAGCCCGCTTATACCGAGCACCAGCATGTCAGTTACCCGTCTGCTCAGCCGAGTCGCGCAGGGCCTGGGCGACGGCCGTCACCCAGGGATCCCGCAACAACTCGAAGTGGTCGCCGTCAACATGTGTGATCTTGAGAGCGCCGGTCAGCGCCCGCCATGCGGCGGCCGCCGCACGGCGGGACGCCTCGCCGTCCGCCCGGGAGAGAAGAAGTTCCGCCGAGCCACCGAAGTGCGACGGGCGGTGTGCGGCCAGACCCGCCAGCATGTTCTGCCAGAACGTCATGAGGCCGGCGACGGTGGCGCCGTCCAGCCCTTCCAGGACCTCCCGATCGACGCCGAGGGTGGCCAGCAGGTCACCGAACCCGGTTTCGGCCAGTGCGGTCCTGACGGCGTCCGGTCCCCGCCGCGCCACGTCCGCGCGCAGCTCGTCCAACGCGGCGGCCTCCGCGGAGTCGGCCGCCTCACGGCGCGGGTCGGCGTCGATGAGCACGAGACGGTGCACCTTCACGCCGTGCCGCTCCAGCCGTGCGGCGAGCTCATGGGCGATGACGCCCCCGGCCGACCAGCCGGCGATCACCGGCCGGCTCTCTCCCAGGAGCGGCGCCAGTTCCGACGCGTACCGCTCGGCCAGCTCGCCGAGATCCGCGGTGCCACCATCCAGCACGTCACCCTGCATGCCCAGGATCTCGAACGCGGAGCCGAGGCGGCCGACGAGGTCCAGGTAACAGAAGAGCGTGCCACCGACCGGATGCGCCAGCACCAAGGGCCGCAGCCCCGGCGTGCCGCCCAGCCTCACCACGTGCCCGCCGCTCGGGCGCGGGTGTCTGCCGGGGCCGTCGAGGTAGGCGGCAAGGCCCGCCACCGTCGGGGTGGTGTAGAGCCGGGGCAGCGGTACCGCCGTGCCGAACTCCGCCCTGATCATGAGGATCAGCCGGACGGCGAGGAGGGAGTGTCCGCCGAGGTCGGAGAAGTCGTCGTGGCGGCCGACCCTGTCGACGCCCAGGACGCGGCGCCAGATCTGGGCCAGCCTTTCCTCCACCCCCGGGAGCGGCGGGACGAACTCGGCCACGGCCGTCCGCTGGAGTCGCGGGGCGGGCAGCAGGGCACGGTCGACCTTGGCGCGAGAGGTCAGCGGCAGCGCGTCGAGCAGGACGAACCACCGCGGCACCATGTACTGCGGCAGCCGCTTCGCCAGCCACGTCCGCAACGCGCCCGCGTCCTCGGACGTACCGTCGAGCACCGCGTACGCCACCAGATCGACGTGCCCCGACTCGTTCGCACGGGCGACCACGGCACACTCCCGCACCAGCGGATGTGCCCGCAACGCGGTCTCGACCTCGCCGAGTTCGACGCGGTAGCCGCGGACCTTGACCATGTGGTCGACGCGGCCGAGGAACTCCACTCGGCCGTCGGCCGACCACATGCCGCGGTCTCCGGTGCGGTACAGGCGGG
>Ga0233377_1000018_pt1 | contig 176273 bp, 161 predicted proteins | sample ElkDunMinimDraft_6_FD_191540 | JGI IMG/M metagenome (GOLD analysis project Ga0233377, IMG submission 191540) | Fecal eukaryotic communites from dung pellets of Tule Elk in California, USA - Elk Dung E36 | ecosystem: Host-associated > Mammals > Digestive system > Large intestine > Fecal...
ACTGTCGGATTTCCGACCCTCGACTCGATCCCGCCGAACCCGCTAGGATTGCGACCACCCTGTTTCCAGGGCAACCCCTCTAACTTACTCCAACATCCGGTTGCTGTCCAATCGTGCGGACACATCCAGCTTGCCGGGATTTATGAGAGGAGAGTGCAGGACACCGCCCTGCATGAAGAACTCTAGCAGCCCTCCAGGGCTGCGAGGACAACTTCCCGGTAAGAACTAGCTCTTCCCTGAGACTCCAAACCTCAAACACGAAAACCCGGGGTCAAGAGACCCCGGGTTTTCGTTAAGACAGCCGCCTGTCCCGGACGAGCTTCCTGATCACCATCAGGTCGAGTTCCCGATCCCGGCCCGGGCTGACGACCGTCAACCCGAGTCCTTGCCGCGAGCTCACCCCCTCGGCCGGTCAGCCCGCCGGAAGCGACGCCAGCTGGGCGAGCAACCGCTCGATGTCCTGATCCGCCTGCGTGGCACGGGAGCGCACCTTGGTCACCACGTCATCGGGCGCCTTGGCCATGAACTGCTCGTTGCCGAGCTTGGCGGCGGCCTGGGCCGCCTCCTTGCGCGCCACCGCGAGGTCCTTCTCCAGGCGCTTACGCTCGGCGGCCACATCAATCGTCCCCGCCGTGTCGATCTCCACGGCGATTCCGGCCACGTCGAGACTGGCGGTCGCGACGAACGACTCGGCCGGCTGGTCGAGCCGGAGCAGCGACCTGATCGCCCCTTCGTGAGGAGCGAGTGCCGTACCCGCGAGGGAGAGCCTCGCGGCGACCCTCTGACCAGGCTTGAGCCCTTGGTCGGAACGGAACCTGCGCACCTCGGTGATCAATCCCTGCATGGCGAGGATCTCCTCCTCCGCCAAGGGGTCACGCAGCGACTCCTGGACCGTCGGCCAAGGTGCGACGACGATCGACTCACGCCCGGTGACCGCACGCCACAGTTCCTCGGTGACGAACGGCACCAGGGGATGGAGCAGCCGGAGCAGCGCGTCGAAGACGTGGCCCAGCACGAGCCGGGTGTGCTCCTGGCCGGAAGCGATCTGGATCTTGGCAAGCTCCACGTACCAGTCACAGACCTCGTCCCACGCGAAGTGGTACAGCAGGTCTGAGATCTTGGCGAACTCGAAGTTCTCGAACGCGGTGTCCACCGACGCGATGACCTCCTGGAGCCTGGAAAGGATCCAGCGGTCGGCGGCTGTCAGCTTCTCGGTCGGGAGCTCACCCGTCACGGCGCCGTTCATCAGCGCGAAGCGGGTGGCGTTCCAGATCTTGTTGCAGAAGTTGCGCGAGCCCCCGGCCCATTCCTCGCTGATCGCCACGTCGGAGCCGGGGTTGGCACCGCGCAGCAGCGTGAAGCGGGTGGCGTCGGCGCCGAAGCGCTCGACCCAGTCGAGCGGGTCGACGACGTTGCCGAACGACTTCGACATCTTCTTGCCGTACTGGTCACGGACCATGCCGTGCAACGCCACGGTCCGGAACGGCGGCTCGCCGTCCATGGCGTAGATGCCGAACATCATCATCCGGGCCACCCAGAAGAACAGGATGTCGTAGCCGGTCACCAGGACGGAGGTCGGGTAGAACTTCGCCAGTTCCGGCGTCTTGTCCGGCCAGCCGAGAGTGGAGAACGGCCACAGCCCCGAGGAGAACCAGGTGTCGAGGACGTCGGGGTCCTGGACATAGCCCTCGGGCACCTGCTCGTCGGGACCGACACAGACGACCTCTCCGTCCGGGCCGTACCAGACCGGGATGCGGTGTCCCCACCACAACTGCCGGGAGATGCACCAGTCGTGCATGTCGTCGACCCAGTCGAAGTAGCGCTTGGCCAGCTCCGGCGGGTGGATCTTCGTCCGGCCGTCACGGACCGCGTCGCCGGCCGCCTTGGCCAGGGGCGAGACATTGACGAACCACTGGAGCGAGAGCCGGGGCTCGATCACGGTCTTGCAGCGCGAGCAGTGCCCGACCGAGTGGAGGTAGGGGCGCTTCTCCGCGACGATCCGCCCATCCGCGCGCAGCGCGGCCACCACTGCGGGCCTGGCCTCGAAGCGGTCGAGACCCTGGAACGGGCCGTGTGCGGTGACCACCCCCCGCTCGTCCATGACCGTCAGGGACGGCAGCGAGTGGCGTCGCCCGATCTCGAAGTCATTCGGGTCGTGCGCCGGGGTGACCTTGACCGCTCCCGTACCGAAGGCCGGGTCGACGTGCTCGTCGGCGACGATCGGGATGCGACGACCGGTGAGCGGCAGTTCCACCTCGCGGCCGATCAGGTGCGCGTAGCGCTCGTCGGAGGGGTGCACCGCCACGGCGGTGTCACCGAGCATCGTCTCGGCCCGGGTGGTGGCGACCACAATGGAGTCGTCGCCGTCGCCGTAGCGGATCGAGACGAGCTCGCCCTCGTCCTCGCTGTGCTCGACCTCGATGTCCGACAGCGCGGTCAGGCAGCGTGGGCACCAGTTGATGATGCGCTCGGCCCGGTAGATGAGTCCGTCGTCGAAAAGCTTCTTGAAGATCGTCTGCACGGCGCGGGAGAGGCCGGGATCCATGGTGAAGCGCTCGCGCGACCAGTCGACACCGTCGCCGAGCTTCTTCATCTGGCCGAGGATCCGGCCACCGGACTCCTCCTTCCACTGCCAGACGCGCTCGACGAACGCCTCACGGCCGAGGTCGTGCCGGGACAGGCCGTCCTTGGCGATCTCACGCTCGACGACGTTCTGGGTCGCGATGCCGGCGTGGTCCATGCCGGGCAGCCAGAGCGTCTCCTGACCGCGCATGCGAGCGCGGCGGGTCAGCGCGTCCTGGATGGAGTGGTCGAGGGCGTGGCCGATGTGCAGGACACCGGTCACGTTCGGCGGAGGCAGGACGATGCTGTACGGCTCGCGCTCGCTGCTCGGGTCGGCGGTGAAGTGTCCCTCCGATACCCAGCGCTCGTAGCTCCGGGTCTCCACGTCGGCGGGTGCGTACTGGGTGGGCAGCTCTGGCGTCGTCACGATGCCCAAGTCTAGGGATGTCCGCGTGTTCCCTGTCCCACGGACCGTCCTATGGATCGCTTCTCCCGTGATTTCTTCCGGCGAACGCGATGATCCCCTCCCCGTTGAAGGCGGGCGGACACCAGGCGGGCACCCATCGGCGAATACGTGACCAGGATCAGCGGATAACCCGAGGACGCGAAGCAGGGGCCGAGGGGGTATCGGCGGGCTCGACCGGATACGTCACCGGCGGAGACCGGTCAGCCGGAAACGGCCGGTGCCCCCGCGGGAGAACCCGCGGGGGCACCGGTCGTACGAGCCGGGAGCGGCTCGCGCGCGCTTCTACGCCGACTTCTCCCGCGGCGGCCGCTGCTGCTTGTTGAGCTGGTCGCGCGGGACAAGCGTGGGATTGACGTGCTCCAGGACCGACTCACGGGTGATGACCACCCGCGCCACGTCCTGTCGCGAGGGCACCTCGTACATCACCGAGAGGAGAACCTCCTCCAGGATCGCCCGCAGGCCGCGGGCGCCGGTACCGCGGAGGATCGCCTGGTCGGCGATGGCCTCCAGCGCGTCGTCTGTGAACTCGAGTTCGACGTTGTCCAGCTCGAACAGGCGGCGGTACTGCTTGACGAGGGCGTTTCGCGGCTCGGTGAGGATCTGGATGAGCGCCTCACGGTCGAGGTTGTGGACGCTCGTGATCACCGGGAGCCGGCCGACGAACTCGGGGATCATGCCGAACTTCAGCAGGTCCTCGGGCATGACGTTCTCGAAGATGTCGGCGCTGTCGACGTCTTCCTTGGAGCGGATGATCGCGTTGAAACCGATCCCCTTGCGGCCGACCCGGGATTCGATGATCTTTTCGAGACCGGCGAAGGCCCCACCGCAGATGAACAGCACGTTGGTGGTGTCGATCTGGATGAACTCCTGGTGCGGATGCTTGCGGCCGCCCTGCGGCGGCACGCTCGCGGTCGTGCCCTCCAGGATCTTCAGCAGGGCCTGCTGCACGCCCTCGCCGGAGACGTCCCTGGTGATCGACGGATTCTCGCTCTTGCGAGCGATCTTGTCGACCTCGTCGATGTAGATGATGCCGGTCTCGGCCTTCTTGACGTCGTAGTCGGCGGCCTGGATCAGCTTGAGCAGTATGTTCTCGACGTCCTCGCCCACGTAGCCCGCCTCCGTCAGGGCGGTGGCGTCGGCGATGGCGAACGGAACGTTCAGCATCTTCGCCAACGTCTGGGCGAGCAGTGTCTTGCCGGAACCGGTGGGGCCCAGGAGCAGGATGTTGGACTTGGACAGCTCGATGCCGTCGTCACGCCCGCGCTCGCCGGACTGCACCCGCTTGTAGTGGTTGTAGACCGCCACGGAGAGAGCCTTCTTCGCCTGGTCCTGACCGATGACGTAGGCGTCGAGGAATTCGTAGATCTCCCTCGGCTTGGGAAGGCTGTCCCACTTGAGCTCAGAGGACTCGCTGAGCTCCTCCTCGATGATCTCGTTGCAGAGGTCGATGCACTCGTCGCAGATGTATACGCCGGGTCCGGCGATGAGCTTCTTGACTTGCTTCTGACTCTTTCCACAGAAAGAGCACTTCAGCAGGTCTCCCCCGTCGCCGATGCGTGCCACCCCAGATACTCCTTTGCGTGGGACCGCCCTGGCTACCGCGGTCCGTTTCTTCCGACCGGCCCGATACCCGATCGAAAAGTCATCCCGCTTAGGTTTCGACGTTACCGTCTTCTGAGCCCTCAGTGAGCCCCCTAGCGGCGAGTCGCACCGGAACGTGCCTGATTCGGCACGGTTCCGGTGCGATATGCCTCGTTAGGAGGCTACGGCCTTCGCGAGTTTCTTACGGGACGGGATGATGTCGTCGATCAGCCCGTACTCCTTGGCCTCGACGGCGTCGAGGATCTTGTCACGCTCGATGTCCTTGCGGACCGCCTCCGGCGCCCTGCCCGAGTGCTGAGCGATGATCATCTCCATCTGCGAGCGCATCCTGAGGATCTCGCGCGCCTGGATCTCGATGTCGCTTCCCTGGCCGCCGCCCTCGGTGGACGGCTGGTGGATCAGCATGCGGGCGTTCGGCAGGGCGAAGCGCTTGCCCGGCGTGCCGCCGGCCAGCAGGACCGCCGCCGCCGAGGCCGCCTGGCCCAGGCAGACCGTCTGGATCTCCGGCCGGACGAACTGCATCGTGTCGTAGATCGCCGTCATGGCGGTGAACGAACCGCCCGGCGAGTTGATGTAGATGCTGATGTCACGGTCGGGGTCGAGCGACTCCAGGGTCAGCAACTGCGCCATGACGTCGTTGGCTGACGCGTCGTCCACCTGCACGCCGAGGAAGATGATGCGGTCCTCGAAGAGCTTGGCGTACGGGTTCATCTCCCGCATGCCGTAGGACGTGCGCTCGGTGAAGGACGGAAGAACGTAGCGGCCGTTGATGTCTCCCGGCCGGATCAACTCACTCACCTTGTGCCCCTTCAGGAGACGGCGCCCGTGGAGGGCACCTGCCGAGCGCTGCGCACGACCTGGTCGATGAAGCCGTAGTCCTTGGCCTCCTCGGCCGTGAACCAGCGATCGCGGTCGGAGTCGGCCTCGATCTGATCAAGGTTCTGGCCGGTGTGGAACGCGATGCGCTCCGCGAGGGTCTTCTTGACGTAGAGCATCTGCTCCGCCTGGATGGCGATGTCGGCGGCGGTGCCGCCGATGCCGCCGGAAGGCTGGTGCATCATGATGCGGGCGTGCGGCAGGGCGTATCGCTTGCCCCGCTCGCCGGCGCACAGAAGGAACTGCCCCATGGAGGCGGCCAGACCCATCGCGACCGTGCACACATCGTTAGGCACATATTCCATCATGTCGTAAATCGCCATACCAGCGGTCACTGAACCGCCTGGCGAGTTGATGTAGAGCCAGATATCGCGCTCTGAGTCGTCCGCGGCGAGCAGAAGCAGCTCGGCGCAGATCCGGTTGGCGATCTCGTCGTTGACCTGGGTGCCCAGCACGATGATGCGCTCACGCAGCAGCCGCTGGTAGAGCTGGTCTTCGAGCCTGAACGAGCCGGTCGGCTGGCTCATCGACTCGGGCCCGGAGCCGGTCGGCTGGTAGAAGGTCGGCGGGCTGGTCACAGCGTCACCTTCCGATGCGTCGTAATCGATTGGCTTTGCTTGTGACCTTAACCCGCGCCACCTACCGGACATGCCTACTCAACGCGCTGTTCGCTGACGGCGCATGCTGCCCGCCGCCGCCCCTCCCCGTCCGCGGCTCCCACGCCTCGCCCCCCTGTGGAGGCTCAGAAGGCCGAGCCCTTACGGCGTGTCGTCACTCGTGGAAGAGGCGAATGAAGGCGTGCGACAGGCTGGGGCCACGAGATGCCTCGGCGGCCCTCAGAGGGTCCAGGAGCCTCCGAAGCCTCCGAGGTGAACGGAAGGCCGAAGGGATTCCGGAGACCTCCAGGCGCCGCCCTGCGGACGCGCACCGTCACCCGGAAGACGAAGACGCCCCCGTCGCGCGGAACGCGACGGGGGCGTCGGGCGGCGGAGGTGGCGGACGAATCCACCCTCCCGCTCGGCCGGGGACTACTTCTCGACGGCCTCGGTCTCGGCCTCGGTGTCGTCGGCCTCCTCGGAGGCCTCCTCGCCGTTGATCTCGGTGTAGATGGCCTTGAGGTCGACCTCGTTGCCGGCCTCGTCGATCACCTTGGCGGCGTCGCCGACGACGCTCTTGGCCTTGTCGCGGACGATCTCGACCATGGCCAGCGTGAGCTGGTCGTTGTCGGCCAGATGCTGGGCCAGCGTGTTGGGCGCGACGTTCATCTGCATGGCGCGGCGCACCACGAAGTTGGTCAGCTCCTGCTCGCTGACACCGAGGTCCTCGCTCTTGACGATCTTGTCAAGGACGAAGCCCGTCTTGAGGGCCTTGGCGGCGCTCTCGTCGAACTCCGCGAAGCGCTCCTCCTCGGTGGTCTGATAGAGGCGGAAGTATGCCTCCCTGCTCAGGCCACTCTCCGCGATCTGGTGCTCAAGGTTGTGCTTGCGGCTGTCGACCTCGGCCTTGAGCGCGCTCTCGGGCAGCGGAATGTCGATCTTGGCGAGCAGGGCGGCGAGGGCGTTCTCGCGGGCCTGGACGACCTGGTCGATCAGCTTGTTGCGGCGAGCCGTCTCCCTGATGCTCGCCTTGAGCTCGTCAAGGGTGTCGAACTCGCTGGCGAGCTGGGCGAACTCGTCGTCGAGCTCGGGGAGGACCTTCTCCTTGACGCTCTTGACGGTGATGGTGACCACGGCCTCCTCGCCGGCGTTCTCGCCGCCGACCAGGTTCGTGGTGAACTCCTTGGTCTCACCCGCGGACAGGCCGAGCAGGGCGTCGTCCAGCCCCTGCAGCACCGAGCCCGCGCCGACCTCGTAGGAGACGTCGTTGGCCTGCTGCTCCTCGATGTTGACGCCGTCGATCGCGGCGGCCAGGTCCATGACGACGAAGTCGCCGGCGGCCGCGGGGCGCTCGACGCCGGTCAGCGTGGCGAAACGCTGGCGCAGGCCGTTCAGCTGCTCGTCGATGTCGGAGTCGGAGACCTCGGAGACGGGGACGGTCACCTCGATGCCCTGGTAGTCGGGGACCTCGAAGCTGGGACGAACATCCACCTCGGCGGTGAACTCGACCTGCTGGCCGTCCTCGATCTTGGTGACCTCGATCTCCGGCTGGCTGACCGGGAAGATGTCGCTCTCGTCGACGGCCTGGCCGTACAGCTTGGGCACCGCGTCGTTGAGGGTCTCCTCCAGCACCACGGCGCGGCCGAACCGCTGCTCGATGATGCGAGCCGGAACCTTGCCGGGGCGGAACCCGGGGACGCGCACCTGCTGCGCGACCTTCTTGTACGCCGCCTGCAGGCTCTCACCGAGCTCCTCGAACGGCACCTCGACGGTAAGCCTTACCCGGGTCGGGCTGAGCTCCTCCACAGCGGTCTTCACGGGGTCGTCTCCTTGATCAAGCTTCGAGTGATCGCGGGCGCGTCAGGTCTTAACGGCTACCGCGGCAAGCTCGCGCGCCGCGCCCACATGAGCGGCACCTGGCACAGCCGTCGAGACACGCGAGATTAGGGCATGCTCCACAGCGGCGGGTGTTCAGCGCCGCTGGCCAGTCTAGGGCAGAGCGGCACCAGGGAGCGACCAATGGCCGCTCAGTCCTCCTTGATGATCCGCCGCAGGATGTCGTTCGTCTCCCCGGGTGTGGTGCTGACCGCGCACAACCGCTCCATGACCTCGCTGTAGCGGTCGACGTCCTCGCGCTTGTCCAGGTAGAGGGCGCTCGCCAGCTGCTCGACGTAGACGACGTCGGGGAGCTCGCTGTCGTCGAAGCGGAGCACGCTGAAGGCGCCGCCCTCAGCGCTGTGACCGCCGAAGCTGAAGGGCATGATCTGGATCGTGATGTTCGGCTGCCGCATGAGGTCGAGCAGGTGCTCCAGCTGGGCCCGCATGACGTCCGCGCCGCCGATGGGACGCCGCAGGGCGGCCTCGTCGATCACGGCCCAGAAGAACGGGCCGTCGGGCCGGCCGAGCACCTGCTGACGCTGCATGCGCAGGTCGATACGGCGGGCGATCTCCTCGGGCGCGATGCCGGCACTCCCCGCGGTGATGACCGCCCTGGCGTACTCCTTCGTCTGCAGCAGGCCCGGCACGAACTGCACCTCGTAGGTACGGATCCGGGAGGCCGCCTCCTCAAGGCCGACGTAGGTCTGGAACCATGAGGGCAGCAGGTCGTTGAACCGGTGCCACCAGCCGGGTTCGTTCGCCCTGAGCAGCAGGTTCATCACCGCGGACCGGGCGTGCTCGTCCTCCACCCCGTAGAAGGTGAGCAGGTCCGCCACATCGCGTTCCCTCAGGCCGACCCTGCCGAGCTCCATCCTGCTGATCTTGGACTCGGATCCGCGGATCAGATGGCCCGCCTCCTCGCGCGACAACCCCTTGGCCTCACGCAGGCGGCGCAGTTGGGAGCCTAAGAGGATACGCAGAGCTGTGGGACCCGATCCCGGTTGAACCTGCGTCACTTCGCCTCCCTCTCTGTACTTGGGCCAGCGCACACAGTGTCACCACTTCCGGCCGCTATGACAAGGTCTCAACTCCCTGCCTAATTCGCCAAGTCGACGTCCTAACCGCCCATGCGGCTGCACATTGCAACTGCACGTGCATTTGGGTCTTGCAGCAGGCGTGCCGGTGACCCATGATGGCCTAGTGCATATTGGGCTTATGGTGCACAAGCTCTGAAAACTCTCAAGTAGTACGGAGACTCACGATGACAGCGGGAGGTACCGGCAGGATGGTGGGGGAGCCAAAATCGGCTGCCGACTACCTGCAGGCGACCCGCCGGGTGGGCTTTGACGAGCTACTGGAGGCCAACCACTCCGGCGCCACCGCATGTCCCCTGCCCAGTCAGGCCGACTCGGTGAAGACCGCCAGGGACGTGACACGTTCCACATTCCACGCCTGGGGACTGGCGGAACTCAGCGATGACGCAGCGCTAGTGGTTTCGGAACTCGTCACCAACGCGGTCCGTTACGCGCTGTGCCCGGCCAGCCGGGCGAAGATCAACCCGATCACGCTCGTCCTGGTGCACCTCTCCCCCCACGTGCTCCTGGCCGTGACGGATCCGAGCAACGAGGTGCCGACGCCCAAGGAGCCCGACTTCGTCTCGGAGAACGGCCGCGGTCTCTACATTGTGGAGACCTACAGCCAAGGGTGGGGCTGGGACCACCTCAACTGCGGCGGCAAGGCCGTCTGGGCCTTCTTCAGCCCGCACTCCTGAATATTTCCCACCGCGGCGGGACCGTTCCCGCATTTCCCTCCGGGGCCCTCGCGGCCCATCCCGCACGCGTCACGCGCCGCGAGGAGACACTCCTCCCCTGAACGAAGAACCGGGCACCGGTCGGAACCGATGCCCGGCACGCGTCGGGGTGACAGGATTTGAACCTGCGGCCCCCTGCTCCCAAAGCAGGTGCGCTACCAAACTGCGCCACACCCCGTCGGTCGGGTGCGCGCACGCTCCGGAACTCCGGTACGCTTACGCCCTGACGAACGGATGAAGTCTAGACCAGACTGACGCCGGCTCGCGCGGACGTAGCTCAATGGTAGAGCCCCAGTCTTCCAAACTGGCTACGCGGGTTCGATTCCCGTCGTCCGCTCAGATGATGAAAGGCCAGGTCAGCCCATATGCGGCGACCTGGCCTTTCATCTTTTCCCAAAACTTTCGAGAACTCGCGCGCCCGATGGCTTTCGAGCCCGTTTTTCCGGGCTTTCTTGAATGCCCTGCCGAGCGCCCCCGCGGTGACCTGGTCACGGACCCCGGCTCTCGGACCGCCGGCTCTCCGATGCCCGCCCCGCCGTTCGATGCCAAGGCGTTACCGATCCGCTCCAGACCGACAGGGCTTCTCCCCTGTTTCCCTCCTGCCCGTCCGAGGAGGTCACGGATCGCCGGACGGGATCGGCCGCGGCCTTCGCACTCCTTCGTGGAACCACATCCGCTTCATCCGGTCGAAGGCCCAAGCCCGGTGTGACAGGTGAGGCGCCGGATCTCACAGAGAGACCGTGCGCCTCAGGGCGGGTCCGGGTGCCGGCCCTCAGATCATCCGCGCCACGGTGTCCCGCAGCCGCTCACCGTCCATCGCGGCACCGTCGAGGCGGCCAGGGCCGAGTTCTCCGACAAGGGAGAGGACCCCGCGCCGCCCCGCTCCCTCAGCGCCGACAAGCCCTAGTTCGTATGGAAATATCAATGAATCTCTGTTAAACACGAAGTTCGCACATAGATCATTCTTTACAATCCTCCATAACCAGCAGTCAAAGTGCCCCGCGGAGGGAAAAGTGTCGGAGTTCGACGGCGTCATCGTAGGCGGAGGTCACAACGGCCTCACGTGCGCCGCCTACCTCGCGAAGGCGGGGTTATCGGTCGCCGTCGTCGAGCGCAACGACGTCGCGGGGGGCGGTTGCAGCACCCAGGAACTCACCCTCCCCGGATTCCGGCACAACACGCACAGCAGCTACCACTTCCTGGAGGAGGGCCCGGTCCCCGCAGACCTGGAGCTCCAGCGGTACGGCCTCCGCTACATCTACCCCGAGACCCAGCACGCCACGATCTTCAGGGACGGCCGGGCGATCACGGTCTACACCGACCCCAAACGCACCGCCGACTCCTTCGCCCGGTTCTCCAAGGCCGACGCCGCGCGCTGGCTGGAGTTGTACGAGCGCTACGCCGAGGCGGCCAGGGGCCTGATGAACGGCTTCCTTTACTCCAGGCCACTTCCGCCGCCGGTGCTCGCCGAGCGGATCAAAGGCGACCTCGGGCGCGACATGATGAGCTACATGCCGCTCTCGCTGTACGAGGCCGTCGACAGGAACTTCGAGAGCGACCAGGTCAGGGTGCTGTTCAAGTCCTTCCTGCACGCGATCTCCATCGAGAACGTCCCCGGCACCGGCGGTTTCCTCCCTCGGCTGCTGTCGCGCATCGCCAGGCTCGGGGTGCCCGTGGGAGGCGCCGGCAACGTCGCGAGCGCGCTGCGCGCCGTCATCGAGGAACACGGGGGCACCGTGGTGACCGGCGCCCACGTCGAGCGGATCCTGGTCGACGACGGGCGGGCCACCGGGGTGCGGCTCGCCACCGGCGACGTGCTCACCGCCCGCAGGTTCGTGGCCAGTGCGGTGGACGCCCCCCAGACCGTGCGGCTGGCGGGCCCGGAGAACTTCGGCGCCGAGATCACGGCCAAGGTCGAGAACTACAAGTGGGCCGCGCACAGCCTCGTCACCCTGCATCTGGCGCTCGACGAGGCGCCGCGCTACCGGGCCGCCGAGTTCGAGCCCGACGTGAACCGGGCCTTCCTCGTGGTGCTCGGCGCCGACGACAGCGAGCAGCTTGGCCGTACCTTCGACCAGATCCACCGGGGGGAGCTGCCCGAGCGGCTGGCCGGCAACGGCGCGTGCCCCTCGCTGTTCGACCCCTCCTACGCCCCCGCCGACAAGCATGTGGCGTTCTGGTGGCCGTGGGCCCCGTACGACCTCGGCGGCGACCCTGCCAACTGGGACCTGCGGCGCGAGGAGGTGGGGGAGCGGTTGCTCGCCGAGTGGGCCGAATACGCCCCCAACCTCACGGGAGACGCCGTCCTGGGTAAACGGGTCTTCTCCCCGCTCGACATCGAACGGCACTGCGTCAACATGGTGCGCGGCAGCCATCACGTGGGGGCCTACGAGCCGTCCCAGCTGGGCGGCAACCGGCCGGTCCCCGAGATGGGCCAGTACCGCACCCCCGTCGACGGCCTCTATCTCTGCGGCGCCAGCAGTCACCCGGGCGGCTCGGTCTCCGCGGCCCCCGGATACAACGGTGCCAACGCCATCGCAGAAGACCTCGAACTGGAAACCTGGTGGACGCCGGTTCCCGCACCCCGGTGGAGCGAGTGAAGTCCCGTTTCGTCACAAAAAATCCAGCGACGCCAGGGTTCAGGATGGGCAGTCCCGCGTCCATGCACGAGCAGCTGTCCCTGCTCAACGCCGCCAGCAAACGCATCGGCAGCACACTGGACGTGTTCGAGACCGGCAGGGAGTTGATGGACGTCGCCGTACCGCGCTTCGCGGACGCGGCGGGCATCCTCGTACAGGACCGGCTGGTGACCGAGGGAGAGTTTCCCCAGGAGACCACCGACGGCTCGGCGTTGGTGCGGCGGATCGCGGTCGGCGTGGCCGATCTCGCTCCCGGCGAGTACGCCAGGGCGTTCCCCGTCGACGAGGTCGCCGTCTACGAGGCATGGACCCCCTACGCCCGGTGCATGGCCACCGGCAACCCGATCCTCTACCCCCGCCTGGGGCGCAGGACCGCCGAGGAGATCGGGCGGTTCTGGAAGCGCGACGCGGTGTCGAAGGTGCTGGAGGACAGCTCGTTCCTGGTGGTGCCACTGAAGGCGCGTGGCCGGGTGCTGGGCTTCGTCATCTTCACCCGCAGGCCCACCAGCCAGCCCTTCGACGAGCAGGACGTCAACCTGGCCGAGGAACTGGCGGCCAGGACCGGGGTCTGCCTCGACAACGCGCGCCTCTACAATCGCGAGCGCCGCACCGCGCTGACCCTGCAGAGCAGCCTGCTGCCCGTCGACCTCTCCCAGCCTCTGGGGCTCACGATCGCCTCCCGCTACCTGCCGGCCAGCGACCTGGTCGGGGTGGGCGGCGACTGGTACGACGTGATCCCGCTGCCCGGCTGCCGGGTCGCCCTCGTCGTCGGCGACGTGATGGGGCACGGCATCAGGGCGGCCGCCACCATGGGCCAGCTCCGCACGGCCGCGCGTACGCTGGCCAGCCTGGACCTGAGCCCGGCCGACGTGTTGTTCCGGCTCAACCTGATGAGCCAGGACCTGGACGCCAGCCAGATCGCCACGTGTGTGTACGCCACCTACGACCCCGTCACTCGGCGGTGCGCGATCGCCTGTGCGGGGCACGTGCCGCCGATCCTGGTACGGCCCGGCGGCGAGACCGAGTTGCTGGAGCTGCCGCCGGGGCTTCCCCTGGGCATCGGCAACGAGCCGGCCGAGATGCGGGAGTTCACGCTTCCCGGCGGGACCGTGCTCGCCTTCTACACCGACGGCCTGGTGGAGAGCCGCAACCGGGACATCGAGGAGGGCATCAACGCGCTGCGCGGCCTGCTCTCCGGCGCCGACCACGACCTGGAGGAGGTCTGCGACCTCACGATCAGGGCACAGCGGCCCGGACACGAGCGTGACGACATCGCCCTGCTGCTGGCCAGGGTGTCGGAGCTGACGGAGAAGGACTTCGCGGAGAAGTCACTGCCCTCCGACCCCCGCTCCGCCTCGCAGGCCCGCCGTTTCGTCCGGGCCACACTCGACGACTGGGGTTTGTCCTCGCTCTGCGACAACACCGAGCTCATGGTGAGCGAGCTGGTCGCCAACGCGGTCGAGCACGGCCGGGGCGAGGTCGAGCTGCGCCTGCTGCGCGGGCCCACGCTGGTCTGTGAGGTGTCCGACGGGTCGGTGTCGGAGCCGGTCATGCGGGAGGCGTCCACCACCAGCGACACCGGCCGCGGCCTGCACCTCATCAACTGGCTCGCCCACCGCTGGGGATCCCGCCTCACTCAGAAGGGCAAGATCGTCTGGGTCGAGCAGAGGCTGCCCTAGCCCTGCCGGCCCTGCCCGCTCTCCCGTACGGGCTCCGGTGCCGTCTCCCGCGTCGCCGGTGCCCGCCGTGACGGCCGTCCGGAGGAAAGCCATGGGCGCACCGAGTGAGGTTTCACAAAATATCGTGACTTACTGCTGGCGTCGAGATGACCGCGCGATAAAGCCCTCGCTCAGATGTGCCCCATACGGGATTCCATCGACATCTCAGGCATGCCGGTCATGTCCGTTGACGCGATGACTACTGGCTGTCCAGGGGTTACGGTCAAGATGAGAGCCGGGAGGAAACCCGGGAGGGCATCGGGAGGGACATGATGACCATCGACGTACCCGAGGCTTACCACCGCGCGCTGGAGGACTTCGGCACTCTTGTCCATCGGATCGGCCCCGAGCAGTGGGAGAACCCGACGCCGTGCGTCGACTGGGACGTGCGCGCTCTCGTCAACCATGTGGTCGGCGAGAACCTGTGGGCCCCCGTGCTGCTCGCCGGGGGGACCTCCGCGGACGTCGGCGACGCCTTCGAGGGGGACCTGCTGGGCGACGATCCCATCAAGGCTTTCGACACCTCGGCCGTAGCCGCCATCCAGGCGGCGACAGGCGTTCACGTCCTCGGCCGCCTGGTCCACCTGCCGTTCGGCGACGTGCCCGGCCGGGAGTACATCACCGAACTCTTCGCCGACGCACTCATCCACACATGGGACCTGGCCCGTGCCATCGGTGCCGACGAGCGTCTCGATCCCGAGTTGGTCGAGGCCTGCGCCACCTGGTTCAGCGACGCCGAACCCGGCTATCGGCAGGCCGCGACCACCGCGGAGCACCGCCAGGCCCTCTCCTGCGCCGACCCGCAGACCCGGCTGCTCGCCTCCTGGGGCCGCCGCGCCTGACCGGCCACGACGACCTGACCGCCCTGACCTCCGGAGAGCGGGCCGCTAGCCGGCGGCCGGCCGCCGGCCGTGGTTGGCCCTGCGCTTCTTGCGCGCCCTGGCCTTGCGTGCTCGTCTGCCCATGCCGATCACCCCTTCGCCGAGCTTCCTCCGGGTCCGTACGAGACTCGATCTCGCCCGCCCAGACCTTCACATTCCTCCCGGAACGTCCCTCAGGCAAGACCCGGACGGCGATTCGTCCGGCTCCGGTGGACCGTATCTCCCCGGTGTTTCCCCGGCCTTGACGCTCCCGTCCGCTGGATGGGGCGCGTTGCCGGGCTTCCCCATCCCGTCAGACCGGACTCTAGGCTCCGTCACATGAACGAGAAGCTGATGGCCCGTTGGCGGTCGCTCTCCGGCTCCGGGGCCGACCCCCTCGGCCGCGAACTGATCAGCCGGTACGACGAGCCGCACCGCAGGTATCACACGACCGCCCATCTGGAGGCGGTGCTCACTCACATCGACGCCCTCGCCGATCACGCCGGGCACCCGGACCTCGTACGGATGGCGGCCTGGTTCCACGACGCCGTCTACGACCCGCGGCGCGGAGACAACGAGGAGCGGAGCGCGAGGCTGGCCGAGCGCGCGCTGCCGGAACTGGGGATGCCCGCGGAGGCCGTGACGACGGTCGCCCGGCTGGTCAGGCTGACCCTCACGCACGACCCCGCCCCCGGCGACGCGGACGGGGCCGTCCTGTCCGACGCGGACCTGGCGATCTTGGGCTCCTCCCCCGAGGTCTACGCCGCCTACGCGGCGGCCGTGCGCGAGGAGTACGGCTTCGTCCCCGACGACGCGTTCAGGGCGGGAAGGGCCGCCGTGCTGCGCTCGCTGCTGGATCTTCCGGTGATCTTCCATGTCGCCGATCTGGAGGAGGCGGCGAGGGCCAACATCGCGGCGGAGCTTGATCGACTGTGAGCGGCCAGTCACCACAATCCAACAACCTCCCCCTACCTCGCCTGTGGTAATTTGGTGGAATCTGATGGATTAAGGGGAGTGAGTGAATGCTCGCCCAGCAGCGGCAGCAGGCGATCCTGGAAAGGGTGCGCGGCAGCGGCGGGGTCAGGGTCGCCGATCTCGTCCGGGAGCTCGGCGTGTCCGACATGACGATCCGGCGCGACCTTGAGGTGCTCTCCGAGCGCGGCCTGGTGGAGAAGGTCCACGGCGGCGCCACCGCCGCCGGGCCCGGCTCGACCGAGGAACCGGGTTTCGCCGCCAAGTCGGTGCGCCAGCAGGCGGAGAAGGAGACGATCGCTCAGCACGCCGCCCGGCTCGTCCGGCCGGCCACGGCCGTCGCGCTCTCCGCGGGCACCACGACCTGGACGCTCGCCCACCACCTCGTCGACGTGCCCGAGCTGACTGTGATCACCAACTCGATCCGGATCGCCGACGTCTTCCACCGCTCCCCCAGGGCCGACCGCACGGTCGTGCTGACCGGCGGGGTCCGCACCCCCTCCGACGCGCTGGTCGGCCCGGTCGCGGTCTCGGCGATCCGCGGCCTCCACGTCGACACCCTCTTCCTCGGCGTGCACGGTATGAGCACCCGCGCCGGATTCACCACCCCCAACCTGCTTGAGGCCGAGACCAACCGCGAGCTGGTCGCCTCCGCGCACCGCCTGGTGGTGCTCGCCGACCACACCAAGTGGGGCACGGTCGGTATCAGCACGATCGCCGAGCTCACCGAGGCCCACGTCCTGGTCACCGACTCCGGCCTGGCCGAGGAGGCCCGGGAGGAGCTCGCCGCCTCGGTGGGCGAGATGATCATCACGGAACCCCAGCGGGAGAGCGAGATCGCCGGCCGATGAAGCGTACGATCACCTACCTGGCCGACGGCCGGGAGCTTTTCTACTTCGACCGGCGCGACGACGCCGACCGCACGACACCCGACCGGCGCGACCTGCCGCCCCGCCCCGCCGCCTCCGAGTTGCGCTACGACCCGCTCACCGAGGAGTGGATCGCGGTGGCCGGGCACCGCCAGGGCCGCACCTTCCTGCCCCCGGCCAGCGAGTGCCCGCTGTGCCCCTCGACCCCCGGCAACCTCACCGAGGTCCCCTCCTCCGACTACGAGGTGGTGGTCTTCGAGAACCGGTTCCCTTCGTTCTCCGCCCAGCCGGGCGAGCACCGGCCGATCGGAGGGCTGAGCGAGGTCCGTCCGGGGGTCGGCAGGTGCGAGGTGGTCTGCTTCACCTCCGAGCACGACTCCGCGTTCTCGCGGCTCTCCCCCGAGCGGGTCGAACTGGTCATGGAGGCCTGGGCCGACCGTACGGCGGAACTGTCGGCGACGCCCGGCGTGGAGCAGGTCTTCTGCTTCGAGAACCGGGGGGCGGAGATCGGCATCACTCTGGCCCACCCGCACGGCCAGATCTACGCGTACCCCTACGTGACCCCGCGCACCAGGCTCACCCTCGGGGCGGCCGAGCGCCACAGGGAGCGGACGGGCGGCAACCTGTTCGCCGACGTCCTGGCCGCGGAGCGAGAGGCCGAGATCCGGGTGGTGGGCTCGAACGAGCACTGGACGGCCTTCGTCCCCGCCGCGGCGCGCTGGCCCGTGGAGGTTCACCTCTACCCGCACCGCAGGGTTCCCGACCTGGTCGCGCTGGACGCCGGGGAACGCGCGGCGTTCGGCCCCCTGTACACCGACGTGCTCCGCCGCCTCGACGGGATCTTCGGCGTGCCCATGCCGTACATCGCGGCCTGGCACCAGGCACCGGTCTCCACCGGCCGCGATCTGTCGTACGCGCACATGGAGCTGTTCAGCATCCGCCGCGCGCCTGACAAGCTGAAATACCTCGCCGGATCGGAGTCGGCGATGGGCGCCTTCGTGAACGACGTGTCGCCCGAGGCGACAGCACATCTGTTGCGCTCTGTTGTCACGAACTGATTACCGGTTGGTCTCGTCTTGAGGTCGCGTGACCTGCTGTTTACCACTACTATCCTTCCCACATCGGCTGTAAACGCTGATTTGCCTAATCCCGGGCACCTTGCCCGGGAGCCGGGGAACCACCGCACCTGGGGTGAAACCACTTCGGTGGAAGGGCTTCCTCCAGCCCGAACCCGTCAGCTAACCCGGTAGGCGTAAGGAGAGGAGAGTGCGTGGCGGCCCCGTCCCCCACGTTCCGTCGGCGTGCGTCTCTGGCCCTCTGCCTGAGCTCGATCGTCGTGTTCACCGTCGGCACCCCCACGGCCGGAAGCGCGGACCCCAAGCCCACCGAGGCCAAGCTCCGCGCCGAGCTGGCCAAGCTCGGCAAGCAGGTCGACAAGCTGATCGAGACCTACGCGGCCACGCGCGAGTCCCTCAAGATGGCGCGGAAAGCCGAGACCGTCGCCAAGCAGAACCTGGAAAAGGCCGAGAAGACCTACGTCGAGGCCAAGCGACAGGTCGACTCCATCGTCCAGTTGCGCTACCAGACCAGCGGTGGAGGGCTGCCCGCGCTGATGTTCTCCGGTGACATGGGCGCCGCCGCGGTGATGGAGCAGCTCACGGCCCAGCAGGCCGCCCACCTGGAGGGCTTCGTCCACAGCATCGAACGCAGGAAGAGGGCGACCGAGACAGCCGCCAGGCTCACCGACGAGATCGGCGACGAGGCCAAGGAAGTGCAGGAACAGCGTGAGAAGGCGGAAAAGCTGATCCGCGACATGAAGGACAAGCTCGACCGGCTCGCCCCCACCGGTTCCGGCCGTCGCGCCGACGGCAGCTGGGCACCACAGCTACCCACCGGCCCCGACAACATCACCGACCGCACCCGGATCATGCGCGATGCCATCATGAGGCGCTTCAACCTCCCGTACTCGGTCGGCTGCTACCGGGCCGTCAACGACGGCGGCGAACACCCCCTGGGCCGCGCCTGCGACTTCATGATGAGCGCAGGTGGCGCGATGCCCTCGGCCGCCAACCTCGCGCTCGGCGACGAGATCGCCGCCTGGGCCATCAAGAACAAGGCCAAACTCGGCGTGAAGTACGTGATCTGGCGCCAGCGCATCAACCACGGCTCCGGCTGGAGGTTCATGTCGAACCGAGGCGGCATCACGGCCAACCACTTCGACCACCCGCACATCTCGATGTACTAGGAGCCGTTCGGTCGTTGGACCTTGGTGAGGTCCGGTGGCGGCCGGCCGTGACTGGGAGAACGGCGTACGGCCAGGTCGCGAGGTGGTTGCCCCGTCACCGGCTTTCGTACGCGAGGTGTCATCGTGAGCGGCGCCGGCCCCTCACCGGGTTCACCGATGCGCGGCCTTCAGGCCGACCTCCCCCAGACATTCCAGTACGGCGTCGGTGGACATCAGGAACGGGTCGGACTGCAGAATTCGTGTGTGCGTCGTGCTCATTTCCTGGCCGGGCAGGATTCCCAGCTCACGGTCGAGCAGCTCAATGGTCTCCTGGAACACCTCCAGCGCCTCCCCCTGGCGGCCGGTCCGGTAGAGGGCGAGCATCAGCAGGGTGCGGAACCGTTCGTGGAACGGGAAAAGCATGATCAGGCTGCGCAGCTCGGGTATGGTCTCGAAGTGGTTCCCGAGGGCTATGTCCGCGCCGATGCGAAGCTCCAGGAGTGAGGTTCGCAGCTCCTCCAGCCGGCTGATCTCGTGGTCCGCGACAGCGCTCTCCGCGAGGTCCGCGTACGGCCTGCCGCGCCACATGTCGAGCGCCTCCGCCGAATAGCGTGCCAGATCCTTGATGTCGGAGGAGAGCATCGCGTTCAGCGCCTGCTTGGCGAGCGCCTCGAACCTGTGGACGTCGAGTTCGTCGGGATGTGTGACCAGCGCGTAGCCCTGACCCCGCTGCTGGATCCGGTCGTGGCCGAGAACGTGCCGGAGGCGGAACACATAGACCTGCATCGCCTTCCGCGGGTTCTTGGGTTGTTCGGTCCATAAAATATCCGACAGGATCCCGACGGGCACCGACTGCCCCGCTCTGCTGAGAAGTATGCTCAACAACTTTCGCGGCTTCTGGGCCGGCATCGGCACTTCGACGCCGTTTACGGTAACCGCCAGATCCCCGAGAACATGGAACTGTACCTCGCCCTTCGGGAGAGTGTTAGGCGACATGTGTTTTCCTTCGCGGGTGGGAAAGGGACGTCAGCCTCTTCAGGGGAATTCCGCCGTGCGTGCCGTCACGGAACGACGGTCGCGCACGGACCGGGAACGTGAGGTGTCGGCCGACGACAGGCGCGTACGGCGGCTCGACGAAGCATCACCCCGATCAGGGGTAGCGTGCCGCCACGCTCTGAACGGGCGGCCTGCGGCTCGGCCGGAAATGTGCGTCGCGGGTCTCGCTGACCGCGCACCCGATGGGAACGCCCAGAAGAGGGTGCGTGAATCGTTTCGCCTCGTGGACGGCGGGACGGGAACGCTGCGAACGCCTTGACAGCGGGTGCGATTCCGATGGAACCGTCACAGGCGCGCTCCTGCGCGACAGCCGCGGCCCGGGCGATGCCATTCCGGCGAACGCGAGCCGCTTCAGCAAAGAGCCGGATCTCGCTCCGTGCTCCGGGTCAAGGCCCGTACGAGCGGGATGTGCCCGGCTTTCGCACGGCGGTCCTCCCGCTTGATCCCGCGCGACCGCCCTGTGGTGTCCTCTTCCTCGACGCTCGGCGACATGAACGCGGATCGTTCGCACTGGCGGCGCCCCAAGCCGACCATGTGCCTGTCTGCGGTGATTTCAACCTGTCTGAGAACACGAAAACGCACAGCCATCCGGTAGCCCCCATACCTCTTGTCTGCTTCCGGCCATTATACGTAAACGCTGGACACAGTTGCGGCTTTTACCTCAAGCTGAAAATTTTTCGCAAGCAGCTAGATTTAAGCTAAATTACGGACATACCCTTATATCTTCATAAGGTCATGTCACTTCAGGTATTTCCGGCGGGCACCGAGCCGGGGCGCGAGCCCCGGCTCGGTGCCCGCGGTCCGGCGCGGTGAAGCCGCGCGGACGCCCGCGGCTAGCCGTTCTCCGGAGCGGCCTTCATCCAGCTGGGCTTGACCGCCATCATCCGCGCGGTCTTGGCGGGATCCCGGTCGACGAGATCCCCGAGCACCTCGTCCACCCGCTTCAGGACGGCGGTGTCGATCGTCCTGCCGGACGCCGAGGCGTTCTCGGTCACCTGCTCGGGCCTGGTGGCGCCGGCGACCACGGAGGAGACCCCGGGCTGCCGAAGCACCCAGGCGATCGCGAGCTGGGCCGCCGAGAGGCCGCACTCCCCCGCGAGCGGGAGCAGGGCCTGCACGCGTTCGAGAAGCGTCGTGCCCAGCACCCTTCCGATGAAGGTGGGAGCCCGCCCGCCGGCCGTTCCCCGCGACCCGGCCGGCGGTTCCTGGCCCGGCCGGTACTTGCCGGTCAGCACCCCCTGTGCGAGCGGCTGGAACGCCAGCTGACCGATACCCTCGCGCAGGCACAGCGGGACTATCTCCGGTTCGACGACCCGCCACAACATGTTGTACTGCGGCTGGTTGGAGACGATCCGGCTGCGCAGCCCGAGCTCGTCGGCGATGGTCAGCGCCGACGCGATCTGCGGGGCCGTCCACTCGGACACACCGAGGTAGAGAACCTTGCCCTGGCGTACCAGGTCGTCGAAGGCGATCAGCGTCTCCTCCAGCGGGGTCGTCTCGTCGAAACGGTGCGCCTGATACAGGTCGAGGTAGTCGGTACGCAACCGGCGCAGGGACGCCTCGCAGGATTCCATGACGTGCTTGCGGCTCAGGCCACGGTCGTTCGGTCCCTCGCCGGTGGGCAGGCAGACCTTCGAGGCGAGGACCAGCGACGACCGCCTCACCCCGTCGAGCGCGTCGCCCAGCACCTCCTCGGCCGCTCCCCGCGCGTAGACGTCCGCGGTGTCGAAGGTGGTGATGCCGGCGTCGAGTGCCGCCCGGATGCACGCGACCGCCTGGTCCCGATCCACCAGCTCGCCGTGGGTGAGCCAGTTTCCGAAGGTGACTTCACTGATCATCAGGCCGCTCTGCCCGAGGTGGCGATATTCCATTGGTCGTCAGGATGCGACGCCCTCCTTCGAGGAGCCCGTCTTCCCGACCCTCCTTTCAGATGAAGGTCACGATACTGCTCCGCGCGGCACGGAGGATCGGTCGCGCGGACGCCGATCCGCCGACGTGTCAGGACGCGCGGCTTCGGTGCGCGGTCCCGTTCGTGAACTCGTCCGCCTCACCCGGACGCGCGTCGTCCCGAGAGAGGGACGGGTCGCCTGGACGACCTCCGGGGAAGACGGTGGCGAGAGGGTGAAAGGCCCTCCTGAAGTAGATCAGCGGGGCACCGTCGCGCACGCTGTACGCCTGCACCGCGCCGATGACGACCTCGTGATCACCCGCGGTGAGCACGCTGTGCACGGTGCACTCCAGGGAGAAGAGCGCGTCGGGGACGACCGGCGGGCCGTCCGGGGTGAGTGCCCCCCATCCGCCCTGGACCTTGTCTCGGGCCGTCGTCGCGAACAGGCGCGCCACGTCGTCGTGGTGCTGGCGGAGCATGCTCACCGCGAAGCGCCCCGACTCCTGTATGGCGGGCAGCGTGCGCGCGGACCGCGCGAGGCAGACCAGGACGAGCGGAGGTTCGGCGGAGACGGAGCAGAAGGCGCTCACGGTCAGACCGTGCGAGCCTTCCCGCTCCCCCCGTGCCGTGACGACCGTGACGCCGCTGGGAAACCGGGCGAGTGCGGCCCGGAAGCCGTCCACGGTGATCATCGTCGGGACGTCATGCCGTGAACGGACGCAGCACCAGTTCGACCGTGCGGTCCTGAAGGGTGAACGTCGCCTTCTGCCCGGGTACCGCGTCGTCGAGCCAGCGGTGGAAGTCCTCCATCTCCTTGAGCGTGACGCCGTCGATGGCGTGGATCTCGTCGCCGGGCTGGATCCCGACGAACTCCGCGGCGGAGTTGATCGCCACATCCTGCACGACCATCCCGGTCTCCGGGGTGACCCCCAGGGGGATGATGCCCGTCTTGGGCGGCGTCAGCGTCTTGTGGAACTGGAACGGGCGGTGCTCCAGGTAGGCCGCGAGCCGCTCCAGGTAGTGCCACCAGTGGTGGTCGTAGGCGTCGAACTCCACCCGGGAGCGGACCGAGTCGCTGAACCCCGAGTGGCGCACCTTCACCTCGGTGCTGTCCTCGTCGACCTGGACGAACTCCACCCGCACGGAGGTCGGCTCGTCGTTCCCCGGCACATCCCAGTCGTAGGAGCACGAAAAACCGGGGGTGACCTCGCGCAGCTTCGCCGTGAAGACGAGGTCGACCCTCCCTCCCCGGTTGAAGTGCCAGCGAAGCGGATCGCCCGGTTCGGCCGGGACACTCGCGTCGTGCAGGTTCAGCCAGGCACGGACCTCCTTCGGGTCGGTCCAGGCCTGCCAGACGCGCTCCCGGCTCACCTTGATCTCGCGTGCCGTCGATGTTTCGAGTGCCATGACACCGTTCTCCATTCTTGGGATTCGCGCCGACGAGGGCACGGGCTCAGCCGTACACCGGTCGATCGCCTAATTGGCCCCCGCCTCGTGCAGGGCCTTCTCGACTGCGGCGTTGGAAAGCGTCAGTAGTCCGATGAGTGACACGACCGCCCCGAACAGGCCACCCACCCGGTACACGGTCTCCAGGTCGGCGTGGGTCGCGATCTGACCGGCCAGGAAGATGCCGACCGGCATCAGCCCGAAGGCCACGAGCCTGTTCACGCTGCTCACCCGCCCCGTCAGTTCCTTGGGGACGATGGCCTGCCTGATCGAAACGGTCGTGACGTTCCAGGTCATAGCCGTGTAACCGGTGATCGCCAGGCCGAGGGCGACGAGGGCGACCTCGCTGGTGAACCCCAGGATCGTGAAGCCCAGCGCGCCCAGCATCGCCCCGCCGAGCGCGGACCTCGCCGGTCCCAGCCGACGGGTGAACATCCGGCACGTGAAGCCCGCCGTCACGCTGCCGACCGCGACCGAGGCGAGCAGCAGACCGTACGCCACATCGCTGATCAGCATGACCTGGCGGGCGTACAGCACCAGCATCGCCAACTGGCCGACCGTGCACATGTTGGTGAGGCCCGCGACCAGGGTGAACACGCGGAGCACGCGATGGCGGGCCAGCCAGCGCACCCCCTCGCCGATCTCCTCGCGCATCGCGCGCCGGGGTTTCGCGTCGGGCGCCGTCGCCGCCCGAGCGCCGTCGGTGCGGAAATCTCCGCGCATGAGGAACGAGAAGAGGGAACTCAGGGCGAAGCTGACGGCGTCCACGCCCACGGGCACGGCCCGGCCCACGGTGTAGAGCACGCCTCCGAGCGCCGGTCCCAGAAACTTCAAAGCGACCGTGTTCGCGGTCATCAGCCTGCTGTTGGCCCGCTCCAGCGCCTCCCGGTCCTGTGAGACCGCCATCGGCAGGATCGCGGAACGCGAGCTGTCGTAGACGGTCTCGATCGACGTGATGCTGAAGGCGATCACCATGAGGAGCGGGATCGACGCCCAGCCGCCGAGAACCGCGACGAACAGGACGATGAGGATCGCGCACCGGACGGCGTCCGAGACCCACATCGCCCGGCGCCGGTCCCAGCGGTCGGCGAGCGCGCCCCCCATCAGGGCGAGCAGCAGCCAGGGAAGCTTGTCCGCCATCCCGACGAGGGAGAGCGTCGCCGGATCGCTGGTGAGGTCGGCGGCCAGCAGCGGCAGCGCGGTGACGGTCAGGCCGTTTCCCACGCTCGAAACCGACCAACCTCCCCAGAGCAGCCAGAAGTTGCGTCCGAGGCCGCTGGAGATCTTCGAGCCCAGGCGCCGCCCTCCCGGCCCGTCCGGTGGCGCGCCGGAGACCTTCGGCTCCGTGGTGGCCTTCGGCTCCGTGGTGGTCCGCAGGTCCCCGCCGCCCGGGACCTCCCTCGTCGTCATGCGCCCACGCCCTCCGGGGTGGAGTCCTCGATCAGCAGCGCGGCGGGGTCGAGTTCGAAGAGCAGGCGGGTGGTGCGCGCGACTCCGTCCGCGTCTCCCAGCTGCCGCCGGCAGAGCACCGCCTGGTACGCCGCACCGGCTCCCCGAAGACCACCCGCCCGGGCACCGAGCTCGAACTCCACGGCCGCCCGCTTGAGGTCACCTTCGCGCTGGAACCAGGCGCCCGCGAAGTAGCGCGCGGAAGGCTCGTTGCCATCCAGCCGCAACAGCCGCTCGGCCGCCTGTTCCACGTGTTCCGCGGGGTGGAGCATGGTGCCCGCCTTCACGGTCACGTCCAGGAGGAGCCTGGTGTTCTCCCGGGCGCTGTGCCACTGCTGTGAGTCGGCGGCGAGGCTCTCGGCCTCGTCACCCGCCTCGTACGCCGCGTCCATCGCCTGCCGCGCCCCGTACTCGTCCTTCTCCGTGATCCGGTGAAAGGCCGCGGCCCGCCAGAACCTGCTCACCGTGAGCGCGCGTGACCAGGGCTCGACCTCGTTCAGGATGGGCAACAGCTCCTGGCCGTACGCCATCCAGTAGTCGCTCCCGCGCTCGCCTCCTCGGTCCCGCAGCAGGATCGAGATCAGCTGGGTGCACGAGAGCACGCGCGGTACCGGCAGTTCTCCCTCCGTGGCGAGCCTGGCGAAGGCGTCCGTCACCGCGGAGTCGCGCAGATGCTGGCGTAGCGCCCGCGCGGTCTCGTAGGCGAGGTGGTCGCTCGCGGGATGGGGGCCTGCGCCGTCCGCGGTCAGCTCCGCCGCGAGCCGGTAGAACCCGAGCTGCGTGAGGATCCTGACGAGCACCGCGCGCCGGGGAACGGACTGATGCGGCCACTCGGCGATCTGGCGACTGAGGAACCGCCACGTTTCCAGTCCGGTGCTCGCCGCCACCTCCGCCGGCGAGTCTCCCAGGAACACGTCCTGCCTGGCCTGCCTCGCCAGCCAGGACCGCGAGTCGCCCTGCAGGATCAGGGAGCAGTGCGGAAGCAGTTCGTCCTGGTTCTCGTCGCGCAGCAGGGCGAGCAGCAGCGGGGTGCTCTCAGCGCAGAGCGGCCCGTCCACCGTGGAGGTCAGCGTGAACCAGGCGCTCCAGTTGCGCCGCAGTCCGACGATGTCCAACTCGACCACGGGCGGGAATTCCAGATCCCCCCACGCGACATCGTCCGCGCGCGTATACGTGTGCAAGCCCGCCAATGCCCCACTCTTTTCCGGATCAGCCGATCACATGGTCAAGTATGGTTAAAAGGCGGGAGAAGACTTATGAAATCCTCTCCCGCCAGATATCGGCGTTTAATTCACCGAATTAGTAGACCTCGCTGGGCGCGTACACCTCGCTCGGCGCGTACACCTCGCTGGGGGCGTACACCTCGCTGGGGGCGTAGACCTCACTCCGCATCTGAAACACCTCCTTTCGGGGTTGTTCCTTGCTTGCGGAGTAAGCTTTTCCGAATACAGTTTCACGACGGTTTCGCGTCGGTTTCACGGCGTCCTTGACAGTTCTTGAATATGGTTGTCCTGCCTGGTGGCCGGGGGTTCGAGTCTTTTTCTGCGCCCGGGTGGTCCCGGTGGCCCGGTGCGATACCGAAGGTCGTTCGGATCCGGGAGGGCCGGGGACGCCGGGCGTGACCCCGCCCCCGGCCGAAGCGGCCGGGGGCGGAGTGTGTGACGGTGTTCTCAAAGCATCTTCGGCCGGTCCGCGTCCCGCCCGGGAGACACGGGAGACACATGGCGTTCGGAGGACTTCGAGCGCTCGGGAGACGTGGACCGCTCGGGAGCCTCGGGACGGCGGACGTGGACGGGGGTGCCGATCGGGGTCATGTCGTAGAGCGCTTTGGCGTTGTGCAGCGGCACCCGGATGCATCCGTGGGACGCGGGGTGCCGCGGGACCCGCTCCGAGCCGTGGAAGCCGATGCCCTGGTTGAAATAGATGGTGTAGAACTGGTCGCCCAGGGGCCCGCTCGTCCATCCGGGCGTCCGGAACCAGGCACGGAAGTCGCCGGTGGGCGTGACCGCGACCCCGCAGTGGCCCTTCTTGCAGTAGTGCTCGCCGTTTCCGGTCGAGATGTGGGAGACCAGCGCGGGCTTGCCGTCCTTCCACGCCGTGAGCAACTGGCGGCGCAGGTCGATCTCCACTCTCGTGGGCTCTCCGTACGACACCAGCGGCCGCAGGCGCGCCGGGCGAGAGAGCGCCCGCCAGGTCCGCGGGTCGATCTGGTCGGTGACGGGCAGCCCGTTCGCCTTCTGGAAGGCCCACACAGCCGCGCGCAGCGCGGGACGGTACTCGTCGCCGACGTCTCCCGGCCCGAAACCCAGCCGGTCGAGGCGCCGGTGGACCTGCTGGACCTGGGCCCCTCTGTCGCCGAGGCGAAGGAGGGGGAACCGTGCCGGCGGGGTGTGCTCGGAGCGAGGCACGGGAGGGCTTTCATGGGGAACGGGCGGTCCTGAATGCCGCGACGAGATGACACCGGTGTTCACGACACCGAATGGCAGGCACGCGGTGAGCACGAGGGCCGAGTTCGCGACCAGGAAGCACTTGACGGTTCTCCGCATTTTTGACGCCTATCCGCTCTCTGGGGAAGTCCACTAGAAGGAGTACGAGTACTTGCGGTCCTCTATCGCCGCGTGCACCAGGCCGACGGCCTCCTGGGCGCAACCCCAGGAGAAACTGAATCCGGCCCCGCCGTGCGCGAAGTTGTAGAGGACCTTTTCCTCGTCGTCCCACTCAAGGCAGACGTTCTCGGCCCGGAACGGCCGCAGTCCCGCACGTACCGGCTCGTCGGGATCCAGCCTGGCGTGTCGCAACGCGGGCATGAAGGCGAGGCATCGCTCGTACATCTCCCGTACGGGAGCGTGGTTCTCCAGGTTGATTCCGGTATCCCACTCGTCCTTTTCCGCCAGCCCTCCGAGAACGAGGAGTCTCGGATTGCGCGGCACGATGAAGACGATGTCCTGCTCGTCCTTGTTCTCCTCGTCGTGGGAGACGCAGTGGGCCTCGCGGATCCGGCGCCCGCGAAGCCCGTCGTTGCGTACCCGCACCAGTGCGCCGCGCAGCGGGTACATGCCGATGCCGCGGAGTCCGGCGGTGCCGAGACCCGCGCAGCAGACGATCACCTCGGCGTCGAAGCGGTCGAGGAGCTCGTCCTTGCGCTCGGCCAGCAGGCCCTCGACCCGGTAGCGCTCGACCCGCACACCATGGATCTTGACCTGCCGCATCAGCCACGCCATGTACTGATCGGTGTCGATCATGGGTGCCATGTGCGAGTACGCGTCGACCACGCCGTAGTCGGGGCTGACACCGTTGCGTTCGGCGAGCGACCGGTCGCGGACGAAGCCGCGCACCTTCCCCGCGAGCTCCCGCATCTTGTGGAGGTCGTGCGGACTCTCCTCGACGGGGCGCTTGAAATAGAAGTTGGACCTTCGCATCGCCACCCCGGGAACCTTCGCCCTGGCCAGCCTCTCGAACATCTCGTACGAGGTGACGCACCAGTCCTTGGAGCGGGCGAGCGAGATCTGGTCGTGGTGGTAGCCGCACACCGCGGGGGGCCACTCCCACAGCGCGCCCGCGACGACCGAGACGATGTCGGGGGCGAATCGCTCCGCGACGACGGTGACGCGGAACCCCTCCCTGGCCAGGCACAGCGCGCTGGTCAACCCGCTTACCCCGGCTCCGACGACAAGTATTCTCTCTGAATTCGCGCGCACCTGGGAACGCCTTCTTTCCTGATCCATCCAGCTCGATCACTTTTCGGCGCGACCGACCTCGGGAGGCCGTCACGACGAACGCCGAAACCCCTCCACAGTAATTCGAGCACCGGCGAATCCCCGAATGGCGGCGAACCCGGCACCTGAGAACACCGGCCCCGAGATGATGGGAAAGCATGACCGATCGAGGAAATAATATGGATTGAACAGGGAAAAGCCGCACTCGGCCCGAATGATCAGATGACAAACCTTTGGCCGTGTGCCGGATTTTCATCGCTGATCCACCGATCGACCCGGGAGAATATTGACACCTCCTTAGACTGTTCCCGGCTGTCACGAAGGACCGGTCGAGGTCGTCGCGGGGCGAATTTCCTAATTTACTCTTGGACTCGCCTATATGCCCTCGGTGGGATTGTTGGGAGCAGGTGGAGGGCCGAGTCTCACTTGTTGTAGAACATGATGACTGAACACATATACCGGGGAGGGCACCCCTCCCGCTCACCGCCGCCGGGCCACGGCCACCGCACGCGGCCAGGAGGCCGCACAGGCCTCGTGACGGCACCGGCCCGTGAGAGCACCGGCCGGGGAGGGCGAGGTCCTGAGAGGGCCGGGTCAGCCCGAGGCGGGGCTCTCCGCGAGAGTCTCGGCGATCAGCCGGTCGAGGTTGGCCAGGTTCGCCGGACGGGCGACGGCGGCCTCGGCGAAACGGCCGAGCAGCCGGGCGAAGACCTCGCGGTCCGGCTCGTCCCATTCGGCCATCAGGCTGTCCAGGTAGGTGCGCCGATGACGGACCACCACCTCCAGCACGCGGCGACCTCGCTCGCTCAGCACGAGCCTGGCCCGCCTGGCGTCCACGGCCGACTCCTCACGCTCCACGAACCCCGCGCCGACCGCGTCGTTGACCAGCCTGCTGGCGGTGGACGGATCGACGCCCAGTTGTTCGGCGACGGCGCCCACGGCCACCTCGGGCACATCCAGGCTCAGTTTGTGCACGGCGTGCACGACCATCACGTTCGACATGTGCACCGGCCGCTGCGGCTCCCCGGCGTTGCGCGGGCGCAGCGGCCGCGACCAGATTCGGCGCAGCCGGAACAGTGCGACGTCGATCACCGCTCCAGGCGTCCCCTCGTTCACGGCGCCACCCTAACCGCTACGGGCGTGGGCGCGTGTCCCAGCCTTCCGGTCGCGGCGCGGCACCGAGCCGAAAGGAGGGATCGGGCGGGCACGGGGCGGGAGATGGTCAGCCCGACAGGCGGACCGGATTGACCAGGTCGGCGTACATCAGCAGGCCCGCCATGATGACCATCAGGAAGGCGATCGCGTAGGTGAGGGGAAGCGCCTTGGCGATGTCGACGTGGCCTGGCGTGGGGCGGCGCGCGACGCGGGCGAAGCCGCGCTTGAGGCCCTCCCACAGGCCGCCCGCGATGTGGCCGCCGTCCAGGGGAAGCAGCGGGACGAGGTTGAACAGGCCGATCGCCAGATTGAAGCCCGCCAGCAGGTTGATGAAGACGACGATCTTGTTTTCCAGCGGGATCGCGGCGGCGGCGATCTCACCGCCGATGCGGCTGACGCCGATGACACCGATCGGGCCGTTCTTGTCGCGTTCGTCGCCGGAGAAGGCGGCGTGCCAGACGCCCACCATCTTCTCGGGGAACCTGAGCAACGCGGCGGCGGTGGCCGAGGTGAGATCCCCCATGTGCTCGGCCACGGCGCCGAAGCTCTGCTGCTCGATAACGATCTTCGGGCTCACCCCGAGATAGCCGACGCCTCTTTCGATCTTGCCGGGCTCGTCCAGCGACTCGCGGTCCTGCGCGATGAGGCCGGCGGTGACGGTCAGCTCCTGACCTGCCCGCCTGATGCCGATCTCGACCGGGCCCGCGCCGTGGTCGCGGATGGCTCGCGTCGCGGCGTCCCAGCTCGTGGCGGGCGCACCCGCCACGGACACGATGACGTCCCCCGGCCGCAGCCCCGCGACGCTGGCGGGGCTGGGCATGTCGGCCGCGGTGCACTCGGGGTTCTTGGCATAGTCGGCGGCGGTCTTCACGCACTGCGGGATCGAAGCGATCTCGGTCTTCTGCGTGGGAATGCCGAACCCCATGAGCACCACGCCGAACAGGATGAACGCCAGCACGAAGTTCATCGCCGGGCCGCCGGACATGATGATGACCTTCTGCCACCAGGGCTTGCGGTAGAACACCCGGTTCTCGTCGCCCAGCCGCACGTCCTCAAGGGCCACATCGCGGGCGTTCTCGATCAGGCCCTGCCAGGGACCCGTGGAGACCGAGCGCACCTTGCCGGGGGCGTCGGTGGGCCGGGGTGGCAGCATGCCGATCATGCGGATGTAGCCGCCGAGCGGGAGCCACTTGATGCCGTACTCGGTCTCGCCCTTGCGGCGCGACCACATCGTCGGACCGAACCCGACCATGTACTGGGTGACCTTGACACCGAACAGCTTGGCCGGCACCAGGTGACCGATCTCGTGCAGCCCGATCGACACCATCAGTCCTACGAGAAAAACGATGACCCCGACCACGGAGAGCCAGCTCACAGGTTCGTACTCCCATCGCGGTTTCACCGACAATGCCCCATAAGAGGTTAGCCGAAGTATCCGCCCTCCACACCGACGCCGACAGCGGCGTTCCTGGCCACTCTCGGCGTCGGCCCCATTGCCCGCCCCTCACCCATTGGAGGCACTCCGTTGACATTCAGCGATCGCACGAACACTCTTTGATGAGGGTGAGGACGAGAGAGAGGGGCGCTTTGATCGGGATTCTGGTTGCCGAGCATCTTCCCCTGGTCCGGCGCGGACTGGTGGCGACGCTGGAGAACGAGAACGACATGAAGGTGGTGGCCGATGTCTCCGCCGGGGAGGACGTGCTCCCCGCCGTCCTGCGGCACACCCCGGAGACGGCGGTCATCGATCTCGAACTGCCGGACGTCTGCGGTTTCACCGTCGCGCTCCGGCTGCACGAGAGGGCCCCTGACTGCCGGGTCCTCCTGTTGTCGCGTGCCCCCAGCCCGGTCCAGGTCCGCCGGGCCTTCGCCGTCCACGCGCTCGGGTTCATGAGCCTGGAGGTCGGCCCCGAGCAACTGGCCGAGGGCGTCCGCCAGGTCGCGGCCGGCCGCCGCGCGGTCGACTCCGAGCTCGCGGTGGCCGCCCTCAGGTCGGCGGAGAACCCCCTGACCCGCCGGGAGCTCGACGTGCTCCGGCTGGTCGCGCAGGGGGCCAGGTCCGGCGAGATCGCCGACCAGCTGTTCCTTTCCGTGGGAACGGTCCGAAATCACCTGTCGCGGATCATGTGCAAGACGCAGGCGCGCAGCCGCCTCGACGCCGTACGCATCGCCGACGACTCCGGGTGGCTGTGACCCTCCCGCCTCCGTGTGAGCCCTCGCTCCGCTCGACGAGGCCGGGTTCAGGGGCGCCAGATGAGGATGAGGGCGCAGTCGTCGTCGTTGTGGCCCGACGACATGGAGGCGACCAGGTTGCGGGCACCGTCGCGAAACCCCGAGGGCATCAGGCGCTCGGCCTCTCCCAGCAGGCGGTCGAGACCGGCGTCGATGTCGCGCCCCGGCTGCTCGATCAGGCCGTCGGTGTAGAGCATGAGCGCGTCGCCCTTGCGCAGCATTCCCCGGTCGATCTCGCAGTGCAGGTCGGGTACGACGCCGAGGACGACCCCCTTGGCCGTGGAGACCCGCCACGTCCCGGCCCCCGACTCGAACTTGACCACCGGGGGGTGGCCCGCCGAGGTGATGACGTACTCGCCCGTCGCGAGGTTGAGCCGGAGGTGGACGGCGGTGACGAAGCCCTCGGCCTCTCGCTGGCGGTGCAGATAGGTGTTGCAGGCGGGCAGGAAGTCGGTGGCCGAGCCGAGCAGCCCGCCGAAGGTGCCCGACAGCAGCAGGGCCCGGGTGCCCGCGTCGACGCCCTTGCCCGACACGTCGACCAGGGCGAGATCCATCATGTCGCCCTCGCGCATGGAGACCAGGAAGTCGCCTCCGAAGGAGGAGCCTCCGGCCTGCTTGAGAACGACCTTGGAGCCCCACTCCTTGGGCAGCGGGGGCAAGTCGCTCTGGCTCTTGAGGCGGTCGCGCAACTCCAGCAGCATCGCGTCCCCGCGCAGGCCCTGCACACCGAGCTTGCCGCGGGTGCGGGCCATCAGCGCGGCCAGCACCGCGGTGAAGCCGAAGGTGACCAACAGGCCCGGGCCGATGTGTCCCACCCCCCGCACCACGGCCACGTAGATCAGGGAGACCGCGACCGCGCACAGCAGCTTGACGAGACTGTTCAGCCGGAGCTGGAGCCCCGCCACGAGGGTGATCGGGATCATGAGCGCCGGTGAGAACCACTCCATGGAGACCCTGGCGGCCAGCCCGCCGATCAGCAGGGTGATCAGAGTCAGGGTGATGAGCAGGTTTCTGTCGCGCGCCAGAGGGCCGCGCCGCAGGAAACGCACGATGGGGACGAGAAACGGGATGCGGACCAGGAACGCGCGGAGCGCCGGAGGGAGCAGCGGCACCGGACGGGAACTCATGATGCGCTCGACTGTATCGGGCGATCCCCCCTTTGGGCAGCCCACTTGACCAACGCCTTGATCATTAAGCAGGGATATTAGATGGCTGGACCTGTTTGTCCTCTACTACCGTTGCCGGATGACTCTCAGCCTGCGTCCGATCGGCGAAACCGAGTGGTCCGCCTGGACCACCGTGGACGAGGAGGCGTTCGGCTTCGCCACCCCCGAACACCGGTTAAAGCTCTTCAGGCGCCTCGTCGAGCTCGACCGCTCGCTCGGCGTGTTCGACGGCGATCTGCTCGTGGGCACCGCCACGGTGCAGAGCTTCAGCATGAACGTGCCCGGCGGCCCGATCCCGGCCGGCGGCGTCACCGGGGTCAGCGTGCTGCCCTCGCACCGGCGCCGGGGCATCCTGTCCTCGCTGATGACCCGCCAGCTGTCGGACCTCCGCGAGCGGGGCGAGGCCGTCGCCGCGCTCTACGCGGCCGAGGCCGCGATCTACGGTCGTTACGGCTACGGCAGGGCCGCCGACACCATGCTCTTCCGTATCCCCACGGCGAAAGCGGCCTTCACCCGAAACGCCCCGGTCGATCCGGATCTGCGGCTGCGCATCGTCAGGCCCGCGGACGCCCGGTCCGTCTTCGAGAAGATCTACGAGTCCGCGTTCGAGGAACGGCCGGGGCTGTACGCTCGCACGCCCGTCCGCTGGGACACGGTGCTGAGCGACCACGAGTCCGACCAGGGCGGCGCCGGTCCGCTGCGCGCCGTGGTCGCCGAGGACGACGACGGCCCGCGCGGTTACGCGCTCTTCCGGATCAGGGCGTCCTTCGACGACTACGACCTTCCCGCGGGCGAGCTGCGGCTCAAGGAGTTGTTCGGCCTCGATCCCGCCGCCTACGCGTCGCTCTGGCGGCACGTCCTGGACCGCGACCTGGTCTCTCATGTCTTCGCCCCGAGCCGGCCCTCGGACGACCCGCTGATCCACCTGCTGGCCGAGCCGCGCGCGCTGCGCGCGCTCTGGCAGGACGACCTGTGGGTCCGCGTCGTGGACGTCGGGCGAGCCCTTCCAGCCCGCCGATACAGCGCGCCGGTGGATGTGGTGATCGAGGTCGAGGACACCGTGTGCCCGTGGAACGCGCGCCGCTGGCGGCTCACGGCCGACACCTCCGGCGCCCGGTGCGTCCCCTCGGAAGACCCCGCCGACCTGACCCTGCCCGTCTCCGTGCTGGGCGCCGCCTACCTGGGCGGGCGGCCGCTGGCGGCGCTGCTCGCGGCGGGTGTGGTGCGGGAGTCGCGTGCGGGTGCCCTGCGGGAGCTGTCCACCGCCATGTCGTGGACCCCCGCGCCCTGGGCCGGCCTGGTCTTCTGACGGCGGGCCCGAGCGGGTTATGGTGGCCGGCATGGCACTGCAGAGCTTGCAGATCACCGCGATCACCGCGATGCGGGCGCGAGACGTCTCACGCCCGTCACCCGAGCAGCAGGAGGCCGCGGAACGCCGCCCCCTGCGCGACGAGACGCCGCCCCGCAAGGAGCCCGCACGGGGCGGGACACGCGGGGAGTCACCTCCCCGCGAGCGCCACCGGTGAGGGCTACGGCAGCGGCGGAAGCTGGCCGATGGTCTCGTACGAGTCGAGCTGCGCGATCCTCCGGTTGTGCCGCTCGGCCCCTGAGTAGGAGGTGTCGAGGAAGGTCTCGACGAACCGGATCGCCTCCTCCGGCTCATGCATCCGCGCGCCGACACTGACGACGTTGGCGTTGTTGTGTTCGCGGGCGAGCCTCGCGGTCTCCTCGCTCCAGGCCAGGGCGGCCCGGACGCCACGCACCTTGTTGGCCGCGATCTGCTCGCCGTTCCCCGAGCCACCGATGACGACACCGAGACTGCCCGGGTCGCCCACGACGCCCTCGGCCGCGCGCAGCACGAACGGCGGGTAGTCGTCTTCTGCGTCGTAGACGAAGGGACCGCAGTCCTCGACCTCGTGGCCGTGCTCCTTCAGCCAGGAGACGACGTGGTTTTTGAGCTCATAGCCGGCATGGTCGGCACCGATGTAGACGCGCACCCGGACAGTTTCGCAGGTGCGCGCGGGCGGCTCCACCCGGCCCCCGGCTAAGGTAATAGCCGAAATCCTTACCGGCCCCTTACAAGAGAGAGTTCTCACATGCGTGACATCCGAGTGGTCGGTGACCCTGTCCTGCGCACACCCGCCGAACCGGTCGCCGACTTCGACCGCGACCTGCGGCGCATGATCGACGAGATGTTCGCCGTGATGTACGCCGCTCAGGGTGTCGGTCTGGCCGGTCCGCAGATCGGCGTGTCGAAGCGGATCTTCGTCTACGACTGCAGCAACCGCAAGGGCCATGTGATCAACCCGGAGCTGACCGTGGACGACGACGCCGAGGTCCTCGACGAGGAGGGCTGCCTGTCCGTCCCCGGCCGCGAGACCGGCACCCCGATCTACGCCAGGACGCCCCGGGCCGCAGGAGTCACCGTGAGCGGCCTGGACCGGCTGGGGCGGCCGATCCGGATCAGGGCCCGCGGCATGCTGGCGCGCTGCTTCCAGCACGAGACCGACCACCTCGACGGCATGCTCTACGTGGACAGGCTCGCCAGGGACGCGGCCAGGAAGGTCCTGCTCCAGGCTCCCTGACCTCCGCGGTCGCCGGGCGGCCGGCACGGGGCGAGGCCGCTTCGGCCCCGGACCGGTCCCCGTGGTCGCCGGGCTGCCGTCAGAGCTGGACGGCCTTGATCTCCAGATACTCCTCAAGCCCGAACTCGCCCAGCTCGCGGCCGAGGCCCGACTGTTTGTAGCCACCGAAGGGCGCCCGCGGGTTGAACCGGCCGCCGTTGACCACCACCTGGCCGGTGCGCAGCCGCCTGGCGACCGCGACCGCACGCTGTTCGCTGCCCGCCCACACCGCGCCCGCCAGACCGTACGGCGTGCCGTTCGCGATCGCGACCGCCTCGTCCTCCCCCCGGATGTAGGGGATGATCGTGAGGACCGGGCCGAAGATCTCCTCCTGCTCGATCACCATCCCCGGCTCCACCCCGGCGAACACCGTGGGCTCGACGTAGAAGCCGCGCTCCAGAGGACGGTCGGTGCCTCCCGCGACCAGCCTGGCACCTTCCTCCTCGCCCCGGTTGATGTAGCGGACGACCCGGTCGCGCTGGGCCGCCGACACGAGGGGACCGAGCCTGGTCGCCTCGTCGAAGGGGTCTCCGACGGTGTATCTCCCCGCGGCCTCGACGGCGAGGCGGACGGCCTCGTCGTACTGGTCGCGATGGACGATCATGCGGGTCCAGGCCGAACAGGTCTGCCCGGAGTTGACGAAGGCGTTGGCCACCGTCGACGTGACCGCCGCCGCCAGGTCGGCGTCCGGCAGGATCAGGCTGGCGGACTTGCCGCCGAGCTCCAGCGCCACCCGCTTGATCGTCTCGGCCGCGAGCGCGGCGACCCGGCGTCCGGCCCGGGTGGAGCCGGTGAACGACACCATGTCCACCTCGGGATGGGCGGCCAGCGCCTCACCCACCACCGGGCCGTGACCGCTGACCAGGTTGAAGACCCCGGCGGGCAGCCCGACCTCGTCGAGGATCCCGGCGAGCGCGAAGGCCGCCAGCGGTGCCACCTCGCTGGGCTTCAGCACGACCGTGCAGCCCGCGGCGAGCGCGGCGCCCACCTTGCAGACGACCTGGTGCAGCGGGTAGTTCCAGGGGGTGATGGCGGCCACCACCCCGACCGGCTCCCTGAAGACGCGGGAGTTGCCGACCTGCCCGCCCTCGAAGTCGTAGGTCTCGGCCAGCTGGGCGTACGAGGTCAGCACGCCGGCCGGCATCAGCGTGTGCACCCTCATCGCCACGCCGTACGGGGCGCCCATGTCCGTGGCGATGATCCTGGCCATCTGGTCGGAGCGCTCTCGTATCAGGTCGGCGGCCGAGGCGAGGATCCTGCCTCGCTCGGCGGGTGGCGTCACCGACCAGGAGGGGAAGGCTGCGCGGGCGGCGGCCACCGCGGTCTCGACGTCGGCGGGCGCCCCCGCGGGAACCCTGTCGATCCGCTCCTCGGTGGCGGGATTGATCACGTCGATGCTCTCGCCCGACGCGGACGCCCGCCACGCTCCATTCAGATAAAGGTGACGCATGCCCTCATCCTGGCGTGCGTGCCGTTGTTACGCGAGGGCATGCGAGGCGCGTCCCCGCACAAAGACGAACCCCGCGTGGGAGCACGGCATCCCCTGCGGGCGGGTCCGCCCGCCGCGGTCTCGCGCGGCGGGCGGGAACGCCAGGCGAGGGGATCAGTCGAAGATCGGTGCCCGGGTCCTGGAGCGCTTGAGCTCGAAGAAGCCGTCGACGCCCGCCACCAGGCGCACACCGTCCCAGAGCCTGCCCGCCTCCTCCCCCTTGGGAGCAGGGGAGATGACCGGGCCGAAGAAGGCGACGTCCTCGACGGAGATCACCGGAGTGCCGACCTCCTGGCCGACCCGGTCGATGCCGTCGTTGTGCGAGGCGCGCAGTGCCTCGTCGTACTCCGTCGAGTCCATCGCGTCGGCGAAGGCGCGGTCGAGTCCCGCGGCCTCCAGTGCCTCCTCGACCGTCTCGCGGAGCGTGTCGAGCTCCTTGGCCCTGCCCTGGTTGTGCAGACGGGTGCCGAGCTCGGTGTAGAGGCGGCCGACCGTCTCGGAGTCGTACTTCTCCTGCACGGCGGTGACCACCCGGACCGGGCCGATGGCCTTGGCGATCATCTCACGGTAGCTTTCCGGGACGTCCTTGTCCTCGTTCAGCACGTTGAGACTCATGATGTGCCAGCGCGGCTCGATCGGCCGTACCTTCTCGACCTCCAGCAACCAGCGGGAGGTCATCCACGCGAACGGGCAGAAGGGATCGAACCAGAGATCGACAGGGGTCCGTTCAGTCATCTTTTCCAGCTTCCTGGTCGCGACACTTTTTCGATAGCGACAACCGGGAGGGCTGAGCCCTCTATTCCAAGGGCGGATTAATACCTTGACATGCTTCTTTATTCTCGGATCTGGGGTATCAGTCCGCAGTGCGAGGTGAAGCGGCGGCCCACGGCCTTACATGGCAGGATTCAGTCACCCCTTAGCAATGGAGCGGGGGAAGTTGTGAAGAGGGAGCGGTAGTGGCAGGCAATCTGACCCGTGACGAGGCACGCGAACGCGCACGGCTGCTCAACGTGCAGTCTTATGCGGTGGAGCTCGACCTGACCGAGGGTGAGGAGCGTTTCGAGAGCGTCACCACGGTCCGCTTCACCAGCACCCGGCCGGGCGCGGAGACGTTCGTCGATCTGGCCGGCGCCAAGGTGCGCACGGCCGTGCTGAACGGCGTCGAGCTGGACGTGAGCGGCTACGACCTGGAGACCGGACGGCTGCCGCTGCCCGGCCTGGCCGAGACCAACGAGCTTCGCGTGGACGCCGACTGTGCCTACAGCCGCACCGGTGAGGGTCTGCACCGCTTCGTCGACCCGGTGGACAAGAGCGTCTACCTGCACAGCCAGTTCGAGACGGCCGACGCGCACCGGATGTACGCGTGCTTCGACCAGCCCGACCTCAAGGCCTCCTTCGAGCTGACCGTGCTCGCGCCCTCCCAGTGGGAGGTCGTCTCCAACACGGCGCCCGACGCGGCCGAGGATCTGCCGGAGCACCGCGGCAGGCACGGCGCGCTCCAGGCCGCCAAGCGCTGGCACTTCCCGCCCTCCCCCGTGATGTCGACCTACATCACCGCGTTGTGCGCCGGGCCGTACCACAAGGTGACCTCCGAGCACGACGGCATCCCGCTGGGCCTGTACTGCCGGGCCTCGCTCGCCGAGCACCTCGACCCGGAGAACATCTTCGAGGTCACCAGGCAGGGTTTCGACTTCTTCCACCGGATCTTCGGCGTCCGCTACCCGTTCGGGAAGTACGACCAGCTCTTCGTCCCCGAGTTCAACGCCGGGGCGATGGAGAACGCGGGCTGCGTGACCTTCCTGGAGGACTACGTCTTCCGCTCGCGCGTCACGGACGCGGTGATCGAGCGCCGCGCCGAGACGATCCTGCACGAGATGGCGCACATGTGGTTCGGTGACCTGGTCACCATGCGCTGGTGGGACGACCTGTGGCTGAACGAGTCGTTCGCCACCTACGCCTCGGTGCTCTGCCAGGCCGAGGCCACCCGCTGGGGCCAGGGGGCCTGGACGACCTTCGCCAACGTCGAGAAGGCCTGGGCCTACCGTCAGGACCAGCTGCCCTCGACCCACCCGATCGCCGCCGACATCGTCGACATGCACGCGGTCGAGGTCAACTTCGACGGGATCACGTACGCCAAGGGCGCCTCGGTCCTCAAGCAGCTCGTCGCCTACGTGGGCCTGGACAACTTCCTCGCCGGGGTCCGCGACTATTTCAGAGAGCACGCCTGGGGCAACACCACGCTCGCGGACCTGCTCGGCGCGCTGGAGCGCACCTCGGGGCGCGACCTGTCCTCCTGGTCGAAGGAGTGGCTGGAGACCTCCTGGGTCAACACGCTGCGCCCGTCGTTCACCGTCGACCCCGAAGGCCGTTTCACCGAGTTCGACGTCATCCAGGAGGCCCCGGCCGACTACCCGACGCTGCGCTCGCACCGCGTCGCCATCGGCCTGTACTCCCTGCGAGACGGCGAGCTGGTCCGCGTCAAGCGGGTCGAGCTGGACGTCGTCGGCGCGCGCACGGCCGTGACCGAGCTGGTCGGCGAGGTCCAGCCGGACCTGATCCTGATCAACGACGACGACCTGACGTACGCCAAGGTCAGGCTGGACGAGCGGTCGCTGCGGACCGTGACGGAGGGCGGCATCGGCAGGTTCACCGAGTCGCTGCCCCGCGCGCTGTGCTGGTCGGCCGCCTGGGACATGACCCGCGACGCCGAGATGTCCACCCGCGACTACCTCACCCTGGTCATCTCCAACATCGAGTCGGTCACCGACATCACCGTCGCCCAGACCCTGCTCCGCCAGGTCCGCCTCGCCGTCCAGCAGTACGGCGACCCCGCCCTGCGCGCCGAGGGCCTGGCCAGGCTCGCCTCCGCGCTGCGCCGCCTGGTCGGCACGGCCAAGCCCGGCTCCGACCACCAGCTCGCCTACCTGAACGCGCTGTCGGCGGTGGCCACCTCCACCGAGGACCTGGCGTTCCTGAAGGGACTGCTGGACGGCGAGACGGTGCTCGACGGCCTCACCGTCGACGCCGACCTGCGCTGGACGCTGACCGGCGCCCTGGTCTCCGGCGGCCTGCTCGGCGAGGAGGACATCGCCCAGGAGTTGCTGCGCGACGCCACCGCGACGGGCGAGCGCTCCGCCGCGCTCTGCGGCGCCGCGATCCCGACCGCCGGGGGCAAGGCGAACGCCTGGGCCGCGATCACCGAGGGCAAGCTGAGCGGCGCGCTGCTCCGCTCGACGATCGCCGGTTTCATGGACCCGCGCCACCCGGAGCTGCTGGAGCCGTACGGGGCGAAGTACTTCGAGAAGATCGGCGGGATCTGGGCGTCCTGGAGTTCCGACAGCGCCCAGAACTTCGCGAACGGCTGCTACCCGGCGCTGAACGTCTCCCCCGAGACGGTCGCCAGAACCCAGGACTTCATCTCGTCCACCCAGCCGCCGCACGCCCTCAAGCGCCTGCTGCTCGAGGGCGCCGACAGCATCAGCCGCGCCCTGCGCGCCCAGGCCAAGGACACCTCGGCGGCCTGACCCGGCCGCGAGACCCGGGCGGGGCCATGCCGCGCCGCCCGGGTCTGCCCGTGGTGAAGCCCCGGGTGGTCGCCGGCGGACATCGGGGAAGATGCCGGTGAGCGCGGGAGATGTCCCGCGTCTTACCGTGTGCGGACACCTGTCCCGTCGCTCGCGGGTCATGAGAAGGTAAACCACGTGGAATCGGCACGTGACCTGCTCACCTCCCTGGCCGAAAGATACGCCTTCGGTGACATCGGAGCCCTCGCCTCGGGTGTCGTACGCGACGCCGGCGACATCGAGGCGGTCTGCGAGTTCGGCCAGCGGCTGCTCTCCCTCGACGCGGAGGACTTCGCCGTCGAGGCGCGGTCCGTGCCGAGCGACCTGCGGCGGCGGGCGCGGGCCTGCACGATGCCGCAGACGCCCCGCGAGCAGCCACGCGGCGCGCTGGAGTCGCTGCGGCCCGCGTACGGGCTGCTGCTGGAGGTCATCGCGATCAGGTGGCACCGCCGCGAGCTGAGCCCCATGGTCGCCGCCCTCCACATCGCCAGTGAGTATCTCCCGCTGCTCGCCTTCGAACCGGTGCTCGGCAACGCCGGAGACCCGGCGCGCTGGCCGGAGGGGCTCACCGCGCCGGACAGCAGGTTCGGGGTGATCGGCGACCGCGACTGCGACCACACCAGGGCCGAGCAGTCGGCCGCGAACCGGACCCTGCGCGTGGCAGCAGAGCCGCCCGAGGGATGGCGCGCCTACTTCGACCGCCAGCACAGTCAGGTGGCCGGGGCCCTGGCCACCTGCGTGGCCGACTGCCGTGACCCCTGCACCGCGATGGACTGGGTCGATCCGGACCACCGCGACGATCTCGCGCTGCGTTCCCAGGTGGCCCTCGCCTTCGCCGAGACCCCGCTGGTGCGGTTGCGCCACGCCGCCCCGGTGGGCCACGGATTCGGCGTACCCTCCCCCGAGGAGGTCACCGAGGCCTGGGAGCGCAGCCGGACCGCTCTGGCCAAGAACGGCGTGGGCGGGACGGCCTCCAGCGACGACGGCTTCCCGCTGCCGGGATTGCCCTCCCTGTTCTCCGCCGTCGCGGGCGTCGTGGTGAAGCCCTCGACACTGCTCGCCGACACCAGCGCGTACCTGGTGGGGCTTCTCCGGCAGTGATCGTGCGGCCCGAGGACCTCAGAGGTGGCCGTCGAGGAACACCGCGAGCGCGCAGCAGGCGACGGAGACCATCATGAGCAGGACGCCGCGGCGGGTGAAGCGCCGCTTGGCGTCCCCGACGGCGTTGAGTCTCCTGATCTCCAGGATGGTCAGGTCGACCCTGACCTCGGCGCCGCGGCCTCCTCGTCCCACCCGGTAGCCCAGCCGGGGGTCCGGCTCCGGCGGCGCGTCCCCCGCGGAGGTGCCGGGGTAGAAACGGCGCCGCTCCAGGACCCTGCCCGCGAGCCCGGAGGTACGGCCACAGAGGGCTCCGATGAGCACGAGGATCCCCACCAGCCAGAAGAACACGCTCGTCCACCAGAGCCACTCGACCTTGCTGGACAGATCCCCGGGCCTCCAGTGACCGTTCAGCAGCCCGACGACGACGGCGCCGGCGGCGGCCCCCGTCGTGAACAGCAGGATGGCCGCCGTCTCGTCCTCCACCCGGACCCTCCTGCGGGCGTCCGCGAGCGTCTCCTGGACGTAGCCGAGGATCCCGCCCGACTCCCGTTCCGCCGTGGGGCACCTGCGAGAGTGACCCCGCAGCGCGTCCCACATGATCCTCAGCACGAGCCGATTATCCGGGAAAACCAACCTTCCTCCGCCCGGACGGACCTCCGGGAAGATCGCTTTCATCCCCGCGGGGCCGGCCCGCGGGATCACCTGCGCCGCGACGCCTGGTCCGCGAGCAGCAGGACCCCGGTGACCAGTCCGCCCACCAGGTCGCCCAGGCCGAGCACCGCGGCCATCGACATCGCGACCACACGGCACTCCGCGTCGGGCAGTCGCTCCCTGGCCAGGGAGCCCGTGACGATCTCCAAGGCCTTGCCCCGCTCGTCCACGAAGACGAGCACGGCCCGGTCTGCGTCGGCTCCCAGCGCGGCGTGCAGCCGCTCGGAGAAGTGACGGCGCGGTCCGATCGCCGGACCGAGGTAGGCGGCGAAACGCAGCCCTGTGCGCCGTTCCGCGGTGCGCAGTGCCCCGCGGACATCGTCTCCCTGTGTCGAGGTCAGGGTGAGCATCCTTCGTCACCTCGCCTTGTCGCTTTGGCGGCGGTCCGGCGATCCGCCGGACCACCGGGTTCACCAGGCCGCCGACGCCCCGCCGATACGCCGTCCCGGCTCGGAGGTCACCGCGAGCGAGACCCAGTCGACCTCGGGCGCCGAGGTCCTCGCCGGACGCCGCTCGGTGAGCACGAGGACCGAGTCGGTGATCCCCCGCTCGCTGCCGAACGGGCCTCCCACCCAGACCGCGCCCGCCGAGGTGCTCCTCGCGGCCCTGGCGCGCATCCTGCCCGGCATCGTCACGAGCAGGGCGATGAGCAGGAACAGGCCGCCGGAGACCCCGATGAGAAAGCCGAAGACCCCGATCGCACTGTCCATCTCTCAAAAGTAACCCGGCACCGGATCGTCCGTCGAGGACCACCCGGGTGGCGGGCCCGCGCCGACCAGGGGAAACCTCTGCGGCGACCTCGATCCGCGATGACCGGCCGCCCGGGACGTTAAGATCATGAGTGTGGGTCGCGCCCCGCGCGGCAGGCACAGAGCCCCCGGTGATCCGAAGTGAAAATTCGCTACGATACCCGGTTCATAGCAGTGCCAAGCGGGTGACGGCGGTCACAAAAGTATGAGATACGCAATACTAGGCACCCCTGAGGACGTCAGCTACCGTGAGTTACGTGGATTCCGGTCAGGTACCAGAAGACGGTAACACTACGTCACCAATTTGGGTCAGTGACCGACAGGCCGAAGACCGGCCGACGTCTCGACCCGCCGCGCCAACGTCTACGTACGCCCCCGTTGAGCGCGCCCCACTGCGCAACCTGCTCGACGACCCCAAATACCGTCACCTGCGCCGCCGTGTCATCATCGCGGTCGGCGTCGGCGTGCTCGCGGGCGTCCTGCTGGCCAGCTGGCCGCTGGGCGTCACCGCCGCCGTGGTGGCCGCGATCGTCGACACGGTGCTCCGCGCCCGCTCCAACTCGTCCGTGCCCGCCTGGCGGCGTGCCTCGGTCGCGGAACGACGTACGGAGATGCAACTCAAACGGCTGGAGCGCGGGGGGTATCGCACCCTGCACGCCCGCGCGATCCCCGGCAGCGAGGCCCAGATCGACCACCTGGTCGTGGGCCCCACCGGCGTCTACGCGGTCGACTCCGAGAAGTGGGACAAGCGCCTGCCGGTCCGCGTCCAGTCGCACCGCAAGCTGTTCCATGGGCCGTTCAACCAGAAACCCCGCCTCGACGAGGCCCGCTGGGAGGCGTCCCAGGCCGGAGAGCTGATCGGCGCCGAGCTGGGCCGCGAGGTCACGATCGTGCCGTCCCTGGCGATCTACGGCCCTGCCATCCCCTGGAAGGTCCTCAACGTCCGCGAGGTGGACGTATTCGACGGCAGTCGTGTCCGTAAATGGATCACCAAGCGGGAGCGCTCACTCACCGACGCCGAGATCGACAGGATCTTCGAGGCCGCCGAACGGGTCCTGCCCGCCCGCTACCCGGAAAACTGATTTCCGGCCGTCCCCCGAGCCCTTTCCGGCACGACCGTGTTTCCCCCGTCTCGCACGACCGCGTCTCTCCCCTGGGGAACCGACGGGAGTTCGCCCCGCCACGACGCCCCGGCCCGGCGGCTCCCGTCCTCCCTCTCCCCGCGCGTGCGAAGCCGGTCGCGCTCGGGGTGCGCGTTCCCGCACGGACGTCGCGGCACGCGGCAGGTGATCGAGGACTCATCCGCGGATGCCGCTCGCCCCGGGTTCGCCGGGCGCGGAGACCTTCGGTAGTGTCGAAGAACACCCTGGGCCCGTATCGGGCCCGCCGGCCGTCGCCCCGGTGCCCACCCCGTGCCCCGTCGGCGTCCCGGAACCGTCCCGGCGACCAGCACGGCGCCTCGCCGTCCCCGCCCCGCGTTCACGGAACGTGAGGCGAAAAGAAGCCGGATGTCTCGCGGCCTGGACAGGCGTCTCACACACCGGGCGGTAGCCGTACCATTTGTAGACACGGTTTCGATGATGGGAGAAGCCTCATGCCCGCCCTCAGGTCTCGTACGGTCACTCACGGCAGGAACATGGCCGGGGCCCGGGCCCTTCTCCGGGCGACCGGCGTAGCCGGCGAGGACTTCGGGAAACCGATCATCGCCGTGGCCAACAGCTTCACCCAGTTCGTCCCCGGGCACGTCCACCTGCGCGAGGTCGGCGACGTCGTCGCCGGCGCGATCCGCGAGGCGGGCGCGATCCCGCGCGAGTTCAACACGATCGCGGTCGACGACGGCATCGCGATGGGCCACGGCGGCATGCTCTACTCGCTGCCCAGCCGGGAGCTGATCGCGGACGCGGTCGAATACATGGTCAACGCGCACTGCGCCGACGCGCTGATCTGCGTCTCCAACTGCGACAAGATCACCCCGGGCATGCTGCTCGCCGCCTTCAGGCTCAACATCCCCACCGTCTTCGTCTCCGGCGGGCCGATGGAGGCGGGCAAGACCCCCAACGGCAAGCTCGACCTGATCGACCCGATGATCGCCGCCGCCAACGACGCCGTCTCCGACGCCGAGCTGCTGGAGATGGAGGAGAACGCCTGCCCCACCTGCGGTTCGTGCAGCGGGATGTTCACCGCCAACTCGATGAACTGCCTCGCCGAGGCCATCGGACTCGCGCTCCCCGGCAACGGCACGATCCTCGCCACCCACAAGGCGCGCAGGAAACTGTTCGAGGACGCCGGGCGCCAGCTGGTGGAGATCACCCGCCGCTACTACGAGCAGGACGACGAGACGGTCCTGCCGCGCGCCATCGCGACCAAGAACGCGTTCGAGAACGCCATGGCACTGGACGTCGCGATGGGCGGCTCGACCAACACGATCCTGCACATCCTCGCCGCGGCCCGCGAGGCCGAGGTCGACTTCGGCCTGAAGGAGATCAACGAGATCTCGCTGCGGGTGCCCTGCCTGTGCAAGGTCGCCCCCGCCACGGCGAAGTACCACGTCGAGGACGTCCACCGCGCGGGCGGCATCCCGGCGATCCTGGGCGAGCTCGACCGGGCCGGTCTGCTCCACCGCGACACGTACACCGTCAACGGCGGCACCCTCGGCGACTACCTCGACGGCTGGGACCCGAAGTCGCCGCAGGTGCTGCCCGAGGCGCTGGAGCTGTGGCACGCGGCCCCCGGCAACGTCCGCACCGTCAAGCCCTTCTCCCAGGGCGCCCGCTGGGAGGAGCTGGACCTCGACCGCTCCGAGGGCTGCGTCCGCGACTCCGAGCACGCCTACACCCGCGACGGCGGCCTCGCCGTCCTGTACGGCAACATCGCCACCGAGGGCTGCATCGTCAAGACCGCCGGGGTCGACGAGTCGATCTGGAGGTTCGAGGGTCCGGCCGTCGTCTTCGAGTCGCAGGACGACGCGGTCGAGGGCATCCTCAACAACAAGGTCAAGGCCGGCGACGTCGTGGTGATCCGCTACGAGGGCCCCAAGGGCGGGCCCGGCATGCAGGAGATGCTCTACCCCACCTCGTTCCTCAAGGGAAAGGGGCTGGGCAAGGACTGCGCGCTGATCACCGACGGCCGCTTCTCCGGCGGCACGAGCGGGCTGTCCATCGGCCACGCCTCCCCCGAGGCCGCCGAGGGTGGCACCATCGCCCTCGTCGAGGACGGCGACCTCGTCTCGATCGACATCCCCGCCCGTTCGATCGACCTGAAGGTCCCCGAGGAGGAGCTCGCCGCCCGCCGCGAGAAGCTCCTGGCCGACCTGGGCGGTTACCGGCCGCGCGACCGCCGGCGCGAGGTGAGCGCCGCCCTTCAGGCGTACGCCGCGCTCACCACCTCGGCCTCCACCGGCGCCTCGCGCGACCTGTCGCAGCTGTCCCGCTGACCTGGGCTTCCTGTCGGGTAGAGATGCCTTACCCGACAGGAAGTTCGAAAAAATGTCAGTGCTCGGACGTATTATCTGGGTATGACTAGCGGTATGAAGCTCACCGCCCCGCTCACGACCGCCGAGATCGCCGCACTCGCCCTGTCGATGGCGCATCTGGGGTCGGGTCCGCAGGCCAACGCCGCCCGCAGCGGCCTGCGTCACGCCTTCGAGCAGATGGAGCTCGACGACGACATCGTCGCCACCACCCTGGCGACCCTCACCGAGCCGATGCCCGCCGAGATCGCCGACCGAGCCCGGACGATCGCCAACGCCATCACCTCAAACCTCGTCATCCGCCTCCACTACCAGGACGTCTCCGGGCGGGTCACCGTCCGCGACGTCGACCCGGTGACCTGCATGGTTCACCGCGAATACTGGTATCTCGTCGGGATGTGCCGCCTGCGTGGCGCGATCCGGGCGTTCAGGTTCGACCGGATCATCGCCACCGAGCCCACCTTCGTTCCGGCCCGCCCGCACCGGGCCGAGGCGTTCCTGCCCTTCCAGGGCAAGCGCGCCGCGTAGCCCGCGCGTCCGGTCGCACGCCGCCGGTCACGGACCGGCCGTATACGCCCGAGCCGTCACCCGGCGGTGCGAGCCGATCCCGGTGGCAGACCCCGGCGGGGCCCCGTGACGGCTCCGCACCGCGCGGATCTCGGCGTCTAACCGCAGCAGCCTCCGCCGCAACACCCGCCGCCGCCTCCGGAGGGCCGGGGCGCGGCGGCGGAGCCCGCCGAGCCACCGGTCACGGCGACCGTGGAGAGCAGCTTGACGGTGTCGTCATGTCCCTCGGGGCACAGCGCCGGATCGTCGGAGCGGGCCATCGGGCGGGAGATCTCGAAGGTGGACCCGCAGGCGCGGCAGCGGAAGTCATATCTGGGCATGGCACCAAGATTACCCAGCTTGCCGCGCTCGCTCACGCGAAGACGATGGAGACATAGTCGCTCACCGGCCGATAGCCGATCGCCCGATAGATCGAGTTGGACGTGAGGTTGGACAGATCGGTGAAGAGCAGCACCTCTGTGGCGCCCTCGGCCCTCACCTTCGCACTCGCGGCGTGGGAGATCGCGGTGCCGTAGCCCTTCCCGCGAAGCTCGGGGGGCGTGTAGACCGGGCCGACCCGGCTCATCCCGCCGACAGGCACCGAGGCCCCGGCGAACGCGACGGGCCGTCCGTCCGTCTCCCACACGACCAGCTCCCGCCTCGCGATCCTGCTCGCCACCAGCGCGGTCAGGTCGACGTGGCCGACGCCTTCCGCCTCGGCCTGAAACTCCTCACTCCACCGGACCAGGAGGCCGAGATCGGCCGCGACGGCGACGCGGGAGGCCCCGGCCGCGGGAGGTTCCGGGGAGACGAGCGCGTCGAGCCGGTAGAGGCGCTCGGCGCGGCGTCTCTCCTCGGGCCTCCACCAGGAGGCGGCGAACGTCTCGGCCAGCGGGAGCGGACCGCTCACCCCGGAGATCGCCCTCTCGGTCTCGATCAGGCGAGTGGCGAGCTCGGGCACGGTGTCGGCGGGGATGTCGGGGAGCAGGAGGGCGTGGGGGGCGTCTGGATGGCCGCGGCCACGACTCGGCCGTCACGCTCCAGCCGCCCCAGCAGCGCGTCGTCACCCCACAGGCCGTTGCGTATGGCACGCAGCACCGTGAGAGGAACGGTGTTGCGCACCGGATCCCGCAGCAGCCACGGCTCCGCCACGCCCGTGTACGCCTCGACATCGGAGGTGAAGATCCACGTCATCGGGGGTCTTCCCTGCCGGCGGATGGGGGCCGGATCGCGGGCATGACGGGGCCGCCGCGCGTCACGGAGGTGGCCGCGGCGGCCTCGTCACCGGGTGCCGGCCTCAGGCCGCGCTCTCCGCGAGATAGGGCGCCCACTGGGGATCGCCGACGATATGCGCGCCGATCAACCGCCAGTGGACGCCGCGTGGCACCACCGGGGCGACGTTGAGCGTCCACCCCAGCTCCTCAAGCATGCGGTCGGCCTTGCGGTGGTTGCACGTCGTGCACGAGGCGACACAGTTCTCCCACGTGTGGGGGCCGCCTCGCGAGCGCGGGATGACATGGTCGATGGTCTCGGCCCGCTGGCCGCAGTAGGCGCACCGGTAATCGTCCCTGCGCATCAGCGCGGTCCGGGTCAGCGGGATCCGTGACCGATATGGGATCCGAACATATCTCCGAAGCCTGATCACCGAGGGGACGTCGAGCGTACGGCTCGCCGAGCGGAACACGGCGCCCCGCCCGTCACGGTGCACGACGTCGGCCTTCTCCCTGAGCACGAGCACGACGGCCCGGTGCAGTGAGAGGGTGGTCAGGGGTTCGTAGGTGGCGTTCAAGAGCAGGACCTGACGCATTAGCGGGCCTCTCCCGCCGCACGACGTGTCAAATGAGGGGGCACGCCACTGCGTGCCCCGGCTGGCGGCCCCTCCTGGGGCCCGGGCGCTTCCGTCACGAGGACCTCCGCCGGACGGCCCAGCGGATGCTCACCACGGCACCGTCCTTCACCAAGTTTGGCTGCTGCTACCTGGTTCTCGCCACCCATAAATGACTGGAGAGACACCTGATACGTTTTATGCCCGCATTACCAGTTCTTAACTCCTCCCGCCGCAGATCGGATACGCCGCCCGCGCAATGGCCGCGTCTCGCGGCCCTGAGGTCGTAGGGTTCCAGCCATGACGAGACAGCCATATCCTCCAGCCAGCCGTCTTGAGCTTGTCGACGAGCTCCACGGTGTCCCTGTTCCCGACCCCTACCGGTGGCTTGAGGACCCGGACGATCCGGCGACGAAGGACTGGCTGGTGGGGCAGGAGAGACTGCTGGAGACCGAGCTGGACGCCCTTCCCGGACGTGAGGGCTTCAAGGCCCGGATCGCCGAGTTGCTCGGCTCCGGGTCGATCGGCGCGCCGACGTGGCGCGGGGAGCGGCGGTTCTTCATGCGGCGCGCCCCCGCACAGGAGCACGCCGTCCTCTACACCGTTGACCCCGATGGCACCGAGCGCGCGCTGCTCGACCCGATGACGCTCGACCCGACCGGGCTGACGACCCTCGACTCCTGGCAGCCCGACAAGGAGGGCCGCCTGCTCGCCTACCAGGTCTCGGTGGGCGGTGACGAGGAGTCGAGCCTCTACCTGATGGACGTCGCGTACGGCGACCGGATCGAAGGGCCGATCGACCGCTGCCGCTACTCCCCCGTGGCGTGGCTGCCCGGCGGTGAGGCCTTCTACTACGTGCGCAGGCTGCCCTCCACCGAGGTGCCCGAGGGGGAGGAGCAGTTCCACCGCCGGGTCTACCTGCACAGGGTCGGCACCTCCACCGAGAAGGACGTCCTGATCTTCGGTGACGGCCTGGAGAAGACCAACTACTACGGCGTGGCGGTCTCCCTCGACGGCCGCTGGCTTCAGATCTCCGCCTCCAGGGGCACCGCGCCGCGCAACGATCTATGGGTGGCCGACCTCCAGGCGTCATCGCCCTCCTCACCCGACCTGGTCGTCGTCCAGGAGGGTGTCGACGCCCAGAGCTCCCTGCATTTCGGCCGCGACGGTCGCCTGTACGTCTTCACCGATCGGGAGGCTCCGCGCGCCCGCGTCTGCGTGACCGATCCGTCCGATCCCCGCTTCGAGAACTGGCGTGACCTGATCCCGCAGGATCCCGAGGCCGTGCTCACCGACTTCGCGATCCTCGACGGCCTCGACCGGCCGGTGATGCTCGTCGGCTGGACCCGTCACGCGATCAGCGAGATCTCGGTCCACGACCTGGTCACCGGCGAGCGCGTCGGCGAGGTGCCGACCCCGGGGCTCGGCACCATCGGCGGCATCAGCGAGCGCCCCGAGGGGGGCCACGAGGCATGGTTCGGCTACACCGACAACACCACGCCGCCGAGCATCCAGCGCTACGACGCCCGCACCGGCGAGACGACGCTCTGGGCGTCCTCCCCCGGCGCCATCGAGGTGCCCGCCGTCAACACCGAACAGGTGACCTACCTCTCGGCGGACGGCAGCGAGGTCCACATGCTGGTGATCTCCCCTCCCGGCGCCGAGGGCCCGCGCCCCACCGTCCTGTACGGCTACGGCGGCTTCGGCATCTCGATGACCCCCGGCTACTCGGCGTCCGTCCTGAGCTGGGTCGAGGCCGGGGGCACGTACGCCATCGCCCAGCTGCGCGGCGGCGGCGAGCAGGGCGAGGAGTGGCACAGGGCCGGGATGCTCGCCAACAAGCAGAACGTGTTCGACGACCTGCACGCGGCGGCCGAACACCTCATCTCCACCGGAGTGACCACGTCCTCGCAGCTGGCCATCTCCGGTGGCTCGAACGGCGGCCTGCTGGTCGGCGCGGCCCTGACCCAGCGCCCCGACCTGTACGCCGCGGTGGTCTGCTCGGCGCCGCTGCTCGACATGATCCGCTACGAGCTGTTCGGCCTGGGCGCGACGTGGAACGTCGAGTACGGCTCCGCCGAGAAGCCCGACGAGTTCGCCTGGCTGCACTCCTACTCCCCCTATCACCACGTCCGGGAGGGCGTGTCCTACCCCGCGACGCTGTTCACCGTCTTCCAGTCCGACACCCGGGTCCATCCGCTGCACGCCTGGAAGATGTGCGCCGCCCTGCAGCACGCACAGGCCTCCGACCGGCCGATCCTGCTCCGCAACGAGGCGGAGGCCGGTCACGGCGCCCGCGCGGTGAGCAAGACCGTCGAGCTCGCCTCCGACCAGCTCAGCTTCCTCGCCTACCACACCGGCCTGACCTCCTGAGAGTGCGGGCCTGAGAGCGACCGGCGGCACAGGGCGCGCCCGGGAGTCCGGGTTCGCCCTCTCCACGGCCGCGACGGCCGGAGTGCCGAGGGCTGCGGCCATGGCCGGGGCTGCCGGAGTGTCGGGGGCGGCGGCTATGGTCGGGGCGTGAAAGACACGGCGGTGGCCGAGGGCCTGACCTTCACCCAGCGCGAGCCGGCGGCCTTCCTGCGGCCCTACGTCACACACCTGTCGGCCTACACCGAGCGTTACGCCGACCCCCTGCCCCGGCGGCAGTCGCCGTTCGCCGGGGTCGTCATGATCTTCGGGTTCGGCACGCCGCTGACGCTGAACGGCCCCGGTGGTGCCCGGCGGCTGGCCTCGTTCGCCGGCGGCCTGCATGACACCTACGTCGACACCACCACGACCGGGATCGCCGAGGGGGTGCAGGTCAACCTCACACCGCTCGGGGCGAGGCGACTGCTCGGGACGCCCCTGCGGGAGCTGACCAACCGGGTGGTCTCGCTGGAGGAGGTGCTCGGAGGGTGGGCCACGGCCACGGCCGAGCGGCTGGCGGAGGCTCCCGACGGAGCTGCCAGGACCGCCCTGCTGGACGAGGCGCTCAGCGCGCGCATCGGCGACGCACCGGTGCCCGACCGCCGCGTCGGCTGGGCGTGGCAGCGCCTGGTCGCCACCCGCGGCACCGTGTCCGTGGCCTCGATCGCCGCCGAGCTGGGATGGAGCCACCGGCACCTGGTCTCCCGCTTCCACGACCAGATCGGGCTGGCGCCGAAGGCCGCGGCCAGAGTGCTGCGTTTCGAGCACGCCACCGGCCGCCTGAGGTCCGGCATGTCACCGGCCGACACCGCCGCCGTCTGCGGCTACTACGATCAGGCCCACATGAACCGTGAGTTCAGGGTCATGGCGGGTGCCACTCCTCGCGCGCTGGCGTCTTCCCCGCGCACCATCGGATGATCGAAGACCTTGGGCGCAGACCCCGGCGTCAGCCGGGGGAGGAAGTCGGCAGGTCAGTTTTTTCCAAGCCCAGGCGCTCCCACCGGTGACATCGTGGTGATCGCCACATGGGAGGAGAGAACATGCGAACGGTATATCCACTGGTCTACTACCGCGAAGCGGGCAAGGCCGTCGACTGGCTGGTCCAGGCGTTCGGTTTCGAGGTCCACGAGCTCACCCGGACCTCCGACGGGGGCGTCGGTCACGGTGAGCTGATCGTCGGCACCGGAATGATCATGACCGGTACGGGCGAACCGGGTGGGCCGGGAGTCTACGTCGTCGTGGACGATCCCGACGCCCACCACGCCAGGGCCGTCGCGGCCGGGGCGGAGGTCATCATGGAGCTGACCGACCAGGACTACGGCTCCCGCGACTACGCCTGCAAGGACCCGGAGGGCAACATCTGGTACTTCGGCACGTACCGGCCCTGACACAACAGCCCCGGCGCGGCGGTCCAGGACCCGACAGTCCCGGGCCCGACGGTCCAGGCCCGTGGCCAGGATCGTCACGAGCGAACCATCGTCGACGATCCTCGCCCGCCCCTTGCACGATTCCCTCGCCCCTGACCCGTACCCGCCCCGCGCCCATCCCGCCATCCTTCCCGTCCCCACGGGAATGCCTCTGGGGCTCGCATGATCTGGACGGGAAGGTTACGTGGATGATCAGAGCTTTGCCGTTGGTTGTCGAGCCGGGGGTGTCGGGCCTGGAAGGGCCGATCGTAATGTGGCGACTACCGTGAGAAATACGGAGCGTCAACATGCCCGGCACACCGAGTACGCGAACAATGCCCCCTTTCCGAGCGGGGGCGTCCTGGACCACCTGTTCGTCGTCATCTCCTCCTCGGTACCGGATTCAGGAGGCGCAGACCACCCCCTACCACGTCCTTCGGGAACCGACCTGGCACGCGCTCGGATCGGCGCCGACACCTCGGGCGCACAGCCCCGGGTGATCCGGCCCCCGGGCGCACAGCCCCGGTGAGGAGAACCCGCGCCCCTCCCCCTTCACGTTCCGCAGACATCACGAGGAGTGGGAGGCGTCATGGCAGCGCCGACGAACACGGCGAGCGGCAGAGCTCAGGAACGGATGGAGCCTGTCGTCCGCATACGGTGGATCAACGCCGGGCCGATCTGCGACGGCGACTCCGTCGCTCTCACCGCGGCGACGCAGCCGAGCATCGAGGAGATCGCGCTCGGCGCGCTTCCCGGGTTTCCCAAGGTGGCCGCGCACTGGCCTCTCATCGACTTCGGGTCCGGGCCGGCGCAGGGCGCGGACGTCACCGGTCCCGGCGTGCCGGCGACGGCCGAGCGCACCGAGGTGCCGCACTCGGGCGATCACGGCTACAAGACCACCACGGCGAGATCCCGATCATGCTTTTCCACGGCACGGTGTTCGCCAGGGCGTGAGACGGCTTCTCGGTGAACCAGGTGCCGTGTCACCGCGAGACCCGCTGCCGGTTGCCGGTGGCGGTGCGGCGAGAGCTGATGGACCGATACTTCCCGGACTCGGGGCGGCTGCGGCTGCGCCTCGGCACGCTGCGGGAACTCAGCAGGTTCGCGTCCGGGCACGCCCTGGCGACCGGGGACGAGACCTTGGAACTACTGCTCAAGGAGACGCGGCGATGAGCGTTCCGATGGACATCGCGCGGCGGGTGGCGGACGCGGTGCTGTACGAGGGCTACCTCCTCTACCCCTACCGCGCCTCGGCACCCAAGAACCAGGTGCGCTGGCAGTTCGGGGTGCTCGTCCCTCCGGGGTTCACCGCGACCGCCGAGTATCCGTACAGCGTGACCGAATGCCTCCTCGAAGGGGCCGCGTACGCCGTCACGCACCTGAACCTGCGCTTCCTGCACCTGCGGACGCGCGGCGTCGAGCGCGCCGAGGACGACGGCTACTGGCCGGTCCAGCAGTTGCGAAACGGCCACAGGACCTACCTCGCCTTCGACGAGGCGACCGAGCGGGAGACGGAGGTGACACTCCCCATCGCCGGCCTGCTCGACGCCCCCGAGCGGGTGATCGAGGTACGGATTCCCGGAGACCGCGTGATCGAGCCGATCGTGGCGCCGTCCGGAGAGGTGATAGGGCGCCTCGTCTCCGAGCACCTGCCACTGAACGCGGCGCTCAGGGTCTCCGCCGAGTTGGTGCCGGGCCCCTACGACCTGGTCAAGCTGCGCGTCCGGGTGGAGAACACCGACCCGTGGAAACCGCTGGGCGCGCCGCGTGAGCAGGCGCTGCGGCACTCGCTGATCTCGGCGCACCTGCTCATCGCGGTGACCGCCGGGGCCTTCGTCTCCCTGCTCGACCCGCCGAAATGGGCGCGGCCCGCCGTGGAGACCTGCCGCAACGAGCACACCTGGCCTGTGCTCGTGGGTGAGCCGGGCCACCGGGACGTGGTGCTGTCCTCTCCGATCATCCTCTATGACCACCCGGACGTCGCTCCGGAGAGTCCCGCTCCCCTGCTCGACTCCACGGAGATCGACGAGATGCTCCATCTGCGCACCCTCACCCCCGCCGACTCGGAGGCGCGGGAGGCCAGGGAGACCGATCCTCGGGTGGCCGAGCTCATCGACATGGTCGGCAGCATGCCACCGGATCTGCTGGAACGGCTCCACGGCGCGATCCGTTCCGTGGAGGAGACCGTTGACCGGCGATCCGGCGCGCCCTCGAAGACGTCTCCGGAGACGTCTTCGGGAACGCCCGAAGAGACGTCCTCGCAGGCGTCCTCGCAGGCGCCTCCGGAGGGCGAGGAGGCGTCCTCGGCCCTGGAGGAGAGGTCCTCCCCCCTGTGGGATCCGGCGGCTGACACCGCGGTCTCCCCTGAGACCGACAGCGTGACGGTTTCCGGAATGGCCGTCTCACGGGGCAGCAGGGTGAGGCTGGTTCCCGGCCGGCGGCGCGCCGACGCCCGCGACATGTTCCTGGCGGGCAGGATCGCCCGCGTCGAGGCCGTGCTCCTCGATCTCGACGGCGTCCACCACCTGGCCGTCACCCTGGACGAGGCCCCGGGCGCCGACCCGCACCGATCGCAGGGCCGTTTCCTCTACTTCGCCCCCGACGAGGTCGAGCCGCTCCATGACGACTCACCCACGGACCCGGCGACGGGCGCGGTCCCGACCTCCACGGCGCGTTCGGCACCCGGGAAGCCGGCGGCGGAGGGGTCGGCCGGGGGGCCGCGCCGCGATCTCCCGCCCGGCGACGGGGAGGTGGGCGCGTGAGGATCCTGGTGGCCGGCGTGGGAAACGTCTTCCTCGGCGACGACGGTTTCGGGGTCGCGGTGGCGAGACACCTGGCCGGCGCCGGCCTGCCAGGCGAGGTCGAGGTCAGGGACTTCGGCATCCGGGGCGTCCACCTGGCATACGAGCTGACCGGCGGCGGGTACGACGCCACGATCCTGGTCGACGCGGTCTCCCGGGGCGGGCCGCCCGGCACCCTGTACGTCCTCGAACCGTCGGTGGGTGACATACCAGGGTCCTTCGCCGACGCGCACTCGATGATGCCGGGGACGGTGCTCTCGCTGGCGGGCGTGCTCGGCGGCAAGGCCGGTCGCGTCCTGCTCGTCGGCTGCCAGCCCGCCGACACCTCGCCGGGCGTGGAACTCAGCCCTCCGGTCGCGGACGCCGTCGCCAGGGCGGCGGACCTGGTCGTCGAACTCGCGGGGCAACAGATCGCGATGGCGCTCACCACCGCGGGTCATGAGGGGGAAAGGACGCGCTGAAACGCTTTCCGGCCGGAGCCGGCGCGGACTACCCGCACCGCCTTCCACGCCGGCCGACCACCCCCGCCCCGCCGGCATCGCCGGCGGGGCGTCCTCGTGTCCGGGGAAAGGAGACTCCCTCATCGCCGAGGGTCACGGTGAGCAGATTTCAGGCGCTGGACACTAGCGGGGGAAGACGATCGTCTTGTGACCGTCGAGCAGGACGCGCTGCTCGGTGTGCCAGCGGACGGCCCGCGCCAGGGCCTGGCACTCGACGTCACGGCCGATGGCGGCGAGGTCGTCCGCGGAGTGGGTGTGGTTGACCCGGGCGACCTCCTGCTCGATGATCGGGCCCTCGTCGAGGTCGGCGGTCACGTAGTGCGCGGTCGCGCCGATCAGCTTCACGCCGCGGGAGTGCGCCTGGTGGTAGGGCTTGGCACCCTTGAACGACGGCAGGAACGAGTGGTGAATGTTGATCACGTTGCCCGCGAGCTTGACGCAGAGGTCTTCGGAAAGCACCTGCATGTAGCGGGCGAGCACCACCAGGTCGGCCCGGTAGTGGTCGACCAGGGTGAGGACCTCCGCCTCCTGCCTGGGCTTGGTCTCGGGGGTGACCGGCAGGTGGTGGTAGTCGATGCCGTACGACTGGGTCAGCGGGCGCAGGTCCGGGTGGTTGGAGACGACCGCGACGATCTCGATGTCGAGCAGGCCCGAGCGCGTCCGGTACAGAAGATCGTTCAGGCAGTGGCCGAACTTGCTCACCATCACCAGCACGCGCGGTTTGGCGGAGACGTCGCGCAGCTTGAACTCCATGCCGAACTCGGGGGCGAGCGCGGCGAAGGCCTCACGCAACTCCCCGTCGGACAGCGGGGAGGCGAACTGCACCCGCATGAAGAACCGCTCGGCCACGGCGTCGCCGAACTGCTGGCTCTCGATGATGTTGCATCCCCGCCCGGAGAGGAGGCCGGAGACCGCGGCCACCACTCCCGGACGGTCCGGGCAGGACAGCGTCAACACAAACTCGGCCCTGGAACTCATGCCTTCACCTTCGAGCTTGAGAGGTCGGATCGTACGGTGCTTCCACCTGACCTGGGCAGGGTACAGCGAATCCCGCCGCCGCATCCCGCCGTCCGGCGCGTGGCGGGCCACGAGCCCTCAAGGCCACCACAACCACCACGGCAGTCACAGCAGCCACCCGGAAGCGCCCCGGCCATCGGAGCCCTCCGGGAGCGGCCGGGACCGCCTGGAGTCGAGGAAGCCGCCCGGGAGCTGATCCGATGGGCGGGCTGCGGTGCTATCGTCCCTGCCCTATGAACCCCCACTCCGTGGACACCGCGGGCACCCCTCAGCCGAGCGACAGGCCCGCGGCGCGGGTGATCTGTGTGGACGGGGCGGGCAGGGTGCTTCTCATGCACTGGCGCGACCCCTCCGGCGGACGGACCCTGTGGGAGCCGCCGGGTGGCGGGATCGACCCGGGCGAGACCCCCCTGCGGGCCGCGCGGCGCGAACTCACCGAGGAGACGGGACTGCCGGGCGAGGCGGTGCTGAACCTGTGGGTGCCGGTACGCAGGGAGTTTCGCTGGCTCGGGGTCGACTACGCCAAGACCGAACGGTTCTATCTGGCCAGGTTCGAGGGCACCCCCGAGGTGGGCGCCGGGGCGTTCACCGCCGAGGAGAACACCACCTATCTCGGCTGCGGGTGGTTCTCACCGGCGGAGATGGCCGATCTCCCCGGCTTCCTGGAGCCCCCCGGCCTGCCGGAGGTCGTCTCACGCCTCACCCTGCTGGACGAGCCGGCCACCGGGCGGAAAAGGACACGAACCGCCGGATAGGAAAAGGCCGCGCGGCCCTCGATCACGCGGATCGGAGGCCTTGACCGTCGCAGGAGAATTCTCCCGGTGAGGGAGGATGTCACCCCTTGTGGATGGCGCTCGCAACGCCACTCAGTCTCGACATCCCGGCTTTGTGGATAATGATCTTTTTCATGCACTCACCAGGAAATAGCGGAAGGTACAAAAAACAATTATTCGGATATTTCCGAAATGAGTAACAGCAAGTAGAAATATATCCTCAAATATAGATTACTTGGTTAAAAAAGACATAGCGGGCACTAGGTCTTTTTCTCCGTAAATCACCACACACCCTCCTCGTTCTTCCCGGCGGACCTCGCGCCAGCCGAACTTGCGATAGAGCTCCATCGCCGCGAGCTGATTTATGGTGGTGTCACCGCGAAGACGTACATAACCGAGTTCGGTGGCCCGCGCCTCCAGCGCGATCACCATCTGGACGCCGAATCCGCGACGCTGGAACTCCGGATGGACCCGCATACGGCACATCTCGGCGGTCTGGTCGTCGACGCGGCGGAGACCTCCCATCGTGACGAGGCGCCCCTCGGGTGTCTCGCCGACGAGGAACTCACCCCGGTCGGCGAGGTAGATCTCGTGGATCTTCGGGAAGTCGTCCTCGTAGTAAACGCCGTCCCCCGGCGCGAGACCGACCTGCGCGAGGCAGATCTGGTGAAGCGCCCAGACGGACTCCAGGTCAGACCAGCGATAACGCCGAAGCCTCGGCTTCAACTGCCACTCCTGTCGGTTACCGGATCCTCCGCTGGCGTGCCGCGGCCGCGCAGCGACTCCATGTAGATCTTGAGCTTGGGATGGCCGGGGACCTTCACCTCGACCTGCTTGCCCACCTCGTGGGCGCGCTGCATGAGGATGTCGGGCCGGCAACTCTCGTCAAGGCCCAGGACCGTACGCTGGGCGATCTCCAGCGCCTCGTCCACATCACCCTCAAGGATCTTGCACTGAGCCCGGTCGAACTTGATGAAGGTCGGGTCGAGCCAGTCGCTCGGGCCGTACTTGGTGAGCGCCTGCTCCAGGATGAGGTCGGCCTCCATCGCCTGCCCGAGCTTGACGAGCGCGTCTCCCTGGTGGAAGTAGAGCTGGCGCTCGGTGTAGCCGAAGGTCGAGTCGTCCTGTTCCGTGGCGGACATCTGGGAGAAGGCGGCCCTCGCCCTCGACAGTGCCCGCTTCGCCTGGTCGACCATCTCCTTCTTGCCCGAGCCCGACATCATCGCCAGCGCACGGGCCTCGACCACCGGGGCCATGACCTGGGCCGCGCAGGGTGTCTGCCCGGCCAGGTCCCGGCTCTTCCTGGCGAGGTTGAGAGCCTCGCGCGGGTCGCCGTAGTAGAGGGGGACCAGAGCCTCCCTCGCCGTGACCCACGCCCTCAGCGCCCGGTCGCCGGTCTCGTCCGCCGCGGTCCTGCCGGTCCTGAAGAAGGACCGCGCGAGTCTGTGGTCGCCGAGATTGACCATGATCATGCCGCTCAGACCGGCGAGTTTCGCCGCCATGCGGCACAACCGTTCTTGCAGGTCGACCGGCTGGCGCCGCTCCATGGCCTTGCGCACCGCGGCGAATTCGAGCATCACGTCGCACAGCAGCCTGAGCGGGGCGGTGTTCATGTACTGACGGCCGAAGCCGACGGTGGATTCCTCCCACTGATCGAGCATCGCGGGTGAGACGGTGGCCGAAACCAGCGTGTCGTCCATCCGCCTGCGCATGCTCTCCACCGATCCGAGCACCTGTCCGTCCAGCGCGATGCCACCGCCGGCCAGGAGCTGTAAGAGCGTCCTTCGTAGCACGTTCTCGTCCTCCTCACCCCCGTCCGCGGGAGGGGCGGCGCCGATCGACTGGATCAGCAGCTCACGCGGACCAGGGGAAGTGTCGGGTCTTCCATTCTGGAGATCACCTCGGACGGCACCGGGCCTCCTGTGGCCATGGCCACAGATGCACGGGCCGTCGTACCCGAGGGAGGCGGGTTCGACCCGGTAGGCGGAGCACAGGTAGTGCAGGTATTCGGGACCGGGCCGCTTCAGCCCGCTCTCGTACGCGGACAGGAGCGTCTCACCGATGCCGGGGGCCGACTTGCCGTCGCGTTCGAACAGCGCCCGTATCTGCTCGATGACGTCCGCGAGAGCGACGCCGTGCGCGAGGCGGTGACCTTTTATCCGAGTGGTCCCGAATTGCGAATTACACTTTTCGTATATTTCCTCGGCTATCTGCGCCGAAGACTTCCCGACGGCCAGGCCACGGGCCCGGACCTGCCTCGCCAACTCTGTCTCCCTGTGCTGCCTGCCGGACATACCGGCCCCTCTCTCGTGACCAGCTGGGCTGGCTGGCACACCGGTCCCGACCGGATCCCCGCCTCCCTTGACTCAGTGTGATCTTTCGGTCGCACTGCGCCTATCGAGAATGATGGACCACGTTTGACTCATCCGGAACAAGCTAATAAAGCCGCTGGCTAAGAATCGTCCTCCGAAGGACTGTTTCTTTCAACCCACTTGGCATATCGCCCACCCTGAGCAGGGTTTTCTCTGAATTGACCCGTAGGGCCGCTGTGGGTCATCTTTGGCGGGCAGCACCGGAAGCGTGATCGAACGAACACGCTTCGGTGCCGGCAAGCCGAGACCACGAGGAGGGATGAGGTGGGTGAAGACGATTTCCAACATCTTGAACGGTTGGTGACGGAGCTTGACTGTCGAGGGCTGCACGCTCGCGTGGTGCGGACCCACTCGGGTCGTGCGTTCGTGCGTGTGATCAATCCGAAGGCGACCAGCCTGGCGGAGAACGTCACCTGCCGGGCGCAGGCCCCCCCAAGCCACCAGGACTGGTACTACTGGTGGTCCTGGGGCGAACGAATGCACACGGCGGAGGACCCCGCCGGTGCCGCGACCAAGGTCGCACGCGTACTAGCCGCGGTAGGAGACTGAGGTGAGCGGCACAACGGGCTCTCATCAGCCCGGTGTGCCGCACCTACCGTGGCCCGACGGAGCCGGCGGGGTGATCCGGTGCGGAGCGTCCTCGGACGCTGGACACCCCGCCGGCTCCGAATCGTCAGGCCCGCCCCCGCGGGCCGCCCTTCCACGAAAAACGCGGAGGCTCCCCGCGAGCCGAAGCTCACGAACCGCTGTAAAACCCAGACTGCCGTCAGGTCTCTCGTCCGGGCGGTGATCGGAGGGATCCCTTTCGGGAACGGCACGGGACGCGCTTCCGGGTGCGTGTCCCGTCCGAGCCACCCCGTCACCGGGACATCCGGGTCCGCCTCCGCGGCTCCAGACCAGGATGTCCCCGTCTCCCCGGCGTGATGTGACGGAGGCCGGTTCGATCGGCAATATGGGTGGGTCGCATGACTCACCCGGTCAGCCTGTCGATCCGACCCGAAAGGGATCCACTCCGTGTTCCTGCTTTCCCCCACGCCCGCCCCTACTCCCACCCCCGGCGTCACCCCGACCTCCGGTCCCGAAGTCATCGTCGAGGACATCATCGACGCGGGTGCGGGCTTGACGAAAGGATGCGGAGACGGTGGGGGAGTGATCTGCGACTTCGTGAAGATGCTCATACCGACGACCGTCGACTGGGTGGCCCCCGTGCTCGCGTGGCTGATCGCGATCGCACTGATCGTGGTCATCGCGCTGATCCTGCGCAACCTGTCGCACCGGCTGATCGGCCGGATCGTGCGACGGGCGTCCGCCGAACGCACCTCCCTTGCGGGACGGCTGCGCGGCAGGGAGACGGTCGCCCCCGAGGGCCTCGACGCGATCGTGGCCGAACGGCGCAGGCAGCGGGCCGAGACCATCGGCTCGGTGCTCAGGCACGTCGCCTCGATCGTCATCCTGGGCACCGCCGCGCTCACCGTCCTCGAACGCCTCTCCATCCCCATCGCCCCCCTGCTGACCAGCGTCGGCATCCTGGGCGTGGCGATCGGCTTCGGCGCCCAGGAGCTCGTCAAGGACTTCATCGCCGGCATGTTCATGCTCCTGGAGGACCAGTACGGCGTGGGTGACGTGATCGACACGGGCACCGCGGTCGGCACCGTCGAGGCGGTCACCCTGCGCATCACCCGCCTGCGCGACAGCGACGGCCGGGTCTGGTACATCCGCAACGGCACGATCACCCGCGTCGGCAACGAGTCCCAGGGCTGGGCACGCGCCACGGTCGACGTGCCGGTCGCGTACGCCTCGGAGATCCCCATGGTCCGCGACCTCCTCAAGGAGGTCGCGGACGAGATTTGGAGCGAGCCCGCCTTCCGCGACGTCCTCATCGTCGAGGAACCACAGGTCTGGGGCATCGAGCAGATCTCCGACACCGCGGTCATCTTCCGGGTGAGCGCCAAGACCATCCCCTCCCGGCAGGCAGAGGTCGCCCGCGAGCTCCGCCTGCGGATCAAGTTCGCCCTCGACCGCGCCGGCATCACGATCGCCTCCTGACGTCAATTAGGCTGGACGACGTGTCCGCTACCCCCGAGGAATCCCAGTCCTTCTACGACGCCGTCGGCGGCGAGGAGACCTTCAGGCGTCTGGTGCACCGCTTCTACCAGGGAGTGGTCACCGACCCGATCCTCCTGCCGCTGTACCCCGAGGAAGACCTCGAAGGCGCCGAGGAGCGGCTCAGGCTGTTCCTCATCCAATATTGGGGCGGCCCCAACACCTACGGCGTGCTGCGGGGCCACCCCCGGCTGCGGATGCGCCACAACCCGTTCGTCATCCGCTCGGCCGAGCGCGACGCCTGGCTCCGCCACATGCACGACGCGGTGATCTCCCTGCAGCTCCCCGACGAGCTGGAAAAACGCCTCTGGGACTATCTCGTGTACGCGGCGCACAGCATGGTGAACACCCCCGACGCGTAAACCACCGTAAGGTCAGGGTCGGCTACGCATAAACCCCACCGGCCTGGGGCAACCCATGCACATGGAAATCCCCTGGTGGCGTGATGCCGTCGTCTACGAGATCTACGTTCGCAGCTTCGCCGACGCCTCCGGAGACGGCGTCGGCGATCTGCCCGGCATCCGGCAGCGTCTGCCGTATCTTGCCGAACTCGGCGTGGACGCGATCTGGTTGACCCCCTTCTACCGCTCCCCCATGGCCGATGGCGGCTACGACGTGGCCGACTACCGCGACGTCGACCCGCTCTTCGGCACGCTCTCCGACTTCGACGAACTCGTCTCCGAGGCACACCGGCTCGGGCTACGGGTGATCGTCGACATCGTCCCCAACCACAGCTCCTCCGCCCACGAGTGGTTCCAGGCCGCGCTGCGAGGCGAGGGGCGCGACCGCTACATCTTCCGCGACGGCGGGGAGTCCCCTCCCAACAACTGGCAGTCGACCTTCAGCGGCCCCGCCTGGAGCAAGACTCCCGACGGGCAGTGGTATCTCCACCTCTTCGCCCCCGAGCAGCCCGACTTCAACTGGCGCAATCCCGAGGTCCACTCCGAGTTCCTCGACGTGCTGCGGTTCTGGCTCGACCGCGGGGTGGACGGGTTCAGGATCGACGTCGCGATGGGCCTGTACAAGGCCGAAGGGCTGCCGGACACCCCGCCGGAGGGCCAGGCGTTCAAGGCGGAGTCGCCGATCTGGGGGCGGCCCGAGGTGCACGAGGTCTACCGCGACTGGCGCAAGGTGCTCGACTCCTACGCGGGCGAGCGGATGGCGATCGGCGAGGTCTGGACCGACTCCGCCGAGGATCTCGCCCTGTACGTCCGCCCTGATGAGTTGCACCAGAGCTTCAACTTCGCCTGGCTGGAGGCGCCCTGGTCAGGGCCCGCCTTCAAGAAGATCATCGATGACACGCTGGCCGCCGTGACCGCCCCCACCTGGGTCCTTTCCAACCACGACGTGGTCCGCCACGTGACCCGGTACGGCGACGGCCTCGCCAACTCCACGACGGGTCTCGCCCGCGCCCGCGCGGCCCTGCTCGCGATGCTCGCCCTGCCGGGATCGGCATATCTCTACCAGGGGGAGGAACTCGGCCTCCCCGAGGTGAAGGATCTTCCCCCGGAGGCCCGCCAGGACCCGATCTTCGCCCGCTCCAAGGGGGAGCTGGCCGGCCGCGACGGCTGCCGGGTTCCCATCCCCTGGTCCGGTGTGGCCGAGCCCTACGGCTTCTCACCCGAGGGAACGCGGCCCTGGCTGCCGCAGCCGGTCGAATGGGCCGCGCTCTCCGCCGAGCGCCAGTCGAACGACCCGGGCTCGACGCTCGGCTTCTACCAGGAGGCCCTGCGCGTCCGCCGCGAGCTCCGCGGCACACTGCCAGACGAGATCACCTGGCTGGACGCCCCCGAGGAGGCCCTCATCTTCAGCAGGGGGCCGCTCACCTGCGTCATCAACTGCGGTTCCGAGCCGGTGCGACTGCCGCCGCACGAGCGTGTCCTGATCGGCAGTGCCCCGGTGGAAGGTCACCTTCTCCTGCCGGACACCGCGGTGTGGCTGCACACCCCTGAGGCCTGACGGTCCGCCTGTCACCAGCGCGACCACCTGGTGGCAGGCGCCCTCAGCCCATGACGAACCTGTCCAGGTAGGCGAGCTCGTCCTGGTTCAGCCGTCGGGGGGAGGCCTTCTCCACGTCGTAGGCCACGATCACCGAGCGGGCCCTGACGAAGATCTCCTCGTCGTCGCGGATCTCGTACGCGAGGGTGAACCGCACCGGCCGGATCTCCGTCACCCATGACTCCACCCGGACCGGATCGGGGCGGAAGGTGAGGGGTCGCACATAGTCGATCTCGTGCCTGGCTATCACGAGCCCGTCGAAGGGCTCGTTGCCCTCGCGCTGGGGATCGACATGGAACAGCGCGAGCCGCGCGTCCTCCAGATAGTCGAGAAACCGCACGTTGTTGACGTGTCCCAGCGAGTCGATGTCGGCGAACCTGACGGCCCTTGGGAACACATGCCGGTGGCCACGGCCGATGCCGTCCACGATGCTCTGTCCAAACACACCCAAAACCGTAGCGGGCTTCCGGCGCACCGCCGTACGGCGGTGCGCCGGAAGCCCGACCACGCGACGACACCGCCCCTCGTCGGGGGCGGGTCCGCGCCAGGTGCGACACCCCGGCCCGGGGACCCGGGGACCTGGCCGATCGAGCCGGTCCCCGGGAAGGGGATCAGTCGCGGGTGAGCTTGCGGTAGGTGACCCGGTGCGGCCTGGCCGCATCGGCACCCAGGCGCTCGACCTTGTTCTTCTCGTAGTCGGCGAAGTTTCCCTCGAACCAGAACCAGTTCGAGCCCTCTTCCCAGGCGAGGATGTGGGTCGCGATGCGGTCGAGGAACCACCGGTCGTGCGAGGTGATGACCGCGCAGCCGGGGAACTCCAGCAACGCGTTCTCCAGGCTGGAGAGCGTCTCGGTGTCGAGGTCGTTGGTGGGCTCGTCGAGCAGCAGCACGTTGCCACCCTGCTTGAGGGTGAGCGCCAGGTTGAGCCGGTTGCGCTCTCCGCCGGACAGGATGCCCGCCTTCTTCTGCTGGTCCGGCCCCTTGAAGCCGAACGCGGCGATGTAGGCGCGGGACGGCATCTCGACCTGGCCGACCTTGATGTAGTCGAGCCCGTCGGAGACGACCTCCCAGACGTTCTTGGAAGGGTCGATCCCTCCCCTGCTCTGGTCGGCGTAGGAGATCTTGACCGTGTCGCCGACGACGATCTCGCCGCTGTCGGGCGTCTCACTGCCGGTGATCATCCGGAACAGGGTGGTCTTTCCCACACCGTTCGGGCCGATCACACCGACAATGCCGTTACGCGGCAGGTCGAAGGAGAGGCTCTCCATCAGGACCCGCTCCTCGAAACCCTTGGTGAGCTTCTCGGCCCGGATGACCGTGGTCCCCAGACGCGGGCCCGGCGGGATCTGGATCTCCTCGAAGTCGAGCTTGCGATGCTTGTCGGCCTCGGCGGCCATCTCCTCGTAGCGCTGCAGACGCGCCCGGCTCTTGGTCTGACGGGCCCTGGCGTTGGAGCGGACCCACTCCAGCTCCTCCTCCAGGCGCTTCTTGCGCTTGGCGTCTTTTTGGCCCTCAAGCTTGAGCCGCGCCGCCTTCGCCTCCAGGTAGGTGGAGTAGTTGCCCTCGTAGGGGTGGCAGCGGCCCCGGTCGAGCTCCAGGATCCAGGTGGCCACGTTGTCCAGGAAGTAACGGTCGTGGGTGACCGCCAGGACGGTGCCCGGGTATTTCTCCAGGTGGGACTCGAGCCACTGGACGCTCTCCGCGTCGAGGTGGTTGGTGGGCTCGTCGAGCAGCAGCAGGTCGGGCTGCTCCAGGAGCAGCTTGCAGAGGGCGACTCGACGGCGCTCTCCACCGGAGAGCTGGGTGACCTCGGCGTCCGGCGGGGGGCAGCGGAGGGCGTCCATCGCCTGCTCCAGCTGACTGTCGAGATCCCAGCCGTTGCGGTGGTCGAGGGCGTCCTGAAGCTTGCCCATCTCGTTGAGCAGCTCGTCGCTGTAGTCGGTGGCCATCAGCTCGGCGATCTCGTTGAAGCGGTCGAGCATCGCCTTGGTCTCGGCGACACCCTCTTCGACGTTGCCGAGGACGGTCTTGGATTCGTTGAGGGGGGGCTCCTGCTGAAGCATGCCGACGGTGAAGCCGGGCATGAGCCGGGCGTCGCCGTTGGACGGCTGCTCCAGGCCCGCCATCATCTTCAGCAGCGTCGACTTTCCGGTGCCGTTGGGGCCCAGGACACCGATCTTGGCGCCCGGCAGGAACGACAGCGTCACGTCGTCGAGGACGACCTTGTCACCGTGCGCCTTGCGCACGCGCTGCAGTGTGTAGATGTACTCCGGCATGCCTTTAGTTTAGGGCCTGGGGAGTTCAGCTAGGGGCGGGCGTGGATAGGGGTGTTGAGGTTCGGCCCCGGACGAGACCGATCCTGTCGAAGGCGGTCCCGGACAGGGCGTGGTTCAGCCGGGAGCGGCCTCGGATCCGGGCCTGCGGGCCGGGGGCACGACGGTGGCCGACAGGCAGATCTGGTCGCGGCCGAGCTCCTTGGCCCGATAAAGGGCGAGGTCGGCCGCCGCGAGCAGCTCGATCAGGTCGTCCCCGTGCACACTCATGATCGCGACGCCGACCGAGATCGTCACAGTGATCATGTTGTCGTCGGCCGGGACGGCCATCCGCCCCACCCGTAAGCGCAGCCGCTCCGCGACCCTGCGCGCCTCGGTCACGTCGGCCCTGGGCAGCAGGACGACGAACTCCTCGCCGCCGAACCGGCCCACCACGTCGTAGTCGCGCAGCTGGCTGCGGATGGTGTCGGCCACCCCGACGAGGACCTGATCGCCGATCAGGTGGCCGTAGGTGTCGTTCACCTTCTTGAAGTGGTCGATGTCGACGATCAGCAGGGCGAGTGTCTCCCCGGTGCGCCGCGCCCTGACGATCTCGGTGTCGGCCTCTCGCTGCCAGGCCGCGGCGTTCAGCAGGCCGGTCTTGAGATCGGTGCGGGCCGCCGCCTGGAGCTGGGCGTGGAGCAGACTGCGCTGGAGCAGCACGACCGGGGGCAGCGCCAGGATCAGGAGGGCCAGGTTGAGCCCGCAGGTGATGGAGACGAGGACGCCGAGACAGAGCTCGACAACGTCGAGAAGCAGATTCTCCCGGTTCCACAGGACCTCCCGCCAACGGCTCTCGGGGTCGGCGGTGTGCGCGGCGACGGCGATCAACGCGGTGTTGATCACTGTGAACAGGATCGCGCAGCCGATGGCGACAAGGATCGCCCCGCCTTCCCCCCTGGTCAGCGCGTCCAGGTCGCCGACCACGGTGTGAAAGAGCAGCGAGGCCGCGCATCCGGCGAGTCCGATCGCCGCCGAGCTCACGACCCGCCGGTAGACCACCGTCGCGCGCACCCGCTTCTGCAGCAGGAACTGGAGCGGGATGGGCGCCAGAAGCGCGTAGACCGGCGGGAGGAGCAGCGCGGCGGGCAACCACCAGGCGGACAGCAGGTCGCGGTAGACGCCCGCGGGCATGCCGAGTCTCCGGGTCGCCTCGATGCACACGGCTCCGCACATCATCAACGCCGTGAACGTCAGCACATCGGACCAGCGGAAAACACCGGAAATCGAGAAGAACACGATCGCGGCGAGATCCAGCGCTACTATCCCGCAGAGGTAGCCGACCAGCGGACGACGCTGCCCCAGCAGGGGCCATCGATCGACCAAAGGGGTCATGCCGTCGCGTGGTTTGACCGGTGAGTGACTGGGAGCCACCATGTCGTCCCCCTCTCCGACTAACGATGTGTAACACAATAGTTGCGGAGTGTGCGACGCGCGATGGCAACCGCTACCTTTGGCGGAGTGAGTCAGCCCACCGGCCGGCTCACGACTTGGAAACCGCTCGCTCGCGAGCGGGCCGTGGTGGGAAAGGAGCAAGCCATGCTGCGGGGCGTGACCTGGACCTAACAGGTGTTTTGAGCATCTGACACGGGCAAGACCATCGGCCGGTCATCTCGGCGTCACCACGCGGTCACGGCGAGGCACCGACCGCGCCCGGCCGGTGCCCCCTCACCCACACCCAGGCTCCCTCTCCGTGTCCAAGCGAGCCTGCGACCCCCCACCAGACACCCTGATCACTCGAACCCCCCGGATCTCCTCTTTTCCCTCCTCGAATCCTCCAGCGCTTCCCCCGTCTTTCAGGCCCTCGTTGCCCGGTCACGGCCGGTCGGCCTCCGGCGCCGTCATCCGGCGCCGGGGCACGGGGCACGAGGTCACCCTGTCAGGGTGGACAGCCGCTGGTCGAGGTCGCTTCTGCGGGTGTCGTCGGGCAGGCGATCGCGAACGGCGAGAAGCTTGCCGACGTTGCGCTTGGAGGGGGCCTGTTCGATCAGCGGCGCCGCCTGGTGGAGCAGGTCAGTGGCCTGGTCGGCGTTGCCGAGGTCGTTCTGGACGTGGGCATGCTTGGCCAGGTAACCGACGTAGTCTCTGCGCCGAGTCGGGGCGTACCCGTTCCTGGCCTTCTCCAGGTGGAGGTCCGCGCGTCGCGGGTCGCCCAGATCAAGCTGGCAGGTGGCGACATGGTTGTGGAACTCCCCCTCGTCGAACCACCGGATCCATCGGGGGTCGTCCGCGCGGGTGCCGCGCCCGAACTGGGTGTCGGCGATGCCCAGGAAACGATGAGCCTCGGCCTTGTCACCGACGCTCGCGTGAGCCCACGCCAGGCGCATGGCCAGCACACTGGCGGTGCGCGGTGTGACCTCTCCGGCCCCCTCGTAGGCGGCACGGGCGAGAGTCAAGGAGCCGGGAAAGTCCCCTACATCCCTGCATTGCAGGGCCATCGACTTGAGAATGTCCGCACCCACGGCGCGGTCACCTGCCGCGTGCGCGGAATGGAGGGCGGCGACCCAGTATCGCTGAGCCGCGGAGTGCAGCCCCGTGTCGAAGGAGGCGAACCCCGCTATGTGTCCGAGCTCCGCGGCCAGCGTGTGAAGACGCCGGGCGATGGCCTCGCTGTAGGAGGACTTCTCCAGCACCCCGGTGACCATGCCGAGCTCGGCGTCGAGCAGCTTGCGGACGTACTGCCCGCCGTGGCTGCCCTGCAGGGTGTACAGGCGAGGCAGGCTCGCCTCGATCTGCTCCACGAACTCCTCGCCGATCTGGCCCCCGCCCAGCACGGAGGCCAGACGGGCCGGTTCGATGTTGAGCCAGTCGGTCGCGAACGCGGTCAGGCTCATTCCGGTCAGCCGTACGAAACCTCGCCGGTCCATCATCGCCTTCTCCAATGCGTGGTTGAGAGCGAGCCGACTGCCCGTCTGGTCCCAGGAGAAGTCGACTCGGATGGGGTCGCCGACCGGCAGCCAGCCGGGCCAGGGCCGGGCGTGGACGGTCTCCGGGGGGACGCCGAGCTCGGCGGCGAGAGCGAGTTGGGTGTCACGGTCGGGCACGACCCCCCAGTGCTCCCAGCGCCATGCCTTCTCCCTCCTTCGCGCCATGTTCCCGACACGTCGGGCAATGACGGTCACCAGGTCCTGGTAGGTCCAGCCGCGTTCGGCGCGGACGTAACTCAACGGATGAACGAAGACCTCTCCAGGCTGCATAGAGACTGGTCCGGACATTCGCCACTCCCCTTTCTCCGACTGTAAATCTGATTAATCCACCCGGACAGGCCACGAGAGGCTTCCCCTGATGGGGGGACAACCCCGGACGACGAGATCTGCCTGTTCGGGAGGGGTGCGAGCAGGTTTTCTTGAGCCCGTCCGGTTCGTTCCGCTCTCGCAACACTACGCTCCGCAGTCGTCTCATTACAACGGATAATCAGGGCGGACATTTCTCGAAAGCCCTAATGAGCAGCACCCCATCCCGCCATGGGCGACTTTCCCAAAACCGTTTCCGTCCGCCGGTGAAACGTCTCCATTTCCCACCCGTTAGGAGCGACGATGCTCATCGGGCACGTTCCCGTCCCGGACCCCGACGGGCACGGCAGACCTCAGAACCGCTTCCGGATGACCGCCTGGTGTCTGCCTCCCGGCAACGCCGCCCGCCGCGCCCGGGAGCTGTTCCGCGACCAGCTGGCCAAGCTGCTTGCGGACCCCGACGTGCTCGACGACCTGGAGATCGTCGTCTCCGAACTCGCCACCAACGCCACCCGCTACGCCCCCGCCCCCTACGAACTACGCCTCCTGCACGACCACGGCCTGCCCGTCCGCGCCGAGGTCGTCGACGCCGGAGCGGGCATCACCCTCATCGACCACCTCCTGCGCCGCCCACCGGCCGTCCCCGAACACCTCGACGACCTCGAACTCGGCGGCCGGGGCCTGCGCATCGTCACCGAACTCACCCACGGTCGCTGCGGCACCCAATGGACCCGCCTGTGCGGTACCGGCCAACTCGGCACCGCCGTCTGGTTCGACCTACCGACCGAGCGATACCGGTCCGACCTCACCGCCCAACGACACCGCCCCTGACCTCCCCCAATCTCCGGGCAGCCAGGATCGTCCCCCGATCCCCCTGACCCCGGAGCCGGCCCACGCCCACCACTCCCCCGTGCCGGGCGTGGACCGCACCCAGAGGCCGGCGTCCACGGACCCGATCCCACCCCCGTCCGTGACGCCGGCCTCCCCCACACCTGCACCGCGAAGCAAAAAACGATCGCCCTCGCGGCCACTCCGGCAAACACCCCTCCTCCCATCACAGTACGGCTCTGACCACCACAAACTCTCGTGCAGGCCAGGGCGTATCAAAGCTCACACTTGGACGGACCTTTATCGCCCCGGCCCGCCCGACGTGCCCCGCCACACCTCGACAACACGCACGGGCGGTACAGCATTAACTATTGCAAGCATTACATGCCAGAGAAATATCCGAAGCCGTTCAGAGAAGATGGTCTTCCTTTAGGCGGGCCAAACAGTTGCGACGAGTATCCATTCGCAGCGCCCCTACAAGAAGCCAGATTCGCCCGTGGGAACTATTCCGTGCGAGCATTGAATCACGTCCAGAATGTGACGCATGGCCGTCGACTCGAAAAGCTCTTTGGGGCTTTCCGTGTTGGAGAAGGCGTTAAGTTCTGGGTGCTCACCGAGCCCTAAAACCTGACGGGTTAGGCGCATTCCCCGACAGGGGTGAGGAGTAGTACAGTATGTCTCCTCACCCCTGTTGTGATGTCTAAAAACGGAATTCGGACAAACCGCATGAACACTTTTCCTGTCGAAAGTCAGCAGCGCCTTCTCGTGGAAAATGGGCTGAGCTATGGGTTCGCGGCTCAATGGGTCAGCATCGAGGATGGTAACGAGGTGTCCCGGCGACTGCCGGGTACAACAGAGACGTTAGTGGCGTGCGACTTTAAAACTGTCATGAGATCGTATTCATCTGCGCCCGAGAGGCGAATTTTTTGGATTACAGAACTCGCCCCTGGATGGTCTCATATCCTTATCCTCGGAGACTGGATGCCGTCAGCCGAGACGCTTAGTCGCGGTGGTCACCGTGTGTTCGAGATCGTTTTTCTTAGGGAACTTGGCGAAATTGAACCACCGTTCCATGCCCACGATGGGGCAGGTAATACAGACTTCTTTAGCGACGACGAATACAGTGTCCACTGGGAGGACTTGGAGTCCTACTCTTTAATGCCACCAGTAGAAGAATTTGAGCAGCAACTGATAATCATAGGGAGAATCGCCGGTCGATTCCTCGACCGCGACTGGTTCTCATCACAAGGTTTGCTGGGCCAGGCTCCCGTGACTGATTGAATTCAGTGTGAAATTGGTCAAATTCGCAGCCAACGTGCTTTTGGCGGCATTGAACGAGGACGCCTTCACGGCAGCCATGGACACGATCTGGCGGATCGGCATGATCTGGCTGGACAGCGAGAACAGCATCCGTCTCAGCATCCTGCGCCACTCCTACGAGGAGATGAAGAAGTGGGTGTCAGTCACCGCACGCGCACTTCGCGGTCACCTGTGTTTGCGTAGAATACGGCCACAAAAACACGCAGTGTGACGAGGTCTCTACTCCGACTATCCCTCGATCCGCAATCTCGGAAAGCGGCGGTTTTCCAGATCAACTTCTGGGGGAAGTGGGTGAAGAACTTGAGCCGTTGCACCCCCACTACGATGGAGAACTGATCGGTGATGTCATGCCGCCGTACGAGGAAGACGGGTATATTGCCTTCCACGACTACCGGCCTTTCATGGCGGGGCTGAAACTCGATATCGACAGTGAACTTGAGCAGGATGTCCATACCCTGTGGTGCTTGGCGGGCCGGATCACGGGACGCTTCGCCGACCGGGAATGGTGGACGGCAACCCGCACCTTCTACCGCATACCCGACGGGGCATGGGAGGACTGAAGACTTCAGACGTAGGCGGTGAAATGCCCCAGAGATTCCCGACAAACCGCTCGCCAGTCTCTAACCGCCTCAACTCACAGACGTGCTCGAACCTCGTAAGGAGCTGTCCATTGAACCTGTCACGAGCGATGCCCGCGGAGAGTCAGTGGGATCTCCTGGAGGAGCATCTCCTGAACAGCCGCTTCGATGTGGCCTGGGTCGACACGGATGAGATCGATGAAGCCGCAGAGCGTTTCCGGGCGGATTCGGGCTCTGGGGTTCTCTGCGATCTCGACACCGCGTTCGACCTAATTGAGAATGACGAGCAGGAGACTCTGGTCTGGATCGGGACGCATTCCCCGGGCTGGTCTGTCTCGGTCACCATGAACAGGGGTTTCACGCTGTCCGAAGAAGCGAGCACCGGAGGAAGGGGCATCCTCGCTCATTGGCACATGGCCATCCTGTATGAGCTTGCCGACGAAGGGATGGTCTACTACCACGACGGAGAGTATGTGGGCAGGGTAGGCGAGGAGGCGTTCCAGGATTACGCGCTGGACCTGAATCTTGATGATGCCGGGTTCCGGGAGCAGGTGGAGTATTACCTCATCCTGGCGGGGCGGATCACGGGCAGGTTCCTCAACCGGGACTGGTTCGCGACGTCACGCGTCCTTTACCGCGTACCCCGCGACGCCTGGCCGCGCTGAGCGAACCTGCCTTCTCGTGTCACTGAAGAAGTGCGGACCGCGACGCCCCCCGCCATCTCACGCTCAGACCTTGGGCTCCCGGTCGGCGGGGAGATCCGCAGCCCAGACCTCCCCGCCTGAAGCGGCTCAGGCCGCGATGGGTGCTCGGGTCGGCCAGGGCGTCTCGTCGCTCGTATCCGGGTGGGTCTTCAGCGCGCCCGATCCGCTCCCGACGGGCGCCTCGCCGACGTTCGGGCTTCGCGTCCCCATCGTGCCTCGCCGCCGCGTCGTCGTGCTTCTCGCCGCCTTCGCCCTTCCGGCCACGGCCCGCCCCTCCACCGTTTCCTCCCTGGCGGGACCGTCGCCCTGCTCGGTGAGCTCGTGGTCCGCCGGGCGCGGCGGGACCTCGACGGCCTCCCAGACATGAGTGGTGTCCTGGGAGCCGGTGGTCTCCAGGCGCTCGGTGGAGCCCGTGGAGATCGTGTCGTCGTCGGTCGTCTCACCATGCGGCGCGATCTCCGTCTCGCGTGGCGCGGAGGGCTCGGAGTCGGAGCCGGTCTTCGGCGGAGACGGGGCGTCGAGAGCACCGGCCGCGACAGGGGCGCCGCCGCTCATGGCCCAGTCGGAGGTCTCACGGTCGAGCTCGATCCGCTCCGCACTGCCGAGAGCCGCGACCGGACCGCCGCGCTGTGGCTTGGTGAAGCTTCCGAGCCCCCAGCGCAGGTCGTGACCGAGCGAGTTCGCCTCCACCTCGGGCATGAACCGGCGCTCTCCCTCATGGGTGAACTCGCGGATGCGCAGCCGTCCCTGGACCACGACCGGCTGGCCGAGCTGGACCGACTGGGCGACGTTGTCGGCGAGCCCGCGAAAGCAGCGGACGCCGAAGTAGGTCGTCTCGCCGTTGCGCCACTGCTGGTTTTCCCGGTCGTAGTAACGGCTCGTCGAGGCGATCTTGAGTGAGGTCACCCGGGAGCCGTCGGGGAAGGTGTGCTGGCGCGGCGGGGCCGCGACGTTACCGGTCAGCGTGACGTAGATGTCGTTCATCGTGCCTCCCATGAGAGCCGGCCGAGCGCCGGCGGCATGAAGGAAACGATCGCTCCGTCCGCCCCTCGCGCGGATTACCGAATCACGCTCTGTGGAAAAGGCCGGGACGCGCGAGAAGGCTGTGGACAAACGGGCCTGTCGGCTCCATCTCTGCTGAACGGGCTTACGGCGCGCGCGAGAAAGCCGGGGACGACCGGGCTGTCGACGTCGTCCCCGCTGAACGCGGGCCGGCGACGCGGGGGCGAGGACGGGGACAGCCCGGCGGGGAGGGGTCAGTCCCGCAGGCTCCGCATCGCCGAGTTGAACTCGTTGTAGCGGGCCAGCTCCCGCTCCACCGGCTCGATCACCATGTTCTCGGCGATCCCGGTGACCCTGCGGCGCATCTCGCGCTCCAGCGCCTCACGTTCGTTGCCCGCGCCGAGCACGACGAAGTTGCGGCTCGCCGTCGCGGTGAGCGCCCCGAGCCCCAGGACAGAGAGGATCATCAATCCGACCCACGGCAGCGTGGCCGCGTCGGCGAACATCTCCAGCGCTTCCGGTGGGGTCCCCAGGCCGAAAACGCCGTAGGCGAGGGCCGTACCGACCCAGGCCAGGCCCGCGACGAAGAGCAGGACCAGGAAGTACTGCCAGGCCAGAAGCAACCGCCACCAGCCGGGAACCCTGTCCAGCCTCGGCGCGATCTCCGACAGTTCCTCCGAGAGCACGTCGGGCAGCTGCGAGGAGCGGGAGCGCGCGGCGTCCCTGATCCCGTTCTGCCACGCCTCGTGCATGCCCGAGGTGAGGCCGTCGGTGAGCGCCTGGACGGCGGTGTCCACTTCGGCGGGCTGCGCGCTGACCGAGCCGCCGCTCAGACCGTGGATCTCGTCTCGCAGTTTACCCAGGCGCAGGCTGTTCAGCGGGTCGGGGCGGAGCTTGGCGGCCCAGCGGGTGAAGGGCCAGCCGACCCACTCACCGGACCGCACGGCGTACACGTTCTCCATCGCCTCACCGACCGCGGGGACGCCGACCGCGTCGCAGAGTGCGTCGGTGAGACCGATCCTGCGGGCGTCGTCGATGGAGGAGGGCGGGGAGGCGCCGTCGGCGGGCATGACCTTCGCGAGGCGGAGCGTGAGCCGGTTGAGGTCGGCCTCCAGCCGCTGGGTCGCGGCCCTGCGCTTGGAGACGGTCTCGGCGAGGACGACCTTGAGCTCGTCGACGCCCCTTCCCATGATCGCCGAAGTGGTGACGATCACGGGGTTCTCGACCCCTTCGCGGCGGAGCAGGCCGTCCAGGTCCTCGACGCACTCGGCCAGTTCTTCCTGGTTGAGCTTGTCGGCCTGGTTGAGTACGAAGATCGTCACGGCCTCGTGCCCGGCCAGATCGGTCACGTAGCGCCGGTGCGTGGAGGCGTCGGCGTACTTCTGCGGGTCGAGCACCCAGACGACGAGGTCGGCGACCTGGATGAGCCGGTCGGCCTCGGTGTCGGTCAGCGCCCGGATGGAGTCGTGGTCGGGCAGGTCGAGCAGGATCAGCCCGTGAAGCTGGCCCTCGTCCCTGTCCAGGGCACTGGCCCGCGCGAAGCGGTGCCGCCACTGGATCTGCAGCCAGTCGAGCAGCGGGCCCGCGCCGTCCAGGCCCCAGACGCAGGCGTGCGTACGGGCCGTGGTCGGGCGGCGCACCCCCGTCGGCGACAGTTCCAGGCCGGAGATCGAGTTGAAGAGCGTCGACTTGCCGCTGCCCGTACCTCCCGCGAGCGCGACCACGGTGTGCTCGGAGGAGAGCTTCAGCCTGTCGCCGGCGCGCAGCAGCAGCTGACCCGACTCGGTGAGCAGCTTGGGCTCGACCTTACCCGGCCCCAACTCCACGATCCGAGCCAGCGCGGCGAGCCGACTGCCGAGCCCCTGGCCTGACTGGGTGGTGCCAACACTCATCGAGCGACCTCAAGGTTGTACGTTGCCTGGTAAAGGCGGGCGGCGGCGGATTCGTCAGGTATGCCCGCACCGTCGAGAGCCTGGGCGTAACGCGCCATCTCGTCGTCGAAGAGCATGCCGATCCGGGCTCGGAGATCGCTCCGGGCCTTCACGCCGAGATTGCGCAGCGACTCCGCGCCGAGCAGCGCGTGCACCAGCCGTTGTGGCAGTGACCCGGCGCCGTTCCGCTCGTCCGAGGAACCGTAACCGAGCAGCCCGATGGTCAGGATCAGTGAGAGGGACTCGTCGTCGAACGAGATCACCCTGGCCACCGACCGTTTGGTCACCCCCTCGGTGCGTATCAGCTCGATGATGTGCTCCTGCCAGGCCGCGATGGCCCGGCCGGTCCTGCGCGCGAAGTCGTCGGACGGGCGGCCGAGGTCGGGGGCCGCGACCAGGGCCTCCTGCGCGCCGGGGCGGTTCAGCCAGCGCGAGGCGGCCTCCTCCGAGGCCCGCTGCGCCGCCGAGACGACCACCGACTCCAGCCCCGCCCGCAGCGCGGACTTCAGCGCACTGAGCCGCTCGGGCGCCTGCTGGTTCGCCTTGCCGCCGCCGAAGCGGCCCGGCCTGCGCAGGTGGAGGGTACGCATGAGGTCGCCGGACCCGGCGAAGTCCTGCCAGCGGGCGAGCACCTCGCCCCGGAGCAGCGAACCGTCTTCCATGCTCTTGTCGACGTCGGCCATCGCGCGGACGTAGGCGCCGTCCACGTCGCCGCGAAGGTCCCTCCGGAAGGCGACCTGGATCTCCAGATGCTTGGCCAGGGCGGGGACGCGGGTGCGGAAGCTGTTCAGCACCCCGTCCAGCGTCGCCCGCACGGCCTGCGCGCGGCGCCGGTCGTCGACCGAGAGTTCCGTCAGCCACTGCCGCAGCTCGCTCACCTCGGTGTCGGGGAGCATCCCGTCGGTGACCTTGTTCTCGTTGATGACGAACCGCTCGACCTCTCCGAGGCCGTACTCGGTGAGCATCCTGACGAAGTGCTTGGTGATCACCTCTCGGGACCTGGGCGGCACCCGGGAGAGCACGATGGCGAGGCGGGCTCCACGCTCCTTGGCCAGGCGCAGCAGCCGCCAGGCCGGGGCGTCGGCGTACCGGGCGGCGGTGGTGACGAAGATCCACAGATCGGCCGCGTCGAGCATGCGGTGGGCGATCTCGTGGTGCTCCTCGACGACCGAGTCGATGTCGGGGGTGTCGAGCAGGGCGATACCGGAAGGGAGGTGCTCGGTGGAGACGAGCACGAGGCTCCCCGAGGCGGACTCGGGGTCGGGTTCGCTGAGCCGCCGGAGGCTGCCGAGCAGGTCGCTCTCGGCGAACCACTCGTGGTCGTCGGGGTGGCAGGCCAGGACGGGCGTGCCGGTCGTCGGACGGCGCACTCCGGTCGCGCTGATCTTGGCGTTTGCCAGGGTGTTGAGAAGCGTGGACTTGCCCGCGCCGGTGGAACCCGCGACCACGACGAGCGCGGGTGCGGTGCTCGTGTGGACGCGCGGGATCACGTAGTCGTCGAGCTGGGCGAGGATCTCGCCCTGGACCCGCCTCGCCTCCTCCGCGCCGGGAAGGTCGAGGCCGAAGCTGAGGTCGGTGACGCCGGCGCGTACGGCGGCGAGCGCGCTGCTCAGAGCCTCGGAGACGGCCTCGGGGAGCGGGATCTCCCGCGTCTGTCCGCCCGGTGTGTCCTCGTCGCTCTCGTCCGGGGCCTTTTCGCTCTCGGCCTTCGCGTCGACGTCGCTCTCGGCCCGCGCTTCCTCGCTCTCGGCCTTCGCGTCGACGTCGTCGGTTCCGGCCCTGTCCTGGACGCCGTCATCGGCCACGTCGGCGGGGTCGGCGGGGTCGGCGGGGTCGGCGACCCCGACCGCGTCGGTGATTCCGGCAGGGTCGGCGACCCCGGCCGCGTCGGCGATTCCGGCGGGGTCGGCGTCGCGCCGGGCACCTTCGGCGGCCTGCGGCGCCTTGTCGCCGGGCTCGGCGTCATCGGGCTCCGCGCCGAGGCGAGCCCTGTCGTCGATCTCAGCGGGCTCGTCATCCTCCTCGGACGCGAGATCGTCACGGTCGTCGCCCCGGGCGCCATCGGCGCTCTCGGCACCGGCTCGCGAGAGGGCGCCGGGCTGCTCCTCGGCTCGGGGCTCCCCCTCCTCCGCGTCGGGCAGGACCCGCTGCCCGGCCTCGTCGTCCTCGACATGGCCGGTGCCCGGTGTGCCGCCGTCGCTCTCCGCGCCGTCCTCGGAGCCGTCGTGACGCTCCTGCGAGGTCGCGCCGAGATCGACACCCTCATCCGGCTCCGCGTCCTTGTCGGACCGTTCCTGCTTCTCCTCCGCCTCGCCCGCGGGAAGGAGCGGAGCGCCTTCGGTGCCGGGCCCGCCGCCCTCGGACCCGGAGGGGGCGCCTTCGGCCGTACCAGGGGCGCTCGATCCCGTCCCCGGGACGGGGTCCGGGGTCTCCCGGGAAGTGGGGCCCTCGGCGCCGGTCCCGGGCGGGGACGTGGCGGGGCCATCGGTGCGCGGGACGTTCGGGGGAACGGGCGCCCCCGGACGGAAGAACGCGCCGGGGGCGGCGTCCGCACCACCCGGCGCGCTCGGAGGAACGGGAGCACCCGGGCGGAAGATCGCGCCGGGTTCGGCCTGGGAGGCGGGAGCGCCGGAGGGCTGGGAGGCGGGAGCGCCGGGTGAGGGCCTGGCGGGAGCGCCGGTGCGCGGGACGTTCGGAGGAACAGGAGCACTCGGACGAAAAAGCGCACCGGGGGCGGCGTCCGCACCACCCGGCGCGCTCGGAGGAACAGGAGCACCCGGGCGGAAGGCCGCACCGGGAGCGTCTGCTGCGGCGCCCCCGCGAGAGGCGCCCGGAGGGCCACCGGGGGCGCCCTGCCCTCGGGGAGTGCCCTGCGGAGGAGCCGTGGGCGTTCCCCCACGAGGAGCAGCCGGGGGTGTGCCCCCACGGGAAGCGCCCGGCGAGGCGGGAACGCCATGAGGAGCGGAGGTCCCGGGGGTCGCGCCGGACGAAGCGGGAGCACCTCCGCGGGGGACGCCCTGGGAAGGACGAACCCTCTGAACGGGAGCCGCGCCGGGCGCGGAGGGGGTGCCCGCGCGAGAGACACCGGGGGAAGCCGGGCCGCCCTGACCGGGGGCCGTGGCGGGGCCGCCCCTGGAGGGAGGCGCCGGACGGTTGCCCTGGGTGCCCGGGGAGGCGGGCTTGGAGGCCGCGTCGCGGGCGCGGGAGGCGGTGATGGCCTCGATCTTGGCCTGTGCGGCGGCCGCCGCGGCGTGGAAGGCCTCCATCGCCTCCTTGGGGGCGGGCGGGGCCGCGGGGTCGCTCGCCTCGGCCGGGGTCGCGGGACCACCGGTCCTGCCGGGCCCTGCGGGGCCCGCCGTCCTGCCCGAGGACGCGGCGGGACCGCCCCCTCCAGCCGGGGTCGCGGGACCCTGTGTCCGGCCCCGAGGCGCGGCGGGACCGGCGGCCGTCCTGGGGACGGCTGTCCCCGGGGGCCGGGTGCGGGCGCGGATGGAGGCCGCGTCGTCGTCGGCACGGATGGCGCCGAAGGTCACCGTCTGCTCGCCGGGGGATTCCTTGTCGTCCGACGAGGTGTCGTCAGGCGGCTCCTGGGGGGCGCCGGCGAGGCGAGGGTCACGGCCACCACCTGATTGGGGGGGCCTGTTGGACGCCGATTTCACGGTACTCGCTCCGCTCGAACCATCTCGACCTCCTGGCCGACCTTCACGACATCGCCGACGATCACGATCGCAGGTGGCCGAATCCCAGCCGCGCTCACACGCTCCGCCACCGTGGACAGCGTGGCGTAAAGAGCGCGTTGGGTGGGAAGGGTACCGTCCTGTACCACCATTACGGGAGTTTCCGGCGAACGTCCGTCACGAATCAGCGCTTCGGTGATCACTCCGATTCGTTCGACGGCCATCATAAGCACCAGTGTTCCGCTGGATCTTGCCAGATTAGGCCAGTCGACGGTGGATCTCTCATCGCCCGGCGGAACATGTACGGAAATCACGTGAAATTCCTGGCTCACGCCGCGATGGGTCACGGGGACGTTCGCCGCGGCGGGCACCGCGATCGGGCTGGTGATGCCGGGAACCACGATGACCGGGATGCCCTCGCGGGCACAGGCGAGCATCTCCTCGCCACCGCGACCGAAGACGAACGGGTCGCCGCCCTTGAGCCTGACCACGAACTTGCCCTGTTTGGCGCGATCGATCAGCAGTTCGTTGATCCGCTCCTGGGCCATGTAACGACCATAGGGGATCTTGGCGGCGTCGATCAGTTCGACGTCCGGCGAGAGCTCGTCGAGGAGGGGCTGCGGGGCGAGGCGGTCGGCGACGACCACGTCGGCCTGGGCCAGCAGCTGCCGCCCGCGGACCGTGATCAGGCCGGGGTCGCCGGGACCTCCGCCGACCAGGGCGACGCCCACCGGCTTGGTGCGGTTGCGCCTGGCGTCGACCGTGCCGTCCCTGAGCGCTCCGACGACGGCGTCCCTGATCCCGGCGGCGCGGCGGGGGTCGCCGCCGGCGGTGATCGCCACGCTGATCTCGTCCACCTTGCCGCTGGCCGGAGTCCAGGCCGCCGAGGCGTCCTTGTCGTCGGCGCGTACGCACCAGATCCGCTTGGCCTCCGCCTCGGCGGCCACCGCGGCGTTCACCGCGCGGTCGTTCGTGCAGGCCTGCACCAGCCAGGCCCCGTCGACGTCTCCGACCTGGTAGCCCCTCTCCTCCCAGGTCACGCGACCGGTGGCGATGAGGTCGTCGAGGGCGTGCGTGACGCTCGTCGAGACGATGGTGACCAGGGCGCCCGCGTCGAGCAGCGCCGGCACCCGCCGCTGGGCGACGCGCCCTCCCCCCACGACGAGCACTCGCCGCCCGGAGAGGCGCAAGCCAAGCAGGTAGGGCGACATGGCGACAGATCTCCCATTCACGAGGAATTGCGAAGCATGGCGTACTAGGAGGTAAACCTACCGGCTAACGGCGCCCGCTTCACTGCGCCCGTGTTAACAGCTGTCAAGTCAGGGCTGACCGCTGTCAACCGGCTGGCTCAAGACTTCCGTAGTCGGCTCCCTCTTCGCGACCGAAGCCGGAGGATTCCCTTGGATGATCTACGACTGAGCCGCGATCGTGACGGGGGGATCAGGCTCCCTTGTCCGTCACACCGGCGGAGTCGAAGGTCGCGACCTCGTGCATCACCCTGACGGCCGCGCAGACGAGGGGGTGGGCGAGCAGGCCGCCCGTCCCCTCGCCGAGCCGCAGCTCCAGCTCGACCAGGGGTCGCAGGCCGAGGTGATCCAGGGCGACGGCGTGGCCGGGCTCGGCCGAACGGTGACCCGCCACGCAGTGGTCGACGACGTCGGGGGCGAGCGCCGCCGCCGCCAGCGCCGCCGCCCCGGCGATCACACCGTCCAGGATGACCGGTACGCGTAGAGCCGCCCCGGCGAGGACGAATCCGGCGATCGCCGCGTGCTCCAGGCCGCCGACCGCGGCCAGCGTCCGCAGGGGGGACATCTCCGAGACGCCGTCCCGCTCGCGCTCCAGGCCGTTCGCCCTGAGGGCCTCGCGGACCACCTCGACCTTGCGCGCCAGGGTCTCGTCGTCGGCACCGGTGCCCCTGCCGGTCACCAAGGCCGCGTCGTGCCCGGTGAACGCGCAGATCAGCGCGGCCGAGGCGGTGGTGTTGGCGATGCCCATGTCACCGGTGATCAGGCAGCGGGCGCCCCCCTCGACGAGGTCACGGGCCACGGCGATCCCGGCCTCCAGTGCCGCGACCGCCTGCTGGGGGGTCATCGCGGGCCCTCGGGACAGGTCGGCCGTGCCGTACGCGACCTTGCTGATCGTCAGGCCGGGCGCGGGGTCGAGGTCGGCGGCCACGCCGACGTCGACGACCGTCACCGAGACGCCGGCCTGGGCGGCGAAGGCGTTGGCCACGGCACCGCCCGCGAGGAAGTTGCCGACCATCTGCAGGGTGACCTCCCTCGGCCACAGGCTCACGCCCCTGGCGTGGACGCCGTGGTCGGCCGCGAAGATCGCCAGGGCCGCGGGGGCGGGGTGGGGCGGAGGGCTCACCGCCGCGGCGCCCGCCAGTCGTACCGCCACGTCCTCCAGGGCGCCCAGCGCACCACGGGGCTTGGTCAGGCGGTCCTGGTGCGCGCGGGCCTCGGCGACGGCCGCCGGGTTCGCGGGACGGATCGCCGCGATGGTCTCCTCAAGGGTGGTCATAGGACGATTCTCCCTTGAACCTGGATTTCCGGGAAAACACCGAAAAGTCACACCAGCCCGCAGGGGGTGGCGTCGATCGACGGATCACCAGGCGATGCCGCTGAGCGCCTCCTCGTAGCGCTCGATGACCACGTCGGCCAGGCCCTCGCAGTCGCCGATGACGTCGGCGCAGCGGACGTCGAGACTCGGGTGGCCGGCGGCGTAGGCCATCGCCTGCGCCCAGACGCGGTCGAGCAGGCCACCGGCGAACAGCAGGTAGGGGACGACGATCACGCGCTTGGCGCCGAGGCGCCGGCAGCGCTCGATGCCGCCGGGCACGCCGGGCGGGGTGAGGGAGACGAAGGCCGTCTCCACGGTCATGTACTCGTGCGCGTAGGTCTCCCAGAACAGGCGAGAGACCCGGTGCACGTCGGCGTTCGACTCGGGACTGGTGGAGCCGTCGCCGACGAGGACCACGGCGGTCTCGCCGATCTCGATGCGCTCGGGCTCCTCGTCGAACGCCCCCGCGGCGGCCGGGACGAGCCGGAGGCTGGCGACCTCGGCCGCCGCGTCGGCCAGACGCTCGGCGAGCAACGCGAGGATGCGCGGGTCGGAGCCGAGAGGACGGCCGTAGTCGCAGGTCAGCATGGGGTGCCTCTCCTGCTCGCGGGCCATCGCCGAGGGGATGTCCGCGCCGAGCCACACATCTCCGGTGAGGCCCATCGGCTGGACCACCATCCGGTGGTGCCCGCGGGCGACCAGCGAGGCGACGGAGTCACTGAGGCGCGGTCTGGCCTTGGCGATGTAGCCACCGGAGACGTCCGCTGCCGTCTGATCCAGGCGGCAGCGGAGCCGATGGACGAACCTGCCGAATTCAGCGGATCCATTGTCGTCGTGCGAGCCCTGCCCGATGAGCAGCAGCGGCGGTTTCGTGACTCCTCCACCCCCTGAGGGGAGCGGCTTCTCGCTTCCCTCGACGGAGGTAGGCGACGGCCAAGCCCTGACCGCTTCAGACATCGGACCCATAGCAGGGAAGCAATTCACCTGCCGGGTAAATCCGGCAGCCCCCTCGCTGAATATCATGGAACAAGACTCCAATGACCTTGACCTGGGACTACGCAGTAGCGACTCGCGACGATATCCGATTTCGGCGCCGCATGAACAGGTAACGGATCGGTAAATTCCACCTTTTCTTCCCGTTGATCCCACGGCTAACGAGGATCGGATCGACCGCGGCGGGCGACGCTCCCCAGCAGGTCGGCCCATGTGGATCACACGCCCCGGCGCGTTGGCCAGGCTCGCGGGAGACGTCCAGCACGGCCACGCCGCCGTTTCGCACCCCCGCATACCCCGGCCCCCCGGCTCTCCCTTCCGGCCGGGCATGACTTCCATCACACGGTCCGCGATATGAGAATCCGGCGTGGATCAGGACAGATCACTTCTGAGTATTCCGAACACCACGATGTCGCGCGGGCCGTTCTCCCCCATCTCGGCGGCGCGCAGTACGCCCTCCCTGACGAAACCGGCCTTCTCCGCGACCCGGAGGGAGGCCGTGTTGTCCAGGCCGGCGCGAAGCTCGATCCTGCGCATCTCCGTGGTCTCGAACACCCAGCGCGTCACACCGCGCAGGGCCTCGGTGGCGTAGCCCCGGTCTCGGTGCAGCGGATGCACCCCGTACCCGACCTCGGTGGTCCCCGCGCCCCAGAGGGTCCTGAAAAGGCTGATCGCGCCCACGATCAGCCCGTCGGCCTCCATCGCCAGGTGCACCCCCTGGCCGGAGCGGCGCAGTTCGTGCGCGCCGTGGGAGAGCCACTGGGAGATGCCCGACGGATGCCCGGGGGCACCGGGCGGCAGGAACCTGTCACGGGCCTTGATCACCGAGCGGACGCGGGAGGCGTCTCCTGGACGGAAGGGCCGCAGCACGAGCCGGCCGGTCAGGATCGGCGGATCGGGTGCGAAGGCGGTCACGCGACCTCCTTGCCGGGGATGGTGTGGCCCCAACCTCACCCCGGCGGGCCCCACCCGCGCAAGATCCCGGACGCGTCCGGCTCGCGCGGGCCGGATCGGCATCCGGAGAACGGCTCGGCGGACGACGAGCCGGTGGCGGTCATCCCCCCGAACCGGCTCGGGGGCGGCTCGGCGGACGACGACCTCCGTCGGCGGGAATCGTCCGCCCCGTGCCGGTTCGGGGGTGGACGGCTCAGCGGATGACGACGACCTCCAGGGTGCGCGGGCCGTGCACGCCCTCCACCCGGTTCAGCTCGATGTCGCTGGTCGCGGAGGGACCGCTGATCCAGGTCAGCGGCCTGGTGGGGTCAAGCCTGCCGACGGCCTCGGGGACCCCTGCCACGATCTGCCCGGCCCGCACCACGCACAGGTGGTAGTCGGGGACCAGGGTGAGTGCCCGCCGTCCCTGGCCGGGTCCGGCGTCCAGCACGATGGTGCCGGTCACCGCGATCGCGACCGCGCATCCGGTGACGACCCCGTCCGCCCCGTCCAGCTCCACCGCGCTCAGCGGAGGGTCGTCGGTGACCGGGTCATCCGGTGCCCACTCCTGCGGCAGGCCCTCGGGGACGACCGGCCGGACGGCGCCTCGCCGGGCCAGCGCCGCCGCGATCGTCGCGGCGGCCTCGGCCTCGTCCACCACGTGCACGACGGCCCGGTAGTCGGCCACCCGCTCGGCGAACAGCTCCACCACGCCTCGCGGGTCCACCGACTCCGGTGACGTGCGGTAGGCGCGGGTGATCTCGACGTCGGGGGCTCCGGCCACGGCGGAGCGGATCCTCGCCAGGATCCGCTCCTTGCCCCCCGTACCGGAGGAGGCGCCGGTCCCCGGGACGCCACCCGCGCCGGACAGGCCACCCACCTTCGGAGAACCGCTCTCGCCGGAGAGACCACCCATTTCCGGGGAGGCGCCGGACGGGCGTCCGGGACCGGGCGCGGGGACTGCTGCTCCGTCGGTCATCGGGCACCTCCGTCGGTACGGTCCCACCAGTCGCGGAAGGACTCGGCGGGAATGTCGGGAATGTCGCGGGTGTCGGTCCAGGCGGAGAGCGGCCCCGGCAGGCGTCCGGGGACGAACCTGCGCAGGCGCCCGCCGAGCCGCTGGGCGCGTGCCAGCCGCCTGGGGCGATCGAACACCCACCCGGCGGCGCGCATGCCCAGACGCTCGGCGCGCGAGTGGCGGACCTTGCCGCGCAGGTGGACCAGGACCTCGGGGATGTCGATCGCGACCGGGCAGGCGTCGAAGCAGGCGCCGCAGAGGGTCGAGGCGTACGGCAGCGACGCGTCCAGCTCCGAGGCGGTCCCCCGCAGCTGCGGGGTGAGGATCGCGCCGATCGGTCCCGGATAGACCGATCCGTACGCGTGGCCTCCGGCGCGCTCGTAGACCGGGCAGACGTTGAGGCAGGCGGAGCAGCGGATGCAGCGCAGCGCCTGGCGGCCCACCTCGTCGGCGAGCACGTTCGTGCGGCCGTTGTCGAGCAGCACCAGGTGAAACTCCTGGCCCTCGGTCGCGCCCGTCCAGGTGGAGGTGTAGGGGTTCATCCGCTCGCCGGTGGAGCTCCTGGGCAGCAGCTGGAGGAAGACCTCCAGGTCCCGCCAGCTCGGCAGCAGCTTCTCGATGCCGACCACGCTGATCAGCGTCTCGGGCAGGGTGAGACACATCCGCCCGTTGCCCTCGGACTCCAGCACCACCAGCGTGCCGGTCTCGGCGATCATGAAGTTGGCGCCGGAGACGGCGACCTTGGTCGAGAGGAAACGTTCGCGCAGGTGGAGTCTGGCGGCCTCGGCGAGGGCGCGGGGGTCGTCGGTCAGGTCCTCGGGCGCCGAGCGGCCCCAGTCGGCCATCTTCTCCCGGAAGATCTCGCGGATCTCCGAGCGGTTGCGGTGGATCGCCGGGACGAGGATGTGCGAGGGCCAGTCGTCGCCGAGCTGGACGATCAGCTCGGCGAGGTCGGTCTCGTAGGCGGTGATGCCTTCCGCCAGGAGGGCCTCGTTGAGGCCGATCTCCTGGGTGGCCATCGACTTGACCTTGACCACGGTGGTCTCGCCGGTGGCCTTGACCAGGCCGGCGACGATCCTGTTCGCCTCCTCGGCGTCGGCCGCCCAGTGGACGTGGCCGCCCGCGGCGGTGACGGCCTCCTCCATGCGGAGCAGGTAGTGCTCCAGGTTGCGCAGGGTGTGGTCCTTGATCTCCTTGCCCGCCCGGCGGAGCTCGGCCCAGTCGGTCAGTTCGTCGACCACAAGGGCCCGCCTGCCGCGGATCGTGCGGGTGGCCTTGCGGAGGTTGTATCTGAGCTGCGAGTCCCGCACGGCGACCGCGGCGTTCGCGGGGAAGGCGGGCATGCCCAGGAAGGTGCCGCTCATCGGATGGTCTCCGTGGCGGCGAGGATCTCGGCGAGGTGCATGATCCGCACCCCGGTGCGCTGGCGTTTCAGGGTGCCGCCGATGTGCATCAGGCAGGAGTTGTCGGCGGCGCACAGCACCTCGGCACCGGTGGTCGCGACGTTGTGCACCTTGTCGGCGCACATCGCCGCGGAGACCGCCGGGTTCTTCACCGCGAAGGTGCCGCCGAAGCCGCAGCACTCGTCGGCGCCGGGAAGCGGGACCAGCTCCAGCCCTCTGACCCGCTCCAGCAGCCGGGTGGGCCGGTCCCCCACCCGCAGGATCCGCATCGAGTGGCAGGTCGGGTGGTAGGTCACCCGATGCGGGAAGTAGGCGCCCACGTCGGTGACGCCGAGGACGTCGACGAGGAACTCGGAGAGGTCGTAGACCTTGGGCACCAGCTCGGCCACCTCGGCGGCGAAGGATCCGGGCTCGGCCGCACGGGGCGCCGGAGCAGGGCCTGAGCCTCTCGGCGGAGCCGCCGGTCCCGGTTCGCCGGCGCGGGGCGCCGAGGTCTCGACGGTCCCGGCGATCAGGCCCCCGGAGGTCCCGGACCCGGCCCTGACCGGGGCGAGGGCGGGAGCGGGAGCGGCGGCGGTGCGGGCGAGCCGGGGGTACTGCTCGCGGACCATCGCGGCGCACGATCCCGACGGCGCCACGACCGCGTCGTAGGAGGCGAAGACGTCCACGAAGTGCCGCGCGAGCCGCCTGCCCTCCTCGGGATATCCCGTGTTGACATGCATCTGGCCGCAGCAGGTCTGCGCCCTGGGGAAGTCGACGTCGCATCCGAGGCGGCGCAGCAGCGTGACGACCGCCCGCCCGGTGCCGGGAAACAGCGTGTCGTTCACGCAGGTGATGAAGAGGGCGACGCGCACGGCGCTCCTTCCTTTCAATGGCCTGACCACAGTATGGTCTGACCATATTCCCTCACAAGAGGAGGTCCTCGTGAGCGGTTGGCAACCGGTCCGGCGCACTCGGACGTTCGAGGAGGTGATCGCCCAGATCGAGCGCCGCATCGCGGACGACGGCCTCAGGGTCGGTGATCGCCTGCCCGCCGAGCGGCAACTCGCCGAGCAGCTGCGGGTGAGCCGGTCGTCGGTACGCGAGGCGATGCGGGTGCTGGAGACGCTGGGAGTGGTCTCCTCGCAGGTCGGGCGGGGTCCTGACGCGGGAGCCCTCCTCATCTCCAGGCCCGCCGAGGCTCTGAGCGACCTGCTCAGGCTCCACCTCGGACTGTCGAACCTGTCGCTGGAGGAGGTCGTCGACGCCCGGTTGATGATCGAGAAATGGTCGGCCTCGCACGCCGCCGTCCACGGGGCCGACCTGTCCGGCCTGACCGCCTCGCTGGAGCGTATGGACGCCACGACGACGGCCGAGGAGTTCGTCGAGCACGACACGGCCTTCCACGTCGCCATCGCCGAGGCCTCGGGCAACAGGCTGACCACCGCCATGATGCTCTCCCTGCGCGAATCGCTCCGCCGCTACGCGGTCGAGGCGGTCGAGCGCCTGGGCGACACCGCGGGACTCATGGCCGACCACCGCCGGATCCACCGGGCGATCGCCGCGGGGGACGCGGCGGAGGCATCGGCCGCCGTCGAGGACCACCTGCGACGGGCCTACCCCGGCATCTCACGTTCCCCACGGGCTGAGGACGACGAGAGGCTTGAAAGGCAGCAGGGGCGGTGAGACCGAGTCGGCCGAGCGGCAGGAGGCGCCCGAGCAGGAGACCAGGGCGTCGAGCTGCCGGTTGAACTCGGCGATCACCGGGAGCGGGATCTCCGCGACGAGGTTGTGGAGCTGGGCGGGATCCCTGAGGACGTCGTAGACCTGGTACTCGCCGGTGGAGTAGCGGACGAAGGTGCTCCGGGCGGTGCGCATCCCCTGGTAGGCCGGGACCGGGGTCTGGCGGGCCGAATCCGGACTGATCGGGCGGTAGAACTCCAGCAGCACGTTCTTGCGCCACGAGGGCGGCGTCTCACCCCGCAGGAGCGGCAACAGGGAGCGCCCCTCGGCGAAGTCGGGGAGCGTGGCCCCGGCGAGCTGCGCGAACGTCGGGGCCAGGTCCACGCTCGCGGCCATGTCCCCGATGACGCGGCCCGCCTGCACGCCGGGCCCCCTCACCAGCAACGGCACCTTGATCGACTCGTCGAAGGGCGTGGTCTTGCCCTGGGCGAGCCGGTGCTGGCCCAGGTGAAACCCGTTATCGGAGGAGAAAAAGATATACGTTTCATCAAGCTTGCCGGAGACCCTGAGCGATTCGACGAGGGCGCCCACCATGTCGTCCACGCCGAGCATCGCCCGGAGCCGGTCCCGGTAGCGCCGGTCGATCTTGCGGACCCCCGCGGCGTCGAACGGCGGGAGCGATCTGAGCCAGAGGGGCTCGGCTTGGACGTTCGCCTGGTTGAAGGACGGGGTGCGCGGGGCCACCACCCCGGCGAAGGCGGCCTCGTGCCGGGGAGCGTAGTTGGCCGGGTTGTGCGGGGCGACCGGGGCGAGATACAGGAAGAACGGATCCTGGCTCGGCTGGGTGACGAACGCCCTCGCCTTCGCGCTGAGCACGTCGGTCAGATAGTCCTGCGGCGCGAAGCCGTACTTTCGCAGCATGCCGTTCTCGTTGAGCGTGTAGCCGTACTCGTCGTACAGCCTGCGCACCGGCACGTCCCACTCGTCCCAGCCGGGCGGCACGTGGGTGGCGGAGGTGGTGCCGCCGGGATAGTGGTTGAGATATTTGCCCATCAGCCCGGTGCGGTATCCGGCCGACTTCATCCAGGTCGCGATGTTGGAGCGTTCCAGGCCGGATGTGTAGTACTTGGTGAACCCCCCTTCGGGGGCGGTGTTGGTCAGCACGCCGTGGCTGTGCACGTACTGACAGCGCATGATCGACGCACGTGAGGGACAGCACCAGGAGTTCGGCACGAAGAACCTGTCGAAGCCGGTGCCGCCCTGCGCGAGGAGGTTCCAGATATTGGGAAATCTCCGCAGATCACCCGCCTCCAGGTCGTCGACGAGGACGAACACGATGTTGGGCCGTCCCTGCGCGTGCGCCACGGCCGGGATCGCTCCCATCGCGGCGAGGGCGAGGAGCGACACCAGGGAGAGGAGTTTGCGAGCGGCGTTGAGCACAGAAGCACGCTTCCCGAAAGACCGAATCTCGACACCTCACACTCGACCGACCAATATAGAACGTGTTCTAATTGCGAGATCCGTCCGGCGTCACGTCGCGAGGAGAACCCCGTGAGCACCGACCTGAAGCTCGGCCTGAACCTCGGCTACTGGCAACGGAACGCCGACGACGCCACCGAACTCGTCCAGGCCGCGGAACGCCTGGGCTACGAGTCCGTCTGGACCGCGGAAGCCTACGGTAGCGACGCCTTCACCCCCCTGGCGTGGTACGGCGCACGGACATCCCGCATCAAACTGGGCACGTCCGTGGTGCAGATCTCCGCCAGAACCCCGACGGCGACCGCGATGACCGCCATGACCCTGGATCATCTCACCGGCGGGCGGCTGCTGCTCGGCATCGGCGCGTCGGGACCCCAGGTCGTCGAGGGCTGGTACGGAGCCCCGTTCCCCAGGCCGCTCGCCCGCACCCGCGAGTACGTCGAGATCATGCGCAAGGTGTGGCGCCGCGAGGAGCCGGTGACCTGCGACGGCGAGCACTACCCCCTCCCCTACCCGGGAGGCGCGAACCTCGGCAAGCCGCTGAAGCTGATCACCCACCCGCTGCGCGCCGAGATCCCCCTCTACCTGGGGGCGGAGGGGCCGAAGAACGTCGCGCTCGCCGCCGAGATCGCCGACGGCTGGCTGCCGCTGTTCGTGTTCCCCGAGAAGATCGAGCGGATGTACGGCCCCTCGCTCACCGGCGCCGCCCCCGGCTTCGACATCGCCGCCATGGTCATGACCCTCATCACCGACGACGTCCAGGCGGCACTGGACGGGGTGAAGATGATGCTCACCCTCTACATCGGCGGCATGGGGTCCAAGAGCCGCAACTTCCACGCCGACATCATCGGCAGGATGGGCTACGCCGAGGTCGTCGAGGAGATCCAGGCCCTCTACCTGGCCGGACGCAGGGACGAGGCGTTCAACGCGATCCCCGACGAGCTGGCCGACGGCATCTCCCTGGTCGGTCCCGCGGGCCGTGTCCGCGAGCGCCTTGAGCTGTGGCGGAAGAGCCCGGTGAGCAACCTCCTGGTGATGGGTCCTCGCGACGAGGCCTCGCTGAGGACCGTCAGGGACCTCGTCCTGGGCTGACCCCCCTCTCCTCAGGGGGGAGGACGAACTCCCGGCGAACTCCTCCGGATGTCCGATCCGTCACCATCTCAGGGCTGGCACAATCCAACAGGTGACGATTCGGGTACTCATCGCCGACGACCAGGAACTGGTACGGACCGGGTTCCAGATGATTCTGGACGCCCAGCGGGACATGGAGGTCGTGGCGACGGCCGCCAACGGGGCCGAGGCCGTGGAGCTGGCGCGGCGGTTACGGCCGGACGTGTGCCTGCTCGACATCCGCATGCCCAAGCTGGACGGCCTGGAGGCCACCCGTATCCTCGCCGGGCCGGGGGTGGCCGACCCGATGAGGGTGGTCATCGTCACCACCTTCGACCTCGACGAGTACGTCTACGGCGCGCTGCGCGCGGGGGCGACCGGTTTCCTGCTCAAGGACAGCGGGCCGACGCTGCTCATCGAGGCGATCCGGGCCGCGGCGGCCGGGGACGCGCTGGTGTCGCCCTCGGTGACCGTGCGCCTGCTCGAACACCTCTCCCACCCTCGGAGCGGTGGCGTCCGCCCGCCCAGCGAGCCCCTCACCGAACGCGAGCTGGACGTCGTGCGGCTGGTCGCCAGGGGGCGGACCAACCAGGAGGTCGCCGCCGAGCTGTTCGTCTCGCTGTCGACCGTGAAGACACACCTGGGAAGCATCCAGGCGAAGCTGGGCGCGAGGAATCGGGTGGAGATCGCCGCCTGGGCGTGGGAGTCCGGAATCGTCGGCTGAACAGGACATCCGCGCTGATTAGCGGGAGCACTGACGGGATAGGAAAAGGGGCAGGTCCTCAGCGCATGGCGGGGGGAGATATACATGCGCTCTATCCCATCTCTACAAAAGTCGGCCTCGGCCGTCTATGTCACGCTCACCGCACTGGCGGTCGCGGTCGCCGCCCTGGCGGTGTTCGAGCAGGTCCGCGGCCGGAGCCTCGCCCTGGAGATATCCGAGCTCAACGGCGACCCCCACGCCCCCGGAGCGGACGCGGTCTTCGGCGCGGTCACCGTCTTCGCCGTTTTGATCATGTTCTTCGCGGCGACCACGATCGCCGCCGTCGCCGCGTACCTGAACTGGCTGCTCCGCGCCCGGCAGTGCGCCGACCGGCCCGCGGTCACGCCGGTCCTGGTGAGCTGGTTCGTGCCGGTGGTCAACCTGGTCGCGCCCGCCGTGCTGGTCGACCGGCTGTGGCGAGCCTCCCGCCCGCCACCCGACCGCCGTCTCCGCTGGAAGACGCTGCTCACCGCCTGGTGGTTGAGCTGGCTCGTCGCCTCCGCCCTGGTGCTGGTGCGGCTGTGGCCGGGGGCACCCCAGACAGGCACGAGCCTGACCGGGTTCGGCCTGACCGAGCTGATCGCCGTCGCGGCCGCGTCCCTGCTGTGCGCGATGACCGTACGGCAGATCACCGGGATCCAGGCCACGGGCGGCGGGCGCAGGCAGCGGCCCAGGCCCAGGCGCCGCCTCCCGGCACCACAGGCGGAGGCGGTCCCGGTGAAGCCGGCCTCGGCAACGCCGAACCCGATGAAACCCATCCCACATCCGCTCGCGGAAGACCTCCCGCCCTCGGCCTCCCCGGCGCCCTCGCCCGAGGTCTCCGGGCAGAAGCACCCCCAGGAGGTCCATCCCGCCGGGCAGTGAGCGAGGGCCCTCCCCCGGGTGGAAGGCGCGCCGGAGCGAGGCGCGTCACTCCCACGCCCTGATCAGCAGCCAGCCCTCGCCCGCGGTGTCGAACCTGAGCTCGTAGGTGCCGGCCCGGCCTCTCGAGGCGGCCTCGACCCGCCAGAACCGGCGCTCGCCGGGATCTCTGTCGGAGGTCTTCCACCACTCGCGCGCGACGACCCAGTGGTCGAGAACCCTGCCGACGGCGTGGAGGCGGTCGCACCAGACGAACTGGACGGGCTGCCCGTCGCGCATCCACACCTCGACGGGCTCGCCGTAAAGTCTGCTCAAGACGCTTCTTCTCCCGCGGCTTTCCGATGAACACCCGGGGGAAGACGGGCTTGGCGCATCGAACATACGTTCTCACGAGGCCGAGCGCAAGTCGCCCACCCCGACCGTGGCCAGCCTGGAAAAAGTGGGCGTTCCGCTGTTGCGACCGCTGGTGGGCGACAGGGGATCGATAGGCTGAACCACTCATGTGACGGCTTATGCGGTTAGGTACAAAGGTGAGCAACCTCAGTCCCGATGAACCCCTACAGATAGGCCGATACCGCGTGCTCAGTCGGCTGGGCAGGGGCGGGATGGGCACGGTCTATCTCGGCGAGTCCCCTGACGGCCAGCAGGTCGCCATCAAGGTCATCAATCCGGAGTACAGCCGGCACGAACGGTTCCGGATGCGCTTTCGCAGGGAGGCCGACGCGGCGCAGCGGGTCCGCAGGTTCTGCACGGCCGCGGTCATCGAGGCCGCGCTCGACGACGACCAGCTCTACGTCGTCACCGAGTACGTCAGCGGCCCCAACCTTGAGGAGGCCGTCGACGCGGACGGGCCGCTCCGCGGCTCCAGCCTCGACGCGCTCGCCGTCGGGGTGGCGACCGCGCTGACCGCCATCCACAGCGCCGGAGTCGTGCACCGCGACCTCAAGCCTTCCAACGTGCTGCTCTCCCCCGTCGGCCCCCGCGTGATCGACTTCGGTATCGCCCGTGCGCTGGACACCCTCGGCGGGATGACCGGGACCGGCGAGATCCTCGGCACCCCCCGATACATGGCGCCCGAGGTGCTGCGCGGCGAGCCGGTCTCCGCCGCCTGCGACGTGTTCTCGTGGGGCTGCCTGATGGCCTTCGCCGCGAGCGGGCGGGCGCCGTTCGGCGGCGAGGCGCTGCCCGCGGTGCTGTACCAGGTGCTCAACACCGAGCCCTCCCTGGAGGGGATGGAGCCCGCGCTGCGCGAGCTGGTCACCTACGCCCTGACCAAGGACCCGCGCAACCGGCCCACCTCACAGCAGCTCCTCGACCATCTGGTGGGCCGCTCCGCCGCGCCGGAACAGGCCGCCCACTCGGTCCAGGCCTCCTGGCAGGGACCCGGGAGGACGCCGGGCGGCGCCCCCTGGAGCGGCACGGGTCCCGGTGGACCCGCGGGCACGCCTTCCAACCTCGACTGGAACAACCGCGGGCGAAATCCCGCCCCCGCCTGGAGCGACCAGGGACGAAACCCCCACCTCGGCGGGAGCCACCCCGGCCAGGGGCACGCGGCTCACACCGTGCGGTCCCCCTGGGGCTCCGCGGACTCGGGCACCTCACTGCCGGGCGGCGGCCACTCCCCGCCCGGCACCGCCCCCGGCCCTACCCTCCACGGGCCGCCGGAGGGCGGCACCGGGCCTTTCCCGCGCGGCCTCGCGACCAGGCGGCGAAAGCTCACCATCGGGGTGGCCGTGGCGGCCCTGCTGGTGGTGGCCGCGGGGCTCGGGCTGCGCCTCGCGCTCGTTCCCGGCGGCCCCCCGAAGGACCTCCCCCTGCTCTACCAGGACGACTTCACCCAGAGCGGCACCGGCTGGCGCGGCGGCACCTACAACCCGTTGACCGGCACGTACGGCTACTCCCCCGACGGTTACTACGCCGTCGACGTCAGCGGTTACTCCCCCGTCAGGCGGGAGCAGGCCCCGATCCCCTTCGTCTCCGCTCCCCCGGCCACCCCCAACCCCTCGGCCACCCCCACGCCGATCACACCGAGCCGGATCCTGCTCGGCTCCGACATCACGATCCGCTCCGGCACCGTCGGCATGGGCGAGTACGGGCTGTTCTGCCGGGGCGAGGACGACCACAAGGCGACGCGGTACGAGTTCCTGCTCGACACCTCGGGCAACGCCCGCATCCGCAAGACCGTCAAGAGCGCGGGGGGCGAGCTCACCAAGCCCGTCAAGGTCGACCTGCCCAAGGGCGAGGCCGTCCGGCTCACGGCGGAGTGCACCGGCGTCGAGGGGGGTGTGCGGCTCATCATGTGGGTCAACGACAAGCAGACCCAGTCGTTCCTCGACACCAACCCGCTGCCCAACGGGCTCATCGGCGTGATCGCCCGGGTGGGCGAGAACAGCGACGCCGTCCTGCGGACCGCGTTCGACAACTTCACCCTGCACGGCCCCGCCTCCGCCACACAGCCCTGACGGCGAGTGATCCGCACCCCGCGGGGAACGGAGCACCTGACCGACCAAAGGAGTTCAGCACGATGCGCGCCATAGTCGTCTCCGCCACCGGCGGACCCGAGGTTCTCACCTACACCGACGATCACCCGGAGCCCGAGGCGAACCCCGGTGACGTCCTGGTGGACGTCGCCGCCTCCGGGGTGAACTTCATCGACGTCTACCACCGGATGGGCCGCTACCCGCTCTCCCTGCCCTTCGTCCCCGGCGACGAGGGGGCGGGAACCGTCGTCGCGGTCGGCGAGGACGTCCGCGACGTCGCCGTAGGCGACACCGTGGCGTGGACGAACGTGCCGGGCAGCTACGCCTCCAGGATCGTGGTGCCCGCCTCCAAGGTGCTCGCCGTACCCGAGGGGGTGACGGCCGAGGTCGCGGCGGCCGTCACCCTCCAGGGACTGACCGCCCACTACCTGACGCACTCCACCTACGAGGTGAAGGAGGGCGACGACGTCCTGGTGCACGCCGCCGCCGGGGGGATGGGCCTGCTGCTCACCCAGATCGCCAAGCTGCGCGGTGCCCGGGTCATCGGCACGGTCTCCACCGAGGAGAAGGAGATCCTGGCCCGCCAGGCGGGCGCCGACGAGGTGCTCCGCTACCAGGGCTTCGCCGACGCGGTCCGCGAGCTGACCGGCTCCGGCGTGCACGTCGTCTACGACGGCGTGGGCGCGACCACCTTCGACGAGAGCATCACCTCCCTGCGACCGCGCGGCATGATGGCGCTGTACGGCCAGGCCAGCGGCCCTGTCCCGCCGTTCGACCCGCAGATCCTCGCCAGGAACGGCTCCCTCTTCCTCTCCCGTCCGTCGCTGGGCTCCTACATCGCCACCCGCGACGAGCTCGCCTGGCGCGCCTCCGACCTCTACGGCTGGGTCGCCTCCGGGCAGCTGCGGGTGCACGTCTCCAAGCGCTACCCGCTCGCCGAGGCCGCCCGCGCCCACGAGGACCTCGAAGCCCGCCGTACGACCGGCAAGGTGCTCCTGATCCCGTAACGGCGTGGAGAAGCGGGTCGGTCCCGCCGGTGTGGCGGGCGGACGCCCCGGCCCGGCCGGCACGGCGGACGGCGAGGATATGGTGAGCTGATGAGCCTGGACACTGCCTTCGTACTGGGTGGCGGGGGTGTTCTCGGCGCTCACGAGGTGGGCATGCTGCGTGCGCTCGACGAGGCGGGCATCAAGCCCGATGTGATCGTCGGCACGTCCGTGGGCGCGCTGAACGGCGTCGTGTTCGCCGCCTCCCCCGGTGACGCGGTCGAGCGCCTGAACACGCTGTGGAGTTCCGACATCGTCCGCACGGCGTTCGCGGGGTCCTGGGTGACGCGTTTGTCCACCCTCGCCAGGAGCGGCACCCACCTGCACTCCTCCGAGCCGCTGCGCGCCCTGCTGGCCAGGACGCTCCCGGTCTCCCGCATCGAGGATCTTCCCGTGCCGTTCCAGTGCGTGGCCGCCTCCGTCGAGCGTGCCGCCGCGCACTGGTTCACCGAGGGCCCGCTCGTCGACGCGGTCCTCGCCTCCTGCGCCGTTCCCGGACTGCTGCCGCCCGTCCGTGTCGGCGACGACCACTATCTCGACGGCGGACTGGTGCACAGCATCCCGATCGGCCGTGCCGTCGCGCTCGGCGCCCGGCGGGTCTACGTGCTGCACGTGGGCAGGATCGAACGTCCCCTCACGGTGCCCCGGCGCCCGTGGGAGGTCGGCATGCTCGCCTTCGAGATCGCCCGGCGGCACCGCTTCACCGAGGAGATGGCCACCCTGCCGGACGACATCGAGGTCCACGTGATGCCTTCGGGGAGCGAGGCCCGGCCGGGAATGGACTTCTCCCAGCTGCGATATCGGGATATTTCGCATATATCTAAATACATCGATCGCGCGTACCGGGCCTCGGCCGACTACCTGGCCCGGCACTCGCCTCCCTGAAGCCACGTCACCCGTCCACCCCCGCCGTCGATCCGAACCACACCGCGTCACACGTCCACATCGGGGTACCTCACAGGGACATGTCCGCGCCGGCGCCCGTCTGAGCCACACCGGCCCCCTCAGCCTCCACACCGCACATCCACACAGGCAGGAGCCGCTCGTGCTGCCTCCTCGCATCATCCGACGCCTGGTCCTCGCACCTCTCGTCATCGTGCTCACCGTCCTCGCGGTGCTCACGCTCCCGATCTGGCTGCTGGTGGTGACCGCGGCCTCGCTGCGCCTGCCGCCCCCGCAGCGGCGCGGGACCCGGCTGGTCTGGTTCGCGGTGGCGTGGCTGACGCTGGAGTCGATGGCACTGTGCGCCTGCCTGTGGCTGTGGGTGACGAACGGGCTGGGCGGCAGGCTCAGCCGCGACGAGTACCAGGAGCAGCACTACGAGCTGATCCAGTGGTTCCTGTCCAAGATCTATGAGGCCGCGGTGCGGATCTTCCGCCTGAGCGTCGAGGTCGACGAGCCTCCCCCGACCTCCGAGGAGACCTCCCGGCGCCTCACCCGCCCCGTCATCGTCCTGTCCCGCCACGCGGGCCCCGGCGACTCCTTCCTGCTCGTCCACCACCTTCTCGTCCGGTACCGCAGACGTCCGAGGATCGTGATGAAGGCGGCCCTGCAGTTCGTCCCCTCGCTGGACGTGGTGATCAATCGTCTCCCCAACGCCTTCGTCCACCGCAAGACCGCCGAGAGCGGCATCCTCTGCGAGATTCGCCGCCTGTCCGCCGGGATGGACGCCGACGACGCCCTGGTGATCTTCCCCGAGGGCGGCAACTTCACCCCGAAGCGCCGCTGGCGGGCCATCCTGAGGCTGGAACAGAAGGGCCTGACCGAGGAGGCCGCGCGGGCCCGCAGACTGGAACACCTGATGGCCCCCCGGCCCAACGGGGCGATCGCCGCCATCGAGGCCTGCCCCGAGGCGGACGTGATCTTCGTCGCGCACACCGGCCTCGACGACCTGATCACCATCGGGGACATCTGGACCCGTCTCCCGCTCAGCACCCAGATCAAGGCCAAGTGGTGGCGGGTCCAGGCCGCCGACGTGCCACGCGAACGCGAGGAGCAGATCCGCTGGCTCTTCGACCACTGGGAGGAGATCGACGCCTGGATCACCGAGAACCAGCCGGCCCCCGCCCCCGCGACCTGACCGCGCCGGTTCGCGATGCGGGTGCGAACACGTCGGCTCGCTCGTGACGCGGGTCTCCCACCTCGGCTCGCGATTCGGGGCTGAGCGCGCCGGTTCGCCACGCCCGCCCGGCCATGTCGGCGTCGCGACGCAGACGTGACCGCAGACGTGACCGCGGACGGGTTCGCGATGCCGGTGGGACTACCAGTCCTGGGAGAGGCCCGACATACGGCGGAGGTATTCGTCCTCGTCGATCTCACCGGCCGCGTAGCGGCGCTTGAGGATCTCGCGGGGACTGTCGGCGACGGGTTTACGCGCCGCCCCGCGTGCCGCGGCGCCGCGTACCGCCATGGTCACGCCGAGAATCACCACCGCGATCACCGCGATCACGAAGAGCAACACCAGGATGCGGAACATCGTCGGTCTCCCCTGCCTCCCCATCAGATCCGCCGTGGGGAATGTCGAGTTTACCCGGCATGAACCCTTCACCCTTTTTCCAGTGTCTAAAGCGATTTATCCACCTTCGTCCCCTCAGAGAGGCGGCGCGGGGCGGGAAATCACCTCCCACCCGCCGGAAGAGACACCGGCCTCAGCCGACGGAAGGAACAACACCTCCACCGACGGCGGGAGCGCCCGCCGAGAAATCCGGAGCCTGGCGCGACACCCCTCCGGGCGGCAACGACGGCAGCCCCGCGGGAGCCCCGTCCTCCAGCAGCCGGAGCAGGGCACCGGTGTCGACGTTCCGCTCGATCAGGTCACCGAGCGCGTCCAGCCTCTCCTCCCTCAGCGCGGCGAACGACACGTCCGGCGCCGGGACGAAACCGCGGCCCGAGACCGCGGCCACGTCGGCGAGGAAGGCCCGGCGGAAACCGTCGTTCTCCAGGGCACCGTGCCAGGTGGTACCCCACACCGAGCCGTCACGGCAGCCGTCCAGGAAGGGCTCGCCGCCGTCGGCCGTCACCACGCCGTGGTGGATCTCGTACGCGGAGACCGGGTGGCCGTACGCGGCGCCGACCGGACGGCCCAGCGTCTTGTCCTCGGCGAACTCCACCGACGCGGGCAGAAGCCCCAGCCCTTCGACCACCCGCCCCCGACTCCACGTCGTCGCGGATGGTCCTGGCGAGCATCTGGTAACCACCGCAGATGCCCAGCAGTGCCCGCCCCGGCAGGGCGGCGGCCAGGCCGGTGGCACGGAGCCACGCCAGGTCGGAGACCGTGGCCCGGGAGCCGGGCAACACCACGAGGTCGGTGTCCTCCAACTCGCCGGGGGAGGTCACGAAACGGACCACCACCCCGGGCTCGGAGGCCAGCGCGTCCACGTCCGTGAAGTTGGAGATCCTCGGCAACCGCACCACCGCCACCCGCAGGGTCTGCCCGCCGAGGGGGGCACGCGTCCCGGGCGCGGGCCGGTCGTCCAGGGCGAGGGAGTCCTCGACGTCCATCCAGAGGCCGTCCAGCCAGGGCAGCACCCCGTACACCTCTCGGCCGGTCAGCTCCCTGATCATGTCCAGCCCCGGTTCGAGGATCTCGGGCGCCCCGCGGAACTTGTTGATCACGAATCCGGCGATCAGCGCCTGGTCGGCGGGCTCCAGCAGCGCGACCGTCCCGTACAGCGCGGCGAAGACCCCGCCCCTGTCGATGTCGCCGACCACGATGACCGGCAGGTTCGCGGCACGGGCCAGGCCCATGTTCGCGATGTCTCCCCTGCGCAGGTTGATCTCCGCCGGGCTGCCCGCCCCCTCGCAGACCACCACGTCGTACGCGTCCCGCAGCCGCTCAAGCGCGTCGACCGCGACCTGATGGAGTCGCTCCTTGACGTCCCAGTACTCCATCGCGTCGACCTCGGCCACCGACCGGCCCATCACCACGACCTGGCTGCGCCGGTCGCTGCCCGGCTTGAGCAGGATCGGGTTCATGTCGGCGGTGGGTTCCAGCCCGCACGCGGCGGCCTGCATCGCCTGTGCTCTGCCGATCTCGGCGCCGTCGGCGGTGACGAAGGAGTTGAGCGACATGTTCTGCGCCTTGTACGGCGCGACCCTCACCCCCTGGCGGGCCAGCCAGCGGCAGATCCCGGCGGTGACGACGCTCTTGCCCGCGTCGGAGGTCGTCCCCGCGACCAGCAGCGCCCCCTTCATTTCTTTCTCCCGTACGTGCCTCTTCCGCGTGAACCTCGCCCGCACGAGCCCCGAACGGCGGCCAGGACGGCGAGTCCCGCCGCGGCCAGGCCGACCGCCCGCGCCAGTCGTACCGACCGGCGAATGTCCGCGACCGAGGGCTCGGGGCCTTCGCCCATCTCCGGCCGGTGCTCCACCCTGGCGCCGTACACGTTGACCCCTCCCAGGGTGAGGTCCAGCGCCCCCGCGAAGGCGGCCTCGCAGCGGCCCGCGTTGGGACTGGGGTGGCGGTGGCCGTCCCTGCGCAGTATCGCCGCCGCCCGCCGCGCCGAACCGCCCACCAGGGGGGCACCGAGCGCGGCGAGCAGCCCGGTGATCCGGGCGGGCACGAAGTTGGCGGCGTCGTCGAGGCGGGCGGCGGCCCACCCGAAGCACTCGTATCGCGCGTTCCGGTGCCCCACCATCGCGTCCAGCGTGTTGACCGCCCGGTACGCGAGCAGGCCGGGCACCCCGGCCACCGCCCCCCAGAACAGCGGCGCCACCACCGCGTCCGAGGTGTTCTCCGCGATCGACTCGACGGTGGCCCTGGCGAGCCCGGACTCCCCGAGCCCCGAGGGGTCGCGCCCGCACAGGTGCGGCAGCCTCCCCCGCGCCCCCGCGAGATCGCCGTCCTCCAGGAATCCGGCCATCGCCGCACCCTCGCGGCCCAGCGTCGTACCGCCGATGACCGCCCACGTCGCCGCGGCGCTCAGTCCCGCCCGCACCACCGGGTTGCGCGACCGGGTCGCGACGTGACCGAGCAGCGCCACCGGGACCACGCACAGGGCCACATGCAGCACGCCTCTGGCCCGGCTGTCGCCGTACACCCGCCCCTCCACCCCGGCGGCGGCGGTGCCGAACAGCGCGACCGGGTGCCCGCGCCGGGGATCGGCGAGCACGGCGTCGATCGCGACCCCGGCGAGCATCCCCACCCCTTCGGCCACTCCAGGTCTCTTTAGTCCCACTTTGGCAATTAGTCGACTAAATGAGGTGTTCATGAAGTTCATCCTGGTGGGTCTCCAGCCACGCGGAGGCCCTCCGAATGCGCTCCCCCGCCCCACCGGCCCACATCCGGACCCACCCGCCGTTCCCGCCCTGCGCCTCGGCCTTCGACCGCATCGCGTGATAGGAGCGGCCAAAGCGGAGCCGGGAGAGATCCAGCAGCCGACGGCGATCACGGGGCTCCAGGCCGTACGCGTCACAGAACAGGCGGATCCGCGGACCGACGTCGAGGCGACGCTGGAGCGGCTCCAGATCGAGGGGATCGGCGATCGGCGCCCAGTGCCGCAGCGTGGTCACCACGTCGAACAGACGGGTCGTCGGCCGGGCCATGTCGAAGTCGATCAACGCGGCGGGAAGCCCGTCACGGAAGATCACATTGTCGAGGTTGACGTCGCAGTGCCCGATCAGCCGCGGTGCCGCGTCGTCGTTGGACCCGGCCTCCCAGACGGCCCCCCGCGGCGGGACGAACCCCTCGGCCGCGTCGTGGAAAGCGCGCAGCAGCCGCGCCAGCCCGGCCAGAGACTCCTCGGTGAGCGCGTACGGGGGCAACGGCCTCTCCGCGGACTCCCCCTCGACATAGCTCAGGATCTCCCTGCCCCGCTCGTCCACCCCCAGCGCCCGGGGAGCGCCCTCGAACCCGGAGCGCTCCAGATGACGCAGAAGCGCGTGCACCGAGGCCGTGGACGCCCTGCGGGGCCTCCGGACGGTGTCCCCGACCCGCACCACCCCTTCGGTGACATCCCCCCCCAGAAGGGGAATCTCCTCTTGGGCCGTCGCGACGAACATGGCATACGAGCCTAGACCGCTCCGTCCCCTCAGGAGAGCGATTCGGACATACCGATCTTCACCTGCCGGGACAACCGGAAGCCGTTCACGCCGGCCGAGCCCTCGGGTAGATCACTCCGGAGCCGGTCGACCGCTCGCCCACACCCGGCACCCGCGACGCTCCCTACAGGATCCGGAGGATTCGCGGAGTGATCCTCACGACACAGCCAGGAAACCGATACATGAGCACTCCCCGGATCATGCACAATTAAGCGGGAGCACCCTTAGCTCAGCTGGATAGAGCACCGGACTTCTAATCCGACGGTCGCAGGTTCGAATCCTGCAGGGTGCGCTGTTGTGATGTCTCAGACATCGGAAACCCCTGAACCTACGAGTTCAGGGGTTTCTTCTTGTTCTGGTGCTGGTAGCCGCGGGTGGGGTCGATGGTCAGCTCGCGGAGGAGTTCTCCGGTGGTGGCGTTGACGATGCGAACGTGCAGGTCGGCGACGAGCAGGATGACGTGGATTCGGGCGTGGGTTCGTCCGATGCCGATGTGGTGGAGTCGGCCGTTGCCGCGCGGGGTGACGACTCCGGTGTGGTCGACGCGGTCGTGCCGGTCCCTGGAGTCTGATGACACACCACCGGTGTCCGGGCTAAGGGGGACCTCACGACGGATTCGGTCACCGGGTGTAACGGATGGCGGCATGTCCAGTGCGGCTTGCGCTTTCCGTTGCGTCAACTCCTACGGTCGCTTGTGTGGCCGGACAGACCGGCCCTGCGAGGAAAGGTGCGGCCATGGCCTGGTCGATCGCGGATGTGGCCCGGATGTCCGGGGTGACGTCCCGGACCCTGCGTCACTACGACGAGATCGGCTTGCTCGCTCCCGCGTACATCGGCGGCAACGGCCATCGCCACTACGAGCAGGCTGAACTGCTGCGGCTGCAGCAGATCCTGCTGATGCGGGAACTCGGCCTGGGGCTGCGGGAGATCACAGCGGTCCTGGAGCACCAGGTTGACCGGGTGGCCGCGCTGCGCGAGCACCAGCACCGGCTGCTGGCCGAGCGGGACCGCCTCGACGTGCTCGCCCACACGGTCGCCCGCACCATCGCAGAACTCGAAGAGAACGAGGAGACACCCAACATGGGAAACATCAGCGGGCCGGAGAACTTGTTCACCGGCTTCGACACCGCCCGCTACGAGTCGCCTGCCCGCACACGGTGGCCCGACCAGGCGCAGGAGTCGGCGCGGTTCGCCGCCACGCTCACCGAGACGGAGATGGAGCGGCTGCAGGGTGAGGCGACCGCGGCGATGGTCCGTATGGCCGGGTTCCTGCAGGCAACCACACCGGTGACCGACTCCGCGGTGCAGGCCGAGGTCGACGCCCACTACCAGGGCATCTGCCGGATGTGGACACCGGACGCGGCCGCGTTCAAGGCCCTGGGGCAGAACTACGTCGACGACGCGCAGTGGCGCGCGGCCTACGACCAGGTCGCTGCCGGGCTGGCCGAATACCAGAGGGACGCCATGGTCGCCTACGCCGACGCCCGGCTGAGCTGACCGGTCGCCGCCTGCTGGGGGCTGCAGACCCCAGCAAACCGGCGCTTCCCCCCGCTCCCCGCCTTCCACCCGGTCCCATCTCCTGGCCTCGCCTGCCGTACGGCCATCGCCGTTCAGATCGTCGAGGCCACCCCGCGGCGACTTCGGGTGAAGAACATCGACTACGGCTACCTGGACGCGGACATCGGCCACATCTTCGTCCTCGACGTCCCCGTCACCGGTCAGCTCCACCCGCGCTGACCCTGTGCCCCGCGGCCTCGGCCGCGACAGCGGATCCCACCGGACGGCCGACAGGAAAAGGCCATGGGCGGCCCTGGAAACCAGGCCGGCGGGTCACTCCAGGGTGAAGGTGGCGCTGGACCGGAAGGCGGCCGCGCCGTCGTCGCGCTCCACCCACGCCTGGAGGTCGCGGTGGCGCAGGTAGTAGCCGGGGAAGTTGGTCGACTCCAGCGACACCGCCGAGCCGTTGGCCAGGCCGGCGCGGCGCACGAAGGTGGCGTCGGCGCGGAAGGTCGCCGAGCCGTCGTTACGCTCCACCCACGCCTGGTAGTTACGGTGCCGCAGGTAGTAGCCGGGGAAGTTGGTCGACTCCAGCGAGACCGTCGTCCCGCCGCCCAGTCCGGGGACGATCTTGAACTGGGAGTCGGCCAGTGGTGCGACGTTGGCGTCGATCCGGGCTCGGTACTCCCAGTGCCGGACGAAACGGTCGGGCTGGTCGTAGGACTTCAACCGCACCGGCGAGATTCCGTCGGGCACCGGGATGCCGAAGTCGGGGGTGCCGTCGGCCTTCCAGTACACCTTCTGGAGCCTGGTCCGCCGGTTGGGATCGTTGAGCGGGTCACCGGAGATGTCCCGGTAGTTGCGGTCGTGGTAGACGAGGATGTCGCTCTGCCCGTCCTCGGAGACGGTGAAGGAGTTGTGCCCCGGCCCGTACTGGCCGGTGGCGGCGTTGGTGGCGAACACCGGATTCTGGCTCTTGGTCCAGGAGGAGGGGTTGAGCAGGTCGGCCGAGGCCGAGGCGGTCAGCATGCCGAGGCAGTAGTTGGCGTCGGTGGCGCTGGCGGAGTAGGTGAGGAAGATCCGGCCGTTGCGCTGGATCACCGACGGTCCTTCCGCGACCTTGTATCCGCGCGTCTCCCAGGCCAGTGTCGGCACGGTCAGCCGGGTGGTCGTCCCGGTGATGGTCCACGGGTTGGTTCCCATCCGGGCGATGTACAGGTTCGAGTTGGTGGCGATGCCGGGTTCCTGCTGTGCCCAGGTCAGGTACCGGACGCCGCCCGCGACGAACGTCGAGGCGTCCAGCGCGAAGGTGTCCCAGGGGGTGACGATCCGGCCGCGTTCGGTCCAGGTGCCGGTCAGCGGGTTGGCGGCGCTGCTCTCCAGGACGTACATCCGGATCCGCCAGACGTCGTCGGCGCGGCCGGCGGCGAAGTAGACGTACCACTTGCCGTTGATGAAGTGGATCTCCGGTGCCCAGATGTGGGCTCCCATCTCACCACTCGCGTGCTTACGCCAGATCACCGTCTCCGGCGCGGTGGACAGGCCCTGCAACGTGGTGGCCCGGCGCAGCACGATGCGGTCGTACTCGGGAACGGTGGCGGTGAAGTAGTAGTAGCCGTCGGTGTGCCGGAAGATGTGGGGATCGGCTCGTTGCGTGGCCAGGGGGTTGGTGTACTGGACGGCCGGTGTGGCGTGTGCCGCGGGGGCGGTCAGCAGGACGGCGATCAGGCTCAGCACGATCGTGGCGACCGACGCCGCCGACCGCGACGGGCGGCGAGGGAGCCTGCTCATCGGCTGCCCGCCCGCCGGATCGTCACGATCTCGACCGCCGCGCGGGGGGTGATGCGCAGCATGCTCGTATCTCCCAACGTATGTTAACGCTAACAAAAAACAGATGACGGGCCGCGAAGTCACAGGAGGATTTCGCGGAGGTTTCCGTCCAAAGCGTCAACGCAAACCTTGCTGACGTCAAGAGCGGGTGTTAATTCCCGGGCCGGACCTTCCGGCCGGTGGTCTTGACGGAAGCCGCGAGGAACGCGACCAGACCGACCCCGAGCAGGACGGCGGGCAGCAACATCAGCGCGCCCACGCCCCACAGGCCGCTCTCGTCCGACATCGCGGCGTTGACCGACCAGCACAGCCACATCGCCCCCGCGACGCCGAGCGTGCCGATCTTCGGGAGGCCGAGCCTGCCGGCCAGCACGGCGAGGACTCCCAGGCCGATCACGAGGCCGACCACCTGCCACGACTCATAGGGGCCGCTGAGACTCCCGTCCGGCTCGACGACCTTTTCCTGGTCCCAGCCCAGCCACAGGAGGTAGTTCAGCGCGGACGCCACGGTCAGGGCCGCCCCGATCCGGGCGGTGGCCACAGCGCCGCGAGCAGGGGGTGCGCCATCTTCTGCCACGATCTTCACGCTTTCGTCGGTGACGGTCGCCCACCAACATATGCGCTGCCGCACCGTCGCGACCAGCGGCGACCTCCTGCTTCTCGCTGCCCGCGACACGTTCCCGACACGCTGTCGGTATAGTTGCCAACGCTGTGTCGAGAAGCTGCGTGATCGCCGAGAAGGGGAGGAAAAATGTTTCTTGCTATGCGCGAACTACGGTTCGCGCGTTCCCGTTTCATCCTGATGGGAGGTGTGGTCGCGCTCATCGCCGTGCTCATGGTGCTGCTGTCAGGACTCTCGTCCGGTCTGGTGAACGACGGCGTCTCCGGATTGAAGCGCCTTCCGGTGACCGCGTTCGCGTTCGGCGAGGGCACCAAGCTGGACGCGGCGTTCTCTCGCAGCGTGGTCGACGTCAAGCAGGTCGACACCTGGAGGACCCAGCCGGGCGTCGCCGAGGCCGAGCCCTTCGGCAACCTCCTGGTGAACACCCGCAGCGACCGTGACCTGCCGATCGACCTCGCCCTGTTCGGGGTGAACCCCGGCTCGTTCCTCGCCCCCGAGGTCGCCGAGGGCGCCACGCTGGGCGCGGCGGACGGGATCGTCGTGTCGGCCAGCGCGCTGGACGACGGCCTGCGCGTCGGGGACGTCGTGACCGTCGACCGGATCGGCACCAAGCTGACCGTGATCGGCGCGACGGCCGACCAGCACACCTTCGGCCACGTCGACGTCGCCTACCTGCCGCTGGCCACCTGGCAGCGGCTGCACGCCGGCGCCGGCCCCGACGACGAGGTGCGTCCCGAGGCGATGACCGAGGCGACGGCCGTCGCCGTCCGGGCCAAGGACGGCGCCACCTTGAACCTCGCGGCCGGAGACAGCGCCGCGGGCACCACCAGCGTCACCCTGACCGAGTCGTTCGGCGCCTCGCCCGGCTACACCGCCGAGACCTCGACACTGAGCCTCATCCAGGTGTTCCTGTACGCCATCTCGGCCCTCGTCGTCGGCGCGTTCTTCACCGTGTGGACCATCCAGCGCAAGCACGAGCTCGCCGTGCTCCGGGCCATGGGGGCCTCCAAGCCCTACCTGCTGCGCGACGGCCTGTTCCAGGCCCTCGTCGTCCTGCTGGCCTCGACCGGCGTCGGCGTGGCGGTCGGAGTGGGCCTCGGCAGCGCCATCGGCGGCGGCATCCCCTTCAGTCTCGAAGCCCCCGCGGTGAGCCTCGCCAGCGTGCTGCTGGTCGTCCTCGGCCTGCTCGGCGCGGCCGCCGCCATCGTCCGCATCGCCGCCGTCGACCCGCTGGCCGCCCTGGGAGGACAACGATGACCACTGCGAAGAGCGCGAAGGACCGTCCTGCCGCCGGCACCGGAAACGGGCTGGCCATCTCCGGGGTGACCCTGCGTCTCGGGGACGGCGACAGCACCGTCACGGCTCTCGACGCGGTCGACCTGAGCGTCGAGCCGGGCGAGTTCGTCGCCGTCGTCGGCCCCTCCGGAGCGGGCAAGTCGAGCCTGCTCGCCGTCGCCGGGGCGCTGACCATCCCCGACGAGGGGACCGTCACCATCGACGGGCACGACCTCGCCGCCATGAGCTCCGCGAGCCGGGCCGCCTACCGCCGCAACCACATCGGTTTCGTCTTCCAGAGCGGCAACCTGCTGCCCGCGCTGACCGCGCTCGACCAGCTGCGTCTGGTGACCCATCTGACGGGGGGCGGCAAGGACCACCGTGACCCCCAGCAGCTGCTGGAGGAGGTCGGCATGGGGCACAAGGCCAACCGGCGGCCCCACCAGCTCTCCGGTGGCGAGCGCCAGCGGATCGGTATCGCCCGTGCCCTGATGGCGGCCCCGTCCCTGCTGCTGGTCGACGAGCCGACGGCCGCGCTGGATCGGGCCCGCAGCCACGAGGTGGTGTCCCTGCTGGCCAAGGAGACCAAACAGTCCGCGGTTGCTACCGTGATGGTCACCCACGATCACGACGTGCTTGAGCACTGCGACCGGATCGTGGAGATGACCGACGGACGACTGTCCGGCTGAGAGCGAGGAGGGTTCGTGCCACGTATCAGCGCTCCCACGGTCGCGGAACACCGGGCCGTGCAGTTGCGGACCCTCCTCGACGCCACCCGGGCCATCCTCGCCGAGGGGGCGGAGCAGGCCCCGGCCCTGGCCGAGGTCGCGGCCCGTGCCGGGCTCGCCCGCTCGTCGGTCTACCAGTACTTCCGTTCGCGGCAGGACCTGCTCGACGCCCTGATCCAGGACGTCTTCCCCCGCTGGTCCGAGCGCGTCACCGAGGCGATGCGCGCCGCCCCCTCCCCCGGCGAACGGGTCCTCGCCTACGTGGACGCGAACCTGTGCCTGGTCGCCGAGGGTGAGCACGCCATCGCCCGCGCCCTGACCGTCGTCGCCCCGGGCAAGGAACTGGACGAGAAAAGCGGCGTCATGCACCGGCAGATGCTGGATCCGCTCGTCGGGACGCTCGCCGAGATGGGCGCGCCCGCTCCGGAGACGACCGCCGAGTTGATCAACGCCGTCGTGTACGCGGCCTCCAGGATGATCGAGTCCGGATCGGACGAGCGCGAAGTCCGCACGCGAACCCGGGAACTCCTCGCTCCCTACCTGGCCGCCTCCTCGGAACCGGCCGGTCCCCGCAAGAGGAGCGGCCGCGGCTGACCGGTCTGTCAGGACAGGGGCGCGCGGACCATGAGCTTTCCGGCGCCCCGTACCTCGACCGGCGTTGGCCGGTGCCGAGGTCATTCCTCGTCGAAGCGCTCGCGCACCTTCTCCATCTGCCGCCGTAGCTCTTCCTCGGTGAAGACGTTCCGCTCCAGGAGCAGGTGGGGGACCACCAGCGTGGAGCGCGTCTGCACCGGGAACCTGGCGTAGACGGACTCCCCGAGCCTGTCCTCGGCGAGCCGGCGCTCCAGGTTGTCCAGCACGCCGTGTGAGGACAGGGCCTCGCAGGTCGCCTGCATCCTCGACTCCCACACGGCCGGCTCGTGCTCCAGGCAGCCCATGCCGGCGTCGGTGCGCTCACCGATGTCCGACAGGGTGTCCAGGAGGACGTCGTATGTCGTCGGCGACGCGCTCATCTCCGCCTCGCCCCACTGACCAGGGTCTCCGTCTTGGTGTCCGAGGTGCGATTCGCCTCGGGCAGCGCGACACCGATCATGGTGTCGCGGGTGACGATCTCGGCGAGCTGCTCCTCGCTCCACCCCTCGGTGCCCTCGGGACGCATGGGCATCACCATGAAGCGTGACTTCTGGTTGGAGTCGTGCACGCGGACCTCGACGTCCGGCGGCAGGTGCAGGCCGAACTCGGAAAGCACCTCGCGGGGGCGCCTGACCAGCCTGCGGCGGTAGTTCGGAGTCCGGTACCAGTCAGGCGACATACCGAGAACGGGCCGGGGGTAGCAGGAACAGAGCGTGCAGACGATGACGTTGTGCACCTTCGGGGTGTTCTCCAGCACGTAGAAGAAGGTGTAGTCGCTGGGGGTCCCGACGCCCGTCGGCTGGAGCCAGTCGATCCCCACCTCAAGGCACGCCTTGGTGCCGTCGGCGAGCAGGCGCTGCTTGAAGTCCGGGTCGACCCAGGCCTTGGCGACCAGTTTCGACCCGCCGTGCGGGCCGATGCCGTCGGCCCACTCGGCGAACTTACGGTGGTCCTCGGCGGAGAAGAGCCCCTTCTCGATCGCCAGCTCCCGCACCGCGAGTTCCAGGATCTCGAACTCGCTCACCTTCGTGGCTATCTGGAATTCACCGGGTGCCTCGTGGTGGCCGTCGTGGTGGCCGTCGTGGTGTGCGTTCATCGACTTCCCTTGCTAGTCGCCGGCTCCAGCCAGCTCTCCGAGAATTCCGTCTCCAGCGTGTCGACGGAGTGGCCCGTGTAGTCCGGCCACAGATCTTCCTGCTTGAACCTCACGACGTAGAAAGGCTCTTTCCGCCCGTTGCCCGCCCGGTCGTACGCCTCGTCCTCCGGAATGACCCATTCGGGCCGGAACTCCGTGACGATGCCGCTCTGACCCCGGGTGTACTTCTGGGCACGGTGGTGAAAGAGCGTCGTCTTGTCCACGACGGATACCTGGTCACCGATGTTGAACTTCCGTTGGGTCTTCACTTCTTCTCCACCTCCAGCCGTGCGCGGATCTCATCGATCTTGGCCCCCAACTCGTCGACGGTGATGAGTTTGTAATCCACCAATATCCTGGCCGCACCGTGGATCCAGCGGGCGTAGTAGGGCAGCCCGAAATACTCGGTCGCACCGAGGTCGTTCTCGCTCCTGCGCCGCATCTCCGAGTTCCACGCGCCGCGCCAGGCCAGGCACTCGGAGGTGAGGTAGGTGTTCATCTCCCACTCCTCCTCCTCCTTCAGCAGATAGGGCTGAGGGATGTCGGGCTGGCCGCCGACGTCGTGGAGCACCGAGCGCAGTACGGCATAGAGCTCGTTGGAGATCATGTACGGCGAGTCGAGGACGTCATGCTCTTCCGGTGCGATGTTCCTGAGTTTACTCAGGAGCTTGTCGTATTGCATCGTGGCCATTGTCGGCTCCGTTCCATTGAGAGAACGTCACTGGTCGATCTACCCTGAACGGTTTGCCGCAAATGCCATGCATGAAATAAATGAACACAAAAAATCCTTGACCAAAATAACAATCGAAAATGAATTGACAAGAATTTTCCGCGCCATGGGAAAACCCCCCTCAAACAGGGTCGCACGGCTACCGATCAGCCCCTCGGACCGCATGCCAGGTATTTCCCCAGCAAAGACCGGTGGATCACAGTGTGACAAATTCCAGCAAGATGGAAATCGATCGGCTCCTTAGAGTGGGTTTCGTGCGCCGGATCGGGGGTTAAATGGTGCTTAGTGCGAAATTTCCAGACACAACGGGCGCGTGCGGGCCGGAGGGCGGCCACCCGCCGTCCGGGCACGGCACGAGAGCGCGAGCCCGCAGAGAAGGCGCCCGATGAGCGGCGGCCCGCTCACCTCCGCGCGGCAGCAGGGCTGCCTGGTCACCGTGTGCCGGGGCTGCTGCTGCGGCACGCTGAGAAAGCACCCGGACGTCGACCACCAAGCACACCTGGACCTGCTCCGCGGGCGATCGTCGCGGCTCTTCAGGGTCCGCGTCGTCAACGACTGCCTGGGCCCCTGCCTCCAGTCGAACGTCGTCGTCGTCACGCCCTCACCCCGCGGGCGGAGCGCGGGGGGCCGCCCGGTCTGGCTGGGCCTCGTGCTGGACGCCGAGGTCATCGAGGACATCGCCGCCTGGGCCGACGCCGGCGGTCCCGGCGTCGCCGACCTGCCCGCCGTTCTCGGCCTGCACACGTTCAAGCGGTCGCGGCGGGGACACCGGAGTTCGGCCGCGCAGGCAGAGCCGAGGTAAACCCGGCGCCACAAAAAGTTTTATGGCGGTTATCCGCGGAAGGCCGCGGGGAGAAAGGAAACCAGGCGTCTTTTCATAAGATATGGCCGTGACAAGGAGAACAACGTGGCGGAGTTCGAGAAAAGACTGGCATGTGTCATCGCGGCGGACGGATCCGTGGCCCGAGGGTATTTGATCGGTGACTGCCGTTTCGAGGAGCCGAACAAATACACGGTCACCTGGAAGGTGCCGCTCCAGGGAGAGGCGAAGACGAACTTCGCCGGCACGATCGGCAGCACCCAGGACGAGCCGGTCTCGCCCGGCCTGATCACCGTCGGCCTGGGGCCGCGACCGGACCAGATGGAGGTGCACACCTTCGCCCCCGACGGATCCCCTGCCCCGCGCTCCTTCCACCTGGCCTGTTTCCGCGACCGGTAGGCGACCGGCGGGACCGGTGAGGGTCAGCGAGCACGCGTCGGTGAGGTGCGCCAGACGTAGACGACGGTTATCAGGAACATCACGACGGTCAGCACCACGAGCGTGGCGTTGAACCCGAAGCGCCGTAGCAGCAGGACACCGAGACAGGCGCCGAGAACAAGGGTGACGATCTCCCCCCCGCGCTGGCGGACCCGCGTGCGCCTGCCTGTGCCGAGCACGGAATCGGCCGCGAAATTGGTCAACGTGCCGGTCACCACGGTCGTGCTGATGTCGGGGATCTTGAGGCGGCGCACGATGGTGTTCCGCCCGCCCATCGCGAGTCCCAGGGCGACGATGAGCGGGTAGCGGCCGGTCTGGGTGGTGGGCAGCAGGAACGATCCCACCGTGGCGAGGGCGAACAGGCCGGTCTCGATGCTCATGGACAGGATTACCCTGCGGCGGATGTCCGGCATCCGCTCGGTGAGCCGCCCCGCCAGACCGGCCCCGACGAAGAAGCTCAGCACGGCGATGGCCGTCGCGACGAGCGGGAACCGGGACGGATCACCCGCGGCGAAGCCGAGGATGAGCAGGTTTCCCGTCATGTTCGCCATGAACACCTGGCCGATGCCCACGTAGCTGATCGCGTCCACGAGTCCGCTGATGGCGGTCAGAACCGCCAGCGACGCCTCGGCCGGCCGCTCGTCCCTCACCTCCGGCATCGCGGCCGGGGGAATCCGCGGGCGCCGGCGCCCCCTGCCACGGCGCTCTCCCGCGACCGGGTATGAACTCCCCTGGGCGGCATGGTCGAACCTCTCGTTGCCCGGGCACCCGCGTCGGCTGCCTCTGAGCGAACACTCTCCAGGAGAGAGGGGAGGAGAAGGCCGTACCAAAACCCGGGCTCGTCGGATTTTGGCCAGCATTTTCGGATGACCGTGAACAGCGCTATCCGGCTGTGTGGATTTTTTTCACGAAATCTTTAATACTGGCAGCGAGAGGAGCCAGGACGATTATCCCGCCGAATCCGTCACGGCCAGAGGCCAAAAGATCATGAGGGAAGAATTGCCCTCCAATTCGCCCTTTTGCGAAAGGTACGGCGTCGCCTGTCCCCGCGTGACGGAGACAGGGTGGCGCGCGCTGCCCGACCTGGTGGAGGAGGCCGCCGCGCGGGCACCGCGGGCGACAGCAATCATCGGCGAGCGTGAGACCACCTACGGCGAGCTGGCGCGGGGAGTGCGTGCGGTGGCCGGCGGGCTCGCCGCCGCCGGAGTCGCCCCCGGCGACGTGGTCGGGCTCGCCTCGGGCCGATCCGAGCGCGCGCCGGCGCTCGCACTGGGCATCATGCGGGCGGGCGCGGTCTATCTGCCGCTCGACCCCCTCTACCCCGCCCCGCTGCTGGCGCACATGGCCGAGTCGGCCTCGGTACGGACGGTGATCGTCGACGGGTCCACCGGCGGGCTACCGGCCGCGGAGCACACCACCGTGGACGCCGCCGAACTGCTCGCCTCCCCCTCCCTCTCGGACCGTCTCCCCGGGGCCGCGCCGTGCGCGGCGGCCTACGTCATGTTCACCTCAGGATCCACCGGCCTGCCCAAGGGCGTGCTTCTCGGTCACGCGGGGCTGGCCGAGTACGCGCGCGCGTTGCCGGCCCACCTCTCCCTGGGCGGCGAGGACCGCTGTCTCGGCGTGGCGCCCCTGGGCTTCTCCTCCTCGATCAGGGAGCTGCTGCTCCCCCTCGCGCGCGGGGCGAGCGTCGTCGTCCCGGCCGAGGAGGAGGTCCGTACCCCGTGGGGGGTGGCGGACCTGGTGCGCGAGCACCGGGTGACCCATCTGGACCTCCCGCCGTCGTACTGGCGCGCCGTCCTCGACGCGATGCCCGCCGGCGAGCTCGGCGAGGCGCTGGCGTCGGTCCGCGGCGTGCTGTTCGCCAGCGAGCCCCTCGACGTCGCGCTCACCCACCGGAGCAGGCCGCTGCTGCCTCGGGCCAGGCTGTGGAACACCTACGGCTGCACCGAGACCACAGGGATCATCGCCGCCCACGAGGTCACCGGCACCGAGCCGGCCGACTCCCTGGTGCCGATCGGCACCCCCCTCGGCCACGTGTCGTTCCGGATCCGGCCCGGCGACGGCGGGCTCGTCGTCTCCGGCGACGCCGTCACATTGGGCTATCTCACCGGCGGCCCCCCGCCCGGCGGCGGTTGCGCCCGGCGGCGGTGGGAGACGGGCGACCGCGTCACGACCGTCGACGGCACCATGGTCTGGACCGGCCGCACCGACCGCGTGCTCAAGGTACGGGGGATGCGGGTGGTGCCCGAGACCGTCGAGCACCATCTGCGCGCCTACCCGGGGATAGCGCGGGCGGCGGTCGTCGGTGCCGGTGAGCGGGGAGTGGCGTGCGTGGTGGCCCGCACCCCCGCGTCCGCCCCGCTGGACTCCCGCGCGCTCACCGCGTGGCTGCGCGAGCGGCTGCCCGGCCACATGGTGCCCACGGTGATCACGGACGTCCCCGCCTGGCCCGTGCTGCCCAACGGCAAGACAGACCATCGGCTGCTCATCGCCCGGCACCGGCCCGACCCCGGACAGTCCCCCCATCACTGAGGAGCGAGATGTCGCACACCTACGACACCGCACATGACCTCCGCGCCCTGGTACGCGACCTGTGGCTGAGCCTCCTGCCCGACGGGCACAGCGGCACGTTCGCCGACGGCGGCGGTGACTCGCTGAGCGCGCTGCGACTCATCGGCGCGGTGTACGGGGCCTGCGGCGTCCGGATGACCTGGGACGACCTCGGCACGGCCACGGACGTGGACGACTTCGCCACGCGGGTCCTCGCCGCCGTCCCCGGGGAGGACGGGCGTTGAACGAACCCCTCACCCCGGAGGAGGCGACCCTCTGGCGTCACCAGCTGCGCCACCCGCTCAGCGCGATCTACAACATCTGCGTGGCCCTGGAGATCCAGGGCTCCGTGGACGTCCCCTCGCTGCGAACCGCCGTCGCCGCCCTCGCCGACCGGCACCGTCCGCTGCGCTCGGCGGTCCGCGACGACGACGGGCGGCCGACGTGGGAGGACGTGGCCCCGGAAGGGCTCCGGGTGATCCGGGCAGACGCCGTGAGCCCGCACGCCTGGGCGCAGGAGGCCGCCGAGGTGCGTCAGGAGGCCCGGCGTCCGTTCTTTCCCGGCGAGGCGCTGCACCGGGCGGTGTACTGGGACCTCGGCCCGGCGGGCGGCGTCCTGCAGCTCACCTTCCACCACTGCGTGTGCGACGGGCTGAGCGTCCGGCTCGCGGTCGAGGAGATCATCCGCGGCTACCAGGGGCTCGCCCCGCCCGAGCGGCCCGCGCTGCCGTACCGGCCGCTGGTGACGGCGGAGGAGGCCGCGCGTTTCTGGACGCCCCGGCTCGCCCTCGCCGGGACCGGCTCGCCGCTCGGCGCCGGCGAGGACGCGGCGAGCGGCGAGGGTGTGCTCCTGCGGCGGGTCTGCGCCGTGGATCTGCGGCAGGTGGCCGCGCCGCGGGCGAGGGACCTCGGCGTCAGCATGTTCGCCCTCACGATGAGCGGGGTGGCCGCGGCGCTGTCACGGTGGGACGGAGACTCGCGCGCGGTGGCCGTGGGGGTTCCGTTCAGCCATCGTCCTCCCGCGGAGGACGCCCGGATCGGTTACCGGGTGAGGACCCTTCCCACCCGGCTGGAGATCGAGCCGCGGGACACCCTGAGGTCGCTCGCGGCCCGCGTGGGCCGCGAGCTCCAGGACGCGGCCCTGCACGCCGACTGGGGCACCGGGGACGGCGCGGGGATGGGGGTGGGCGGCGAGTCGGTGGTCGTCGTCAACCTGCTGCAACCGGCCGGAATGGTCGGCCATCACCGGCCGCCGCCGATCGAGGCCGCGGGCCTGCGCTGGAGACCCCGCCTCCTGCACAACGGCACCGCCAAGTTCGCGATGAACGTCTACGTCGCCGCCCGCGACGGCCGGCTCGCCCTCACCTTCGAGTGCCGGGCCGAGGGCGGGCGGCGTACCGAGCTGGAGTGGTTCGCCGATCTCGCCGCGGCCACCGTCACCGACGTCTTCACCCTGCCCGCCGACCGGCCGATCGCCCTCGCCGGCCGGGGCACGCCGACGACTCCGCCCGGTACGTCCCCGCCCCCCCTGCCCCGGCCCGCCCCGACCTCGGCGACGGCGTCCTTCCAGCGGGCCGGCAGCGGGCTGCGTACCGTCGCGGAACGCCACCCCGACACCCCCGCCGTGGTGGAGGACCACCCGCGGGGCGCCCGCCGGGTCACCTACCGGGAACTCGCCGAAGCGAGCGAGCGGGTGGCGGAGCGGCTGGGCTCCGCCGGGATCGGCGCCGGTCAGGTCGTGGCCGTACGCCTGCCCAGGGGCGCGCCACTGATCGCCGTGGTGCACGGCGTGCTGGACGCCGGTGGCGTCCTGCTGATGCTCGACCCCGAGCTGCCGCCGGCCCGCGCGCGATATATGCTCTCCGACAGCCGGGCACGCCTCCTCGTCGAGGAGTGCCCGGCCACCAAGCCGGGTGACCTCACCGTGCTCGGCAGGCCGCTGCTCGTCTCGGCGGCCGATCCGGCCGCTGGACCCGTCTCACCGGCCGGGTCGAAGGACGCCTCCCCGGCCGCGTACGTGATGTACACCTCGGGGTCGACGGGCCGCCCCAAGGGGGTCGTGGTCGGCCATGACGGGCTCGCCAACCGGCTGGCCTGGATGCAGCGCGCCTTCCCGATCGGGCCTGGTCACGTCGTCCTGGCCAAGACCCCGCTCAGCTTCGACGTGTGCCTGTGGGAGCTGCTCTGGCCTCCGGCGACCGGCGCGACGACCGTCACCGCGGCGCACGGCCGCCACGGCGACGCGGAGTACCTGTGCGACGTCGTCGAGCGCTACGGCGTCACCACGGCGCACTTCGTGCCGGCCATGCTGGGCACCTTCCTCGACGTCGCCGGCCGCCGGCCACGGGCCGGCCTGCGGCAGGTCTTCACCAGCGGTGAACGGCTGTCGCGGACGCTGGCGGAGCGGGCTCACACCCTGCTCAGCGTGCGGGTGCACAACCTGTACGGCCCCACGGAGGCGTCCATCGACGTCACGCGGTGGACCTTCGACCCCGCCTTCCCTCGGCCTTTCCTGCCCATCGGCCGTCCCATCGACAACCTCGGCGTGCGGCTCCAGGATCAGGCGGGGCGCGAGGTGCCGCTCGGGGCCGTCGGTGAGATCGTCGTGGAGGGCGTGGGCGTCGGCCTGGGCTACCTCGGTGACGACACCGGAGGCGGGGGCCGGTTCGGCGTGCGCGCCGACACCGGGGATCGCTTCTACCGCACCGGTGACCTGGCCCGATGGCGAGCCGGCGGGGTGCTGGAATTCCTCAGCCGGCTCGACGACCAGGTGAAGATCAACGGCCAGCGGGTGGAGCTGGAGGAGATCGACGCGGTCCTCGGGGAGCACCCGGGCGTCATCGCCGCGGGAGTGCTCCACCGCGACAACGTGACGGGACCGGCCCGCCTCCAGGCGTTCCTGGTACCGCGCGGCGACGGCGCGGCCGACGCGATGACGGCGGAGGACCTGCGCGCCCACGCGGCGGAGCGGCTGCCGCGCGTCATGGTGCCCACCCTGTTCACCGTGGTGGACCGGCTGCCGTACGCCGCCAGCGGCAAGCTCGCCCGCGCCGCACTCGGCGAGCTGACCGGCCGGGACCTGCCCTGGCCGGGCCCGGAGGCGGCCGGACCCGCCGAGCCGGGCGAGCCGGGTGAGCGGGGCGAGCGGGGCGAGCGGGGTGAGCGGGCGGCGGTACACGCGGCGGTGTGCGAGCTGCTCGGGCAGGCGGAGATCCCCGCCGACGTCGACCTGTTCTACCTGGGGGTCGACTCCATCAACGCGGTGCGGCTGGTGGCGCTGTTGCGCCGCTCCGGCTTCGCCGTCGAGGTGGCCGACATCTACGAGGCGCGTACGCTGCGCGCGCTCGCGGACCGGCTCAAGCCCGGCCGCGAGGATCACCCCGGTGAGGAAAGACGCCCGGAGCCCGTGGCGGACGAGCGCGGGCGCCGCGTCCAGCGGCGGTTCCCGCTGTCCCACCTGCAGACGGGGCTGGTCTACCACCGGCAGGTGAGCGACGACTACCTGACGTACGTGACCTCGTACGAGCTGGACGGCGGCGTGGACGCCGATCTCCTCCGTACCGCCATCGCCGGCGCGGCCCTCCGCCACGAGGCGGTCCGCACCGCCTTCGACCTCACGGCCGACGCGGGACCCGAGCAGGTCGTGCTCGACCAGGTCGAGACCAGCCTGGTCGAGCACGACCTGACCGGCACGGCGGAGCCGGACGCGGCGATGACACGCTGGCGGGACGAGGTGCGCGCGAGGCCGTTCGCGTGGGAGGACCCTCCGCTGTTCGCCTTCCACCTGCACCGGCTCGCTCCCGGCCGGGCGGTGTTCTCCATCGTGGAGCCCTTCCTGGACGGCTGGAGCGTCGCGGTGCTGGGGCGCGACATCCTGGACGGCTACGAACGCGCCAGGTCGGCCCGTGAGGGCCACCCCCTGCCGCCCACCGTAGGCGAACCGATCCCGTCGATCCCCTCCTACGCCTCCTTCGTGGCCGCGGAACGCGTCGCCGCCGGGGACGAGGCCGCGCTGTCGCACTGGCGTGCCGTCGTCGACGACCCGGACGTGTCCTGGCGGCTCGCCGTGGCCTCGGGAGAGCCGGACACCCCCACCACCTGGCACCGGCACGACCACGTGTTCGGTGAGGAGGAGCTGCGGGCGCTGCGGGCGGCGGCCGACGCCGCGCGGGTGTCGCTGCGCACCCTCGTCTGGGCGGTGCACATGCGCACCGTCGCGCTGTTCACCGGCCGGCGCCGCAGCGGATCCACGCTGATGGTGAACGGCAGGCCGGAACAGGCCGGCGCCGAGGCCATGTGCGGGCTTTTCCTGAACATGCTGCCGGTCACCGTCGACCTCGGCGAGGACACCACCTGGCGTGAGCTGGCCGGCCGGCTCGTCGTCGCCGAACAGCGCTCCTGGCGCCACCGGCGCACCCCGTACGCGGTGCTGCGCTCCCTGGCACCGGGCTTCGAGCCCTCGACCGTCTTCAACTACACCGAGTTCCGTCCCTACCGCGACCTGATCGAGGACACCGGCCGGTCACTGCGCGTCCGGAACGTCACCGCCCTGGACCAGACGTACATGGACCTCACCGTGCAGTGCTCCCTGGACGCCGCCGGATGCCGGCTCCGGCTGTCCGTGGAACACCGCGCGCCCGCCGTCACCGTGGCCGACGCGCGCCGTTTCCTCGCCTGCCTGGTCCACGCGGCCCGTACCGCGGCGCGGGACCCGGACTCTTCCGTGCACGTCGACCCGCTGCCCGCGAAGGAGCTGGCACGGCTGGCCGAGGCCGGCCACGGCCCGGCGCGTCCTCGGCCCGCCGAGCCGTCGCTGGCGCGCGTCGTCGACGACCACGCGGCCGCCCGCCCCCGTGCCGTGGCGGTGCAGGACGACGTCGAGTCGTTCGGCTACGCCGAGCTGGCCGCGCTGAGCCGCAACTACGCGCGCGGCGTCCACCGGCTGAGCCCGGCCCGGCATCCGGTCGTCGGCGTCCTGGCGCCACGCTCGGCCCGCTCGTGGGCCGCCGTGCTCGCGATCTGGCGTGCCGGAGGCACCTACGTGCCGCTCTCGGCCCGGCTGCCCGCCGAGCGGCTGGCGCGGATCGTCGAGCAGGCCGGTGTCGAGATGGTCTTCACCGACCCCCGCCACCGGGAGACGGCCTCGGCACTGCCCGGGGGCATGCCCCTGCTCCACTTGGAGGGCCTGCCGTCCGGGGAGGTGCCGGCACAACCGCCTCGGGACCCCGCCGAGTGCGCCTACCTGCTGTTCACCTCGGGCTCCACCGGCCGGCCGAAGGGCGCGCGGATCGGCACCGCCGCGATGGTGAACCACTGGTGGAGCAAGGTCGAGCTGCTCGGCCTGGACTCCGACTGCGTGGTCGCCCAGTCGGCACCCGCCTCCTTCGACGTGTCGGTGTGGCAGTTCGCGGTGCCGTGGCTGTGTGGCGGGCGGGTCGTGGTGATGGACGACGACCTGCTCCTGGACCCCGCCCGCCTGTTCGGCGAGCTCGACGAGCGCGGCATCCGGGTGTACGAGACGACCCCCAGCCACCTCGCCACCCTGCTCGACGCGGCGGAGGCGGCCGGCCTGAACTGGCCGCGGCCGGACAGCGGCCTGGAGTGCATGATGGTGAACGGCGAGGCCGCCGGCGCCGACCTTTGCCGGCGCTGGCTGCGCGCGGGCGGCGCTCCCCTGGTGAACGCCTACGGGCCGACCGAATGCGCCGACGACATCACCCACATGGTGATCGACGACCCCGACATCACCGGGAACGTGCCGATCGGCCGCCCCATCCCGAACGTCGTCTGCGAGGTCACCGACGAGAGCGGCCGCCCGGTGCCACCCGGTGTCGAGGGCGAGCTCCGGGTTCGGGGCGCCTGCCTGGGTCTTGGCTATCTCGACGCCGATGACGAGCCTGGGCGGTTCCTCCGGGCGGACACGGCGCCGCACCCGGTGGTCGCCTACCGCACCGGCGATCGCGTCCGTTTCGCCGAGAGCGGCGCCCTGCTCTGGCTGGGGCGCGACGACGGGCAGGTCAAGGTACGCGGGCGGCGGATCGAGCTGGGCGACGTCGAGACGCATCTGCGCGCTCACCTCGAGGTGCGGGACGCGGCGGCGACCGTCGTGCGCGACGGCGGCGGACGGCTGCGCGCCGTCGTCGTGGCGCGCTCCGATCCACCGGGAGTGGACCGTCGCGCGCTGCTGGACCATCTGGCCGCGCGCATCCCGTCCTGGATGCTCCCCGACGAGATCGTCTTCACCCCGGCGCTGCCGTCCACGGCGCACGGAAAACTCGACCGCCGTCTGCTGGCCGGGGCGCGGTACGCCCCGGCGGTCTCCGGCGCACGCGACGCGGCCACGTCCGCGGCGACGGCTCCCACCGAGCTCGACGCGGTGGTGTCCCAGGAATGGCAGCGGATCACCGGCAGGTCGCCGGGCGCGGACAGCGACTTCTACGCGGAGGGGGGATCCTCGCTGGACAGCGTGCGCCTGACGTCCCGCGTGGGGGCCCGTCTCGGCCGCGCGTTGAGCGTGACCGACCTGCTGCGCGCCCCGCGATACCACGATCTCATCGCACACCTGCGCGAACCCGACGAACCCGACGAACCCGGCGGACCCAGCGGGTCGGATCCGGCCGGGTCCGACCCGGCCGGATAGGTCGCCGCCCCGCTCGCCATCCCGATCGCCGCCCCGCCGGTCGAGCCCGGCACCGCCGTCGCCGCGCCGGACGCCGGGCGCCGGAGCGCACAGGGGTCTCACCACCGCGCCCGAGGTCGTGGCTCCGCGTCAGACCGGCGGCCGGTCAGGCCCGGTCGCGCGCAGCTGCCAGCGGCCGTGGTGGGCGGTGAGCTGGACCCTGGCCAGCGGCGGGACGTCGACGCGCCAGAACGAGGTGGGAGGCGCGGCGAGCACGTTCACCAGCGCGGCCCGGATGACCGCGGCGTGCGTCACCGCGACCGCGCGGCCGTGGAAGGAGTCCCGCCACAGGCCCGCCAGCCAGTCACCGGTCCGCTCGATCAGGTCCACGACCGACTCCCCGCCGTGCGGCCTGGCGGCGGGGTCGGTGAGCCAGTCCTGGATCGCCTCGGGCTCCGCGGCCTGGACCTCGGCGAGCCCGCGACCACGCCAGCGCCCGTAGTCGCAGTCGCGCAGCGCCGGCTCGATCGACGGGTCCAGCCCGAGCGCCGCCGCGGTCTCCCTCGCCGCGACGGCGGGACTGCACCAGGCCGTCGCCGCGGACTCCCACCCGTGCCCCGCCCTCTGGCCACCTCGTTCGGTGAGCGGTTCGTCGGCGGGGAAGGACGCCCGGGAGAGCGCGCCGGTGGGACCATGACAGACCAAGATCAAACGGATTGTCACGCGGTGACTCCGAATGGTGAGCGGGGGATGGCGTCCACGGATGCCTTTGGTCTCCTCGCGGCACATGGACGGAACCGGACCCGCATCGTACGTTGTCATCGACCTGCCTACGACGGCGAGCGGAATCGGTCAGACCTGAGCCGACATGCCATTGTGAACGTACCGTTGCGGCCTCCTGAACCATGTCTGCGCACCGTCGTAGCCTCCCCTGACCGGGACGTGGTATTCCCGAAGGAGACGATTCCATGGCACAGGCTGCCGTCCCCATCCCTCAGCCCCGTTCCCAGCCTCTCCAGATCCCCCTCCGCGAAGTCCTCCCCTGGGCGATCTTCGGTGCGGTGCTCTCGCTCCTTCTCCTCTATTTCGTCGGAGCCGAACAAGGGGTGTTCTCCGTGTTCGGCGGTGAGTTCGTCCACGAGTTCGTCCACGACGGCCGGCATCTCCTCGGCTTCCCCTGTCACTGACCAGCAGACGGGACGTTCCATGACGATGCGCGCACTGCTACTACGTGGAATGCTCGTCGGGCTCCTATCGGCGGCCCTCGCCCTGGTGTTCGCCTGGATCTTCGGCGAGCCCCAGGTGAGTCTCGCCATCGCCTTCGAGGGACATCACGCGCACGAGACGGCGGCCGCCGAGCCGGAGATCGTCTCACGCGTCGTCCAGCAGACCTCCGGCCTGGCCGTCGCCCTCGGCCTGTTCGGGGTGGCGATCGGCGGGTTGTTCGCCGTGGCGTTCGCCCTCGCCTACGGGCGGATCGGCGGGTTCGGCATCCGCGCCACCTCGGCGTTGGTGGCCGGTGGCGGATTCGTCACCGTCGTGCTGGTGCCGTTCCTGATCTATCCCGCCAATCCGCCCGCGGTGGGCGTGGGTGACACCATCGGCGCCCGCACCGGCCTGTACTTCGCGGTGATCGCCGTCTCGGTGGCGAGCATGATCGCCTCGGTGCAGGTGGGGCGCCGCCTGGCGGCGCGACTGGGCAACTGGAACGCCACCCTGGTGGCCGGTGCCCTCTTCGTCGCGCTCGTCACCGTCACCTACCTGGTCCTGCCGGAGGTGAACGAGATCCCCGCCGACTTCCCCGCCGTACTGCTGTGGCGGTTCCGCCTCGCCTCCCTCGGCACCCAGGCCGTTCTCTGGACCACCCTCGGACTGGTGTTCGGCGCCCTCACCGAACGTGGCCTGACCGTCCATCCGCGCGACGACCGGGCGACGGCCGACGTCGGCTGATCCGCACCCGTGTCCGTGTCCGGTCCCGGGCACGGGCACGGGCATATCCGTGCGCGTGGCCGAGCGGGACGTCCTACGACCCGCTCGCGGAGTCGCCCGCCTCATCGGCGGTGAAACGCCCACCCGAGGGTAGGGTTCGCTGTCATGAAGGCCACCTCCAGGGCGAGCCGGTGGACCAGCGGGTTCGCCGGGGCATGGAGCGCGGCACGGCACCGGTGCGGCTGGTTCGACCACCTTGTCCGGGCGGCCGTCCACTACGACCGCACCGACGCGGGCCGCCTGTCCGCGGGAATGACCTACTACGCGTTCTACGCCACCTTCGCGCTCGCCCTGCTGTCCTTCGTGATCATGGGTTATGTGCTGGACACACCTGCCGCGCTCGGGCAGGTGGAGCGCTATCTGAGCGACACGTTCCCGAGACTGGACGTGCAGGCGCTGCGCGACGCGCGGGACACGGCGGGGCTGATCGCCTTCTTCGGCCTTCCGCTGACCGGCCTGTTCTGGATCGACTCGATGCGCTCCTCCATCCGGGCGGTCTGGGGCCTGGAGCAGTATCCTGGCGGCTTCTTCCTGCGATGGCTGCTCGACCTGGCCGTGATGGTCGCGCTCGGGCTGCTGCTCTCGATCTCGCTCACCCTCTCCTTCGGCACCCAGAGCGCGCTCATCTGGCTGGCCGGGCACACGATCGGAGCCGAGGCGCTATCGGCGCGCTGGGCACTGTCCACGGCCACCTTCGTGCTCGGCGTCTGCGTGAACTTCCTGCTCTCGACGGCGCTGCTGACGCTGCCCCCCCGGCTGCGCCTGTCGCCACGGCGCGTCGTCGGACCGGCCCTCGTCATCACCGTCGGCCTGGAGCTGCTGAAGACAATCGGACAGGTCTATCTCAACATCAGCTCGGCGGGGCCCGCGTACAAGGTCGTCGCGGGCGCGGTGGGCATGTTGCTCTTCCTGAAGCTGGTGAACGTGCTCATCCTGTTCGCCGCCGCGCACGCCGCGACCAGCCGCCACGGCACGGTCTTCGACCTGGCCACCCGGCGACCCGTCGGCGAGCCACGCACCGAGGTCGTCACCGCACCGGCGATCCCCGAGATCAGGACGGAGTCACCGGCACAGGCGGGCCCGGAGGAGGAGACGCGAACGGAACCGCGGACACGGTCGCGACCCGCGCCACGCAGGTACGACTTCAGATCGCGACGGGCGCACCCCTCAGTGGGGGACAGCCGGGATCTTCCGGAAGACCGTCGAGCCGATACGGCCGCCCCTCACCCGCCGATACCGTCGGTGAAAGTGAAGCAGTGGGAAGGCTCGGACCCCGAACCCCCTGTCGCGTCAGGGGAGCGGGGCCGGCACCGTCCGTAGCGAGAGGATCCGACATCCGGGTTCCGGGCCTCAGCACCTCCGAGAGTCCCGCGGCCAGATGACCCGCACCTTGATTCCCTCGTTCCGGGCGTACGCGACAACGTCGGCCGTTCCTCCGTACCCTCGGGCCGGCAGACCGTCCCACACGGCGAAGAGCTCATCGGACTCCCGCAGCATGAATTTCGAGGCGGCCATATAGGACTCGGGATCTGGAGTTCGGTAGGGCATCCGGTGAACACGGTCCGCCGCTTGGACCAGGCTGTCGTAAAGCATCCGCGCCTCGGCCGGAAGGCTCTCCCGGAACCCTGTGGCGGGGATGATCGCGTACAGTCTGCCGCCCGCTCTGACGACCTCACTCGCGAAAAGGTGATCGGCTCCCTCGGCGAGGCAGGAAATACCGATCAGCGATTCGAGCCGCGCCGCGAGGGCTTCTCGAAGCGCGATCTGCACGCCCTCGACCGTTTCCGCGGAAAGCCCTCTGTGACCGGTCACCGCGATCCTTGGCATCTTTCTCCTTCAGGTCAGACGGACAATCTGGAATCCGGCGGAGGAGAGCACGTCGGGCAGACTGCGAATCGTGTTGCGATCCTTCTCCTTGGCCGACACGGAAATGTTGTCCCAGCTGTCCAGGTCGGGGTGTCTCTTCCGCACCGCGTCCCGCAGGGGACCCCGATCCCATCCGTCGCCGAGGAGTCCGGTGAGCCACCTCTCATGTTCCATGACGGCAAGTTGCTCGATTTCGTAATCCGTGAAAGCGAACACCAGGTCGGGGTCGACACGCGGAGCGAGCGCGCAGCCGATGCTGGTCAGTTTGCGGCCGATGTCCTCGGCCTGTGCCCGGTTGGCGGCCCTATGGCGGTCCGGCAGGTTCTCCCAGGGGACGATCGACGGATTGGTCGCCGCGGTCTCGTGACGAGCCGCGCCCGCCAGCAGGTAGTTGTCGTGGATGGCCTTGGCCAGTGTCTCCACGATGTCCTCGCTGATCAGCCGGGGGTCACCGGCTTCCTCGCTGACGGCGAAGACACACAGCGCGCCGGAGAGTCCTTCCAGTAGGCACATGTCCTCGAAGGCACTGCCGAAGGTGGCTGCCTGATCGACCCGGACGACAAGGGAACCGGGCCCGCAACACCAGAGCCTCAGGGAGGTGAGCACCGTCTTCAACGCCAGATCCTGGTTCGCGTAGCAGACGAACACCCGCTGGGGCGTCTCGTTCGGCAGGAGGTCTGCCAGCGACAGATCCGCGGAATCGACGTCGTGAACGGTGAGATCGCACATCTCGGAGACGAACTCGAACCGACGGCACAGCACCGTGACCAGTTTCGTGGCATTGGCGTCGATCACCATGACGGGAAGCCTGGGGGAGGGAGAGTCTCGCAGGCGCCGACGTCTGGCGATCTCCACCAGCAGGCTGCGTCCGAAGGCGTCCAGCCCGATCACCACGACAAGCCGGTCGTTCAGCATCGGATGTCGCTCCAGTAACACCCGCGCGGCGAGTTCGTCCAGGTTGAAGAAGTCCAGTCGCAGTCGCGGCCTGCCGGGGAGGCTGAGCCGGCGGGCGCGTAGAGCCGCGCAGAGATCGGGGTCGGGGACAAGCGCGTAGGCGGAGAGAGGGTTTCGCGCCCTGGGCCTCGTGATATGGTGCGCGGCCAGTGCGATGGCCGTGTTCGTGGAACTGTCGGCTTCGCAGGCGTAGAGCACGGCGGCGCGCTGAATCCCGGCCGCCCGCAGTGTGGAAGGGCTCCTCGCGTCACCGGTGACGTGCAGGACCTTGCGGTCGCCCCCTGCCGTGACAGGCACCGGACTGATCATCACGATTCTTTCCGCCGTCTCCCGGAGTCTCTCCGTCAGGGCGATCGCGACTGCCCCGGATCCGCATACGACGACATGGTCCCTGGACTCTCGTGCCCGGATCCGGCGCAACTCGGAGGCGAGGAGCAGGCTCGCACCGTCCACCAGTGTGTAAACGGTGACCCCCGGGGCGGCGAATCGGGCGAACTCCAGTGCGATCGGCAGTCGCCCGCCCTGGTCCAGCGGGACGGAGTCGATGACGAACAGCTGCAGATCCCAGTAGAGAAGATCCAGCGGCGTCGGCGAAAGATCAGTCCGATTCCCCAGATAGGCACTTAGACCTATATAACCTGCCACCAGGGCCACCAAGGCCAGAATCCCAAATATGACACGTACTACAGATGTCGCAGAAATGGACATTCCCCTCTTCCTTTACTCAGCGGCACACATCATCAAGCTACGTTCTCTAGAAACTAACCCGGCAAAATGAAGCGATCTAGAGTTGTTCCGATTAAAGGTTCCCGCGACCGGATCCGAAAATCGGTTTTCTCGAAGTCGAAGGTCGGAGGGTCTTTTCCAAAGCGCCGACGGAGAGGATCCTGAGATGGGGTCCATCTCTCTGCACATCGCCGCGGGAGGCAGCAGGTTGACAAAGGGCGTTTACTCGGCCGACCGCAGGCGATGGCTGGCGATCGCGCAACGGGGAAAGATCCATGGCGGCAAGCCGGTGTTCCTTCTGCACGGCACTCCCGGGAGCCGGGTGGGCCCGCTACCGCGGCAGGGGTTGCTCTACCGGCTCGGAGTGCGGCTCATCACCTATGACCGGCCAGGTTACGGGCAGTCGGACCGGCAGACCGGGCGACGGGTGAGCGATGTCGCCTCGGACGTGGAGGCCATCGCCGACCAGTTGGGGCTGGGACGCTTCGCGGTGGTCGGACGCTCCGGCGGCGGACCACACGCACTGGCCTGTGCGGCACTGATCCCCAACCGGGTGACCAGGACCGCGGTTCTGGTCGGCCTGGCACCGCGGGAGGCGGAGGGGCTCGACTGGTTTGAGGGCATGACCGAGACGAACGTCACCGACTACACGAAGGCGATGCAGGGACGGAGCAGGCTTGCCGCCCACCTGAAGCCGGCCGCCCTGGAGATCAAGGACGACCCCGTCCAGTTGGTGAACTCTCTCTACGACGAGCTCACGGAAGCTGACAGGTGGGTCGTCGCCGACACGGGCATCCGGGCGATGCTGGTGGACAACTACGCCGAGGCGTTACGGAAGTCACCTGACGGCTGGATCGACGACGCGATGGCGTTCTGTTCCCCCTGGGGGTTCGACCCGGCGGACATCAGCGTACCGACCTGGTTGTGGCACGGAGAAGACGATGTCTTCTCACCCGCCAGCCACTCCCGCTGGCTCGCGTCACGCATTCCCACCGCCAAGATGACCATCCAGCCCGGGGTCGCACATTTCCATGCCCTTCACGTTCTCCCCGACCTGCTGCCCTGGCTTACCGTCGACGATCCTGCCCGGCGCGGTGACCGCGGACCTTCATCGGCTCCGCGACAGTCGCTCCGGCCAAGCCCACGGGCGGAGGGCGTGGGTCACCCAACCGGGTGAACGTTCGCGACCGGCGCACCGGCTGCCGGAACCACCCGGGTCACCAGGGCAACGGCTCCAGGTCCCGGTTGATACGGCGCCAGTCGAGGACCGAGGTCACCACGGGATGCGTCTCCCCCAGAACACGGCGTAGGTGGACCAGGACGAACTCCCGGGTTTCACGAGCCTCGTCGGCTCGCCTGGTGTCGCGTAGCGTCACGGCGAGGTTGGCCTCGCAGACCAGCGTGGTGGGGTGGAACCGCCCCTGAGCCTCACCCAGCCGTTTCAACGTCTGGCGTTCCAGCTTCTCCGCCTCGGCGTACTGGCGGAGATCACCCAGCGTGTTGGCCAGGTTGACGGCACAAGCCAGTGTGAAGGGGTGGTTTTCGCCAAGCTTTTCGGTCAGCAGCCGGAGTGTCCGGGTGCCCAGTTCCTTGGCCCTTTCGAGGTCACCGGTGCCCCGCATGTATGTCGTCAGGTTGTTGGCCGCGATGAGCGTGTAGGGATTCTCCGCCCCAAGCTCTCGTTCGTAGCCGGCCATGACCTCGGAGGCGAGTTCGAGCGCCCTGGCCTTGTCCCCCGCCGCGGAAAGGTCACAGGCGAGGTTCAGTTTGCAGGCGACGGTGTCCGGTGACTCCACACCGAAACGGTGCATGTAGCGTTCGTAGGTCGCCTCCGTCAGCTGCCTGGCCTCCTGCTGGAAACCGGCCCTGCGGAGCGAGACCGCGAGGCTCCGGGCCGTGCGCAGGGTGTCGGGCAGATCAGGGCCGAGAATACGCTGGTAGTTCTCCAGCGTGCCGCGCAGCAGCTCGACCGATTTCAGGTGCTCTCCGGCTTCTCGCATGTCCAGTGCCAGGTTGTTCTCGGAGAAGAGCGTGTACGGATGGTCGGCGCCGAGCACGGCACGCCGCCTGTCCATGGTTTCCTGGTCGAGCTGCCGTGCGCTGACATAGTCACCCACATGGCGGAGCGCCACGGCGAGGTTGTTGGCCGCCGTGAGCGTACGGGGATGGTCTTCGAGGAAGAGTTCCCTGGTCCGGTTGTAGGTCTCCTCCTCCAGGCGGAGGGACTCCTGAAGGTCTCCCAGCGCCCTCAGGTCGGCTCCCAGGCCGGCGGCCGTCATCAGAAGGTGCGGATGGAAGTCGGGGAGCACTCGTCGCTGATCTTCCAGGACGGCTCTGTCCAGGTCACACGCCTCCTGGTAACGGCCCTGGGAACGCAGCACGTTGGCGATGTGAAAACGCAGGAAGAGCGTCTGCCGGTCGTAGGTGCCGAGCTTCGCGATCCACAGTTCCTCAAGCCGGCGACCGAGTTCCAGTGCCCGATCGAACTCGGCGCGTTTCCAAAGGTAACGGACGCGGTCGATGAGGAGTTGCCGTGTCTCCTCATCGTCGCAGTCCTCCGCCTCCGAGGGAACCAGATGCGGCCAGATCTCGTCGTAGCGAGGCCAGTTCTCGGGATCGTCGGTATCCCCCTCGCGGGGTCGCGCCCCCAGAAGGATGCGGTGCACATCGTGGATGGTGTTCTCGTACTCGATCTCGTCCATCTGGTCGCGGAGCACCGCCTGCACCAGCCTGTGCACCTGAACGGAGTTGTCGCGCTGGTCGACCTTCGCGAGTGCGAACCGGTTCAATTCCTTGACGAGGCGGCCGATCATGATCTTCTCACGCAGCGAGTCGTCGTACGGCACCAGGCAACGGACTGTCTCGTCACCGTAGAGCATCGAGAGGGACACCGGCTCGGCCGCGAAGAAGGCCAGCAGCTGGAGTAGGCGAACCGCCGCCGGAGACCGCTCACGCAACCGCTGGATGGACACGTTCCACGTCGCGACAACCTGGGTCGGGTAAGTGGGGGGCGTGTCGCCCAGCGCGAGGACATGGGCCGGCTGCTGGGAGAGTCTTTCGACATACTCGTCCACCATCATCCCGGTCTCCTGAAGCCAAGCCCCCGCCTGCTCGATCGCCAGCGGCAGGTCTCCCAGCTCCGCCGCCACCCGATCGGCGTCCGCGGCGCTGAGACCGGAGACGCGGCGCCGCAGGTGCTCGAGACTCTCCTCACGGGTGAACACGTCGATCTCAAGTGGCGCAGCGAACTTGGACCACGTCTGGTTTCGTGAAGTGATCAGGACATGTCCAGATCCGCCGGGAAGATAGCTCCTCAGGTCCTCCGGATCATCGGCATTATCGAAGATCAGCAACCAGCGTCCATACGGCTCGCCACGCCGCAACGCCTCCTTGGCCGCCTGAGCGGCCTCCGCGACGTTGTCCCCGATGCGGATGCCCAGGCGTTCGGCCAGCTCCGCCATGGCCCCGTTGAGCAGTTCGGGCTGCTCGGCGGAGATCCACCAGACGACGTCGTAGTCGGTCATGAAGCGGTAGGCGTATTCGATGACCACCTGGGTTTTGCCGACGCCGCCCAGACCGTAGAGAGCCTGGGGCGCCTGCGCCTGGGTCACGACGGCCTGGCTGCCGCCGACGAGCTGGTCGCGTAGCCGCTCCAGTGCCTCACTTCGTCCGGTGAAAGTGGAGTTCCGCATCGGGAGGTTGAGTATCACCGGCTGGAGTCCGGGAAAGCGGGGAGTGCTGACCATGCTGTCGTGCTCGATGGCACTGACCGGACGGTCAAGGGCACGGAGAAGAACCGCTGTCGCCTGCGCCTCGTCCTGCCTCACCAGGTCGATCGCGTCGGGATTCGTGTAGGGCTGCGCGAGCCGCACCTCGGCGACACGTACCGGAACGAGTTGCCCGCGCGCGGTCGCCGGCTCTCCTGTCGACGTCGCCTGCCAGACCTCGCGCGCGAGAGACGAGCGGAGGTAGGCGGGAGACAGCAGCGACAGGATCCGCCCGGCCACGGGGTCGTCCTGCCCTTGGACGGAGCCGTGCGGGCGCACCCGAAATCCCGCTCGGGTGAGCACGGAAGTGATCCAGTCAGCCCACAGACGGTCATCGGGAACGTAGCTGAGATAGACATCGGTCGACAGGGTCGGCTGATGACGCACGAAGAGCTCCCGGTATCCCAGCCGCAGACTGTCGTCCAGCGCGGGCAGGGAGCGGACCCGGCCTTCGGTGATGACCGCGGTAAGCCTCTCGTACGCGGCCAGAAGTGACGCCGGAGATCCTGGCGCGTCCCCGAATGTCGCCAGCGTCTCTTCGTAGGCGTAGAAGGGCTTGTAGGGGATCTCCACCGCACCCCAGTAGCCGCTCCACTCATCACGGCTCATATTTGTCGGGAATCTGTCGAACCGACTGCGTGCGAAGGCACGCCCGGCGTCAAGCTTCTCCTTCTCGGCGTCGTCCACCCTCATCGGAACGGGCAGGATCCTGATACGGCGATCGTGGTAGCGATCGGCTATGTGCGTCGCGACGCCGGACGCGCCCTCGATACTCTGGTCACTGAGTGTGAAACAGGTGACCAGGATATCGGGAAAGTGCACTGTGCAGATGTCGGCTATGTCGCTGAGACCTGTGCGGCTGTCGATGAGCACGTAGTCATAGTGACTGCGCATATCGTCCTTCAACGCGTCGAAGAACTGGCCGCCGCCGAGCCGTTCGTAGAAGGCGTCCCAGTCGAAGGTCGACACCAGGGAGGAGTAGTCACGGTTCTGACGTCCCGCGGAGAGGAAGTCAAGGGCACCGCCGCCGGGGAAATGTCCCCAGTCGATCGAGACGACATGGCGTTGCGCCTTGGCATAATCTCGATGCCAGTCCGCCGGGCGCGACGTACTGCGAACGGCCGCCCAGGAGAACTCCGAGATCAACTCGATCACTCCGGGGGTTCCCGCGATCATGCTTCCGTCGAGGAAAGGGCGGAAGAACTTGTGCAGACCCGGTGATTCGAGATCCCAGTCCACCACCAGAACCTTGAAGCCGTTCGCGGCGAGAATCCATGCGGTGTTGGCAAGCGCCATCGTCCGCCCGGTCCCACCCTTGAAAGAGTAGAAGGTGATGATTCGACCGTCGCGAGACTCTTTCATCACGTCCCCTTCTGGTCCGGCAGATCATCCTGCCGGGGTGACCACAGCCGTGGCCGATCGTTGCCGGAAATCTGCGGCGGAAACACCCGCGCGTTTCTGAGGTAGGAACTCCTGACCGTCTGGACAACGGGCCTGAGCGTCGCCTCGAACTCGTCGATCGTGGGGATGCCGCTCATCGCTTTCCTCATGGCGAGGCGTCCCTGTGCGATTTTCCCGGGGAGCACGGCGCGCAGTTCCTCCCGTAGATTCTCGGCGTTTTCGGTGATCTGCGTGTCCGCCTCGTTCCAGGGCACCACCAGGCCGACCCACGGCTTGTTGGCCCGGTCGAGTTCGCGGAGCAGGTCTCGATAGTGGGGCTCGGTCAGCCCCCAGGGATCGACCAGGACCAGCCCCGGACACGAGGGAGGTTCCGTGCCGACCAGTTCGTCGCGATGGTCGGCGAACGTGCCTATCTCCGGTTCGAACCCAAGATCTCGCACGATGTCGGCGGCGATATCGGCCAGCGGCCGCGCGCCGTGCGGGTGATAGGGATTCCAGTCACGAGGAGCGGCTCCGTAGTATCGATCATCTCTTCCCGCCGCACCGGAAGTCTTCGTACCGGCCATGACCGTGATGTGAAACCTGCTCCCGGGATCACGGCTGAAGGCACTCGTGATCGCCGTGTAATCGCATGGTTCTCTCACGGGGAGGCGGACACTCTCCGCGACTTCGATGATTCTCTGAGCCAGTGCGTCGACAGCGGACTTGTAGTGATCCCTGAATCTTTTGATCTTCATCAGTCCGTAAAGACCGCGATCGACATAGTGCGGACCGAACGCCGGATGGCTGAACTGGATGGATTTGGCCATGTCCGGTAACTCGTACTCGGGAACCGGAACCCAGTATGCCGGGACGATCACTTCCGGAAGGCCTCGCACACCGTCCATATGGTTACGCCTTCGCAAGTCGAACGCGGCCCATTCCTTGCCGCACTGCTCGCTGTGAAAGTAGCGCCTGGAGTACAGGGGCACGAAGACTCTGCAGGTCGCCAACTCCTTGGCCAGCCGCCTGTCCCACTCGACACCCGTCCGCATGTCCATATCCATGAATCCCGGAGGCGCACCCTGCGGAAGTGACGTGTGCTGCAGAACTTCGTGGCAGAGCTCACGATAGAGCTTCTCCACCCAGATGTTCGGATTCTTGCCCCCTGGCTCGTTATGGGGTGTTCGGGCATAGCTGAGAAAAAAATACGGCAGATGTTCCCCGGCTCCCGAGGTACTCGCCACCGCACCTCCTCAACCGTTGCCCGATCTTTCCACTATAGAATCACGGTGGCCCCGACAGGTCTCGCTCCGTAAGGATTTCCTGCTCTTTAAGGTGACGATTCCACCACAGCCAGACCTCGGCGAACTCCACCGCCTCAACAAGGGAGAAGAAACGAATTTCGGCCTCTCCCAAATGACCTCTGATCACCTTTATGGACTGTTCCATGGCACGGCCACAGTCCGCGAAATCACTGTCGTCCAGCACGACATCCTCGTAATGCCACCAGGAGGAACGGCCCTCCACTTTGATCACGCAGCCGTACCTCGCCACCGGCGGTGACGGAATGTAGCGGTATTCGGCCAGATGAAAGGCCGTGCACTTGTCGAAGCCAACGCCGAGCATCAGCACCCGCGCGTCACACTCGAAGAGCTTGGCCAGCGGAGAGGTCTCCCCGAGGTGGTCGGCCGGGTCATGGCCTGACATCAGCCATACGGCAGCGGGTCCAAGCGCCGCGAAGGACGTCTGCGGATGGTCACTCCGCACCGAACCAGGATGCTTCCTCACATGTTCGGATAACTGTCCACACTCGATCGAGGAGCTTCCGTCCTTGTCGAAAGCGGGCATGGACGCCCGGTACCTCGCCTCACGGCTCTTCTTCATGCCTCGGGTACGTTCGACGTAGGCGCGTGAGGTATCCGAGTTGCTCGATGTGAAGGTCGGCACGACCATTGTCCCCTCGGCCCCGATCACTTCACGCAGAGCCGTGACCAGCGCGCCCGCCCCTCCCTCGATCCAGCCGATGTTCCGGATCGAGGCGTGAACGAGCACGATCTGCCCCGGCCCCAGCCCCGTCCCACGCAAAGCCGCCACCAGGGGTTCCTGCGGGCCGCTCGCCCTGTTCCCGGCGGTCTCCCCGCGGAGGTCCCGCCACGTCGCCGCCCATCGGACCGGGATGGCCTGGCGGGCCCGGCTCGTGGCCACCCGAAGGCGTGAACACGCTCCTGCGGCCAACATGTCATCACAGGTTTCAGTGGGCCCGCGCGGTGCCGCGCGGTTCCAGTCCGGAGAGACGGGCAGCCGCGGCCGCGCTCATTCCGGCGACGAATCGCCGCCCGATGTCCGGCAGCGAGCCCGCGGAAAGCCGGCGCGTCGTGGCCCGCACCTGCCGGAGCATCGAGCCCGCGTCGTCGGCGCCGAGAAAATCAACGACCGCCAGCCCGACATAGGCGTCACGGAGGCTCACCTCGACGCGCGCATCGCCCCCGGCGAGATCGAACATGTCCAGAACCGCCCCCAGCTGGGCGTACCTGAACTCGCCGACCATGAGCATCGCCAGGGTCTCCGGATCGGAGGACTCTGCCAGGGCGAGCGCGCCGTAGGCCTGCCTGGCGGACGAAACACGTTCGCCTTCTCCTGCCAGCGGAGTGATGACGCGGAGACCAGCACCCATGGCGGCGGCCTGATCAGGGTGCTCTCTCAGCAGCAGTCGCCAGGCCAGGGCGAGAACCTTCTGCCAGTCGCCGAACTCGCTCTGGCTCAGCCGGTCGCGAACCGGCGTCCCGTAACAGTCCCGATAGGGGTCCACGTCGTCAACGAGCACCTGAATGCCACCGGCGCCGAGGGAACGGACCGGTTCCCAGTCTGCGCTCCCTTCGTCACGCCAACGGCCGTCCACACCAACGGCGAAGGAACCCGCCCCTATCTCGATATGAGCGACTTCTCCCCCTCCGACTCGCATCCGGCCGATGGAGGGGAGGTACACCATGCCCCCGCGGACGGGAACGGTCACCTTCGCGGGCTCGCCCACCCGGAGGGCGACGGCGGCGACGATGGCGGCCAGGTGCCCGAAATCGGTCGGCCCAGGGGGTACACGTGTCTGACCTGCCCAGCGAGCGGCCCAGGTTCGGACATAGGGATGCTCGAAGATCCTGTCCACCGCGTCCCGGTGCTCGCGGTCCAGGCGGGTGAGCAGCGCCCATGAAGAGCTCCCGCCCGCCGCCCGATTCGCGGTGGACACCATCAGGCGGGTCAGGCTGAGCTGAGGGGCGAGCAACCGGGTGATCTCGGCGGGGCCTCCCGACGCCCCGGCGAGAAGGTCCAGCGTCGAGGCCGGAAGAGCGTGGTTCACACGACCCGTCGCGCGCTGAACGTGTGGAATGAGCCTCAACAGGTCGGCGCAGTACACCGAGGGATTCTCGAACCCCGAGCCAGTCCTGTACCGGTGCGCGTAGAGCCCTCCGCCGCAGCTGACGACCAGGGGACATCTCTGACATTCCCCGGCCAGTGTCGTCACATCCCCCTGGCGGGCCGTCATCCCCGGATGGAGAGCCACCTCGTCGAGGGAGTGGTGGAAGACGTCCAGGTCGGTGGCCGGAGCGCCGTCGTAGGCGATTTTGAGCGAGTCGGCCTGCTCATAGGAACCGTCGGTTTCGATGACCACCAAATCACTGGATGCCAACCCAAGCGACTCGGTCCGGCTGCCTCTCCCGTCGGCGGCCCGGGTGATCGAGTCGAACAGCCTGATCGCGACAGGCTTCCCGGCACTCACCCATCGATCATGAATAGTGATCAGCCAGTCCGCATAGGCGGTCTCATCCCCGTCCGGTCGTGGTGGCGGCTGATCCCAGGTCCCGTGAGGCAGCAGGAAGTCGATCCGCGGGGGGGCGAGAGCAAGCAACGCCTCATAGACGGCGACGGGATCGTTACGGATGTCCACCGTGCACAACAGGCCCGCGTAGATTTCCGGGTGGCGATCCCGCAGCAGGGTGACGGCCCGGGTCGCCTCCTCATAGCTGCTCCGGCCGTCGGCGTAGCGCCGGTGCCTGTCGTTGGCGCCCTTGTCCCCGTCCAGGGACACGCCCACCTTGATGTTCTCGGCGCGGAACATCTCGCAGAGCTTCTCTGTCAGGAGCACGCCGTTGGTATGGATTCGCAGATCCAACTGTGACACGCCGGCGAGGGCGCGGTGCAGTTCGCGGGAGATGCGCTCCAGCCGAGACAGCCCGGCGAGAAGGGGCTCGCCTCCGTGCATGACGACCAGCACCGTGTTCAGGCGGTGTTCCGTGGCGTGTTCGGCGATCCTGTCGGCGACCCGGGTGACCGTTTCATCGGACATGACCATCGGTTGTCCGCGCCAGCCCTGGTCGGCGTGCTCGTACACGTAACAATGGTCACATGAGAGATCACACCTGCTGGCTATTTTGAGCACAAACTGCCGGAACGGCACAATGTATTGATACATGCCGGCGCAGTGCGATCAAATGGACGAATTGAAAGAGACCTCGGGCACCTCAACGGAATCACACTGATCCGGAAGCTCGGACAGCAACAGGCTGCCGCAGTCGACGACAAGCGACGGAATCAGGTAATCGGTAGGCACGGCGTCAACTCACTCAGGCAGAGGCTTCACGGACCGACGGGGCGGACGAGATCAACCAGCACGTCATACGCTTTGAGGCTCACCCGTCACGCAGAGATCTAACATGCCGAGCCTACCCCCTCACCGGCCGGAGCATGAGAGTTGTTTACGGAAGAAAGCACGAATCGTAACCCGTGATGCATTGAGAACCCGTCCGGACCAGCGCAATCGTGCGGCACGCCCGAGTTATTGTCACAATAGACCGCCGTAGCATCATTTGACGGATCAATAGCTGGATCCTGAACATCGCCCGCGCATCCGAAACCTGATCGCGGGGACAGATCATCCACACGAACTTCAAACGCCCCGCCGGACGATGACAGAGGATTCTGCCGGCGCATTGATCACCGACGATTTCCCCGCACAGCGCGCGGCACGGTGGTGTGCGTCCGCCCGGTTCCCGATAAGGGCCGGATGAACGGAACCGGACGGTAGCCTATCGCCACGACGACCGAAATAAAAGATCACTTACCGGGTATACCGCTCCCGGTTCGGGTCAGGGCAGGGGCTTGAGGCGGCGGTGCGGGGTAGGTTGGTTGCCCTTGACGAGGAAAACGTAGTGGCCGCCCACGGCGATGATCTGGCGGGCGTGTTCGGTCTGGGTGTGCAGGGCAGTGGATGGTGCAGTTCGGACTCGTTATAGCGGCGGGTCCTCATGTGCCAGAGCAGGACCCCGGCCATCCAGTCCTGCAACTCCGTCACGTATCGGTCGAGCGTCTTCCTGGCCTCCCCGTCGAGGTCGAAGTCGTCGAAGAGAGCGGGGAGCTCGGTGGCGACGATGTGCTCGAACTGCCGCATCCTGGACGTCATCAGGTCGTTGACGATGTCGACGGCCTGGCGCAGGTCGCAGTTGAGGAAGTCCTGGACGACGAGCACGCAGTTGTGCAGCTCGCCCTCGAACTCGATCTCCTTCCGGTACGAGCAGAGGTCGTTGACGAGGCAGGCGTAGTCGGCCGCCGAGTCGTCCAGCCCGCGCATCGTCCGGGTGCGGTAGAGCTCGGGCGGCACCGACTGACCGTGGGCCAGGCGCGACAGGCTCATCGTGAGGTCGGAGCCGAAGGTCCTGCGGCGCATCTCGATGTAGTCGACCGGGTCGGGGACCCGGTTCTGGATGTGGTTGGCCAGCTCCCACAACCAGCTCTCCGTCATGTCCTCGATCGCCCGGCGGAACGAGGCGCGGGCGTCCGGCGCCATGGGGTGCGCCGTACGGAACCACAGGTCGGCCAGGCCCCGCTCGATCGGGTTGGCCGGCGGCGGGGTGGCGGAAAGGTCGAGCGGCATGAACGCCGACAACCGCTCGTTGAACACCTTCGCGCCGATCAGGTCGCGCCGCGATCCGAACACGACCGGGAAGTAGTCGTCGGCGTAGGTCCCCCAGGTGAGCCAGAACGTCGAGATGTCCAGCTCGGGGCCGGGCGCGTCCGGATTGATCGCCCCGGCACAGATGGCGAAGTCATAGCTGTCGAGCTTGTGCTCGGTCCAGATCGCCGGCCCGGGAAAACCGGGCAGCTGCTCGAACATCCCCATCTCGCGCGCCCACTCCACCGTGTTGCGGCGGGAGCGGTCGAGGTTGGGGTTCATCCTCGCGGTGTACGGCATGTAGATCTCCGGCAGCGGCACCGGCCCCACCTTCCGCAGTGGAAGGTGGGTGTGGCTCCTGATCCCGCCCGGGCCGGTGATGCCGGGTGCCAGCCTGATCCGCGACGCCGAGGTGCCCAGCCCGGTGGGACCGCCGAGGAGTGCCGGGGCGACCGGGGACTTCTGCGAGGCGCCGTTCATGTAGCGGCTGGAGCGCATGTGCCACTCGTGGCCGCCCGACTGCCAGTCCTGGAGCCCCTTGACGTAGGCGAGGACGTCGAGGCGGGACCTCAGGTCCAGGCCGTGCTCCTCGAAGAGCGGGGACAGCTCGGTGAGCGCGGTGTTCTCGAACTGGTGCAGCCGGGAGGTGATCAGATCGTTGACCGCGTCGGCGGCCCGCTGGGTGTCGTGGCCAAGGAATCGCTCGAAGACCAGGACGCCGTTGCTGAGCTCGCCCTCGTCGCCGACCTCCCGCTCGTAGGAGAAGAGGTCGTTGCGCAGGTGCACCCCGTCGGAGAAGGTGTCTCTCAGCACGCGCATCGGCCTGCTCGCGGCGATGACGGCAGGGACCTCCGCGCCCGTGGCGTGCTCGACCAGGTTGGCGGACCAGGGGGCGCCGCCGACCTTGCGTCGCATCTCGATGTATTCGATCGGATTGGCGACGCGTCCCGCGTTGATGTTGGCGAGCTCCCAGAGGGACTCGTCGAGCAGGCTCTTCGTGCTCTCGACGAAGCGTGCCCGCCAGTCGGCGGACATCGTCGGGATCGTCCGGGCCCACAGGTCGGCCAGGCCGCGCTCCACCGGGTTCTCCGGCTCGGGGGCGGGCCCCGTGGGACGCGCCGGCATGAAGGCCGCCAGCCTGTCGAGGTATTTCTTCGCCCCCGCCAGGTCGCCACCGCGCTTGAAAGTCTCCAGGAAGTGGTCGTCGAAGAAGAACACCCACACGTACCAGTCGGTGATGAGGTCGAGCTCGGGGGCGGGGGCGTCGGGGTGGGTGTAGGCGCACAACAGGCCGTAGTCCATGGCGTCGAGTTGGCGCTCGTCCCAGATGCCGAGGTCGGCGTCGAGGATGCCCATGTCGTACGCCCAGGCCCTGCTGTGCTCTCGCGCGGTCTCCACGTGGGGGTTCAGCCTGGCCGGATACGGCAGATAGAAGTCAGGAAGCTCGAAGGTTGGCATGTTCTTGTCCTTCCGTATCCGATATCGACGCGTCCGAGGGCGCCCTGGACATCAGGGGCACAACGAGTCGATGAGGCGGCTCCTTTCCCCGGAGCCACGACAGACAGAACGCTATGCGGCGATCACGGAGAGTGAAGGTGATTATCTCGAATACGCCATGGCGCGATCAGGACAGGCGGTGCCCGCCGACCGGTGCTCCTCACGACCCGGGCGCGACGCGACGGTCGCGAGGTCACGGAGCCTGTCGGCGAACGCGAGCGCCTGCTCCGGTGTCATGCGGGGCTCGACGCCGACGTAGAAGACCACGATGTCCCCGCTCGGGGAGGTCGTGGCGGTGAACGGGAGGGAGGGGGTGATAACCATGATGGGGTCATCCTCGCCCGCCCCACCGACAATTCGCAGGTCCTTTTACGCCCGCCCCGCGAGGTGCACGGACCCGACACCTCCGATCGACGCCCGCCGGCTCCGCGAGACGAGCCGTCGCCCGCCCGCCGAACGAGCCGGCGCGGGAGAAAGAGGGCCGGCGAAGGGGTGCGTCCTGGCGCACGGTGAGGCATCATCACGGTAGGCGTCAACGGGTTTGAGGCAGGCATGGATGGAAGCCGGGCACTGCGCCGGCGTCGCACCAACCTGGAGCTGGAGTGGGCACACTGGGTCCAGGGCGGGCGTCCGCATGGCCGCGAGCGGCTCAGGAAGGAGATCGTCGACTCCTGGGGGCGTTCCATCGCGACGGTGAGACCCGAGCAGGACAGCGCGCCCGAGGAAGGTGAGGTCCTCCAGCGCTGGAGAGCCTCGCCGTTGCGCGAGCCCCTGAGCACGGTCGCCGACGAGCTGCGCGGGATCGCCGAGGACGGCGGTTTCATCGCGGCGGTCACCGACGAGACGGGCACCATCATGTGGACCTGCGGTGGCCGGGTCATGCGGCGGCGGGCCGAGGCGGTGAACTTCGCCCCGGGGGGTCGCTGGGACGAGCAGGCGATGGGCACCAACGCCCTCTCCCTCGCGCTGCGCACCGGTCTCCCGAACCAGGTGTTCTCGGCCGAGCACCTCGTCCGCGCCCTGCACGGGTGGGTCTGTTACTGCGCCCCGATCCGCTCGCCCGGCGGCCAGGTTCTCGGTGTGCTCGACCTGTCGAGCACCTGGGAGCGCTCGCATCCCCTGGCCATGCCGGCGCTGCGCACCCTGGTCGGTGCCATCGAGAGTCGGCTGGCCGAACGGATGAGTCCTTCCTCCGCGAGCGGCCCTTCCTTCACCGGGGGACCCGTCGCCGGGAAGGGCGGCTCCGGCCTGCGGCTGCGCGCCCTCGGCGGCGCCGAGCTGACCCGTGACGGCGTTCCCCTGCGGCTGCCCCCTCGCCAGCTGGAGATCCTCACCCTGCTCGCTCTCTCGGGTCCGCAGGGACCCGGGATGTCCCCCGAGCGGCTGATGGACGAGCTGTACGGCGAGCGGCACGTCGCCACGACCACCCTCAAGGCGGAGGTCTCCCACCTGCGGCGGGCGCTCTCGGGCGCGCTGGCCACCCGGCGGTACGAGCTGACCGCACCCCTGGACTGCGACGCCGCCGAGGTGCTCGCCGCCCTGGGCGCCGGGCGGGTGGAGACCGCGGCACAGCTCTACGGCGGCCCCCTGCTGCCGTGGTCCGACGCGCCGGGGATCAGGACCTGGCGCGAGCACATCGAGGTCGCGCTGCGCGAGGCGGTGCTGCGCTGGCATGGTCCGGGACCGGTGCTGCGCTTCGGTGAGCTGCACCCGTACGACCTGGAGGTGCACGAGCGGGCCCTCGCGGTCCTCGGGGCCGGTGACCCGCGCAGGGCCGTGGCGCTCGCCCGCCGGCGCACGGCGCGGAGCGACTGACCCCGCCCCCTCCCCCGCGCCGGCCGGACACCAACCTTTCACCAACCTCCGCCGTCCATCGTTGGCTCTGTTACAGCCATGTGAAGGAAGGCGGAGTCATGGTTTACACACCACCCGGTTCCGAAGGAAGCATCGTCACCTACGCCTCCCGGTACGACAACTTCATCGGCGGTGAGTGGGTGCCCCCGGTGAGCGGGGAGTACTTCGACAACCCGAGCCCGATCACCGGGAAGACCTTCACCAGCGTGGCCCGCTCCACCGCGGCCGACGTCGACCTGGCGCTGGACGCCGCCCACCGCGCGGCCGACTCCTGGGGCCGGACCTCACCCGCCGAACGATCGAAGATCCTCAACCGGATCGCCGACCGTATCGAGGAGAACCTGGAGCGGCTCGCCGTCGCCGAGACGTGGGAGAACGGCAAGCCGGTACGCGAGACACTCGCCGCGGACCTGCCGCTCGCCGTCGACCACTTCCGCTACTTCGCCGGGGTGATCCGCGCCCAGGAGGGCGGGATCAGCCAGCTGGACGAGGACACCGTCGCCTACCACTTCCACGAGCCGCTGGGCGTGGTGGGCCAGATCATCCCGTGGAACTTCCCCATCCTGATGGCGGTGTGGAAGCTCGCCCCCGCCCTGGCCGCGGGCAACTGCGTCGTCCTCAAGCCCGCCGAGCAGACCCCGGCCAGCATCCTGCTGGTGATGGAGCTGATCGCGGATCTGCTCCCGCCCGGTGTGATCAACGTCGTCAACGGGTTCGGCGCGGAGGCGGGCCGGCCTCTCGCCTCCAGCCCGCGCGTGGCGAAGGTGGCCTTCACCGGCGAGACCACGACCGGGCGGCTGATCATGCAGTACGCCTCGGAGAACATCATCCCGGTGACGCTGGAGCTCGGCGGCAAGAGCCCCAACATCTTCCTTCCTGACGTCACGGCCTCCGACGACGACTTCCTGGACAAGGCCGTCGAGGGTTTCGTGATGTTCGCCCTGAACCAGGGTGAGGTGTGCACCTGTCCCTCGCGGGCCCTGATCCACTCGTCCATCTACGACGAGTTCATGAGCAGGGCGCTCGACCGTACCAGGGCGATCGTCGGCGGCGACCCGCTCGACCCGGCCACCATGATCGGCGCGCAGGCGAGCAACGACCAGTACGAGAAGATCCTGTCCTACATCGACATCGGCCTGAAGGAGGGGGCCGAGCTGCTCACCGGCGGCGGCCCGCGCACGGTTCCCGGCCTGGAGGGCGGCTACTACATCGAGCCGACGATCTTCAAGGGAAGTAACGACATGCGCGTCTTCCAGGAGGAGATCTTCGGGCCGGTCGTCTCGGTGACGACCTTCGACTCGGAGGACGAGGCCCTGAAGATCGCCAACGACACCCTGTACGGCCTGGGCGCCGGGGTGTGGACCCGCGACGCGAACACCGCCTACCGGTTCGGCCGGGCGATCAAGGCCGGGCGGGTGTGGACCAACTGCTACCACGCCTATCCCGCGCACGCCGCGTTCGGCGGCTACAAGCAGTCGGGCATCGGCCGCGAGAACCACAGGGCGATGCTGGACCACTACCAGCAGACGAAGAACCTGCTGGTCAGCTACTCGCCCAAGAGACTGGGCTTCTTCTGATGCCGACCGGTCCCACCGGTGAGCCGCACCCGCTCCGAGTGGAGCGGGTGCGGCTCAGCCCCGCCGCCGAGGAACTGCTGACCGTGCTCCACCGGCGACACGGCCCGTTGATGTTCCACCAGTCGGGCGGCTGCTGCGACGGCAGCTCGCCCATGTGTTACCCGCGGGGCGAGTTCCGGGTCGGCGGCGCGGACCTGCTGCTGGGGGTGCTGGCCCTGGACACCCCGTTCTGGATCAGCGCCTCCCAGTACGGCTACTGGCAACACACCCACCTCACGGTGGACGTGGTCCCCGGCCGCGGCGGGGGGTTCTCCCTTGAGGCCCCCGAGGGGGTGCGCTTCCTCATCCGCTCCCGGTTGTTCACCGACGAGGAGGCCGAGCGGATCCTGGCGGAGTCTCCCCTGCCGAGCGGCACCGACAGCGATGCGAGGACATACAACATCAAATAGGAGCACTGCGGGAGTACGATGCCCGGAAATGACGTGTCGGCGGTGATCGCCCGACACCGGGCGAAGCGTGAGCGGAGGTCGCCCATGGACAGGCACCCGCCGCCGCCGAGCCCGCGAGCCGTCGCCGGCGCGTTCGACCAGGGGCGGCTGACCCAGGCCAGGCATCTGGCGGGGATGACGAAGAAGGATCTGGCCGAGCGGATCGGGGTCACCCCCGCGGCGGTGGGACAGTACGAGACGGGCATGAGCCGTCCCCGGCCCGATCTCGTTCCCCGCTTGGCCGACGCTCTCGGAGTGCCACCGGCGTTCTTCCTGCCGGGCCGCCCGCACGGCAGGCTGGACGGTTCCATCGCGCATCTCGAGAGCCCACGCTCCACCCGCGCGCATCAGCGGGCCAGGGCCACGGCCTTCGCCGAGCAGGTCTGGGAGCTGGCCCACGCACTGGAAAAGCAGGTCAGGCTGCCGCACGTCGTCCTGCCCCGTCTCTCCGGCGCGGAGCCGTCAGGAGACCCCGCCCAGGCCGCCCGCGCACTGCGGCGGCTCTGGGGGCTGGGCACCGGCCCGCTGTCGCACATCGTCCGGAACATGGAGGCCCACGGGATCGTCGTGGTCTTCCTTCCCCCCGACGAGGACGCCATCACGGTGGACGCCTTCTCCACCTCCCGGCCGCCCCGCCCGATCGTGGTGCTGACCGCCCACCGGTTCGACGACGTTCACCGCTACCGGTTCACCGCCGCCCACGAGCTGGGCCACCTGATGCTGCACGGCGGCACGGCCTCGAAGGACGCCCCGCGGGAGCGGGAGGCCGACGTCTTCGCCGCCGAGTTCCTCACCCCGCGCGACAGCATCCTGCCGGAGCTGCCCGGCCGCCTCGACCTGCGCAGGCTGGTCGAGCTCAAGCGCACCTGGGGCGTGTCGGTCGACTCCCTGCTGTATCGCTGCCGCGAGGTCGGCCTGATCTCCGACTCCGCGGCGAGCCGCGCCCACCAGCGGCTCAAGACGTTGCGCGACCAGCCGGGCTTCGCCGCCGAGCCGATCAGCGGCCATCCCGACGAGCGGCCCGCACTGCTGCACAGGGCCTTCGAACTGGCCGCCTCGGAGACCGGCCTGACCATGGAGGGGCTCGCCGCCCAGCTCGCCTGGCCCGTCTCCCGGGTGCGTGAACTGCTCGACCTGCCCGACCGTCGCCCGGCACTGCGTCTGGTGCCCTGACCGCTCTCCCGCGCGACCGGCCGCCGGTCGCGCCTGTGCGGCGACGCTCGCCGCGACCGCTTCACGGAGTCCTCCCCCCGGGGGCCGCCCACCGCTCGCTCACTCGCCCCCGACGCGCTCCCTGATCCACTCCAGGCCGTCCTGCCAGGAGGCGAAGGCCTGGAGATAGCGGCCGTCGCGGGCGTGGAAGGCGTGGTATCGGAAATCTCCGTCACTGCCCGTGCGAATCAGGTCGTAAATATCGCCCTTGGAGCGATACCAGACACATTCCCCGTCAGCGGGACGTGAGGATGATGCGTAGGCGAACTCACGCGTGATGGACATGGGACGGATGCTACGGACCGGCGAATCAGCAGGCAATGCCGCTTCTGTTTCATTCGGGGATAAAGTTCGCCGTCGCTGAGAAGTCGGCTGGAACCGCGTGCGCGGGATCACCCGCCCCCGGCGGCGGACGAGGGGCGGCCCGGGGGGCGACCACCGTCGGCGGGCGCGGTGAGCTGGTCGATCAGCATCGCCAGTCGCCGCTCGTGGTGGGCGGCGGGGAGACGCCCGCTGCGGGTGAGGGTGACGAGGCCGTGGACGGACCCCCAGGCGATCTCGGCCAGGACTTCGGTGTCGCGGCCGCCGGCGAAGGCGGCGATCGCCTCGCGGAATTCGGCGAAGGTGGCCTGGAGCGGGGCGGGCGTGTCGGGACGGCCGAAGGGCAGGTCGACGGCGAGGGTGAGCATGGCGTCGTACAGCGACGGGTTCAGCCGAGCGAAGCCGGCGTAGGCGTGGATCACGGCGGAGAGTGCCTCTCGCGGGCTCTGCGCCCTCAGGCGGGCCTTTCCCAGTTCCGCGGTGAGCTCGGCGAAACCCTCCAGCGCGACGGCCGCCACGATGGCGTCCTTGCCCGCGAAGTGGCTGTAGAGGACCGGCTGGCTGTATTCGATACGTTCGGCGAGACGGCGCGTCGTGACCGCCTCCCACCCCTCGGCCTCGGCCAGCTCGCGGGCGACCCTCACGATCAGCCGATGGCGCCGCGCCCGCTCACGCTCACGGCGCTCCTGTGTGGACATCACGCTGATGCTAGCACCGCTATTAAGCCGACCCTTGCTATTAATAACACCGCTCGCACATCTAGCGCCGCTACGACAAGCGGACCCCGGCCCGCACGGACGCTCACCCGGTGCGGAACCGGCCGCACATGTCACCCGGCGGACGGCGCGGGATCACCCGGTGGTCCGAGTATCGCGCGCGACTCCTCCGGCACCTTCCTGGCGCCGAGTACGGTCCGCGGTCCTCCGACCAGGGGGGCGCACTCCGACGCCCGGCCTCCCGCGGCTCCCCGGAGTCGCGCGCTCCGGGACCTCGCGCTCCCGGAGGACTTCCGGCCGTGCTCCGGAGAGGAACGCGGACGGGAGAGGGGACTTCTACGGGATCCGCCCGACGGCTCCCACGGTGACAGCACCGGTTCCCGGCGGGATGACGACGTCGCCGGCGTCGGGCCGCCAGTCGTAGACGGGCACCAGACCGGGTTCGAGCATCTCCAGCCCGTCGAACAGGCCGCGGATCTGGGTGAGGGTACGGGGGAAGATGCCGCCCGCCGTGGTCGTCCCGTAGACGCCGCGACCCTGCCGGACCTGTTCCTCGCTGAGATCGCCGGAGGTGACGTGGGAGATCACCAGGTGGCTGCCGGAGGCCAGCCGCTTCCCGAAGGAGGCGACGACGTCGGCGGTCTCCTTGTCGTCGGCGACGAAGTGCAGGATGGACACCATGAGGACGGCGACCGGCTGGTCGAAGTCGATGCGCTCGCGAACGTCCGGATGGTCGAGGATCGCCCCCGGCTCCCGCAGGTCGCCGGAGATCACGATGGTCCGCGCGTTGTCGGCGAGGAGCGCGCGGGCGTGGACGAGCACGATGGGATCGTTGTCGACGTACACGATCCGGGAGTCCGGTGCCTCGCGCAGGACGACCTGGTGCACGTTCTCCTGTGTCGGCAGGCCCGTGCCGATGTCGATGAACTGGCGGATCCCCGAGGCGGCGAGATGCCGCACGGCACGCCCGAGGAAGGCGCGGTTGGAGCGCGCCACGTCCTTGACGTTGGGGACGAGTTCAACGATCTTCTCGGCGGCGACCCGGTCGGAGGCGAAGTTGTCCTTACCGCCCAGGTAGTAGTCGTACATACGAGCCACGCTCGGGACCGTAGGGTCGATTCCCGGCGGAGCCTGCTCGTGTTCAGTCATGTCCTCGCCTTCGCCATCTCTTTCCCGAATGGTAGACGAGTGACCGACACCTTTAGATCATGAGCCGATATTTCCTCTAATACCTGGACATTGTTCCTCCAGGTCAGCGAACATCGTCGTCCCGGCGAACCACGCCGAACCTCGTCACACCGAGAGTTCCCCGCGCAGGTCGCGCAGGAAGCGCTTGCTCTCGGAGACGGAGTACGCCTGGATGCACAGACGGTCCATGACCTGCATGTAGTGGTCGGTCTCTTCGAGCTTGTCCACGTAGAGGGCGCTCGTGAGCTGCTCCATGTAGACCACATCGGGCAGGTCCCGCTCGGGGAAGCGCAGGATGGAGAACGGGCCGCCGGCCGCGGCGTGGCCACCGCGCTCGAACGGCATGATCTGCAGCCTGACGTTGGGCATCTCGACCACGTCGAGCAGGTGGTCGAGCTGGGCACGCAGCACGTGGCGACCGCCGATGGGCCGCCGCAGCACGGCCTCGTCCATCACGGCCCAGAGCGTCGGGGCGCCCGGCCTGGTCAGGCGCTTCTGGCGGGCCATGCGCAGCGAGACGCGGCGGTCGATCTCGTCCGCGGAGGCGGCACCGTGCACGAGCATGATGACGGCCCGCGCGTATTCGGGACTCTGCAGGAGGCCGGGGACGAACTGCACCTCGTAGGTCCGGACGATCGAGGCAGCCTCTTCGAGGCCGACGTAGACCTCGAACCAGTTGGGCAGCAGGTCTCCGTACTTGTGCCACCAGCCGGGGGCGTTGGCCTGGCGGGCCAGCGTGAGCAGCGGGGCCCTGTCGTCGGGATCGGTCACCCCGTACATCGTGAGCAGGTCCGCGACGTCGCGTTCCTTGAAGCCGACCCTTCCGAGCTCCAGCCGACTGATCTTGGCGTGGGAGGCGCGGATGGCGTAACCGGCCTGCTCGCGGGTGATGTCCTGGGCGACACGCAGCCTCCGCAGCTGGGCACCCAGAAGAATCCGCAGGATCGTGGGACCGCCACCACCCGCGTACGCGAGAACGCCACTCTGCTCACCGCCGTCTTTCGCGGTCTGTCCGGCCATGTGGGCTCCCTGTCGCACCTTCTTACGGTGCCACAGTTTCACACATTCAGCGCGTTTCGCACAGTTCCCTCCGGACGCGCACTTGCGTTTGCGGGTGTAGATGCAAACAAATCTACCTTTGCCGGAGAATTTCTCACCGGGCGGGGACGCCGTTGAAGGCTCTTGCTCCACAGCCCCGACGCGAGGTCCCGGGAGTCCTCGCCCACCTCGTCTTCGAGGTCGCTTTCACCGTCAGGTACGCGTGACCGGCGTGCCCGGTTCGTCGGGAAAGGGCGGTCAGAGGGCAGAATCCGAGGTCGGGAACCTCTCGACGGTCTTAACCTGCCTTTAGGGTTGTCGCAGCGTGCCGCTAACGACGACCTCGGCAAGCTTGGGGACATGCGAAACACAACGAAGCTCACCATCGCCGCCGCCGGGCTCCTCGCCGTCATCTCCGGAGGTAGCGCCGTAGCCTTCGCCGGAACCGCGACGCCCACCCCGGCCCCCAGCGGCACGACGACGACTCCCGCGCCGGTCAACGAGACGCCGGGGAGCGACACCGCCCCCGCGACCCCGGCGCCCGGAGAGGCGGAGGCCAAGGTCGGCCGGGACGCGGCCATCAAGATCGCCCAGGACAAGGCCCCCGGCGCCAAGCTCGTCAAGGCCGAGTTCGACGGCGACGACACTCCCACCACGTGGGAGATCGAGTTCCTTGAGGGTGACGTCGAGCACGAGTTCGACGTCGACGCCACCAGCGGCGCGATTCTGGAGCACGAGCAGGAGACCGAGACCGCCGCGGAACGCGCCGCCGACGCCGCCGAGGACGCCAACGACATCGACGACGACGACGCCGATGACGACCAGAACGACGACTGACGGAAAGACGAACAGCGCAAAGGAGCCCGTGACGCCTCGCGCGTCACGGGCTCCTTTTCGCATGCCGGCCGACACCGCGCGGTGCGCCTCCTGGTCACCGGGCCCCTATGGCGGGGACCGTGGAGTCAAGGCTGTGGAGTCAAGGTCGAAAGCAGGGGTATGGACAGCAAATGAGTCTTCAGGAAGAACTGCGGCAGGTCGAAGAGGACTTGGAGAGGCTGCGTGCCGAGGTCGCCGAGCTGCGTGGGCAGGTGGGGGAGATCGGCCCCACCGACGCCATCGAACGGGCAATGTTGATCAATCAGGCGGACGAGCAGGAAATCCTTGTCGGCGAGCTCAACGCCAGGCGTGAGGATCTTCTCAAACGCCTGGGAGAGGATGACGAGCGGCACCACTCGAAGCCGCGCGGGACGACATAGGGGGATGAGGTCCACCCGCCAGAAGGAGTCCCCACCTGGGGTTCGCCACATTCGGTTATCTGTCATCTCGCTGGGTAACCATAAGGACGAACCATCATCAGGGGGATGAAATGATCAATATGCTTCACAAGATGGGCGTGAAGTCCAACATGATGTACGCCGCCGGGATCGCCTCGGTCGGCGCGTCGATCGCGGCGTGGTTCACGTCGAACGCTCAGGAGAGGGCGGGGGTCGAGCGGGCGGACCACTGGGGGATCTTCATCGGCGAGTGGGCACCGACCTTCTTCGCGATGGGGATCGCGTTGCGCATGGAGGAGACCCGCGGGGAGATGCGGCTCTCCTCCGAGCACGAGTCGCTCAGCGAGTCGTACTCGGAGGGAAGGACGCCCTCCCGCGCGGGGGTGTAGCGCCTCCACCGGAGGATCGAAGGCGGGGCGTGTCCATGGGGTGCGCCCCGCCCTCGTTCGCCGCGTTTCTCCTCTTCCGGGAGTCTTACGGGAGACGACGGCTCCTCACGATGTGACCAGGGCCGGATGTCTCGGGTCGTCGACGCGGACGACCACGTCGGCGACCTCCGCCGGGGCGACCTCCTCCTCGTAGCGCGCGTAGGCGGGCAGGGTCCAGTGCAGTCTCTCCGGGGTACGCCGGGCGAGCGCGCCCGGCGAGAGCCTCAGGTGCACGGTCAGCTCGAACGGCAGTCCCCGGCCCAGCAGCAGAGGTCCGGCCAGCAGCAGCACACCGCCCTGGGGAACCGTGACGTACGGCGCGCGGGTGGCCCTGTCGATCGCGCTGTCCCACAGTGTCGGCAGCACCTTTCCCGACCGCCCTGGGTCGAGCGGTCCCAACACCTCCCTGACCAGCCCTCCGTAGTCGAACCAGTCGGTGTAGAAGGAGTCCGGGTCGGTCCGGCCGTACTCGAAGCGCAGCGAGGCCGGGCGCAGGAAGTCGGCGGTGGAGACGCGGAGCACCTCCCTGCCGCGCAACCGGAGCGGGTCCGCCAGCGCGTCGGCGAGTTCCTCCGGCCGTGTCGCGGGAGCACCGTCGAGTGCGACGCGCACCCAGGAGTCGCGGGGCTCCGCGGCCACCCGGTCGGCGAGTTCCTCCACCAGCGAGGAGGGGGAGATAGGCCGTATGTCCACCCCACCATCCTGGCCGACGCGTGCCGTCTCCGGCGGGGAGCCGGGCAACCATCACGGTCGAGTCAAGGTCGGACGTGATGCCGATCAAATATCGGTCTGTCCGGGTTGTCCTGCCGCTACAGGCGGTAACGATCCATATGGATCGACGGCTCGGCCGTGACTGAGCGTCGACCTCCAGGTCGCGTCACGTCCACGTCGGCGCGATCCGGTAGTTGGCGTGATCTTCACGTCTTTCCGCAACCAAGATCACGGCACGTTACGCACGGAGACAGTGATGTCAGGAGGACTTCAGTGATCAAGCGCGGTAAGCCGACCAAGAACGGCCAGGTCAAGCTGACTTTCACCATAACGGAGAGCCCGACGCTCGGAGGGGTCTCACTGGTCGGTGACTTCAACGACTGGGACCCCTACGCCCATCCCATGCGGCGCAGGGACGACGGCGCCTACCAGGTGAGCCTGATGGTTCCCGCCCAGCAGCCCATCCGCTTCCGCTATCTCGCGGAGGGCGGCGTGTGGTTCGACGACGCGGACGCCGACCACCACGACGAGCACGGTGGCCGGATCAACCCCGCCGACGTCCAGGAGGCTCCTGAGAGTCCGGGCGCGGCGCGCGCCGCGGTCGGCAAGCCGATACGGCAGACGCTCTCGGCCGAGCAGCCGGTCACGGCTTCGGCGGTCACCTCCTAGCACCTCGGCGACCGTTCGCAGGAGCGGGATCCCCTGACCGTTCACCGACTCCGCGATCGTCGTTGCGGCTCGCGCCTTCCCGTCCCGGCCCACGCCGGCGGGGACGGGGAGGCGCGAGCCGTCAGGCCTCCCGCCCGGGGCCGTTCACCGCGAGGGCGAGCATCGCGCCGTACACCACGTGGCCGGCGGCCATCACCGCCTGACGTCCCGGCTGATCCTCGTCGATCGGTGGCAGGACCCCCAGCTTCGGCACCCAGCCCTGATAACTGACGAACCAGATGGCCAGTCCGTACGCCACCCCGAGGGGCACCGAGGGACGGCGCCCCCGGCACAGCAGGGCGAACGCGGCCCCGCCCGTGGCGCCGAAACCGAAGTGGGCGATCGCGCCCAGCGCTCCCTCCCCCTGCTTGGGCCGGTGCCTGTGGCCCGGCAGGAGGCCCCGGACGATCCTCTTGGGAGGCTGATCCCTCATAAGCCCCGCGCGCTCCCCGGCGAGCATCACCGCACTCATCGCCGCGGTGGCGAGAACGCCACCCCCCGCGCCTCTGACGAGATCACGAATCACGGTCGCTTCCCCTGCCTTTCCTGTGAAAGCCCTTGAAACGAAGGTCCTCGAACGTTCTCCAGGACCCTCGAACGGCGGCCGGGCCCCTCACGGATGCCCGGCGAGCGCGCCGAGGGTCTCCCTGGCGAGCTGCAGTTCCTCTCTCGGCCTGACCACCAGCACGGGCACGGACGCGCCGGAGGCGCTGACCGTGCCGTCGGTGTCGAGGTCGGTACGGGCGGGCGGCTCGACACCGAGCAGCGAGAGCCTCGCGCAGACGGCCTCGCGGACCTCCGGCTGGTCCCAGCCGATCTCCCCGGTGAACACGAGCGCGTCGAGCCGGTCCAGGCTCGCCGTGGCGGCGGCGATCTCCCGGCTCACCCGATGCGCGAACACCTCCAGGGCCAGCGCGGCGGCCGGGTCCCCGGAGGCGACCAGCTCCCGGGTGTCTCCCGACTTCCCGTCCGAGAGGCCGAGCAGGCCCGAGTGGTGTTCCAGTCCTTCGCGCAGCTCGTCGAGCGTGAGCCGTGAGTCCGCCAGCAGCCACAGCAGCATGCCGGGATCGATGTTCCCCGACCGCTTGCTCATCGGGACCCCTTCCAGCGGGGTGAACCCCATCGAGGTGTCCACACTGCGGCCCTCGCGGACGGCGCACACCGAGGAACCTCCGCCGAGGTGGGTCAGAACGACCTGGAGGGTGCCGGCGGGCCGGTCGAGCATCGCAGCCGCCCTTTCCAGCGCCCAGGCGTAGGACAGGCCGTGAAAGCCGTAGCGCCGCAGGCCGTAGCGGCTCCTCCACTCCGCGGGTAGCGCGTAGGTGGCGGCGCTGTCGGGAAGGTCGGCGTGGAAGGCGGTGTCGGGGCAGAGCACGTGCGGAACATCGGGCAGCCTGTGCCGGGCGGCCTTGACGAGCGCGAGCGCGGGCGGCACGTGCAGCGGGGCGAGATCGGCGTACTCCCCCACCGCTTCCAGCACGGCGTCGTCGACGACGGCCGGCTTCCTTACCGCCTCGCCCCCGTGGACGAGGCGGTGGCCGACCGCGGCGAGGGCGGTGCCGGGGGCGGCGTCGAGGAAGTCCGCGATCGCCCGCTCGGCCGCACCGGGGTCGAGGCTCCGCTCGCTGTGCTCGGTGCGCAGGACCTCACCGTCTCGGACGAGGTGGAGCTGGAGGCTCGACGACCCCGCGTTGACGGTGAGCACCGCCGGATCAGTGGTTCCCATTTTCCCCACGTGCCCGAGGGCGGACAGGACAAACGGCGGCCCCGGGCGGCCCCCGGTTCGTCACCGTGCGTGAACGTCCGACCGGGAAGGGCGACGAGGCCGTTCTCACCGCGACGACCTGGGCCCGTGATGTCTCGCACCGAGACCGAAACCGGGACGCGGCGGCCCGTCTCCAGATTTCCTGACCACCGACGGTTCGCAATCACTTGTTGAACTGTCATGAGCGACGGGCGTACGGTGGGGGGTAATGGCACCTGTCCTTCGTACGGCTCCCGACAGGGCGCTGTCTCCAACTGCCATGGACAGCGGGGCGATATGACTCGACTTTCCGTAAGCATGGACGCGCATCCGCACTTCTCCGTGGTGACCTTGATCGGTGATCTGGACAAGTCCTCGGCACCCATGCTTGAGGAGAGGCTCGCGGATTTCATGAGGCGCGGTCACGTCTGTCTCGTCGTCGACACGACGGGGCTGGGATTCTGCGACTCCACGGGCATCTGGGTGCTGCTGACGAGCCTGCGACGCGCCTACGAGCGGAAAGGCTGGCTGCGCCTCGTCGGCGTGCACGGATTCCTCGGCCGCCTGCTCGATCTGACCAGGCTGAGAGAGGCGTTCCCCATCGACTCCACCGTCGAGGAGTCACTGCGCGAGGTCTCCGACAGCCACGTCCCGGTCCCGCGCTGACCTCCGCCGTCCGGCGGTGAGCGCGGCCGGACCCGCGACCCGGCGTGTCCGCGGGAGGACACCGGGAGAAGAGCGCGCGAGGTGGCACCCGCTCGCCGAAGGGGCCACCGGTTCCCGTGGCGGACCTCTCGACCCCTTCGGGGAGCGGGGCACGGTCAGTCGCGGGAGACCAGGCGGACGAACTCCTCGAACGAGAGCCGGCCGTCGCCGTCGGAGTCGCCGTTCTGGTTCAGCGATCCGATGGCCTCGGCGGGCAGGGCGGGAAAGTGCTCACCGAACTCCCGCTCCGTGATGAATCCGTCGCCATCGGTGTCGATGGCCGTGAACGCCTCCCTGAGCTCCGCCAGCCGCTCCCCGTGGGGCTCTGTCGACATGGTGACCCGCCTCTCTCAACGACCCGTACTTCGATCAGCAGACAACTTACGGGAGGGGTCCCCGCACGGTCACGTGACCCCGTATAACACCTTTTATTACTAAAAATCCTTTTCTGGCCCATCCTGACCACGGCTCCCGCCCTAAACTTCGAGCATGATTCGCCCCGCAACGCCGGACGACGTCCCGGCGATCATCGACATGATCCGTGGACTCGCGGAGTACGAGAAGGCGCTGGACAAGGTCGAGAACACCCCCGACATGCTCCGTGAGACGCTCTTCTGCCCCTCCCCCAGCGTGTTCTGCCACATCGCCGTCGACGGAGAGAGGATCGCGGGGTTCGCGATCTGGTTCGTCTCCTACTCCACCTGGCTCGGCACCCACGGGATCTATCTCGAAGACCTCTTCGTCCATCCGGCCCACCGGGGCGGCGGACACGGCAGGAGGCTGCTCGCCGAACTGGCGGGCATCTGCGTGGAGCGCGGCTACGGCCGCTTCGAATGGTCGGTGCTCGACTGGAACACCCCCGCCATCGACTTCTACCGGGCGATCGGCGCGGAACCGCTCGACGAGTGGGACAGGTACCGCCTCACGGGACCCGCGCTGGAGAAGGTCGCGGCGGGAAGAACGCGATAGTCCCGTCCTCCTGCGACTCGGTAACCCCACCCTCCCCGACGCGGGAGCCCTTCGTTCTCCCACGTCGGGGGAAAATCCTCCCGCGATGGCTCACCCCGCGGCATCCCCACTGTGAACCTTTCATTGGGTGAAAACACCCCGTAACCCCCTGAACTGGTACGACGGGCCGTTACCTCACGACAGGGGACGCACTCCGTTTACACCCCCGGAACATGAGACCTAGAGTCCGTCTCGCGTGAGCGCCTCACCGCCATTGATCAGTGACTCGTCACCCCCTCGAAAGGGATGGTAATTTCTGTGAGTAAATGGCGAAATATGGCTGTCGCCGGTGTGGTCACATTCATGACCGCACTGCTCGCCGTCGTCCTCGTTCCCCTGCCGGCCTCGGCACACGGCGCCATGATGGTCCCCGGCAGTCGGACATATTTCTGCTGGCAGGACGGACTCTCCCCGCAGGGGAACATCGTGCCCATCAACCCGGCGTGTTCGGCGGCGGTCGCCAGGAGCGGGGCCAACTCGCTGTACAACTGGTTCAGCTTGCTGCGGTCGGATGGAGCCGGGCGGACCCGCGGGTTCATCCCCGACGGACAGGCGTGCAGCGGCGGCAACCCCGGCTACAGCGGGTATGACCTCCCGAGTGCCGACTGGCCGGTGACGCACCTGACCGCTGGTGCGAACATCCAGTTCAAGTACAACAAGTGGGCCGCCCACCCCGGTTGGTTCTACCTCTACATCACCAAGGACGGCTGGAACCCCAACCGGGCCCTGACCTGGGATGACCTGGAGACGGAACCCTTCCACACGGCCGACCACCCGCAGAGCGTCGGCTCCCCGGGCACCAACGACGCCAACTACTACTGGAACGCCAGGCTCCCGTCCGGCAAGTCGGGCCGCCACATCATCTACTCGGTGTGGAAGCGCTCCGACAGCGCGGAGACGTTCTACAACTGCTCCGACGTCGTCTTCGACGGCGGCAACGGCCAGGTGACCGGAGTCGGCCGGGCGGGCCCCAACCCCGACCCCACCCCCACTCCGGACCCGGACCCGGACCCGACCCCGACCCCGACCCCGACCCCGACGCCCAACCCCGGCGGGGCGTGCACCGCCACCTACCGGACCGTCAGCTCCTGGTCGGGCGGCTTCCAGGGCGAGGTGACCGTGAACAACACGGGATCCAGCGCCATCAACGGCTGGACGGCGAAGTGGACACTCGGCAGCGGTAGCACCATCAACAGCCTGTGGAGTGCCACGCACACCACATCCGGATCCACCGTCACGGCCAAGAACGCCGACTGGAACCGCACCATATCCCCCGGCGCCTCGACCTCCTTCGGGTTCACCGGAACGGGTACCAGCGGATCTCCGACCGTAACCTGCACCAGCCCCTAACCAAAGAAAGCGGTCCCCGCCGGTGCCACACCGGCGGGGACCGCCCCGTCCTCCCCTCGCCTCATTCCGTTCCGACAGACCGGCAGACCGACGGAGGAGCGAACCGGCAGACCGCCGGGCCGCCGTAACCGCACCGGATCACCGCCTCTCCCCACGGCCGCCGCGCCCTCGCGAAAGGGCGGAAGGGAGTTCCGTGCCGTTCAGCACGAAGATCGCGCCACTGCTGGGTCTCGTCTCTCTCGGAGCGGCGGTGGCCCTGGTCGCAGGGGCCTGCGCCGGCCGGACGCAGGAGAGCGGCCACACCGCGGCGCACCCGATCTCCCAGCACGCCACCCCGGTGTCCCCGTCCGTCCAGGAGAATCCCTCGGCATCCCCGACTCCCGACGGGAACCCCCCGGCGTCGTCGTCCCCCACCCCCCTGCACGCGGACGCCGCCGAGAACACCCCGGCCACGGGCAGTGCGAGGTGCCAGGCGACGGTGACCCTGGTGGAGTCGTGGCCCGGCGGCTACCGAGGCGCCGCGACGATCACCAATAACACCGACAAGCCGATGCGCGACTGGTACATCCAGTGGATGCAACCGCGCGAGGCGACCTTCACCCAGTCGTGGAACGGCACCCACATGCAGAGCGGCCCCGTCGCGATGCTTCACGCTCCCACCGAGAAGCCGTCACTGGCACCGGGGGCGACCGCCACCGACATCGGCTTCGTAGGGTCCGCCACCACGCCCCCGACCTTCACCGAGATCACCTGCGGCTGACCGAGCCGGCGGGGGGCGGCCACGACCTGTGCGCGGCCCCCACGGTGCCGCGTGCCCTTCCTCCCCGCGCACCGTCCAGGAATTGCCCGCGAGAGCGACGGGTTCCCGACCTCGTCCCCGCACTACCGGGGGGCTCGTCGAGGGTGGTCCGAGCGCACGGTCCTCTTCCCGCTTTCGTGTGATTTGTCCCACCGGCTCTCCGGACCACCAGGAGGGTGAGGCGGTAACTTGGGACTGCCATCACAGAGGAAGAGAGATCGTGACCACGTCTATTCATCAGCGGATCGCCGAAGAGCTGGGTGTGCGCGAGCGACAGGTGAGTGCGGCGGTGGACCTGCTCGACGGCGGAGCCACCGTGCCGTTCATCGCCCGCTACCGCAAGGAAGCCACCGAGATGCTCGACGACACGCAGCTGCGCACGCTGGAGGAGAGGCTGCGTTACCTGCGGGAGCTGGAGGAGCGTCGCACCGCGATCCTGGAGTCGATCGACGCCCAGGGCAAGCTCGATGACGCCCTGCGTGCGCAGATCCTCCTCGCCGACTCCAAAGCCCGCCTGGAGGACATCTACCTTCCCTACAAGCCCAAGCGGCGGACCAAGGCGCAGATCGCGAGGGAGGCGGGGCTCGAACCGCTCGCCGACGGCCTGCTGGCGGACCCGTCGGTCGATCCTCGCGCCGCGGCCGAGGCGTTCGTCGGCGAGGGGGTGGCCGACGCCGCCGCCGCACTGGACGGTGCCCGCGCGATCCTGGTCGAGCGGTTCGGCGAGGACGCCGACCTCGTCGGCGAGCTGCGCGAGCGGATGTGGACGAAGGGCCGCCTCGTCTCGGCGGTCCGCGAGGGCAAGGAGGAGGAGGGCGCCAAGTTCTCCGACTACTTCGACTTCGCCGAGCCGTTCACCAAGCTGCCCTCGCACCGGATCCTGGCGATGTTCCGCGGCGAGAAGGAAGGGCTCCTCACCCTCACCCTGGAGCCGGAGCAGGAGCCCACCGGCACCTACGAGGGCCGCATCGCGCACCACTTCGGCATCTCCGACCGGGGAAGGCCCGCCGACGCGTGGCTGGCCGACACGGTCCGCTGGGCCTGGCGCACCCGCATCCTCGTCCACCTCGGCATCGACCTGCGGACGCGCATGTGGCAGGCGGCCGAGGAGGAGGCGGTGCGCGTGTTCGCCGCGAACCTGCGCGACCTGCTGCTCGCCGCGCCCGCCGGGAGCCGCGCGACCATGGGGCTGGACCCCGGGCTGCGCACCGGCGTGAAGGTCGCGGTGGTCGACGCGACCGGCAAGGTGCTGGCCACCGACACCGTCTACCCCCACGAGCCGCGCCGCCAGTGGGACCAGTCGCTGGCCACCCTCGCCACACTGGCGAAGAAGCACGGCGTGGAGCTCGTCTCGATCGGCAACGGCACCGCCTCGCGCGAGACCGACAAGCTCGCGGGTGAGCTGGTCAAGCTGGTCCCCGGCCTGACCAAGATCGTGGTGTCCGAGGCCGGGGCCTCGGTCTACTCCGCCTCGGCGTTCGCCTCGCAGGAACTGCCCGGCATGGACGTGTCGCTGCGTGGTGCCGTCTCGATCGCCAGACGGCTCCAAGACCCCCTCGCCGAGCTGGTCAAGATCGACCCGAAGTCGATCGGCGTCGGCCAGTACCAGCACGACCTCGCCGAGACCAAGCTCTCCCGCTCGCTCGACGCCGTGGTGGAAGACTGTGTGAACGCGGTCGGCGTCGACGTCAACACCGCTTCCGCGCCGCTGCTCACCCGGGTCTCCGGCATCGGTGCCGGGCTCGCGGAGAACATCGTCCAGCACCGCGACACCAACGGGCCGTTCCGCTCCCGCAAGGCGCTGAAGGAGGTGCCCAGGCTCGGTCCGAAGGCCTTCGAGCAGTGCGCGGGCTTCCTGCGCATCCGTGGCGGCGACGACCCGCTCGACACCTCCAGCGTGCACCCCGAGGCGTACCCGGTGGTGCGGCGCATCCTGAAGAGCACCGGCGACGACCTCGCGTCCCTGATCGGCAACGGTACGGCGCTGCGTGCCCTGCGCCCGCAGGATTTCGTGGACGACACCTTTGGCCTGCCGACCGTCACCGACATCCTCGCCGAGCTGGAGAAGCCGGGCCGCGACCCGCGACCGGCCTTCAAGACCGCGACCTTCAAGGAGGGCGTGGAGAAGATCTCCGACCTCTCACCCGGCATGCTGCTGGAGGGCGTGGTCACCAACGTCGCCGCCTTCGGCGCGTTCGTCGACGTCGGCGTGCACCAGGACGGCCTGGTCCACGTCTCGGCGCTGTCGCACACCTTCGTCAAGGACCCGCGCGAGGTGGTCAAGCCAGGCGACATCGTCCGGGTGAAGGTGCTCGACGTCGACATCCCGCGCAAGCGCATCTCGCTCACCCTCCGGCTGGAGGACGACGTCAAGCCCGCGGGGCCCCGAGGGCCACGCGACCAGCAGGGCGGGCAGCGCCAGGGTGACGGCGGCGGCAGGCGCGGCGGCGGGCAGGGACGCGGCGACCGGCAACGCCAGGAAGGCGGAGGCCGCCAGCGCAACGCGCCGAGCGGCGCGATGGCCGACGCCCTGCGTCGCGCGGGGCTCGACGGCTCGGGCGGCAAACGCTAGGCACCCGCATCCCGCACATCCGCGCGGGACACATCACCGGGGACCGGCACGCGACGCCGTGTCCCCGGCGCGAGAACGACGACCGGCGATGCCGACCTCACCCGCAGGCAGCGGCCCCTTCGCCGACACGGGTCCCGTTCACGGACGGCGGCCTCACAGGGCGTGACTTCGGGTGTCCCTGAGCGACACAGGATGGCGCGGCGCCTCGTCCCGAGCGCCGCCCCGGGCCTCTCGCGCCCCTCCGGCGGCGACCCGAGATTTCCTGACAGGAAATCCTGACAGGAAATCCTGACAGCCCTGATCTCTGGAACGTTCCCCTCAGGGCTTCTACCGTAAATAAACTTTCTAGTTTTTCCGGGAGCTCACAGCGGCTCGCACGAATACGAGATCACTGCTGTGATGCTTTTTTACAGCTTGCATTGACCAGAGAACGAAGTTTGTCCTAAGGTCCGGGCAAGCGAGAGTTCGCTTGCGAAGAGATCCTCATGACTTGCTTTCCTGACGCCGCGTGGCGGCGGGCACGGTGGCCGTGCCCCGCTTCACCACCCTGACAACACCCCCTCGCGCACGGGAGGCACACCAACCACCCCCCGCCCGTGAGGGCTCCCCCTCTCCCTGCCGTATCCGTCGCGGCAGGGCACAGGACGCGCCGAGCAGCGCGTGCCGCCGCGTGGCGAACCCATTCCGGGCCGTCCATACGGCCGCCCGCTCATACGGGTCCGTGACGTCATCCGCACGTCGCCTCCCAAGACGGAAGGAAATCCACGCATGGGCACAGGACAGCCGCCGCCAACACCGCGAACGGCACCCCCGTCCAAGCTCTACGACCGCAACGGCGCCGCGGCACAGCGGCGGACCTACAGCGCCGCGAACGATCTGGTGAACCCGGCCGCCGACAAGTTCCTGGACACCACTGGGCGGTCGGCCGCGACCGTCCCCGCCCCGGCGGCAACCGCCTCCTCCGAGTGCGGCGGCATCTCCCGGCCCAGCCGGGAGCCCATCCGCGTCACGGCAGGCTTCCAGACCGTGACCCCCTCCAGCGGACACCGGTTCGAAAGGAACAGCCGATGATCTTCACCAGCCCGGTACCCCCCACCGGCCCCCGCCTCTCGCGGGCGCGGTTCGCGCGGATCGGCGGCCTCCTCACCGCGGCACTCCTCGCCCTCGGCTCCACCACGCTCGTCCCCTCCCAGGCGGGCGCTCAGGCCACCGCCACCCGGACCACCACCCAGCAGGCCCTCGCCGCCCCGGCTCCCGGCCCTCTCGTGTGGTCGGACGAGTTCAACGCGGCCTCCGGCGCCGGCCCCGACAACGCCAAATGGCGCAGGGACGTCGGCGGCGGAGGTTGGGGCAACAACGAGCGGCAGTACTACACGTCCGGCAACGAGAACATCGCCCACGACGGTGCCGGCAACCTGGTCATCACCGCGCGCAAGGGCAACCCCGCGGGACACGGCTGCTGGTACGGCTCGTGCGAGTACACCTCGGGCAAGCTGACCACCGCCGCGACCTTCACGCGCACCTACGGCCGCTTCGAGGCGCGGATGAAGCTCCCCCGGGGCAAGGGCATATGGCCCGCGTTCTGGATGCTGGGCACCGGAGGCGCCGAGTGGCCCGCCAACGGCGAGATCGACATCATGGAGAACGTCGGCAGCGTCCCCGGGCAGGTGCTCGGCAGCCTCCACGGCCCCGGCTACTCGGGAGGCAACCCGCTGAGCGGCAGCTACAACCTCCCCGCGGGCCAGGCCTTCGCCGACGCCTTCCACACCTTCACCGTCGACTGGGAGCCCGGCGCGGTGACCTGGTACGTCGACGGCGTCCAGTACTCCAGGAAGACCCCCTCCGACACCCGGGGGAACCCCTGGGTCTACGACCACCCGTTCTTCATGATCCTCAACCTCGCCGTCGGCGGGAACTGGCCGGGCTCGCCCGACGCCTCGACCACCTTTCCCCAGCAGCTCACCATCGACTACGTCCGCGTCTACGCCCCGCCCAGCGGCGGTGGCCGTACGGGACAGATCACCGGTATCGGCGGCAAGTGCGTCGACGTCGCCGCGGCCAACACCGCGAACGGCACCCCCATCCAGCTCTATGACTGCAACGGCACCGGCGCACAGCGGTGGACCCTGGGCACCGACGGCACCGTGCGCGCCCTGGGCAAGTGCCTGGACGTCACCGCCGCGGGCACCGCCGACGGCACCCCCGTCCAGCTGTACGACTGCAACGGCACCGGCGCACAGCGGTGGGTCCACAGCGGGGCCCGGGATCTCGTGAACCCGGCCGCCGACAAGTGCCTGGACGCCACCGGCCAGTCCAGCGCGAACGGCACCCGCCTGCAGATCTGGACCTGCGGCGGCACCGCCAACCAGAAGTGGAACGTCCCGTCCTGACCCGCCCCGTCGCGGGCCGGAAGCCTCCCCCTCACTTCCGGCCCGCGACGGCCCTTTCCGGTCACCGGCGAAGAGGGAGGACACGCACCCGGGGCCGCTCGCCCTGCGACCATCGACTTCCCGGAAGCGGAGGTCAGCCGTACGACACATCGAGAACCGGTCAGGCACGGGCGGCCGCCGGGAGCGGGTGGTGGACGCGTCCGCGCCGGGCACCGGCCACCATCCCCAGCATGGCCAGCACCGCCACCTCGAAGCCCACCACCAGCCGCTGGGTCACCCCCGCGGGGATGTCCTCGTTGGTCAGGTCCACGCCGAACATCCGCACCGCGTACGGGAGGACCACCAGGACGAGCACGCCCATCGCGGCCAGGCTGAGCGACCGGACCGGACGGGCGTACGGGCTCCTCGCGTACCGCCTGGCGAGGAGCAGTCCCGCGATCGGCATCGTGAGGAAGGCCACGAACGCCGCGTACCTGTGGATGCCACCGGACATCGAGAGCGGCACGCCGGGCTCGTCGGTGGGGAAGGCCCCGATCAGCAGCATGCACAGGCCCCAGACTCCGACCAGCAGCGCCACCGCGCGGTCCTCCCCGCGCCGGGCCAGCACCGCCGCGATGATCGTCGCCGCGGCGGCGAAGAACGTGAGCGACAGGGGCAGCAACCAGCCGTCCGCCTCGAACGCGTACTCGCTGATCACGGTGTGCACCGGATCGAGGCCGGTGACCACGTGCAGCCCGAGCATCGTGGCGGCTCCGGCGCCGATCGCCGCGTAACCACCGAAGACCATCGCCGATCCTGTGAACGCCTGACTTCCCATGCCTCAACGATGGCTAAAACCGAAATGACGGAACATCGGAGACAGCCCCCGGCCACCCCTGAACGTTCCCGGACGGCTCCCGGAAAAAGGTGGTGCCCACCTTCCGGGGACACTCGCCGCGATACGCCCCTGAGCTGCGCGAAGAGCCGAGACGGTAGGGCGGTCCCCCTCAGGGTTCCGCCCCGTGAACGGACTCCGCCGGGGAAGCGGTCACGCGGCGACCGGTGCGCGGGACGGGCTCCACTCCTCGTCGCTCATACGGATCATCGCCACGCCCACCGCGCCGAAGACGATCAGCAGGAGAAGCGGGCCCGAGTAGCCGAGCAGCGGGTTCCACAGCCGCGCGCCGATCACCCAGATCACCAGCCCGGCGAACACGCCGGCCGGGAACCACCACCCGGCCCGGCCCGCGCGGGTGTACGCCACGGCCACCAGGACCAGACCGAAGAAGGAACCGGCCATGCCCGGGATCTGCCAGGCGAAGATCAGCGCGGGCTGTGCGGCGTCCTGCAGGATCTTCGTCGCCGTCTCCTCGGGGAGCTGCTGGTAGAGCACGATGTCGAAGAAGTCGGAGATCATCAGCGAGGAGAAATTGATCAGACCGATCACGGCGGCCCCCCCGGCCAGGTGGGCGAGAACGACCCCTCTGCTCCGGACGAGGTGAACCATGCCGATCACCCCGGGCACCCAGAGCACCCAGGCGTAGTGCAGGAGCGTCGCGCTCACCCCGGCGGCCCCGGGGCTCTCCGCATAGCCGAGGGTGTCCTCGACTCCGAACTCCAGGGGATCGACGATCATGCCCAGCAGCAGGCAGAGGGGGGCGAGGACGAGGCTGACGCCCGCGACCCCGCGACGGAACGCATCAGGATTGGTGAGTGTGAACATGGCTGGAAAACTACGTACCGTGCCCCTCAGCGTCATCAATGCCTGCCTTGACCCGCAATCCCCCCAAAGGGGGATGCCAACCTCCTTCCCCAACCTTTAACCTCACGTCGTGCCGCACTTCCCTCCTCCCGCGTCATGAGCCGTCGTTTCCCGCTCACCGCCGTCGACTGGCTGATCGCGGCGGTGATGGCCGCGTTCGGGCTCGCCGAGGAGCTCAGCGCGCGCACGTCGCCCCTCGACCACCAACAGTCCTCGCTGTGGCTGGTCGCCGTGATGGTCACGGCGGCCCTGGTGCTCGTACGGCGCCATGCCCCGTTCACAGTCCTGACCGCCTATTCGCTGGCGAGCGCGCTGAGCTTCGCGTACTTCGGCGACCTCGCCGCGGCCTGGCAGTTCTACGCTCAGCTCGTCCTGTTGTTCACCCTGGTCAGCGAGGTTCCCCCGCGAGACCCCAGGACCGTGCTCGGGCTCGTGGTCACCGCACTCTTCGTCGGGTCGATGATGCTCGCCGTCGACCGCCCCTTCAGCCCCGGGGACATGGCGGTGGCCGTGGTGATGGCCTCCATCACCGGCGGAGCGGGCTTCGCCGTGTGGCGGCACCGGCAGGTCGCGGTCCAGGCGCGGGAGCACGGCGAGTTGCTCGCCCGCGAGGCCGTGGCCGATGAGCGCGCCCGGATCGCCCGCGAACTGCACGACGTGGTCGCCCACAGCGTGAGCGTGATGGTCATGCAGGCCGGCGCGGCCAGGCTGATGCTCCGCCCCGACCAGCCGGTCGAACGCGAGACGCTCACCGTGGTCGAGGAGGCCGGCCGCGAGGCGGTCGAAGAGCTGCGCCGCATGCTCGGCCTGCTGCGCACCGACTCCGGCGAGGACGGGCTCGCCCCGCAGCCCAGCCTGGCCCGGCTGGAGGACCTGGTGGAACAGGTACGCGCCGCCGGGCTGGAGGTGGAGCTGACCGTGCGGGGCGAGCCCCGGCCGCTCCCCGCGGGGCTGGAGCTGTCGGCCTACCGCATCATCCAGGAGGCGCTGACCAACACGCTCAAGCACGCGGGCCCGGCACGCGTCGCGGTCACCGTATCCCGCCTGCCGCGTACGCTCAGCCTGGAGATCGTCGACGACGGCCCCAAGGACGGCCATATCGGACTCCCGGGCGCCGGGCACGGCCTGATCGGCATGCGGGAGCGGGTCGCGCTCTTCAACGGGCGGCTCGCCGCCGGGCCCTTGAGGGGTGGCGGTTACGGCGTCAGCGCCTCGTTCCCGCTGGCGGTGCGGGCCACCGAGGAAAAACCCGCCGGTTGAACGGGAGACCGCGAAGGAGTGCCGAATGACCATCACCGTCGTGCTGGCCGACGATCAGGCCATGATCCGCCGCGGGCTCCGGCTCATCCTCGGCACCCAGCCCGACATCCAGGTGATCGGCGAGGCCGCCGACGGGCGCGAGGCCGTGGAGACGGCCAGACGCCTCGGCCCCGACCTGGTGCTGCTCGACATCTCGATGCCCCGCCTGTCCGGCATCGCCGCGGCCCGCGAACTCCTGGCCGACGAAGACCCGCCCAAGGTCCTCATCCTGACGACGTACGACACCGACGAGAACCTCGACGGGGCCCTGCGCGCGGGGGTGAGCGGCTTCCTGCTCAAGACCTCGCCGCCCGAGCAGCTGTTCGGCGCGATCCGTACGGCGGCGCGTGGCCTGGGCGCCCTGGATCCCGCCGTCACCGCCCGGGTCATGGCGGGCTATGTGGGCACCTCCCCCCTCCCGTCTGCCGTCACCCCGCGGGAGCGGGAGGTCCTCATCCTGATCGGCCGCGGCCTGAACAACTCGGAGATCGCCGCCGCTCTCTTCGTCGCCGAGTCCACGGTCGGCACCCACGTCAACCGTCTGCTCGCCAAACTCGCCCTGCGCGACCGCGCCGAGGCGGTCAGGTACGCCTACGAACACGGCCTCGTCCGCCCCGGCGAGCGCTGAGTTCGGCGGGCGGAGGACGCCCTCCCACCGTCACTGCGGAGGCGGACGTCGAACAGCCGGGACCGCTCTCGCCCGCGGCACCGCGATGGGTCGCACCGATGGGGAGACCGAGCGGGCCATCCGCGCGACCTGGCATGGGTCCACGAGGGGACTCGGGCTCAGAAGTCGAAGGGCAGGCCGACGTAGTTCTCCGCGAGCGTGGTCGCGGCGGCCTCCGAGGAGGTGACGTAGTCGAGGTGGGAGGTCTGCAGGCGTCCCCCGTAGGGGTCGTCGGCGTCGAAGGTGTGCAGCAGCGTCGTCATCCACCAGGAGAAGTGCTGGGCGCGCCAGACGCGCCTGAGGCAGTCGGCGGAGTAGGTGTCCAGCGACCTGGTGGAACCCGTCGTGTAGAACTCCTCCAGTGCCCTGGTCAGCAGCCGGACGTCGGCGACGGCCAGGTTGAGCCCCTTCGCCCCGGTGGGCGGCACGATGTGGGCGGCGTCTCCGGCGAGGTAGAGGTTGCCGTGGCGCATCGGCTCGGCGACGAACGAGCGCATCGCCGACAGGTCCCTGGAGATGATCGGCCCCTCGGCCAGCGTGAACCCGGGCACCGTCTCCAGGCGTGCCCGCAGCTCGGCCCAGATCCGCTCGTCCGGCCAGTCGTCGAGCGAGGCGTCCGGCGGCACCTGGAGGTAGAAGCGGCTGATCTCCTCGGAGCGCATGCTGTGCAGCGCGAACCCCCGGTCATTGCGGGAGTAGATCAGCTCCTCGGACGACGGCGGGACCCGCGCGAGGACACCGAGCCAGGCGAAGGGGTAGTCGCGCTGGAATATCGACAGGGCACCCTCGGGGATCGACGTCCGCGAGACGCCGTGGAAGCCGTCGCAGCCGGCGATGACGTCGCAGTCGAGGCGCTCGCCCAGGAAGGTGAGGTAGGGGTCCTTCTCCAGCGAGTGCAGCGCGACGTCGGGGACATCGAAGAGGATTTTTCCGCCGTCGGCGAGCCGCCGGGCGATGAGGTCCTTGACGACCTCCTGCTGCCCGTAGACGGTGATGGCCCTGCCGGGGACCAGCCTCTCGAACGCGATGCGATGCCCGGCCCCGCCGTAACGAAGTTCGATGCCGTGGTGCGGCAGCCCCTCGGCGCGCATCCGGTCGCCGACCCCCGCCTCGTTGAGCACGTCCACCGTGCCCTGCTCCAGCACCCCGGCCCGCACGCGCTGCTCGACGTACTGCCTGCTCCTCGCCTCCAGGACCACCGAGTCGATGCCCCGCAGGTGCAGCAGATGGGAGAGGAGCAGCCCGGCAGGTCCCGCGCCGACGATCCCGACCTGAGTTCGCATGCGCCGAGCATCCCGTACCGTCCACCCCGCATACCTCCCCCCCTTCCGCTCAGCGGAAAACGTTGAGGAAAGCTCCGCGCGGCGGGAGGCGAGGAGGAACGGGGAGCCGGGAGGCGCTCAGCGGAGCGCGGCGACGAGGTCGCGGGAGAGCGCGGCGGCCGCGGTCAGCACGGCCGGTGCCAGCCGTCGCGGATCGGCGGTGTGCCGCCAGGTCACCAGTGACAGCGCCGCCACCACCCGGCCACCCGCGCCTCGTACCGGCACCGCGACCGAGCAGGTGCCGACCGACATCTCCTCCTGTGTGCAGGCGATCCCGGTCCTGCGGACCTCCTCCAGCTCACCGCGGAGCCGTGCCGGGTCCACCACCGTGTTCGGCGCGTGCGAGGTGAGCCCCGCGGCGAGCACCCGCTCCACCGTCTCCGCATCCGCGAAGGCGAGCAGGACCTTTCCGACCCCGGTCGCGTGCAGCGGCAACTCCCCCGCCACGCGCGAGACGACCGGCACCGAGGTGGGTCCGCGCAGTCGCTCGACGTACAGCGCCCGGTCGTCGCGCAGCACCGCGAGCTGCACGTTCTCGCGGGTGGCGGCGTAGAGGTCCTCCATGTACGGCAGGGCGAGCTCGCGCAGCTCCCTCGGCTCCGCGGCCTGGGCGCCGATCTGCCACAGGAGCATCCCGATCCGGTAGGAGCCGTCGGGGAGCCGCTCCACGAACCCGCCCTCCGCCAGCTCCTTGAGCAGCCGGTGGCCGGTGGCGGGAGGCAGCTCGGCGCGACGGCAGATCTCGGTGAGTGTCAGCCGCACGTCTCCCGGCAGGAAGGCGCCGAGGATGGCCATGACCTTCCCGGTGACCGTGGGCGCCCTCACGCCTCCCACCCTAGGTCCTCACCCGCCGATCCCACCGCGGCGATCGTGAAGGGGGACCTAGGAGGCGAGGCGGGCGGCGAGGATCCCCGCGCGGGCGAGCTGCACCGCGCGGGCCTTCTTCGCGGCGTAGCCCAGCATCGGCCTCGCCCAGGCGTGCACCACGAGGATGTCCTCGACCTCGGTGCCCCCGTCCTTCTCGTTGAGGGTGAACCGGTAGTCCAGGCGTACCCCGCCGGGGCTGTCGACCTCACCCTCGACGGTCCGCGGCGTGTTCCGCAGCGTCACCTTGATCATGTTGTCGTACTTGAAGAAGCCGAAGAACCTGAACCGTTCCACCGAGGTGTAGCGGGTCTCCGACTCCCCCTGCTCGATGTCCTTGACCGCGACCACCAACGGCGAGAGGCCCACGTAGCTCTGCGGCTGGCTCAGGTGGGCACGGACCGCCGCCGCAGTGTTCTTTACGTGGAAAGTGTTGCGCAGTGTGACCTTTGGCATCTTGTGCCCCCGTTTGAAGATTTTTACTGGGAGACACTAACGGGTTCGGCCATGTACCAGCGGGCATGTTGCTCACCTCGGGTGAGGGAGTTCAGCCTGCGGGGGAGCTCGCGCCGGGAGAAGGGGTCGGCGGCGGCGTTGCGGATGTGGATGCCCACCGCGTAGATGTCCCTCACCTCCATGAGGGTGGAGTATCCCGGCCAGGAACGCAGGTCACTGCCGTACGCGTCGGCGAAGGCGTCCACGTCGGCGGCGGTCAGTCCGAAGCGCCGCTGGCCGTGGTAGGTGTGGACCAGATCCCACTCGCGAGGCCCGACCGCGACGCCGTCCCAGTCGCAGAGCACCACGTGTCCGTCCGTGCAGCGCAGCAGGTTGTCGATCCACGCGTCGCCGTGCAGCAACACCGGCGAGTCGTCCACACCGAGATCCGACCAGCGCTCCGTCAGCTCCGCGATGCGGTCACGCAGCCACGCCCGCTGGCAGTTGGTGAGTTCTTCGGAGCGGTCCACGGCGCGACGCACCTCGCACAGCGGGTCGACGAAACGCCGCAACGCCACCGGCGGCACCGGTAGCAGGTGCAGGCTGCGCAGGATCTCGCCCAGCTCCGTGGTGGTGGGGCGGCCGCTCGCCGGAACGTAGTGCCAGAAGGTGACGACCCTGCCATCGTGCACCACGGGCTGCTCGGAGATCTCGTCGGCCGGGCGCACCGCGGGGAACCCCTGCTCGGCGAGCCAGCGGGCCACCGCGAGGACGAGGGGCAGCCGGGTCAGCGCGTTGGGAGCGGTGGCGATCCTGACCACGATCTCACTGCGCAGCTTGAAGACGGCGTTGCTGCGCACCCTCAGCAGCTCCGCGTCCCTGTGGTCGATGCCGAGGTTCTCGCAGACCTCCCGCAAGACGGTGAACGCCTCCTCGGCGAGCGAGTTCATCAGCTGACCGGCGCCGCGCCGGTGACCAGGTCGTTCAGACGTCGAACCGCCGCCGCCCTGTGTCTGGTCTGCGGCACCTCCGACAGCAGCGCCTTCGCGCGGTTGAGCACGATGGAGGTGCGGTGTTCCAGCGGAACCTGGAGCAGGGCCTTCTCCGCCAGGTGGCAGGCGTCGTCGATCTTGCCATCGCGGACCAGGTGCGCGGCCTGGTCGAGCAGGAGGAGGACCGGGTCGATCGCGTACGGCACCGAGGGCCCGGCGGGTCCCGGCTTCCAGTCGACGTCCTCGCCGAGCTCGATCAGGGTGCCGATCCTGTAGAACTGCAGCCGCCGCTCGGAGAAGCGGAACGCCAGGTGGTCGTGGCCCTCGGGGGGCATCCTGGCGAAGATGCGCTCCGCCTCGGCCAGCGCGACCCTCGCGGCCTTGTGCTCGCCCATCCGTGCCAGCGCCCGCGCCTCCGCGGCCGCGCCGAGCGCCGCCGGAGAACTGGGGGCACTGCCGGCGAGCATCCTGGCCTCGCGGGCGAGCCGCACGGTCTCGGCCAGGTCGCCGTAGTAGTAGGGGAGCATCGCCTGCTGCGCCCGGACGAGAGCGCGCAGCCGCACGTCGCCCATGTCGTCGGAGGCGTTGCGCGCGGTGCCGTACCAGGCGTGGGCCTGGCGGGTGTCGCCGAGCTTCATCAGCGCGTCGGCCGACAGCAGTGCCAGCATCACGGTGGCGTTGAGCAGGCGACGCTGGGCCATCGCGGGCTGGCGGGTCAGCGAGAGCGTCCGCACGTCCGACAGCTCCAGCATCAGCCGGTAGAGCATCGGCACCGGCGCGCTGCTGATGTATTCGCGCCGGTAGCGCAGCACCTGCTCGTCGAGCCGGTCGAGCTGCTCCTCGGAGACGGTGGAGATGGCGAGCGTACGGTCCAGGTCCTGGCGGGTTCGCTCGACCTCGGCCAGCAGCCGGCCGGTCATCACCGACCGCGAGCCGAGCAGCGCGTGGTGGAACAGCGCCCGCCGTTCGATGTCGTCCTCGGACCGTTCCCGCTCCTCCGTCTGGTACGGCGTGCGGCTCTCGCCGCCGGAGACGACCACGACCTTGGTGCCCTCGTTGTCCTCGCAGTAATCTCCGGCCAGGCCTAGCCTTACGGCGTTCGCACGGTAAAGTCGAGCCAGCAGATCAATGGTCTGCGGGCGCGGCCGTGCCCGGTTGTTCTCCCAGGCGTTGAGCAGGTCGATGCTGGCCCGCGCCTCGCCCAGGTCCTGGCGCTCACAGAGTTCTTCCAGTTCCTGAACGGACTGCCTGGCCGACCACCCCCTGGCCAGCCGGTGTGCCTTGAGCAGGCTCACCCCGCAGCAGCCGTGGATGGCCTGCGCGGTCTGCCAGTGGGTCCACTGCCTGGACGCCGCCTGCTCGCGCCAGCGTCGCGCACATGCCGGCGAATGCTCACCTCGGGCCACGGCGCCCCTCCCGCTTGCTGTTTACACAACATTAACAAGCGCGCACCTCAGCGTAAACGCAGCTGTGCACGATCTTCCGTTTATTCGTGGTTTCCCCACGGAACATCCACGACTTTCCGGTCTATTCCACTGTTCCCAGGGGGGGTTGCGGAGGGACCGATTGCCTCAAGTGCCGCAAAACCTCACTCTGCAGAGAAGCAAGTCACCAGTGTCCGCCAGGAGTGATCCGGATGATGACAGAGCGCGGCGAGGGCATCGACCACCTGCGTCGGTTGGCCACCCAGTTGGAGGCGCACGCCTTTCAGGTGCGTCTGAGGTCGGCCGCAGGGCTTTATCCACGACTTCATGTGATAAACCCCATGGCCCCCGCCAGGACCGAGGACGTGCTCGCCGCCCACGAGGAGGACGGCGAGTGGTGGTTCTGGTTGTCCTGGGCGGGGCGCATCGGCCATGCGGAGGACGTCGCGACGGCCGCGGAACGTGTGGCCAGTGTTCTTCATGTGATACGGAGATAGGTGATTCTTGGGCTTGGCATGGGTAACACCCGGTGATCAAGCCCAGAACGGAGCGGCACCGTGAAAAGGATCCTGCTCGTACAACGTCCGCGTCCACCCCGTGAGCCGGTGCCACTCGACCTGCGCAGTCCCTCGGGTCGCACACTCCCCTTCTGACATCCCTCACGATCCACACCGGGTCGCGCCTCCCCTTGGAACGGTCGGCAAAGAGACCCTCCCGCTAGCCCCAAGGGGAGGTCAAGAGGCACGATCCTCTGTCACGTGAAGGCTTGCAAGAGGCTTTCAAGTGTTCTGCAGGTGGTACGTTCAACCCTGTAACCATGAACAGCTCCCCTTTTCCTTTCAGTGTCAGCGTGGTCGTCCCCGCCATGAACGAGGCGGAGAACCTCCCGCACGTCTTCGCGACCCTGCCGACCTGGATCGACGAGGTGATCCTGGTCGACGGCAACTCCACCGATGACACCGTGGCCGTCGCGAAGACCCTGCGTCCCGGATTGCGCGTCGTCAACCAGACGGGCAAGGGCAAGGGCAACGCCCTCACCGAGGGTTTCGCCGCCGCGACCGGCGACATCATCGTCATGATCGACGCCGACGGGTCCACCGACGGCCGGGAGATCCACTCCTTCGTGACCGCGCTGGTCGAGGGAGCCGACTTCGCCAAGGGGTCTCGCTGTGCTCCCGGCGGAGGCTCGGACGACATCAGCCCGATCCGCTCGCTCGGCAACACGATGCTGACCAGGGTGACCAACCTGCTGTACGGCACCCACTACACCGACCTGTGCTACGGCTACAACGCCTTCTGGGCCCGCCACCTCGACGCGCTCGACCTCGACTGCGACGGCTTCGAGATCGAGACCCTCATGAACATCCGCGCCGCCCAGGCCGGCCTCGTCATCCGCGAGGTCCCCAGCCACGAGCGCAGCCGCATCCACGGCGCCAGCAACCTGCACGCCGTCCGCGACGGCCTGCGGGTGCTCCGCACCATCCTCCGCGAGCACGAGGGGCGCGTCGACGGCGTCCGGCTGCGGCAGGAGCGCGCCACCCACGCCGCCGCCTGACCCACCGGAGATCAGGAGAGCGTGATCTTCCCACGCTCTCGGAGGACCTCATCCACGCCCGGCCCTCTCGTTGCCCCGGGACCGCTCAGGCCACCTCCAGCGCGTCGGCCACGGAGGGAAACACCTCGAACACCTGGATCAGGCCGGCGAGGTTGAGACGCCGGGCCAGGTTGCCCTGAACACCGGTGAGGATGACCCTCACCCCCCGGCTCATTCCCTGATGACGCACCTGGAGCAGCTCGCCGATCCCGGAGGAGTCGCAGAAGGTCAGGGCCGACAGGTCGAGAATGAGCTTCGGCGAGGGCAGGGAACCCCACGCCTTTCCCATCTCCTCGCGCAGCACCGAGGTGTGGTAATGATCAAGCTCCCCGCTCGCCCGTACGACAAGTGTCGTCCCGTGCAGCCCGGATGTGGCGGTGAAAACCGACTCCGGCTCGTCTCCCACGAACATGACCAACCTTCTGACCGACCCCTGTGCCCAAGCAACCATAACTGTCTCATACGGTACGGATCGCCCTGGCGCGGAGAAGCATGACCGCTCATGTCACCTCGGGAAACGCTTTCACCGCCTCTTCGACCGTGCGACGGGTGTCGAACAGATCGGCCACCCCCAGACGCCTCAGCCGCTGTCTCATCACGGCGGAGGGGCCGACGAGGACGAGCGAGCCCGCCAACCGGCGAACGCGGGTGAGGGTGTACATGAGCACGCCGTACCCGGTGGAGTCACAGAAGGTGACCTCGGTGAGATCGATCACCAGATGCGGGTGATCCGTCGCTCCCAGCGCGGCGTCGGCCTGCTCCTTCAGCAGCGGGGAGGACCCGTAGTCCAGCGCCCCCGCCGCGCACAGAGCGATGAAATGACAGTGTTTGTCAGCTCGAATACGGAGTCTGCCGCCCTCTTCAGCCATCGACATCGACATCCTCTCCCACCCACGTCCCCGGTGCCCCAGCCAGGCGGTTTTAATCACGCGGAGCACGGCCGGATCGCGAGGGCATGCGGAACAATGGGGTCATGGTGAAAGCGCGCCCGATGGCGGTCATGGTCGTCGGTACGCTCCTGATCGCCGCGTGCGGCGGGGCCCCCGCGACGCCCGACCCCACCGCCGCACCGGGCGGCACCACCTCCCCCGCCCCCTCGAGCCCGGCCTCACCGGCCCCGTCGGCGAGCCAGGCGAGCCCGGCGGCGACCGGGGCGATCGTCGCGTCCGCCGACTGGAGGGCCGTGGGGGGCGCGAGCCTGTCGGGCGCCACGGCGTTGCTCGACGTGGTGGCGACCGGGCCCCGCGACGCCTGGGCCGTCGGATACCAGGACAGCGCGGAGGACCGGGAGGGCACACCCGCCGTCCTCCGCTGGAACGGAAGCCGCTGGAGGGAGATCTCCCTGGGGGAAAAGGCCGACGTCCACCACCTGGAGGGGGTCGGCGCGGACGGGCCCGATGACGTGTGGGTGGTGGGCAACGGTCCGGGCGCGGTCGCCGCGCACTGGAACGGGCGGGTATGGACCCCGCACCGGCCCTTCGGGGTGGCCGAGGACTACCGACTGGCCGACGTCGCGACAGGCGGCGGCACGTGGTTCGCCGCGAACGGCCCCTCGGGCGCGGTCGTCCTGGAGTGGGCGGACGGCGGGTTCCGCAACGCGCTGACCACGCCGGGCACCTTCGAGGCGATCACCTCCGGGAAGGGAAACGTCTGGGCGGTGGGGACGAGCGAGACCCTCACCCCGCTGGTCTGGCGCGGCACCGACGGATCATGGGAGAGCCTGGAGACGCCACCGGTCCAGGGCGGTCGTCTCAGCGCGGTCTGGCAGGTCTCGCCGTCGGAGGTGTGGGCGGTCGGGCGGGTCTCGGCCGACGGGGAGGCCCGGCCGGAGACGCGAGGTGCCGAGGGGGCGCAGCCGCTCGTCATGCGCTGGGACGGGACCCGCTGGACGCGGGTCGAGGTGCCGGTCTCCCGGGGAGGCCTGCACGGGGTCACCGCCTCGGGCACCGACGTGTGGATCAGCGGCGTCGACGCCGACCACGCCGGACAGGCGCTCATCCTCCACTTCGACGGCACCGTCTGGTCGCGCGAGTACGGTCCGCTGTTTCGCACCTACGCCGCCACCCAGCAGTACGAGCAGACCGACGATGTCAGCGGCGCCGTCCTGACCCGGGTGCCGGGCAGCGGCACGCTGTGGGCGGTGGGCTCGGTCGGCGTGGGTGACGACGAGAAGGCCTTCGTGCTCCGCCGCTGAGCCCTCAGGGAAGCCCGGGAAGCCGTGGAAGCCGTGGAAGCCGTGGAAGCCGTGGAAGCCGTGGAAGCCGTGGAAGCCGTGGAAGCCGTGGAAGCCCGGGAAGCCTGAGACTCCCGAGTCCGCCGACGCCGTCGGCTCCATCACCGGCTCTGTCGCCGACGCCGGACCTTCGTCGCCGCCGTCATCGCCGCCGAGGTCGCGGACTTGGAACAAACGGTGTCCCTGCCGGAAACATGGACCTCATACTCTGCGGACATGGCGGACTATTTCTCCCAAACGCCACGACAGACCCCTCGACGCCGCAGCCGGGACACCAGAGGTCAGACCTCCCCCGCCGGCCCCCGCGTCCGCGTGATCACGCCGCCCAGCACGCTCGTCCCCTGTCCCGCCGGGACCTCAACACGCGCTTGGCAAAAAATCCGTGAAAAAGTCGGTCAGTTGACGTAGTCTCTCTCAAACTCCAACAAAGAGGGAGTATCACATGAAAAAGGTTCTTATCCTCCAAAAGCCCCGGCCGCCACGGAAACCCATCGCTCTGGACCTCCGCACCCCCTCAGGACGGGCCCTGCCCTTCTGACAGGAAGAACCGGTTGACGAACCAGAGGACCACCCCGATCACGAGCAGGGCCCCCGCGCGGAGATAGACGTCCGCCCCCCTGCCGGTGACCGGCAACGCCAGGACGAGACAGACCACCGCCCCAAGAACCGGCATCCAGCTCGGCGCCCGGAAGTGATCGTGGTCAACAGGGTCCTTACGAAGGATCAGCACGGCCACGTTGACTATCGCGAAGACGCACAGCAACAGCAGCACCGTGGTGTCTGCCAGATCGCCCATGTCGCCGGTGGCGACGAGCACCGCCGCGACGCCCACGGTGAAGACGATGGCCACCCACGGGGTCGACCTCACGGAGTGGACCGTCCCGAAGATCTTGGGAACGATTCCCTCGCGCGCCATGCCGTAGACCAGGCGCGAGGCCATGAGCATGTTGATCAGCGCGGTGTTGCCGACCGCGAGCAGCGCGATGAGGGCGAACAACTTGGGCGGGAACGCCAGCCCGGCGACCTTGACGACCTCCAGCAACGGGCCGGACGAGTCCACCAGCGTTTTGGTGTCGACCAGCATGGTCACCGTGAACGCGACCATCAGGTAGATGACCGCCGCGATGGTCAGGCCACCGAAGAGCGCGCGGGGGAAGTCTCGCTGCGGCTCCTTGGCCTCCTCCGCGAGGTTGACCGAATCTTCGAAGCCGAGCAGCGCGTAGAAGGCGAGAGCCGTACCGCCCAGGATTCCGAGGAAGGCGCCGTTGACCGGATGGAACTCCAGTGCCCGCGCCGGTTCGCCGTCACCGGACAGCAGGGCGAAGATCCCGATCGCGATGATCACCAGCAGGCCGAACGCCTCGATGATCGTGAGCACCACGTTGACCTTGATGGACTCGGAGATCCCGGCGAGGTTCACCAGTGTGATCAGGCCGAGGAAGATGAACGCGCCGACGACGACCGGCAGCGTGACGAACTCCCCGAGGTAGTCGCCGCCGAAGGCCCGCGCGGCGGCGCTCGCGGAGGTGATGCCGCTCATCAACACCGCGAACGCCACAATGAACGTGACAAAGGGAATGTTGAACGCTTTGTTCGCATAAAGAGCGGCGCCGGCTGCCTGGGGATATTTGCCGACAAGTTCGGCGTAGGCGGTCGCCGTCAGCGCCGCCAGCACGAAGGCCACGAGGAAGGGCACCCACAACGCCCCGCCGACGTAGCCGGCGACCTTCCCGACCAGGGCGTATATCCCGGCACCGAGAATGTCACCCACCACGAAAAGAAGGAGGACCCTGCGTCCGATGACCCGCTTGAGCGAGTGCTGACCAGAACCGGGATCGACGATCGCCTCTGCCATACCCCGCACTTACCCCCGGTGGAGATGAAATCACGTCAGGCCACAGGAGTCACTCCTGTAAGACTCTTAACGACATCCCCACGGATAAATCCGGGGGATTTCCCAGCTCAGACTGCACCTGATCCACCGTCCCGGAAGGAGGCGATCTGATGTCTGACGTCGTCGGCACTGGCACGGTCGCGTTCGGCCGT